>Ga0247823_10005480_pt1 | contig 10101 bp, 6 predicted proteins | sample 13C_PalmiticAcid_2_FD_192426 | JGI IMG/M metagenome (GOLD analysis project Ga0247823, IMG submission 192426) | Soil microbial communities from agricultural site in Penn Yan, New York, United States - 13C_PalmiticAcid_Day30 | ecosystem: Environmental > Terrestrial > Soil > Agricultural land...
GACATATGGCGCTTCCCGAAGGTTGCGGGCGCCATACCAGTAGTGGACGCGTTCCTTGGCGCCGCCTTCCAGGCAGGCATGAATCATCGAACGCAATGGCGCCATGCCGGCGCCGCCGCCGATGAAGACCTTTTCGTTGCCGCCCGGTTTGATGGAAAAATCGCCGAACGGACCGCTGAAGCGCACGCGATCCCCCGGCTTGAGGCTATACAGGTAGGTGGATCCCTTGCCAGGCGGATGACGCCTGCGGTTCTGTCTGCCGGGGCTGAATCGAGCCAACAGACTCAATCGCCCCCCTGCTTTTTCGACCGGCAAGGAAAGCGAGTACGAACGGCGCACGGCCTCCTTATTGGATAGCGTGTCCGGCAAATCGAGTTCTGCCCAATCCCTCTTATGGTGCTCGGGATGCACGATGCTCTGCCGCGCCATGGAATAGTCCGGTACATGGACCTGCAGGTAGGACCCTGGCTGATAGCCAGGACCGGGAGTGACATCCGGCCTGAGCACGATCTCGCGCAAGAAGGGAGTTACCGCCACCGCGCTCTCGACGGTTGCCTCATGCTCCGTCCACAAGCCGGCGCCTCCGACGACCTCCACCTGCAAATCCTGATCCACCACCAGATTGCAGGCCAACCGGTAACCCATCTTCACCTTGCTTTCCGACAGATGCTCGCGATCCGCGCTGGTCGCAGCCGGTGCCTTGCCTCTGAAGCGGACCTCGCACAGCCCGCAGCTCTGCCCTCCTCCGCAATTGGACGGCAATTGCAGTCCATTGCGGGCGAGCGCGACGAATACGGTGTCGCCCGCCGGGGCGTCCATCGTGCGCAGTGCGGACCCATCCGGAGAGAACACCGCCAACTCCCGGGTACTTCTCCATCGCTTGGGTATGAACTCGTTGACGCGGAAACTGGCGACGAGAAGCCAGATTCCGGTCAACGCCAGCCACAGCCCTCCGATGCCTGCGGTTATCACCAGTGGATTGTTGAAGTTCTTCCTCCCGGTGTAATCCATGATGTGGAGCATCCAGAACACATCGAATAACCGCCACGTGCGATTGCGGTGCTCAAGCACTTCTCCGGTCTCCGCGGACAAATAGACGGTAGTGTCTTCCGCGTCCTGGAAATCCACCCGCCATAGGCGGCCTTCATGGTTGCGGACTTCCATCGTCCGCTCGAGCAACCGAGGCGCCTGCTCTTTCCCAGGGCCGGTATACGAAGCCTTGGCCAACTGCGAGGCCAACGCGGCATCGATGTCGATAGCCGCCCCGGTCATCGCGTCGGATAGCCGGGTCTTCCGGCCATCGTAGGCCTGGTACACGGGGCGCTCCAGCAGCCAGGCGGAAGAGACGCGCTGCACTTGGCCACGACCCTCCATGACAACGGCACCCACTGGCAAAGCCTCGTTCGGCCAAGGCCGCGGTTCGTCCGAATGGGCGCGGTATTGGTGGCCTTGCACTCGATCATGGTCGAGCAAACTCATCACCAGACCGCTGGACAACCACAGCACGAACTGCAGGCCGATCAAAAGCCCTACCCACTTATGGATCTTCCGCATCCAGGGCGTCATTGCCGGACCCTCCGCTGGAAGCTGTAGAACAACAGCCACATGCCGCAGAGCGCGAAGACCAGACCGGTTGCCGCCGCTACCCGCAGCAAGGTGTTGTTGACGTCGCTGCGGGCCTCGTAATCCATGATATGGAACATCCACAGGAAATCGAACCAGCGCCAGAGGCTATGCCGGCGTGCCAACAGCTCTCCGGTATCGGGAGAAAAGTAGAGCGTGGTGTGCCCGCGGTCGGCGAAGTGCACCGCCCACATGGGAACAGGCCGGGTCGCTACTTCTTGCGGGGCTCGGGTCACCCACTCGGCTCTGTCCACCTTGGCATCGCCTTGATAGGTCGCTTTCGCCAACTCTAGAACCGTGACCTCTTTCAGCGGAGAAACTTGCTTTCCGCTTGCTGCATCTATGAGCAGGGTCTTTTCGCCCTGCCACACTTCATAGACTTCTCTCTCCAGCAATCGCTTGATTCGCAAGGAGGTGATGCCCGGATACCTGGTCGCCAGTTCGGCCTGCCCCAGACGCGATGCGCCCGGATCCAGCGGCTCACTGTGCGTGTGCGCCAAATGATCGCCGTGAATGATGTCCAGCGATATGACCGTCATATAAACACCACTGATCATCCACAGCAGTGCTTGCACGCCGATGATCAGGCCGATCCATTTGTGGGCGCGGCGCGCCCAGAATGCGGGTTTCATTGGATTGTTCCTAGCCGTATTTGCTTTCACCGCCCCCTTCCCAACCCCGCCGGACTCTGCCGGCGGGGTGGACCTTGCTTACCAGTGATAGCCGACGCGGACATACCAGCGACGGCCCAGCAGGTCGTAGGTCATCGTGTCTGTGTTGGCGTCGGTATAGCTTTGGATGAACGGGGCTTTCTTGTCGTAAAGGTTATCGATGCCCAAAGCGACATCGAACGACTTGGCCGGCGAATACTTGAGCTGCACGTTGTGGTAAGTCACGCTTGGCGCGTGGTCGCCGATATCGCCCGGCGTCGCATTGATGTCGTCGGCCGAACCTATGTACTGCATGCTGTAGGAGCCCGACCAGGCTTCGCGCTTCATCGTCAGCGACGTGTAGGCACGCCACTTCGCGTAGCTTCCTCGCCCACCGGTGATCTTGCCCGCGTACTCGATGACATCAGCGCCGGGGAACGGCCGTACGTCGTAGCGGTCCAGATAGGAGACGTCCAGCGATACGGTCGAATCGAAGTCGGCGACGTCGAATTCGTACAGTCCGCCTAGATCGATGCCGGTGACGCGTTCGTCGGCCGCGTTGACCGGCTGGGACGAAAGAAAATCGACTTCTCCGGTCACCGGATTCCTGGTGAAATTGGAGGCGTCGCAGAACGGATGGGCCAAGCCTGGCGTGTTGTAGCAGATGGCCAGCTTGGTCGAACCATCGATGCGCTGGATGGCGTTTTCGATCTTGATGTCGAAATAGTCCACGGTCAGCGTGAGCCCCGGCAGGAATCCGGGCGTCCATACCGCGCCCACCGTGAAGGAATTGGCATCCTCCGGCTCCAGTTCCGGATTTCCGCCCGCAGTGGTGAGGATGGTGTTGCCTGGTTGCACGTAGCCGGCCGGCACGCCATAAGCCTGGCAATTCTGCCGCACCACCGAGTCGGTCGGCAGAGCGCTCCAACCGCTGCAGGGATCGGTGGTGGTCAGGTTGCCTTCGGCGATACCCCCGAACAGTTCCGGTATGTTGGGGATACGGAAAGCGGTGGCGTAGTTGGCGCGTACTTTCAACGACGGGACGACTTGCCAGTCGAGGCCGACCTTATAGTTGATGTCCTCGCCGAACAGATCGTAGTCGGAATAGCGCACTGCCGCGTTCAAGATCAACGACTCGGCGATAACGCTGTCCTGGAGCAACGGCACCGCGAACTCCGCGAACACTTCTTTGGCCGTGTACTCGCCTGAGATCGGATCCTGCTGATTCGTGTTGGCGCTTCCCAGCACGGTCAACGGGTCCGGATCGCGCCAGCCGCGTTCTTTGCGAACCTCCACGCCCGAAGCGAAACCGACCCATCCGGCGGGCAACTCGAACAGCTGGCCACTGACGTTGGCGGTGAAGCTCTTCTGGTCGTTGCCGCCATTGTCCCGCGTGGTGTACAGAATGTAGTCCAGCACATCCTGGGTGATGTCCCCGTAGCCTAAGTAGTCGGCGCAGGGAATCGCCGCTCCCGGAGCGTTGCTGCAGACGGCGTTGTCGAGGGTCTGGTCCACCCTATCGAGATTGGCGACCTTGGTGGAGCCATCCACACCGGTGTTGCGTCCCCAGTTGATGGCGGCCGACCAATCCCAACCCACGCCGAATTGGCCTTCCAGGCCGATCACCGCACGGAAGGTATCGGTCTCCTGGTAGAACTCGCGAGGGCCGGCTTCTTCCAGACGGCGTCGCTGCAGCAGCAGATCCTGTCCGGTCGGATTGGTTGGATGGTCCGCTGCGATATTGATGGGACGGTACACGCCCAAACTGCCGGGAGTCGCAAGCTGATCGGATTGGCGGTTGGTGAACATCAGCTCGGTGAACAACTTGACGTCTTCGCTGAGTGACGTGTCGCCGAACAGGCTGAAGCTCAAGCGTTTGATCGGGTTGACCGCATTGAGGGAAGGATTTCCGTTGTAGTTATGCCTGGCGGCCGAGTACGGCTCGTAAAAATCGCCGTCCCCGTTCGGATCCTGGTTGAAGTTCACACGGCTTCCATCTGCCAGCAAAGCCCGTCCGCCGATCGTAGCCGAGCTACCGACGCATTGCAGCCTCCCATCGACCTCGCCCAGACCGCAGGGCGCGCGCGAAGCCATGTTGACAGTGCCGCCTTCGGAGTAACTGAGACCGGCCATCAGCGAGCCGCGGTCGCTGGTCGTTCCCCAGGCCAGATCGAAGGAACTCTCTTCGCCATCGCCCTCGAAAGTCTGTCCGTAACGCACGCTGGCCTCGGCCCCATCGAATCCTTTCTTGGTGATGATATTGACCACGCCAGCGACCGCATCGGCGCCATAGATGGCCGAAGCGCCATCCTTCAGCACCTCTATGCGCTCGATCAACGCCACTGGAATGACGTTCAAGTCGACCGAACTGTTGGCGCCCGTACCGCCATTCACCATGCGGCGACCGTTGAGCAGCACCAAGGTCCGGTTGATGCCAAGACCGCGCAGATTGACCTGGGTCGTGCCGTAGCCGTTTTCCGCCCAGTAGGCATTGGTCTGGCTGCCCGCGAAACCTGCCGATGCCGGCAGACGCTGCAACAGCGTCTCCACCGAAGTGGCGCCGGAACGTTCGATGGCCTCCGCATCGACCACCGTCACCGGTCCGACGCCGGAAATTTGCAGCCGTTTGATGTGGCTGCCGGTGACTTGGACCGTATCCAGGGTCTTGGCTTCATCTTCCGTGGAAGTGGTTTCCTGGGCCTGTACCGAGCTGGCGAAACCGGCGCACAGCAGCATGCCGACGGCCGCTGCCAGCGGATTGCGTTTGAAAGACATGGGTTCTCTCCCCGATTGGGTTTGACTTGTTCAGGTTGAGTCCTGACGCCGAAGGCTCGCAGAGCTGGAGACGAATGCAGGACAGCAAAGCGCATCGCCCTTGGGGCGATGGAACAAGCTCAGTAAATCGGAGGTCGGAAAAGCCGGGATATTTGAGTGGGGACGACCGGCAAAAGCGGTTGCGCCGGGTGAACCGACATCAGCGCATGCTGGGCCGCGAACAGCGGCGCTGTGCGGCCGGGGTGGAAGGTGAGCATGCATCCGCACGCGCAAGAAGCATCGCTGCCGCAATCGCAGCCATCGTGTTGATCCTGCCCCGCTGCGGGTGCGGAAGCCGACTTCTTGCCGTGACTGGCGCTTGTGTCGCAGTCCGATTTCGATTTCGTGCCGGCACTTGCCTGACCCGCCTGCGAAGCCTGATTCGTCGCCATGCGCGTGGCTGCCCACGCACCCGTGGTTCCATCGGCGCAGAGCACGAGGATCAGGAAAATTCGCAGTAGGTGGCGAATCGAAGGCACTGGCGGAAGGCGGGCCACAGGTTGTCTATACCACAGCAATAACACGCAGCCAAAAGCGTTGTCAATATTTTTGTGCGACACAACATCGAAGCTGCTGGCGGCAGTTGTATAGACATGACATGCTAAGAAAATGGATCAGCCCAAGCCGCATTACCTCAAGCTCAAGCAGTACATCCTTCGCCACGTCACCAATGGCGATTGGCCGCCGCTGAGCCGTGTGCCCAGCGAGAACGACTTCGTCCAGAAGTTCGGCGTCTCGCGCATGACGGTCAATCGCGCACTGCGCGAGCTCAGCGACTCCGGTGTGTTGTCCAGGGTCCAGGGTGTGGGGACTTTCGTCGCGGGACCGAAGGCGGAATCCGCGTTGTTCGAAGTGCGGAGCATCCGCGACGAGATCTCGGCGCGCGGACAAGTCCACAGCGTGAAAGTGCTCATCAGCGAAGCGGTGCTCGCCCGTCCCACGGTGACCAGCCAGTTCGGGCTGGAACCGGGAGCCGAGTTGTTCCACACCAGATTGCTGCACAAGGCCAATGGCAAGCCCCTGCAACTGGAAGACCGCTTCGTCAACCCGATCTCCGCGCCGGACTACCTGGAAATCGACTTCCAGAACGAAACTCCGCACCAGTACCTGATGCGGGTTGCGCCGCTGGAAAGGACCGAACACATCATCGAGGCGGAAGTCGCGAGCAAACGCCTGGCCGCCCAACTCGAAATCGCGGAGAACGATCCCGTTCTCGTACTGACCCGCCGCACCTGGTCGCGCGGACACGTGGCCAGCTATGTCCGTCTTACCTACCCCGCCTCGCGCTACCGTTTTGTCGGTTCGTTCCAGGTGGGCGGTTCGCCTGCCCCATAGGAATTCCATGGATACCCGAACATCGACCGCTGCGCCCGCAGCGCGCACCGTACGCGCCCCGCGCGGCACCCATCTGCACTGCAAAAGCTGGCTGACCGAAGCGGCCTACCGGATGCTGCAGAACAATCTGGATCCCGACGTCGCCGAGCGTCCGGAAGATCTGGTGGTCTATGGCGGCATCGGGCGCGCGGCGCGCAACTGGGCGTGCTTCGACCGCATCCTGGAAGCGCTGCGCGATCTGGAAGACGATCAGTCGCTGCTTATCCAGTCGGGCAAGCCGGTGGGCGTATTCCGCACTCATACCGACGCGCCTCGCGTACTGATCGCAAACTCGAACCTGGTGCCCCACTGGGCCACCTGGGACCACTTCAACGAACTCGATAAGAAGGGTTTGATGATGTACGGCCAGATGACGGCCGGCTCATGGATCTACATCGGTTCGCAAGGCATCGTGCAGGGGACCTACGAAACCTTCGTCGAGTTGGGGCGCCAGCACTACCAGGGCGATTGGACGGGGAAATGGATACTCACCGCCGGCCTGGGCGGCATGGGCGGCGCCCAGGCGCTTGCCGCTACCTTGGCGGGTGCGAGCAGTATCGTGGTCGAGTGCCAGGAATCGCGGATAGATTTCCGTATCCGCACCCGCTACGTGGACCACAAGGCGCATACGATCGAGCAGGCGCTGGAGATCGTCCGCAACTCCAGCAAGCCTGTGTCGGTCGGGCTGCTGGGCAACGCGGCCGAGCTATTGCCGCGTTTCGTCGAACTCGCGCGTCAGGGCATTGCGCGTCCGCACGCCGTCACCGACCAGACCTCGGCGCACGACCTGATCAACGGATACCTGCCCATGGGCTGGACCATCGCCGATTGGGAAGCCGCGCGTGATGGCACCGACGACCAGCGCAGGGCCCTGACCGATGCCGCGGGAGAATCCTGCGCGGTCCATGTGCGCGCAATGCTGGATTTCCATCGGATGGGCGTTCCCACCATCGACTACGGCAACAACATCCGGCAGGTAGCGTTGGATCGCGGCGTGGCCGACGCTTTCGATTTTCCCGGGTTCGTACCCGCATGCATCAGGCCGCTGTTCTGTCGTGGCATGGGTCCGTTCCGCTGGGTGGCGCTGAGCGGCGATCCGGAGGACATCTACAGGACCGATGAGAAGGTCAAAGGACTTTTCCCGGAGAACACGCATTTGCATCGCTGGTTGGACCAGGCGCGCGAACGGATCGCTTTTCAGGGATTGCCTGCGCGCATTTGCTGGTTGGGCCTGGGAGAGCGCCATCGTGCCGCATTGGCCTTCAATGAAATGGTGCGCAATGGCGAGCTCAAGGCTCCCGTCGTGATCGGCCGCGATCATCTGGATTGCGGATCGGTGGCCAGTCCGAACCGGGAGACGGAGGCCATGCTGGATGGTTCCGATGCCGTCTCGGATTGGCCGTTGCTGAATGCATTGCTCGCTGCCTCCGGAGGCGCCACATGGGTCAGCCTGCATCATGGCGGCGGCGTCGGCATGGGCTTCTCCCAACATTCCGGCGTGGTCATCGTCTGCGACGGCAGCGAAGCGGCCGACCGGCGACTGACCCGCGTTCTCTGGAACGATCCCGCCACCGGAGTCATGCGCCATGCCGATGCCGGCTACGGCCTGGCGCAAGATTGCGCGCGCATCCACGGACTCGATCTACCCGCCATAATCGGATAAGACCCCCATGCTCACCTTGGTACCCGGACAGATCAGTTTTTCCCAGCTGCGCTCGATCGCGGTGCGATTCGAACCGATCCGGCTGGATGAAAGCTGTCAGGCGGGCATTCGCGCCTGCGCCGAAGCGGTGCAGAAAATCGTCGCGACCGGCCAGCCGGCGTATGGAATAAACACAGGCTTCGGGAAGCTGGCGAAGATCCACATTCCGGTCGAGCAACTCGAACAGCTGCAAGCCAATCTGGTGCGATCGCATGCGGCGGGCATGGGACCGCTGTTGGACGACGCATCGGTGCGGCTGATCCTGGCCCTGAAGATCGGCTCTCTGGCGCGCGGATATTCCGGCGTACGTCCTGAAACGCTGGATAGCCTGGTCAAAATGTACAACGCGCAGATCTGGCCCTGCATTCCTGCGCAAGGCTCGGTGGGCGCCTCGGGAGATCTGGCTCCCCTTGCCCATCTCGCCCTGGCGGCGATGGGCGAAGGCCAGGCGCGCCTGCACGGCGAAGAACTACCTGCCGCCGAAGCATTGCGCCGTGCCGGTCTGACGCCGATCCGTCTTGCGGCCAAGGAGGGCCTGGCTCTCCTCAACGGCACGCAGGTTTCCGCTGGGATCGCGCTCATGGCCTTGTTCGCCGCCGAACAGGTATTCGCGGCGGCGGTGCTGACCGGCGCCTTGAGCGTGGACGCGGCCTGCGGTTCGGACGCGCCTTTCGATCCGCGTATCCACGAAGTACGCGGACAAAAAGGACAAATCGAAGTAGCCCGCGTCTACCTTGAGCTACTGGCCGGAAGCGCCATCCGCGAGTCTCACCGCGAGAACGACAACCGCGTGCAGGATCCCTACAGCCTGCGTTGCCAGCCGCAGGTGATGGGAGCGTGCCGGGATCAACTGGTCCATGCCGCACGAACGCTGTGGGCGGAGGCCAACGCTGTGTCCGACAATCCCTTGATCTTCGCCGACACTGGTGAGGTGATTTCGGGCGGCAACTTCCATGCCGAGCCCGTTGCTTTGTGCAGCGACCAGATCGCCATGGCTACCGCTGAAATAGGCGCCCTGTCGGAACGCCGGATAGCGTTGCTGATCGATTCCAGCATCTCGGGGCTACCGCCCTTCCTGGTCGCCGAACCGGGGCTCAACTCTGGCTTCATGATCGCCCACGTCACTGCCGCGTCGCTGGCCAGCGAGAACAAAACGCTGGCGCATCCCGCCAGCGTGGATTCGCTGCCGACCTCGGCGAACCAGGAGGACCACGTGAGCATGGCGACCTTCGCCGCACGCAAGGCGCTCGACGTCGCGACGAACGTGCGGCGTATCGTGGCGATCGAATTGCTGGCGGCTTGCCAGGGTCTCGACTTCCACCGCCCACTCCGCTCTTCGGCTACGCTGGAGGCGGTGAGGACGTGCGTGCGCGAAGTAGCGGCGCATTACGGCGAGGACCGTTATATCGCGCCTGAAATGCAGGACATGGACAGCCTGATAGCGCATGGCCGACTCGATGAATTCCTCGTCTTGCCTCTGGAACACGCATTCTGACCGCATAGCGGAGGGATGCGACGACGCACCACTTTCTTACGCCGTCGCACCGCGCGTCTTCCGCTGATTACATGCCTTTGCCTTTTGCGTACTCAGCGGCGCTAAGACTGCCGTCCTTGTTGGCGTCGAGCATGCCGAAATGCGCGGCCTTCGGGTCTTTGGCCATTTCAGCGCGCGACAACTTTCCATCCTTGTTCGCATCGAACTTAACGAAGGCGTCGCTGCCCTTTGCTCCAGTCGCCTGGCCGTGATCCATCTGACCATGCGACGCATCACTCTTGCCGTGATCCACCGCATGAGGACTTGCGGGCTTGGCCATAGTCTTCGCCGGATCGGCCGCGATGGCGGCATCCATGGAAATCAACAGCGAAATCGCAAGAATCGGAAACGCATACTTCATGAACGAACTCCTTGGGATGAGCCTAATGACAAGAGGCGCGCTG
>Ga0247823_10005482_pt1 | contig 10097 bp, 6 predicted proteins | sample 13C_PalmiticAcid_2_FD_192426 | JGI IMG/M metagenome (GOLD analysis project Ga0247823, IMG submission 192426) | Soil microbial communities from agricultural site in Penn Yan, New York, United States - 13C_PalmiticAcid_Day30 | ecosystem: Environmental > Terrestrial > Soil > Agricultural land...
CTTCAGGCGGTGCTCGACGGACAACTGGACTCTAGGGAAGACCCTTGCCGGCGTATGTACGCCGGGTGGCGTACATCCGGGAACAAGTTCGGCGCAGGGTACGATTCCCGGTTGCGCGCCAACCGGCGCCCAACCCTCACCCGACAGAGCCCATGGCCATCAAGAAATCCGAGCTGTATTCCTCCCTTTGGGCCTCTTGCGACGAGTTGCGTGGCGGCATGGACGCCAGCCAGTACAAGGACTACGTGCTGGTCCTGCTGTTCATCAAGTACATCAGCGACAAGTTTGCTGGCCAGGCCTTCGCGCCCATCCAGATTCCGGCCGGCGCCAGCTTCTCCGATATGGTGGCCATGAAGGGAAAGACCGACATTGGCGACCGAATCAACAAACACGTGTTGCGCCCGCTGGAAGAGGCCAACAAGATCCGATTCAAGGCCGACTTCAACGACCCCGCCCTGCTCGGCCAAGGCAAGGAGATGGTCGAGAAACTGGGCAACCTCATCGCCATCTTTGAGAACCCGGCTTTGGACTTTTCCAAGAACCGGGCCGATGGCGACGACATCCTGGGTGACGCCTACGAATACCTCATGCGCCATTTCGCAAGAGACAGTGGCAAGAGCAAAGGACAGTTCTATACCCCGGCCGAGGTCAGCCGCATCATGGCGCGGGTGATCGGCATTCACGAGGCCAAGACCACGCCCAATACCACCGTGTACGACCCGACGTGTGGCTCCGGATCGCTGCTGCTGAAGGTGGCGGACGCGGCGCGCACCGCCGTCACCCTCTACGGTCAGGAGAAGGACGAGGCCACCAGCGGCTTGGCGCAAATGAACATGGTGTTGCACAACAACCCCAGCGCCCTCATCGGCCAGGGCAACACCCTGGTCGACCCCAAGCACCTGGACGGTGACGCCCTCAAAACTTTTGACTACGTGGTGGCGAACCCGCCGTTCTCCGACAAGCGCTGGGGCACCGGGCTCACCGTGGGCGAAGACAAGTTCAAGCGCTTTGACGGCTTCGGTATACCTCCCGCCAAACAAGGCGACTACGCCTATCTGCTGCACATCATCCGTTCGCTCAAACCCAATGGCAAAGCCGCCTGCATCCTGCCGCACGGCGTGCTGTTCCGGGGCAATGCCGAAGCAGAAATCCGCAAGAACCTCGTGCGTCGGGGTTACATCAAAGGCGTCATCGGCTTGCCGGCCAACCTGTTCTTTGGCACGGGAATTCCCGCGTGCATCATCGTCATCGACAAGCAGGGCGCGCAGGCCCGGCGAGGCATTTTCATGGTGGATGCCAGTCAGGGCTTCATGAAAGAAGGTCCCAAGAACCGCCTGCGAGAGCAGGATATTCACCGCATCGTGGACACGTTCACGAAACAGGAGGTTGACGACCCGACCTACGCCCGCCTCGTGCCGCTGACCGAGATCGAAAAGAACGACTTCAACCTCAACCTGCCGCGCTACCTGGAGAGCCGCCAGGCCGAAGACCGGCAAGACATCGAAGGCCACCTGAAAGGCGGTATACCGTTGGCCGATGTGGACGCGCTGCAAGCCTATTGGGCCACCTGCCCACAGCTGCGCACCGCCCTGTTTGCGCCGCTGCGCCCTGGCTATCTGGCCCTGGCGATGGACAAGGCGGCCATCAAGCCCAGCATTCACCAGCACCCCGAGTTCGTGGCCTACACCGCGCGCATGGCTGCGCACTTTGACGCTTGGCGCAGCCGCACCAGCCAGCGACTGAAAGAGCTCAAGCCGGGCTTCAAACCCAAGGCGCTCATTGTCGAACTGGCCGAAGACCTGCTGGCTCACTACCAGGGCCAGCCCCTGCTCGACGCCTACGACGTGTACCAGCGCCTCATGGACCTCTGGGCCAGCACCTGGCAAGACGACGCCTACCTGCTGGCCTCCGATGGCTGGAAAGCAAGCACCTACCGCGTGATCGAAACCAGAAAAGGCAAAGACGGCAAACCCGGCAAGCAGGTGGACAAAGGCTGGGCGTGCGACCTCGTGCCCAAGGCCACGCTGGTGACCCGCTACTACAGCAAGGAGCAAGCCCTCATGACCGAGATGAGCGCCCAACTCGATGCCATGGCCGCTCAACTCGCCGAATTGGAAGAAGAGAACGGCGGCGAAGACGGCGCCTTTGCCGAACTGGACAAGGTGAACAAGGCCAACGTGAACGCGCGGCTGAAAGAAATTCAGCGCGATGCCGACGCGCAAGACGAAACCGCCGTCCTACGTCAATGGCTCAAGCTCAGCGACGAAGAAGCCCAGCTCAAGAAAACCCTCAAAGACCTGGACGCCCACGTTGACCAACTGGCCCACGACCACTACCCGCGCCTGAGCGAAACCGAGATCCAGACCCTGGTGGTGGACGACAAGTGGCTGGCCGCGCTCGGTGCCGCTGTGCACGCCGAGCTGGACCGCATCACCCAGCGCCTTACGCAGCGGGTGAAGGAGCTGGCGGACCGCTACGAAGCGCCCCTGCCTGCGGTGGCGAAGCGGGTAGACGAGCTGCAGGCCCGGGTGGACGCGCACTTGGCGCGGATGGGGTTTGCATGGAACTGAATGAGCCGGGTGCGAAGTGCGTGATGCTTGCCGGATGCAAGCAGGCGGGAATTGGTGAAATGCCCTTGGACTGGGACGCCCAGACCCTAGGTGACTTAGCCGCGTCAATCTCCCGAGGAGCGAGCCCTCGCCCAATTGATGATCCGATCTGGTTTGAGGAGAGTTCTCGCGTAGGCTGGGTACGGATCTCAGATATCACGTCAGCAGGAAGACACCTCAAGCAAACAACCCAGTGGCTTTCAGAAAAAGGCATCCAACACAGTCGCTTTATCCCCTCCGGGTCATTGATCATGAGCATCTGTGCGACGGTAGGTCGCCCAGTCGAGACCTGTATTGACACCTGTATCCATGACGGATTCGTCGTGTTTACAGACCCGCAGGTAGATCAGGGTTTTCTATTTCATGTCCTTAAGGACCTCGAACCAAAGTGGCGAGAAAAGGGGCAAACAGGCTCACAAATGAACTTGAACACTGCTCTGATTAAGGGCACAAGTGTTCCTGTTCCACGATCCCCCAAAGAGCAAGCCTCAATAGCAAAAGCTCTTACGGAGGCAGATGCACTGATCGAATCACTGGAGCAATTGCTGACCAAGAAGCGCCAGATCAAGCAAGGCACGATGCAGCAACTGCTCACCGGCCAGCGGCGTTTGCCGGGGTTCTCGGATGATTGGCTGTCGGAAATAGTTGGGGCGATTGCTGAAGTCAAGACCGGACCATTTGGCTCGTCACTCCACGAAAGCGACTATGTGAATGACGGAACACCAATCGTCACCGTCGAACACTTGGGCGAGTTCGGGCTCACCCGTCAAAACTTGCCTATGGTTTCTGCAAGTGACAGGCAAAGACTTCGTTCTTATGAGTTAGAGGCAGGCGACATCGTGTTCAGCCGAGTGGGCTCCGTAGATCGAAATGCGCTGGTTCGTTATGAGGAAACAGGTTGGCTGTTTTCAGGGCGCTTGCTCCGCGTGCGCCCCAACCGCAATCGGGTTGCACCAGAGTTCTTGAGCTACCAGTTTCACTCCGAGCGCTTCAAGGCGTCGGTGGTGTCTGTAGCAGTGGGACAGACTATGGCTTCTTTGAACACAAGCATTCTTAGAGGCTTAAGGGTGATGCTTCCTTGCTTGGAAGAACAAACCGCCATCGCCTCCATCCTGTCCGACATGGACGCAGAGATCATCGCCCTCGAAGCCCGCCTGAGCAAAGCCCGTCACCTCAAGCAGGGCATGGCTCAGGCCCTGCTGACCGGGCGCATAAGGCTGGTGCCCCGGTCCGAGGCTTCGTAGGTGCCAGGCGCTTCCCTCTTAAGAGCAACCGGTTTTCTAGATGACACGCGTTGGCATTTACTCCAAATGCTTGCTGCAGAACGATTTTTTCGCCAGGTTTCCAGAAGTTGGATGCTGCGATTCCAGATCACGGCAGGTTTAAACACCCCGGGAACACGGCTACGCAGCAACGTATTTATTGACTTTTATCTTGATTTCGATAAATTATCAAATTTAAGATAATCAGGGATAAACATGATCGCCTACCCCCGCACCGCGCTGGCCGACGAACTGGTGCACCAGCTCCAGGGACAGACCGCTTTTGGCGACGCCCACAACGGCCTGTTTCTGGCCGCGCCAAGGCGCACGGGCAAAACCACCTTCTTGCGCGGCGACCTGTCTCCCGCGCTGGAGCGCGCGGGGGGGGTGGTGGTGTACGTGGACCTCTGGGCCGACGCCACGCGCGACCCCGGCGTGCTGATCGCCGACGCAATTGGCCGCGCCCTGCAGCCTCACCTGGGCCTGGTGGCCCGCACGGCCAAAAAAGCAGGGGTGGACAAGGTGAGCCTAGCCGGCTGGCTGAATGTGGACACCAGTCGCATCGGCAAGCTGGACGGGCTGACGCTGGTGGACGCGCTGCGCGCCCTGCACGAAACCGCTGGCAAACCGGTGGCGCTGGTGATCGACGAAGCCCAGCACGCGCTGACCAGCGAGGCGGGCGAGGCCGCGATGACGGCACTCAAGTCGGCCCGCGACCAGCTCAACCGGCCGGGTGTGGTCAACCTCATGCTGGTGATGTCAGGCTCTGACCGCGACAAGCTGCTGCGCCTGGTCAACACCAATGGCTCACCGTTCTACGGTTCCCAGATCAAGACCATGCCCGCGCTGGGTGCGGACTTCATCGCACACATCGTGCAGTTGATCGAAGCCCAGCGCTCGGACCTCGCGCCGGTGGACCACGCCACGCTGCAGGCCGCGTTTGAAGCTTTTGGCAGCCGGCCACAGTTCTTCATGGAGGCGCTGGGCCTGGTGCTCAGTCCGCTGGCGGGGCTTGAAGGCCGCTTCGAGCCGGCCATGCTGAAGGCTGCCAGTCAGCGTCAGCGCGATGACGAGGCCCAGATGGAATCGGACTTCCTGGGCCTCAAGCCGCTGGAGCAAGCGGTGCTTTGGCGCATGCTGGAACAGGGCGTGCGCTTCCGGCCCTACGATGCCGAGGCACTGCGCTTCTACCGCAACAAAACCGGGCGCGACAAGGCGGTGACGCCGCCGCAAGCGCAGAACGCGCTGGAGTCGCTGCGCGAACGCACGCCAGCGCTGGTGTGGAAGTCGGCGCGGGGTGAATACGCGGTAGAAGATGCGGCCATGCATCGCTGGTACGAAGCCCGCACTGCGGCCGGCAGTTGGCCACCACTGAGCCCGCAAGGCAACCTGCTGGCCGACACCGAGTAGGCCGCTGATATAGCGCTTCAATTCCTCCACCGACAACAGGGAGCCCTTCGTGAACGATGTCAGCAAACCGGAGCGCGCCACACAAAGCCGCGTCATCGCTCTGTTCCAGCACGAGCTGAAATACCGCCACCTGGGCGACTGGACCGACCGCGCGGGCAACGCCCCGATTGAAGAAGGCCTGCTCACGGCCTTCCTGCAGGGCCGAGGCCACACGCCTGAGCAGATCGGCCGCGCGCTGAACACGTTGCGCAGCGAGGCCGGCAACCCCACCAGCTCGCTCTATGCCAACAACCAGGCGGTGTACTCCCTCATGCGCTATGGCGTGCCGGTAAAAACGGGCGGCGGAGAAGACACGGAAACCGTGCACCTAGTGGACTGGAACCAACCCGAAGCCAACGACTTCGCCGTGGCCGAGGAAGTGACACTGCGCGGCGGCCATGAGCGGCGGCCCGACGTGGTGCTCTACCTCAACGGCCTGGCCATTGGCGTGCTGGAGCTCAAGAACAGCCGCGTGAGCATCGGCGACGGTATTCGGCAAAATCTGTCGAACCAGCTGCCGCAGTTCAATGCGGCCTTTTTTTGCACGGTGCAACTGGTGATGGCGGGCAACGACACCGAGGGCCTGCAGTACGGCACCCTGGGCACGCCGGAGAAGTATTTCCTGAAGTGGAAGGAAGATGAGGCAGACAACAGCGGATACAAACTCGACAAGTACCTGCGCAAGCTGTGCAACAAGGAACGTCTGCTGGAACTGGTCCACGACTTCGTGCTGTTTGACGGAGGCATCAAGAAGCTGCCTCGCGTGCATCAGTATTTCGGCATCAAGGCGGCGCAGGACCATGTGAAACGGCGCCAGGGCGGCATCATCTGGCACACACAGGGAGCGGGCAAGAGCATCCTGATGGTGTTGCTGGCGCGCTGGATTCTGGAGAACCTGCCCAAGGCTCGTGTGCTGGTGGTCACCGACCGCGACGAACTCGATGAGCAGATCGAACGCGTGTTCAGTGAAACCGGTGAAATGGTGCACCGCACGGATAGCGGCAGGGATCTGATGCAGCAGTTGGGCCAACCACATGCACGGCTGATGTGCTCGCTGGTGCACAAGTTCGGTGTACAGGCCCGTGGCAAGAACAACGCGCAGTTCGAGCAATTCATCAAGGAACTGGAGGCCGAACCCAGCCCGGTCTATGGCGAGTTGTTCGTGTTCGTGGACGAATGCCACCGCTCACAAAGCGGCAAGTTGCACCGGGTAATGAAGGCGTTGATGCCCAATGCGGTGTTCATCGGCTTCACGGGAACGCCGCTGCTCAAGGCCGACAAGGCCACCAGCCTGGAGGTGTTTGGTGGCTACATCCACACCTACAAATTTGCCGAAGCGGTGGAAGACAAGGTGGTGCTGGACCTGGTTTACGAAGCGCGCGACATCGATCAGAAGCTGGGCTCCACCGACCAGATCGACAAATGGTTTGCCGCCAAGACCCGAGGGCTGAACGACTGGCAGCGCGACGAGTTGAAGAAACAATGGGGCACCATGCAGAAGGTGCTGAGCTCGCGCTCGCGCATGGACCGCGTGGTGAGCGACATCGTCTTCGACTTCGCCACGAAGCCGCGCCTCTCCAGCGAACGGGGCAACGCGATGCTGGTGGCCTCCAGCATCTACGAGGCCTGCAAATACTTCGAGTTGTTTCAGAAGACGCCGTTCAAGGGTCGCTGCGCCATCATCACTTCGTACAACCCGCAAGCGGGCCACGTGACGCTGGAGGAAACCGGCGCCAACACCGAGAGCGACAAGCAGTTCATCTACAACAGCTACACCGAGCTGCTGAAAGATGTGGCACCCGAAGCAGGGAAGACCAAGACCGAGACCTACGAAAAGCAGGCGAAGCAGCGCTTCATCAAGGAACCGGCCCACATGAAACTGCTGGTGGTGGTGGACAAGCTGCTCACCGGCTTCGACGCCCCTCCCTGCTCCTACCTGTACATCGACAAGTCCATGCAAGACCATGGCCTGTTTCAAGCCATCTGCCGCACCAACCGGCTCGATGGCGAGGACAAGGACTTTGGCTACATCGTGGACTACAAGGACTTGTTCAAGCGGGTCGAGAAGGCGATTGCGGTCTACACCTCGGAGCTGGACACCAGCGCCGGCGGCAATGACCCGCAGGTGATGCTGAAAGACCGGCTGGAACTGGGCCGGGAGAAGCTGGATGCCGCATTTGAAGCCCTGCACCTGCTGTGCCAGCCGGTGAAACCTCCGCAAGACGAGCTCGACCACATCCAGTATTTCTGCGGCAACACCGAGATACCAACCGATCTGCAGGAACGCGAGCCGCAACGCGTGGCCATGTACCGCGCGGTGGTCGCACTGGTGCGCGCCTGGGCCTCCGTGGCGGACGAGCTGGAAGCCGCTGGCTACTCCGCACATGACCGAGAGCGCATGAAGAACCAGATGAAGTACTACCTGGACTTGCGTGATGTGATCCGGCTGGCTTCGGGCGAGACGCTCGACCTCAAGGCCTATGAGGCGGACATGCGCCACCTGATTGACACCTACATCGAGGCATCGGCGCCGCGCACGATTTCCCCTTTCGATGGCATAGGCCTGCTGGATCTGATCGTGAAGACGGGCATTGCCGAAGCCATTGCCAACAAGTTGGTGGGCTTGAAAGACAACCACGATGCGGTGGCTGAGAGCATCGAAAACAACGTGCGCAGCAAGATCATCAAGGAGCAACTGGCCGACCCCGCGTTCTTCGAGCGCATGTCGGCCCTGCTCGACGAAATCATCCGATTGCGCAAACAGAAGGCCATCGAGTACGAGGAATACCTCCAGCGCATTGCCGATCTAACTGCCAAAGTCATGAGCGGAAAGATCGAAAACACGCCCGTACAGCTCAATACGCCGGGACGCTTGGCTCTGTACAACAACCTGAAAGACTGGATCACCGTCAATACTGCACACGAGCCACACGCACCGTATGGCGGCGTGGATGCAGCCCTGGAGCTGGTGATGACACTGGACACTGCCATCAAACAGGAGCGGCCTCATGGATGGCGAGGCATGTTCCAGAAGGAACAGATGGTCAGGCAGACCATATTCAATGTGGTGCGCGACATCGATGCAGTGAACCGCATCTACCCGATCGTGTTTGCGCAGCCGGAATACTGATGAGCGTTCACATCCAACTGGGTGACATCTCGGCAGAAGTGGTCCGCAAGGACATCAAGCACCTGCACCTGAACGTATTGCCTCCGATGGGAAAGGTGCGCATCTCCGCGCCTCGGCAAATGCAGCTGAACACCATCCGTGTGTTCGCCATTTCACGCCTAGCCTGGATCAAGACCGAGCAACGCAAGATGCAGGCGCAACCCCGCGAGACGCCACGCCTGTTTTTGACGCGGGAGAGTCACTACGTCTGGGGAAAGCGGTATTTGCTCAAACGAACGGAGCACGATGCTGCGCCTTCGGTCAAACTGGGCCACAACCATCTGGCGCTGCACGTGCGCCCTGGTACCGACGAAGCGCGCTGCCAGGAGATTCTGGATAGCTGGTACCGCGAGCAGATCAGGATGCAGGCCCCCTCACTGGTCGCGAAATGGTCATCCGTGCTGAGCGTGGAAGTGGCACAACTGTTTGTCCAGCGCATGAGAACCCAATGGGGAAGTTGCAATCCCGTGGCGCGCAACATCCGCCTGAATACAGAATTGGCCAAAAAACCCCCCGAATGCCTCGAATACATCGTGGTGCACGAAATGGTTCACCTGCTGGAACCCACTCACAACCAACGATTCACCGACCTGATGGACTTTCACCTGCCGCCTTGGCGGCACTGGCGCAAGGCCTTGAATGAACTGCCCGTTCGCCACGAAGACTGGGCGTACTGAGTGCCTCGCGCAGGCGGCACCAATACCTAAAACTCCCCTCAGCAGCAGCGCCCCGTGGCAGACCCATACCGCGCGGCCTGCCGCTCCCGGAAGAACGCCTCGTAATTCATCGGCTCCTGGTCCGGGTGCGTGGCCCGCATGTGGGCCACGTAGGTGCCGTAATCAGGCACCCCCACCATCAGGCGAAAACTCTGCGTGAGGTAGCGCCCGGCCCGCCCGAGGTCTTCGAGCAGGCCGCCACTGGTCGCTGGCTCAGCCACCGACGCTGGCGCCGGCAGGCAGCGCCTCGTAGGGGGTTTCGGCCACCGTCGGTTTGCGTTCGGCGCGAGCCTTCAGCACCGACTTCACGCTGTAGAACAACACGCTGAGCACCACAAACATGAACAGCGCGCACAGCACCGCGTCCAGGCGGTTGTTGAAGACGATGCGCGACATGGCCTCAGGCGTCTTGGCCGGTGCCAGCAGAACACCTTGCTGCAGCGCGTCCGCATAGCGGCTGGCGTTGGACAGGAAGCCCACCTTCACGTCGGCCGAGAAGATCTTGAGCCAGCCCGCGGTGAGCGTGCAGACCAGCAGCACGATCGCCGGCACGATGGTGACCCAGGCGCAGCGGTCCTTCTTCATCTTGAACAGCACCACGGTGCCCAGCATCAGCGCCACGGCGGCGAGCATCTGGTTGGCGATGCCGAACAGCGGCCACAGCGTGTTGATGCCGCCCAGCGGATCGACCACGCCCTGGTACAGGAAGTAGCCCCAGGCCGCCACGCACAGGCCGGTGGCGATCAGGTTGGCGGGCAGCGAATCGGTGCGCTTGAGCGCGGGCACGAAGCTGCCCATCAGATCCTGCAACATGAAGCGGCCGGCGCGCGTGCCGGCGTCCACGGCGGTCAGGATGAACAGGGCTTCGAACAGGATGGCGAAGTGGTACCAG
>Ga0247823_10005483_pt1 | contig 10097 bp, 10 predicted proteins | sample 13C_PalmiticAcid_2_FD_192426 | JGI IMG/M metagenome (GOLD analysis project Ga0247823, IMG submission 192426) | Soil microbial communities from agricultural site in Penn Yan, New York, United States - 13C_PalmiticAcid_Day30 | ecosystem: Environmental > Terrestrial > Soil > Agricultural land...
TTGGCGTCGTACGTGTAATCGGCGTGCGCCGGACGGAATTTATCTTTGATATCGCCGTAATCTTTTGAACGGGCATCTTCATTCTGAATGATCAGACCAATCGGTGTGCCCGTGGTTTGCCCTTCGAACACGCCGGACATGATCTTGACGGTGTCAGGTTCCTGACGCTGCGTTGCAAAACGGTTTTGGCCCGGTTTACGCTTATCCAGCCATACCTGAATATCGTCCTCGCTCAAGGCTAAGCGCGGTGGCACACCATCAACCACACATCCGATAGCGGGTCCGTGGCTCTCGCCCCATGTCTGGTACTGAAACAAACTGCCGAAACGGTTTCCTGACATCCTGAAAATCCTTACTGAGCTAAGGCTTAGAAACTACCACAATTGCAGTCATTTACCTGAAAAAGTTTGACACTATCTCATTGAATAATTTACATATAGCAACAAAAGGATGATCTATGTTTTTTGCCCGTGATAAAGGCTTATTCGACCTTCTTCTGCCGCACTATGGCCCGGTCGCCATGCAGGAAGTACAGGATGCTTTCAATCTGATGGGATTACCCATGCCCGATCAGATGGAATACCGTGATACAACCGATGTCGGAGCGCTCGTTCTCTTAAATCCTTACGGCTGCACAATCAGGGTTACCAACCGGCAAAAACTGCTCTGTGAAACAGCATTGCGCCACCCCCGCCTGCTCCAGCCTTTGGGGACATTCCCAGATACGAAGCTTAAAATTGACGTATACCCCGGTATTACCTCACTGGGTGAGAAGGATTCCGTAAGCAGCGATCTGACGAAAGAATTAGAGGCATGCGGCCTAGACCCTGTTGACGCCATGAACAAGTCTATAAATTGCGGTGTACTGGCAAATGGCTACACCGTCGTACTGGACATTCCCGCCGTTACAAAAAAACATGCCTCAATAGATGATGACTCCATTATTGTTCCTGAAAATGCGCTGCAGCAGAGATTGTACGGTCATCTGCGTACTGCCTTCACCGAAGCATTGGACACAAAGAACTTTGAATCATTCTGGTCGGTTTGTGCAACAGAATATCAAAATGGTTTATTGAAATCATGCTGGGTGCAAGCAACAGACAATCCGGTGCATTACCCGGCTGCCGCCTATGAACGTCGACTTGCACAAACAAAAAATGTGCAACCCCACTACCCCGCCCATTTTCAGGGCTATAATCTGGGGGCGTTACTGTAAAACATGAGTGATGGACGCAAACATACCAGCAATTTAAACTTGTATGAGCACATAGAGTATGAACAGCCTGATGATCTGAGCGCTGATTCCGTAGCTGACATTCTCGAGCGCCTACACCTGCCAGAGCCGCGCGGTAACGAATACTATATCACCAATGACTACGGCTACCTGATGTTCATGACATTTCAGGGGTGTGCCATTCGCATCACAAATAATTCAAGATGCCCACCACTTGAGCATTCGCGCATCCTCAAACCCTTGGTGCGTTTTGATCTGGGAGAACACCGCATCGACCTTAATCCCGGACTAAAGCTGACACAGTCCATATCATCAGTTGTGCGCATGATCAGCGCGCTTGCCAAGGATGATATTGATTTCAGCGACCCTGCGCCACGCAACTGCGGCATTATTCCCGCTGAATGCACCGGCTTCCGCTTTAACTACACAGTTGTTTGCGATGACGGCGCCGTTGATAAAATGCCGGATAGAAAATTCGGCCTTCTAAAGAAGATCCACAGCATGATCGCCGTAAATGACAATAACAACGACGTTCAGGTACGGGCCTATCAATCATTACGGGACGCCTTCCACACCGCCATTAGAAGTGAAAAACCGGAAGATATGATGGCCGCATGGAAGCTCTGCCGTGCTGAGCAATTAAAAGGACGCTTATGTGCTGATTGGGTTAAACCGCCTGAGAATGCCCCAAAGATCATCAAAAGTATTGCCGCCAAATATGCACAGCGCCTGCGGCATCTCCCTACTTAGCGGGAGCAGACTCAGACTGAACGATGATAAAATCTTCATCTTCGGTAAAACGATCAACTGTTTGTTTCAAACTATCAAACGTATTGCGCTCAATCAGCAGATGCCCGGCACCCAGATTTTTATTACGCGCCTCAATACGTGACCACGCGGTCTCTTCATCACAAACAACCAGATAGAGCTCATGATCATAACCCGCAAGTTTGCAGCGTGCATCATCACGATCAGCTTTCTTCCAGAAACCAAAATCCAGAATGACATCTCGCCCCTGTGCCAGCGCTGCCAAAGCATCTGCCCAGATCAGGTCTGAAACCTGCTTAGAATATTCCTGAAACTTATCAGCCGGAGGGTTATGGCCATGCAGACGCAGCATCCATTCATCATGGGTAAAGCGCACGGCATTTCTGTCCGCTTCCAGTGTGCACGCAAATGTAGTCTTACCGCTGCCGATAAAACCACAAATAAGGTGCGCTGTGGGCATAATGGATATTAAGCGGCCTTTTCGCCGTTTTTCGGTGCAATGGATTGCAGCAACTCGGCTGTTTCAGCCGCACTGTCAACCGCCGCCATACCGATAATGTTGTAACCGGAATCAACATGCATGATTTCACCCGTTACACCGCTGCCCAGATCGGACAGCAGGAACAGACCAGAGCTACCGACATCTTCGATGGTCACGTTACGACGCAGTGGTGCGTTCAGTTCGTTCCATTTCAGGATGAAGCGGAAATCGCCAATACCGCTCGCGGCCAGTGTCTTGATCGGACCGGCAGAGATTGCGTTGACGCGAATATTCTGTGGGCCAAGGTCAGCCGCCAGATAGCGCACAGACGCTTCCAGACCGGCTTTCGCCACGCCCATCACGTTGTAGTGCGGCATCACGCGTTCAGCGCCGTAGTATGACAGAGTCAGCAAGCTGCCGCCGTCTTTCATCAGGGACATCGCGCGTTGGCAAACAGCGGTGAAAGAGTAAATGGAAATATCCATGGTGCGCTGGAAGTTCGCACGTGTTGTATTCACATACAGGCCGTCTAGTTCGTTTTTGTCCGAGAATGCAATAGCGTGAACAACGAAGTCGATCTTGCCCCATTCTTTTTCAATCGTCTTAAAAACTTCATCAACAGCAGCATCATCGGTCACATCGCAGGGCAGGACCAATTTGGAACCAACGCTGTCAGCCAGTGGACGTACGCGCTTTTCCAGCGCATCACCCTGGAATGTGAAAGCCAGTTCAGCACCTTGATCAGAAACAGCTTTGGCAATTCCCCAGGCGATCGAACGGTCGTTTGCCACGCCCATGATCAAACCACGCTTGCCAGCCATCAGTTTCATATTCTCAGTCATGCTTTTGCAGCTTCCCTGCACACTCACGGTGCATTATGTCAATAATGTAGGTAAATCTCAGGGCATCCTACACATTTATGGCATTTCGTCCAGAGTTTTGAAGGTTTTAGGTCCCCGTGTTTGAGAAAATATTAACCACCGGCTGCTACAGTGGGGGCATGAAAAAAAACAATTATTTTCAATACCTTTTTATCAAACTAACCTCTGAATCGGGACAGCGATGGGGCTTCAATTAGACGCCGTGGCACAGATGTGCCAGCAGATCACAAAACAGGTACGGGAGAACTATAAGGTTCTGACCGTCCATTTTATCGTGCACCATGATGGTCACCGTAACGAAGCGCTGGGCGTCGCCGCGCAGGAAATCATCCATCACCCTGCTGCCGAGACCGCCATGCGGTTAATGCAAAAATCCCGTCTGAACGAAGAATCTGCCCTGCTGGGTACAGCGGTTGCCCGCCATAACATTTTGCTCGGCATGGCATGGCGTGACCACCTGCTGGCCCTCTGCACGATCAATATCGATCACGTGAACACCATGAAGGAAGTACGGGCACAGGCATGGCACCTGACATGGCACGCCATCGACGCCTACAGCTATAACCAAAACCCTGATGGACGTGGTGGTCCGGCAAAAGATATTATCGTCCGCCGCCGTAGTGCCACGGAAATGGCCCGTGCCAATTTACAGGCTGACACCTTCAGTGCCATCATGTGTGCCTTGAACGGCGACCGTGATGCCCTGCGTGATATCGGCAAATTCCGCGCCTTGAACGCGCTCACAACACGCTCGGCCCACATGCCCGAATTCTATCCCTATGCGATTGCGATGGATGCAACGGAATTCTCCTTCCGTGAACTCGGCAAGAAACTGCCATCCAAACGTATGATGATCCCTGCCGCCTTGAAAATTGCCCGCACGATTGACCGTGCGATTGATCAGGATGCGCTGACCAACTGGTTTGAATTCTGCGAACCCGCACAGGACATGGCTTGGCGCGGCTTCAGCAAGGAAGACATCTTAAGTGCAGCAATTAACACCAGCCCCGATACATTCGTACGCAGTACCGGTCATATGTTGAAAGACATGATGTCGGTTGAACCATCATCATTCCTAACCATCAGTGATCATTACAGTCCTTATGCCGATGACGCCATCAATGAAAAACTGCATGAAAAGCTCGTCGAACAGATATTCGAAGACATCATCGCCAAGGGGCTTTCACAGCATAACCCTGACCCGTTCCTGAAACTGGCGAACAAGCAAAACGAAGAACTCAGCGAAGGCCGCATTCTGGGCTGGTGCGCTGCGGGCCTGCAAGCCGCTGCCCGCATCATCGAAAACAGCCGCGATGGCGATAGACAAACAGAACAACTCGTGCGCCGTGAATTTCAGGATGGCCGCAACAAGACCAACTGGGAAACACTCGAAAATCTGGGTAACCGCGTGGTCCAGCATCAGCGCGAGGGCGAAATCATCACGCTATCCCGTCTGTCCGAAATCGCAGGCGAGGATAAATCATCCCGCGCTATACAATCATCCGTGCAGGCCACGATCAGCGACCCTGATTACCAAAGCAAGCTTGAATACATCAACGCGCCTGCCCCGTCATCACCGGCACCAAAGGGACCTGCGCCACGGGCACCATCATTGGGCGCTGCCCCACGTATGGCCGCCACAGGCCCACGCGCACCGGGACTGGGCGGCACAGGTCATACGACTGTACGCAAACAGCCCATTCAGCAGAAAACTGACGACAAGGGCAATCAAGGCCATCAAACTCAGTGATAATAAAAGCAAGTTTCCAGCAAGAAAAACGCCCCGGTCATGCCGGGGCGTTTTGTATCTCTCTGGATAAAATCTTATTAGTTCACGATTTCCCAGCTACCATCAGGCTGCTGGCAAACTGTGCCGTAAGCGCTTTCTTTCTTGCCGCCTACTGTTACTGTGTTCTGGTACTCACGGCAGTAACGGCCGGATTTGGTTGTACCATCACGTACTGGTGTAATTGTACCAGCGTTACCGCTTTGTGGGTTGTTCCACTGAATGGTTTCGCCAACAGGTGCAGAGTGAGCGCTTTGTGTCGCTTTTTGCATGTACATCTGGTCAGCGCGGTCAAGAGATTGACCAATGCTGCTACCAGCCAGAGAACCGAGCAGAGCGCCAGCGCCTGTAGCCCACAGACGGCCAGAGCCACCGCCGACTTGGGAGCCGAGAACGCCACCGATAACAGCGCCTGAAGCCAGGCCGATGTTTTGCTTGCTGAATGTGCTGTTTGTACCGTCATTCGCACATGCACTCAAAGCAAGACCGGCAGCCAGTACCGTAACCATAAAAAACTTCTTCATTTGTAACCCTCAGCTCCTTATTAGATGGGGATGTTGACAATACTATTTAGCAAATTAAGTATGGCTCTATGAAGGCAAAAAAACGGCTTATAGGCAGAAAATGCAAAATCCTGATCCCATAAAAATGTTAGAAAGTGCCGAAAGCGGCCCCGCAGATCCCATAACTCTTTTCCAACAATGGATGAGAGAGGCGGAAAGTTCCGAAATAAATGATCCGAACGCCATGTGTCTCGCGACGGTTGACCCGAATGGCCGCCCTGTTTCACGCATGGTGTTGCTGAAAGCCGTTGATGAGCGCGGCTTTGTGTTCTTCACCAACCGTGAAAGCCGCAAGGGCGAGGCCCTCAATCTGAACCCATACGCCGCCCTGTGCTTCCATTGGAAAACCCTGACCCGTCAGGTGCGCGTCGAGGGCAAAGCGCTGCTGGTCGATGAAGCCGAGTCAGACAGCTATTACAACACCCGTTCCAAGGGCAGCCGCATCGGTGCCTGGGCCTCACGCCAGTCACGTCCGCTTGATAACCGCACAACACTCGCAAACCGTGTGGCCGAGCTTGAAAAGCAATATAGCGATAATGATGTTATCCCCCGCCCGCCGCATTGGGGCGGTTATCGTATTGTGCCTGAATATATCGAATTCTGGCATGATGGCGGTTTCCGCCTGCATACCCGCCTGACTTACACCAAGACGGAAAAAGGCTGGGAACGCGGAATGCTCTATCCTTGATAAACCCCTATAAACCCGCCATATTACAGCTATGACAACAGAAACTCTTTCCTTTGGTGCAGATGTATCGCGTCTGCTCGATATTGTAGCCCGCGCGTTATATTCCAACCGCGATGTGTTCCTGCGCGAGCTGATTTCAAACGCAGCCGATGCCTGCGACCGCTTGCGTTATGAAGCACTATCGAAGCCTTACCTGACCAAGGATGATCCCTCGTTCAAAATCCGCATCTATCGCGATGCCCCCTCCCGTATCCTGACCGTGGTTGATAACGGCATCGGCATGAACCGCGATGATCTGGTGAAAAACCTCGGCACCATTGCCTGGTCCGGCAGCGCCGCTGTAATGGAAGAACTGAGCAAGGCCACAGCCGCCGATAAGGTCAATCTGATCGGTCAGTTCGGTGTGGGCTTCTACGCCAGCTTCATGGTGTCACTGAATGTGAAGGTCATCAGCCGCAAAGCGGGCGAAGACCAGACATGGGCATGGGAATCTGATGGCAAGACAGGCTTCACAGTGCGCGAAGCCACCAAAGACGAAGCCAAACAATTGATCGCCGGACGCGGCACCGCCATCAACATGAAGATTGATGACGACAGCAGCGAATATCTGCTGGTTGAAAAACTGCGCATGGTTATCCTGCAATACTCTGATCATATCAGCGTGCCGATTTTCCTCGGCAAAGGTGACGGCACTGACGACGATAACCAAGCCGCCCAAACACAGGTGAACAAAGCCTCTGCCCTGTGGATGCGTTCCAAGAACGATATCGACGAAGAACAATATACCGAATTCTATCACCATATCGGCCACGGCATGGATAAGCCGCTGATGACGTCACACTGGCGCGCCGAAGGCACCATTGAATTCAATGCCCTGCTGTTCGTACCGACATTGCGCCCATGGGATCTTTATGACCCCAGCCGCAAAAACGCTGTGCGTCTGTATGTGAAGCGCGTTTTCATCACCGATGATTGCGAAGGCTTGATGTATCCATGGCTACGCTTTGTGCGTGGCGTGATTGATAGCGAAGACCTGCCGCTGAATATCAGCCGTGAAATGCTGCAGGATAACCCTGTCATCAGAAAAATCCGTAGCGCCGTTGCCAAACGCGTTCTGGGCGATCTGAATAAGCTGGCACAGGAAGATAAAGCCTCCTACGGCAGCTTCTGGAACCAGTTTGGCGCTGTCCTGAAAGAAGGACTTTACGACGCGCAGGAACATCGCATGGACCTGCTGAAAGTCGCGCGCTTCTATTCCACGGAAAAAGGTGGCGAACTGGTATCACTGGCCGATTACGTCAGCCGCATGAAACCGGATCAGGAACATATTTATTACATTAGCGGCGAGAACATCGAGACACTGCGCAACAGCCCCCAAATTGAGGGATTCAAGGCACGCGGCCTCGAAGTTCTGCTGTTCACAGACACCATCGATGATTTCTGGCTGCAAACCGTACAGGATTTCGAACAGAAGCCTTTCCGTTCTGTGACCAAAGGTGATGTGGACCTTACCAAATTCGGCGAGGCCAAAGGCGACGACGATAAGAGCAAGAAGCACGAGAACATCGAACAGACAGACAGCCACCGCCGCCTGCTGGCGATCATTCAGGAAACACTGAAGGAAGAGATTGGCGAAGTACGTTATTCTCACCGCTTAACCAGCTCCCCGGCCTGCCTCGTCGCCGGTGAGAATGAAGTCGATCTGCGTATGGAACGCGTGCTGCGTATCCACCAGAAATTCGAAGCGCCGTCCAAGCGCGTGCTGGAGATCAATCCTGACCATGCCCTGATCATCCGTATGGCCACACTGGCAAAAACAGGCGGCACAGGCGCAGAAATGTCGGATGCCGCACACCTGCTGCTAGATCAGGCCCGCATCATCCAAGGCGAACCCGTACCGGACCCATCGGACTTCGCCCGCAGGCTCGCTTACTTCATGGAAAAAAGCTTAGCCGCATAAAGGCAGACAATAAAAAACCCCGGAAGATCCGGGGTTTTTCTTTAACTCACAACTTGATTACGCCGCTTTTTTCAGCAGATCAGCATATTGAATGTTTGGGCGTGGACCCATGTGGCTGATCACTTCACCGGCAGCCATGGAACCCAGACGACCGCAAGTATCCAGTGTCATACCTTGTGTATAACCATACAGGAAACCGGCAGCATACTGATCGCCAGCACCTGTTGTATCGACAACTTTCACGCCCGCTTCAGCCGGGATCTCGATCACTTTATCGCCTGCGATAATGACAGAGCCTTTTTCGCTGCGTGTGATGGCGATGATCTCGCATTTACCCTTGAGCGCTTCAACAGCGTCATCAAAGCTTTCTGTTTCATAAAGAGCTTTAGCTTCTTCTTCGTTCGCGAACAGAATATCTACGTGATCTTCCACAAATGCCTGGAAGTCAGCACGGTGACGGTTCACGCAGAACGGATCAGACAGAGACAGTGCCACTTTGCGGCTGGCCTTGTGTGCCAATTCAGACGCCACAACGAATGCTTCTTTCGCATGTGGCGGATCGAACAGGTAACCTTCAAGGTATGTGATACGTGCAGATGATACCAGTTCCTCATCGATATCAATCGGTGACAGCTCAACCGCAGCACCCAGGAATGTGTTCATTGTACGCTGACCATCCGGTGTCACCAGAATCAGGCAACGTGCCGTCGGGGCACCAATCGCCAGCGGCTGGGTGTTGAATACAACGCCCTGTGATTTCAGATCATGGCTGAATACTTCGCCCAGCTTGTCCTTGGCAACCTTGCCGATATAGGCACCCTTGCCGCCGAAAGAAGCAAAACCGGCAATCGTGTTGCCCGCAGAACCGCCAGATGATTCCATGCCCGCTGGCATTTCACCATACAGAGCAATAGCACGTGGCTCATCGATCAGGGTCATACCACCCTTTTGCATGCCATAGAGCTTGTTCTGACGTTCGATAAACGCTTCATCCGTCTGTGCCAGAACGTCAACGATGGCATTACCAATCGCCAACAGGTCGATACGCGGGTCCTTCATGCTATATCCTCTATTCCTCAGGTATTAAAAACAGGCTATGTTTTAGCCCAAAGCCCCTGATAAGGAAAGACTATGGCTGCTCCAAAATCACAGAAAAAGACTCCAGATCTGCGCGAAAAGGCCGTGAAATCAGCCCTGACGCTGGCCGCCCGCGATGGCTGGGATAATGTCAGCCTGAACGATATCGCCCGCCATGCCAAAATCAGCCTTTCAGACCTCCACGACCATTTCGAAGACCGTACCGATATTCTGGTCGCTTATGGCCGTATCACAGACCGTAAGGTACTGGAGAGCGTCGGAGAGGTCGATGAGAGCAGCAGTCACCGTGACCGCCTTTTTGAAATCCTGATGGAACGCTTTGATGTGCTGAATGATGATCGTGACGCTCTGCTCTCAATCCTCGACAGCTTCAAGTTTGACCCCAAGCAACTCGTGATCGGTTTGCCACATCTGGGCCGTTCCATGAGCTGGATGCTCGAAGCCGCAGGCATCGAAACCACGGGCATCCGTGGTGCCGCCAATTTATTGGCCATCACCACCGTGTATGTCGCGACGGTTAAAACATGGATGGAAGACGAGAGCGAAGATATGAGCAAGACCATGGCCGCCCTCGATAAAAATCTGAGCCGTGCCGAGCAACTTGCCGGAATGGTCGGGATAAAAGATTAATTAAATAC
>Ga0247823_10005484_pt1 | contig 10095 bp, 7 predicted proteins | sample 13C_PalmiticAcid_2_FD_192426 | JGI IMG/M metagenome (GOLD analysis project Ga0247823, IMG submission 192426) | Soil microbial communities from agricultural site in Penn Yan, New York, United States - 13C_PalmiticAcid_Day30 | ecosystem: Environmental > Terrestrial > Soil > Agricultural land...
GGTGGTGGTGGTGCTGCTGTCTTGGTGGTGGTGGCGACGACGGGGGTGGTGGTGTTTGAATGTCGTCGTCGACAGGAAATACAGCAGCCCCGCCAGCGCGGCAGACATGTTGCACGCCAGCTGGATGCCCGCCTGCATGGTGATTGTGGGCTGGTGGGTGCCCACGTGGAACCGCGAGATGAGCAGCATGTCCAGCACGATGTTGGCCGCGCACTTGACCATGCTGATGACGAGCGGGACGTCGGGCTGGTCCAGCGCCCGCGTGGCCGCAGCCACGGCCGTCTCGACCGCCGAGCTGAGCGCGGAGAAGGCGCTGATCCGCACGTAGGTCACGCTCACGTCGCGCACCTCACCGGGGACAAAGGCGCCGGCAAAGGTGCCCGCGCCGCCGAGGATGGCGAGGCTCATAATCAGCCCGAGGACGGACTGGAATAGAATGAGCGTGTGGGTCAGGGCCAGCCGCTGGGGGAGAGAGCGAGACGACTTGTCGCCGATGACGTTCCAGGCTGCGCGCGGGAGACCCTCGTTGAGGACCTCCGCGATGACCCCGATGTACGTGTAAACGTCCGTCGTGGCGACGAGCGACGAGTCGATGGCTGCCACCCACAGCTTGGAGAGAGTGCCGACGAGGGCAGGCAGAGTAAAAGCGGCGATGTTGAAGAGCAGGGCTCCGGGGTAGTGGGCGCGGAGTGTGTGTTTAAGGGTGTCATGGTTGGTGTCGGCAGAGTGCTGCGGCGAGAGCGCGTCCGTAACGATGTCTTCCTCCTGAGGCAGCATGGTGTAGAGACGAGTCAGACGACCTGAAGGTTGCAGAGTGGGAGACATGATGGGCGGTATCGACCGAAATGTGGTTGGTGTTATAAGCTCTTGTCACGGTAGGCCTCAAAGGCAAGCTATGCAGTTATGAGCGGGGTGCAGACGCCGCTGCTGCAGCACGACCCCCTTTGAGCGTAACCGGTGAGAGGAATTTCATGATTTTGACCAGGAACCTAGCTCCTTGTTCTCCATTTGTGGTATGCGAGAGTCTGAAGAAAAGGGCTGTTGTAGAGAAGATAGAACGTTCAGACCTTGCTGTTGGCTCAGGTAAGGGCCTTGGCTCTGCGTATGCGAGGTAGTTGATGAAACCCTTACACGGCTCACTTGTCAGCTGCAGACGCTCTTGGGTTAGGTCGATGGAAAGCTGGGTCCTTCCGGCCTTGGCACTTGGTTGGGACAACCAACACAGAGCGAAAAAAAAAAAGAGAAGAACAAAAGGACAAAAACAAAGCAAGATCACCAAACCGACCTATGCGCTTCACTCACCTCTTGCTGCGGGCCGCCGCCCGCCGGGCCACCCGCGGACGGCCCCTAAGAGGTGCTGCCGCCCCCCCGATCACTCGTATCCCTGCGCCCATGGTCCGGCCACAACGCAGTGTCCTCAACAGCCTCCTCGAATCCTACACAAGCCGTGATTCGTGGTCTGGCTTTGCCAGCCTGGAGGACTGCCCCAAGGATGAAGCCCAGCATATCCTGAACGCTCTCAACGAATACCGGCTTGCGCATTGGGGCTTCGTCATCTTCCGCTGCACCTACGCCTCGGAGGAGAAATGGGAAAAGTTTCTCGCCCGCCTCAAAGAGCTCGCCCGGGAATTCTTTCGGTACGAGTCGGGCCCGACGAAACACCTCTACGACAGGATGGACTGGACGATTTTCGAAGACGCCGAGACGCTGGACGGCGCCGACCTCGTGCAGACGAGCCGCTTGTTTCACGAGTGGTGGACCAAGGGGCAGGGGGCGCAGGAGAGGCGAGAGAGCCTGCTCGCCGCCAAATTGCAAGACTCTCCTCGATACACATACTTTCTGCATGTGGACGAAGAGAGCCTAGAGAGCGTAGTGGACGAGGAGAAGAAGCTGGAGCCGCGCGGGTGTTTCTGCACTGTCGTAAGGGGGGGAAATGTCTTGCTTTGGGAGGACGAAGGGCCAGAAACGATGCGCCTGTGGCCCACGTTTGAACTCGACGACGAGGGTTTGCGGGACCACAGAAAGCGGGTCAGAGTCGACGACCTTGTTTCACTGTATGGGGTTCTTCAGGACGACATTGACTTCTGGTACGACCTGTATTACATTGATGAAGGCGAAGAGGAAGAAAATCTCCGGCAGTGTTCCTTTTGAGCCTCGCAAGTACCTAGTTAGATGTAGTTTTGAAATGGGCACCAGTCTTTTTCAGATAGCTAAGGCCCCTGACTCACGGACGCTGAGCACTCAGGCAAGTCAGGGTACAGAAATCAAACAGAACGAAGCAAGTAGTGTGTGTCACGTTTGAATCATTTCGTGAGACTGCTGGGTTACCATGCACTTGGAGGAGCCACAACACAAGAGGATCACCTGGCAGGCCTGGTAATATTTCCTCATGTCACGGTGATTTTGTTCTGAGCATCCGGGCACCGAACGGATTCGTTTCAACTCAAGGCCTGACCGCTGTCGCCGGCATTGACCTCGCTCAGTTGCGAGTTGATTCAATCAAATGCACCCGTCATAATCAACATCGGCACATTGAGCTTTCTGGCTGGACTGGCTCGCAAAGAAATGGGCCATGATTGTGGCCAGTAGGTGTATTTGCCCCAACGCCTATCCTGCCCCTTACAATGAAAAATCCTTGTACGTCCACTTCTCGGTAACCTTGGTCTTGGCCTGTTTCCGGAACGGAATCTTCCTCCGGCTCTCCATCTTGCCCCGGACCAGCATGCTGCGGTACCGGTCCTTGAGAAGGTTGCCCTCGGGCTTGAGCAGCCGGAGCGAATCCTGCAGCTCATCGGGCAGCACCAGCTCCAGGTCCTTCTCCGGGAGCTTGAACTTGCCCAGTTGCCTCCGCCGCAGCTCCAAGTCGTCTCCCTCCTCGCTCGCATCGCTCATCTCGACCTTCTCCAGCGCCATCTGCCGCTCCTTCTCGGCCACCTCGAGCGCGATTTGCTTGATGCGCTCCTCTTGTACCCTCTTCCGCTTCATGGCCGCTTCGTGCTTCGCTTTCCGCTCCTCCTCCTTCCGGCGGTTGATCCGGTTCCGCTCGGCCTGTGTCTTCCGCCGTGGCCGCTTCACCTTGACGCTCAGCTCTTCGCCCGCGCTCTCGAACCCTTCCCACGCCGAGTCGTCCTCCCACTCGGAGAGGTCTGCCCGTGCCTCCGCCGCTTCTGCTTCTGCCGCAGACCGCGCAGCCGCCTCCATCTTGATCCGCTCGGCCTCGAGCTCCTCGAGCCGCTTGCGCTCGGCCTCAACGGCCTTTTCGCTCTCCTCGATCAGCCGGTCCTGGTAGTCGGTGAAGGCTGGGTTGTAGCTGTGGCCGCCCTTGGGCTTCGGTACCGCAGGGATGGCCTTGCCGTTGGCTGCCAGCGAGATGGGCTGCTGCACCAGCGACTTGGGCTTCTTGACCTTCTCGGCCTTGCGCACGAACGAGACCTCCTCCTCTGTCTTTGGCTCCTCCTTGGGCTCGGCCCAGACATCGTACTCGGCATCTACCACGGCGACGGTCTCATCGTGGTGCCCGTCGGCGACCTTCTTTATCCGCGTGAGCTCCTTGTGTGTGACGTAGGTCGTGCGCTGCCTCTTGACGGGGAGAAGGCCATCGGTGGTCTTGTCGCCGGCCCGCTTGCGGAGCGACACAGCCGGCACCGCCGACCGCTGCGCGATGATCTCGTCTGCCTTCAGACCCTTCTTGACGTGCTTCGAGAACCGCTTCGTGAGCTCGGCGTCGCCGGCCACATCGATGGTAAAGAGCTCGGAGGATTCCTTCTCGGCAATCACGCCTCTGCAAGAAATGTCAGCCCATTGCCTCCATGCCGTACCAGAGCTAAACGCACCCCTTGATTATCTGGTCGTTAAGCTCCTCGAGACCCTGCTGCACTTCGGAGATGTCGACATTCTTGCGCCACGCCTTCTTGCCTTTCCTGGAGGGCTGTTTGTGTTGCTGGGGGGCATTCGGGTTGCCCGACAAGGGCCTGAGAACGGGCATAGTGGCGGTTTGGGAGCAGAGCTGGCGCACTGTCTTGGTGTTTCTTGAGTGTTCCTTGTCGGCGTCCGAAGTGATCGAGGCGTCCTGGGCAACCAACGGTGGGGTCGCTCTTCAAAATTTCAGAGAACAGGGCCCGATAAGAACAGTGATAAGACTGCCTGCACAGACCACGTTCCCCGAACGCAGCGGCAGTGGCATGGCTTCGTGGCAGCTGGCAGGGATGACGGCTTGCCAAGAGCTGCAACGCCAGCACGCCCCTTTTCCTGGGTCCTGGAGTCAGGCGGATGGCTTGACAGGTGCCAAGGGCCATCGCCGACGCCGATCGATTCCGTCACAAAGGAGCCGTTCTCAAGAATACTTTGCGCCGTCCCGTGCAGGAGAATACTTAGTTGTCTTCTCCAACAAGTCTATTCTTCTCAACACAAACGCAAACCCACACAACCACAACGGGAGCAACGCCATAGCCGTTTGTTTCCCCGCTACCTTCGCGGAACCCCTCTTGCGCGTCCCCAAGAACAGCACCCACCACAGTCCCTACCTCGGTCGACCACCGCCACCACCATGGCGCAAGCAGGAGCCGGCGGGTCGTACAACAACCCGTTGAAGAAGTTCAAGTACGGGCGATTCAACAAGGCTGCGACGGGACCAACTTGCTGACCTTGGACCACCAGGCTTGTCTTCCTCGGGGAGCAGAGCGGTATGCGATCCCGCCCCAGGCAACCGGCAACCGGGGACGATGTTTGCTAAACATGCATGAACAACAGTTGGCAAGACATCGCTCATCACACGCTTCATGTACGACTCGTTCGACAACATGTACCAAGCCACCATCGGCATCGACTTCCTCTCCAAGGCAAGCCCCTGAAAGCCCACGCCAGGGGGACGCCAACGGACGCTGACCAGGCCCGACAGACCATGTACCTCGAGGACAGGACGGTGCGGTTACAGCTCTGGGACACAGCCGGCCAGGAACGGTTTAGGAGCTTGATCCCGTCCTACATCCGGGACTCGAGCGTGGCGGTGGTGGTCTACGACATCTCAAGTGAGTCGCCCACCCCTTATATGCGCCTTAATGCCAGCTCACTAACCCGATCACCCCTCCCTCCAGACGCGAAGAGTTTCCAAAACACAAGGAAATGGATCGACGACGTGCGCGCCGAGCGGGGGAACGACGTCATCATCGTGCTGGTGGGCAACAAGACGGACCTCAACGACAAGCGCGAGGTGACGACGCAGCAGGGCGAGGAGGAGGCGAAGCGCAACAACCTCATGTTCGTCGAGACGAGCGCCAAGCTCGGCCACAACGTCAAGACGCTCTTCAAGAGGATAGCCCAGGCCCTGCCGGGCATGGAGGGCACCGACGCCGCCGCCCAGGCGTCCAACCAGATGATCGACGTCAAGACGCCTGCCGCCCCGGCGCAGCAGGAGGGGTGCGCGTGTTAGGCGGAGGTTGGGAGTTGGGAAAGACGGGTCTGGCATGGGGATACCAATGACGCTGGGGTCTGCCTTCGTGTTCAGTAGGGAGGGTCAAACGGGGCGGAGAGGATGGGTGCGTTTGCATCAGCGTTATATGAATCAATCTAATAATATGTACTCCATAACCACGGGCTCCTGGATGTTCTTGACGTTCACTCCCCCAAGCCAGCGTGTATCGCGCCGAGACAGAGTTGGGTACTCAACCTGCGCCTGGAGGACCCGGCGACACTTGACAAAAGTCTCAAAGGTTTACTGGTCACGGCGGCAATCTCAGACTAACCAAGCGATATATTTTGCCCACCCGCAGTCTCAAGGCCCAGAAGCATCCGGGGACTAGCTAACCGCATGCCCGTGATATGTGACAACGTCCCCTCCAAATTAACGCCGATTCGCCGATTTCCCAACCGATGTGTCTATAATTCCGCTTCGAGAGGCACAAGGACATGCATCCAGACCGAGCCAGTGCTGCAGCACCTGTGGCCGCCAAGCTCTCTGCTCATTGCTGAAGATCGTAGATGGTGCTGGGTGATGGTTGCTCCACGCCCTCCCCCTTGGTTTCCGCGGGATGTGCGCTGCCAACAACGCATGCGGAGGGGGGCAGGGCTGTAAACGGGACCAGGGATTCCATGATCACGAGTGGACCCTTCAGTCGGTATCCATCTCGTCGTCCTCGTCGTCCTCGTCGTCGTCGTCCACATCCTCGCCCATGAGGCCGCCCACCGACTCCGTGATCTCCTCGACGCCGCCGTCCGTCCGCACCCTGAGCCTGCGCACCTCGCCGCCAAACGCCTTGGTCTTCTTGCTGCCGCGCAGGACGGCCAGCTCCTCGGCCTCGAGCTCCTCGACGTCGACGCCCCGCTCGGCGGCCAGCTCGGCCAGGCGCCTCTTCTCGCTGCCGCGCAGGCGGGGCAGCAGGTGCTCGTTCTCGGCGACGAGCTTGCGGGCGGCGGCGACGGCGCGGGCGCGCTTGCCGGCCATGCGCTTCTTGTAGAAGATGCGCTCGCGGCGGGTACGGATCTCGGAGATGCGCTCCATGGCCTTGAGCGTCTTGGCGAAGAGCTCGCGGTCGTAGCGCACAGGCACGTTGCGCCGCGCCGCGAACTGCAGCGTGCTGTCCACCACCATCTCCTTGCCCGCGTTCTTGCGGTACGCCTTGGTCCACTTGAGCTTGCGCGGGTTGCGCTTCATCTTGAAGTTCTTGTGGCATTTCGAGCGGCAGAAGCGGAACGACTTGCCTGGAGCGAGGGGGAGGGTCAGTATGTTCCCCAACGAGAGGGGGGACGGGGGAGACAAACCGTCATTTCTCATAAAGGTAATGCCCTTGCTGGGCCACGCGGGCCGCCCGCAGAAGAAGCAGTTCTCGACACGCATTTTGGGACTCGGAACCGGGTGTCGTGGTCGAGGGTTGCCGAGGGGTCTGTCGAATGCACAACCTCCGCTGCGTTGATGCAGGCCTCGACGGTCCCCGAAAAAAATATTGACCGCCTTTGACCGGCGGAAAAAAGGTGGGGTCAGGGGAGCAATCGCTTATCGGGGTTAGTCAGCCATTAAAGTAGGGTTAGGGTTGATGTCGTGTCGACCTTGTGTGACTTGAGCTTGGATCTCAATTCGTGCTTCATCGCTCACAGAACAGCCATTGTGTTCGGCAAACTTGAGGGCTTCCTGAGTCCTGATCTGTGTCCACGACCCGGTGGGCTCAAATGCTTTTTTTGGGGGCAGATTGGGAACTCATTGACTCGCAAGGCCTTTCAATCCTCTTCGATTCCTTCATTCTGCCCTCCCTTGCCTCCTTCCCTCCCTCTTCTTCTTTTAGACGCTGCTGCGTTTTAAGTCGGCAAACGGACAAGCCAGAATTGCAGCTCTGGCCTCTGAATGCTCACAGCTCCCGTCCACCTGACACCTCCTCTTGGCCAAGCGTCCAACGCAGCTTGCCGGGGAGTCTGACCCGGAACCGGAATGCCAAGCGCGTGTTTTTGAGTCGCCCCCATCTGCAGGGGTCAATAACCAACCCGCCTTCCCCGATCAGGAGGTCTCACGAGACCACTCTTCTGTGACATTTTGGGGTAGGCAGCTTTGGAATGATCACCCCGAGTTTGCCACCTGAATATCCAACCTGAGCCGCCGTCGAGGCAGCATTTGACTCTGCCTCGACATTGCCGCAAGCTGCCGCAATGAAAGGAGTGGACTCAGGCGTTGCTGACACGACTTTGGCGATCTGACGCCCAAAAACCGCAGGAGGGCAGACAGTGCGTGATTACGGGCCGCCTTTCGACTCGAAGAACTCCCGGGACTCGGCATTGGCTTTTGCTGTTTATCTAAGCGTTGAATGCGGCATCAGCGATGTTGATATCCAGCGCATTGAGTCGAAACCCGACGGAGGCCGTCGTTGATCTCCCAATTAAGCTTTGGATCCAGCGCCGTGGTGAGGCCAACAGAACAGTGTTTGGGAATTGACACTCTCCACCAGATCCACTCGATCGCGGGGGTGGAGTCTGGGGAAGTGGAGCTTCAAGGCTAAGGTATCCACCGGCCCCTTGCCTTAGACGCTAATGTGCACCCAAGAAGCCACCCGGTATCAATGCGAATATCAACTTCAGATCTTGAATTGACTTGACGATATGGCATGTCTTGATCCGAGCAGAGGGTACGTGAACCGAGTGGGTGTGTCTGCAAGCTGGCACAATTGGATGAAACCTGATCAATGCTCTGGCATCAATCGTCCCGATTCGAGTTGCACATGGCGCCATGTCAATTTGAGTCAGGGAGAGGACCAGGTTCGCTGGCAGGGAGAAGCTGTGTGATTGAAGAGTGACGTTCATTCCAGGCCATGATTGGCGCTGGGTAATACGCCGCCGCCGGTTACCCCGCTCCTGCAACTGCAGCGCGCGGTGCACCAGCCCTCCAGGCGGAGGGCCTGCCCCTGCGGAGGAGGTCGTTTCTGGGTCTGGGTCTCAAAGCGGCAGGCAGCTCCTTTCAGTTGTGGGCAGCTGAGGAGAGGCGTCTTGGGAGACGAGGATCTGTGTCGGTGCCCGTTCCTGCCATAATAAAGGGTGTTGTGCTGCCACCCCTTTCAAGCTCCCTCTTCCCCTCTTTGTGCAACACCAGCTTCCCCAAGACGTTGTTGCCACCATAACACATCAACACCACATAAACGCTCTTCATCAAACAGAATCGCTTTCTGGGCTCAAGTCCTTCCATCTTTGACAGAACGAGGTCAAGAGACCACCAGCATCGCGCCTTTCTGTCTGTGAGGTAAGCAACACTCGAGTATTGTTGTGGTTGTCCGTCATTCTGTCCCAGTCGGAGAGCCCCCGCTCGACGCCTCTCCTTTTCCGTATCATTGCCACCCACCTTCATCGACGAGTCACCAAATCGTCGACTAACCATCGAGTCCTTTGACACAGAAACAGACATTCCTCATCAAAACCATCAACCGACCTTCCTCTATCCGTCAACATGCCCGTCCGCATTCCCGCCGCCACCAGGACTGAGGTCTTCACCATGGGCGCCGCCAGCGCCGCCGGGTTTGCGCCCTTCTACTTGATGGCCCCCGGCGCCGATAAGCGTCTCCACAAGCAGACCGACAAGTGGGCTCCTCGGTGGGAGCGCAACATCACCATGTTCAAGAACCCCGTTGAGAAGGGCATTCAGCGGGTCTCGCCGCCCGTCGAGCGGACCGTCAAGAGGATCGAGCACGGCCTTCCTTTGGAGAAGGCGGCCAAGGGGGTAGACAAGGGCATCAAGAAGAGCCTCGACAGGATGGGCATCAAGCACTCCTGAGTGAACATTGGCGTGATTCATTTTCGGAATACGTAACACATGGGGTACACTCATCAGAGGAGCCTGGGTTGTTTTACCGTCCTGTCTGTACATAATACCCTGAGCCATGGCGAGGTCTCCGGTTCTTGGGTTGCGATGATTTGAAGAGCAAGGGGGTCATGGTGTCCCGTCGTTGCGCAGCGCCTTACTGGACTGTCGCAGACGGACTCGGCCCCTGTAGCGGTCTCATACCTCGCCATCGGGCAAGCAAATAAACGACGATTCGTGCATAAAGCTTGTTAGTCTGCCGTGACCCAAGCACCTGTTTCCTTGACTGGTAGATCCTCATCCCGCTCCCCGCCTCATTGGCTTAACTGTAAGCCCCTCGTAATCAACAATTGTCAGGCCAACTGACCTGATGATCTCGCCCGTTCCATGTCTGGGTCTGACTGACAGAACGCCACTCATCCCCTCTTAGCTCGTCAACTGACGTCAAAGACCCCCGTATCTCCTCTTGTTGTTGCTCCACCGTTCCGCCTCCGCGGTTGCTGTTATCCATTACTCTCGCCGCTCGGCAGAGTTGAACGCTTACGATTGGAACCGGAGTGAGGAGCCGCGATAGCCAGACTTCTCATAGTGAGAAATGTCCAGATTTGGTACCGAGGTACAGGTGGCATGGGCGATTTTTGTGGGCTAGCGTAGGTGTAATGGCATGAGTGTGATGGTTTCGCGGCTTTCCCCTGGTGCTGGCTCTTCTCACTCTACCACCACAGGTAGCAGAGAAAAAGGCAGGATACTTCGGGAGAAACACCTTTAGCTTGCATGCTGCGAGTCATGGAGTTTGACAGCAACCTCTAGTGTAACCCCCTCCCGCC
>Ga0247823_10005485_pt1 | contig 10095 bp, 4 predicted proteins | sample 13C_PalmiticAcid_2_FD_192426 | JGI IMG/M metagenome (GOLD analysis project Ga0247823, IMG submission 192426) | Soil microbial communities from agricultural site in Penn Yan, New York, United States - 13C_PalmiticAcid_Day30 | ecosystem: Environmental > Terrestrial > Soil > Agricultural land...
GGGTAGGACCGTGCTGAAAAAGCCCGAGCTGTTATCGGTGGATGAGTATCTTGCCGGAGAGAAGCACTCGGACCTGAGGCACGAGTATCTCGGCGGCGCTCGGGCGGTGGTTTCGAGGCGGAGGAATACACCGGTTTGGCAGACGTGATCTCACTCACGGAGATCGAGTGCGAGCTTCCACTGGCGGAGCTCTACGAAGGGATCGCCTGGGGTTGATGCGGAAACTCGCCAAGAGTGTGCCTTCGAAAAGCTGGGAATGATCCCGGCAGTCCTAAGGCTCCGTTTTACTGGGCAACGAGCGCGAACTTCAGTTCCGCTTCCGACGCCACTTCATTGCCAACCATGCAGCGGCAGCGCGTGGAGCCGATCGAGCCGCGGATCTTTAGCACTTCCGCTTCGATGTGCAGCGTGTCGCCGGGCAGCACCGGACGGCGCCATTTCACGCTGTCCGCGCTCATGAAGTAGCCGATCTTGCCGGCATTCTCCGGCTTGCGGAGCATGAGGACGGACGAAACCTGGGCCATCGCCTCGAGCTGGAGCACGCCGGGCATGATCGGGTGACCGGGGAAGTGACCGATGAAGAACGGCTCGTTGATCGTGACGTTCTTGACGCCGGTGCACTTGGTATCGCCGACCATGTCGATGATCCGGTCCACCAGTAGGAAAGGGTAGCGGTGCGGCAGGATCTTGAGGACGTCGTTGATGTCCAGGACCGTCTCGCCGCGCGGCAGCACGAAGGGTGCGGCAAGCGAGCGGACGCGGGCGTATTCCCGCTTGAGAGTGGCGGCGAGTTTCGAATTCGGGCCGTGGCCCGGCTTCACGGCGATGACGTGGCCCAGGAAGCGCTTGCCGGAAAGGATCAGGTCGCCGATCACATCGAGCGCCTTGTGGCGGGCGAATTCATTGGGGAAACGGAGCGCTTCCTTGCTCATCACCTCGTTGCCACGGACCACGACGGCATTCTCGAGCGAGCCACCCTTGATCAGGCCCTTTTCTAGCAGCGGCTTGACGTCCTCGTAGTAAACGAAGGTCCGCGCCGGGGCGATTTCCTTCTCGTAGGTCTCCGGAGTGACCTCAGTGGAGAAGTATTGGGTGAAGCGGCCGTCCGGGCCGACATTGGTGACGGAGACGCGGAAGGTCTTGCTGGGGACGATCGTGATCAGCGAGCCATCGCCAGTTTCCTGGTGAATGGGTTCACGGATCTCCCAGATCTTGCGCGGGGCATCCTGGGCGGCGAGGCCCGCCTTCTTGATGAGCTCGACGAAGGGACGGGAGGAGCCGTCGCCGATCGGCGGCTCATTGGCGTCCATTTCGATGATGGCATTGTCCACGCCCATGCCGGTCAGGGCCGACAGGACGTGCTCGACGGTGTGCACCTTCACCGAGCCTTCGGCGAGGGTGGTGGCGCGCTCAACGGTCTGCACCTTCTCCGCATCCGCATCGATGAACGGCTGGTCCGGCAGATCGACGCGGCGGAATTTGAAGCCGTGGTCAACCGGAGCGGGCTTGAGAGTCAGGGTGACCTTGCTTCCGGTGTGCAGGGAGGTGCCTTCTAGGGTGGCGGCGGTGGCAAGGGTGTGCTGCGCGTCGGCGGACATGGAGGGGAAGTAGCGGATAGCAACCCGCTGCTTGGCAAGGGCAAATCGTTGATAGAACGACCCGGCATCCGGCGGCTGCCCTCCGGTGTCGACCGGAGGGGGACCGATATCCAAGCCGGCGGTTGGGCCGGTCGTCGTGGTGCCGTTTCGCTCGAACCGACAAGGCCGCCGTTCATGGCGGGATTGGTCACTTTCTGCTGTCGGACAAGTAAGTCGGAAACCTGATAACTACAGCGATTGTCCCCACTTTGGGGACTGGGATGGGATGCGACAGTCCGGCAATAGTCCCCCTCGAGATGCGTCCTATTTTCGCACGTCTCGATTGACCCTACCGACCCATGAGAATCCGTTTGAACCCCGCTCTTCCCGTCTGCCGAGGTGCCCTCCTCACCCTCGCCGCCTCGATCACTATCTTGCTTCCAAGCCAGTCCGCATCGGCTGCAACCTTAACCTGGGATCCGCTCGTGAATGGCTTCGGCAGCGATGGAAGCGGCCCTTGGGACAATACCGCCGTGAATTGGGCCACCGGGGGGGGCGATATCGCGTTCCCCACCTCCGCGCAGACGACCATTACCGCGGCGCTCTCGGCGGGAGCGAACACGATCAGCGTTGCCGACACCGCGGGGCTCGCCGTCGGCCAGGTGCTTTCCACCGACCGCTTTCCTGACGGCACCACGATTACCGCGATCGATACCGTCAACCGTATCGTCACCCTGAGCAATCTTTCCATCGGCACGCAGCTTGCGGCCAACAGCGCGATCCATTTCTCATTCCAGAACGACGCCGCCATCGGAAGCAATCTGAATGAGGCGGGAACCATCACGATCTCGGGAAACCAGGCAGTGGACAGCCTCGACCTCTATGAAGGGGCCTCCGGCACCTACACGCTGACCGGCGGGACCATCACCGTCTCCCCCCGGAATGTCACCATTTCTCCCCCCGGCGCCGGTGCCTTGAAGGTCAGGGGGAACGTCGCCATCAGCAGCCAGCTTTCGTGGAAGAACCTCCAGTTCCAGTCCGATGGCAAGACGCTGACGCTCAGCGGCGGCAGCATCACCGGTGCGGTGAATGGCTCCTTCAATGGCTCGGTGTCGGGCTTCGACGCCTTCATTGCTTTGACCAGCACCCTGGCGGTGACCGGCGGCACCTACACCACGGCTGGTTCGGGAAACACCTTCAACATCGGTGATCAAGCCTTGGAAACCGGAGGCCTCAGGTTCTCCGGTGGCATCATCAACAGCGGTGGCAGCTTCCAGGTGGCCAACGACCGCACGGCGTATGCGGAAATCACCGGTACCGCGGTTCTCAACGCCAACGGTCAGATCAGCATCGGCCGGAACCAGAACGCGAACATTGGCAAGCTCGTGGTGGACGGCGGCACGGTCAACTCCCCGAGAGCTGGCGGCGGCAACGACACGGAGGTTCAAGTCGGCCGCGCCAACGGTGTCGGCATCCTGAATGTGGAGAGTGGCATCCTCACCGTGTTTCACAGCGGCCTCGCCGGCGGCGTGCTGGTGATCAACTCCGATGGAAACAACGCGGGAGCGAGCGGCACCGTCAATCTCAGCGGCGGAACAACGACCGTCGAGGAGATCCGCTTCAACGGCGGCAACAACCACGACGTCAATTCCAGCAATGGCAGCGGCACGCTGAACATGACCGGCGGCACCCTCTACATGGGCGGCAGCGTCAAGCTCACCAATGCCGTGCCGACCAATGGCCCGGGCGGCATCGTCAACCGCAACCCCGCACTCCCCGCCAACATCACCCTGTCCGGCGGTACCGTGGGAGCCAATGCCAACTGGGCCTCCAGCTTGAACATGACTCTGGGCACGACGAATGGGAACGTCACCTTCAAGGCGGCCAATGCCGCGGATGCGCCCTTCGACATCGCCCTCAGCGGCGTCCTGTCCGGAACCGGCGGGTTTACCAAGACCGGAGCAGGCGTCCTGACGCTCACCGGTGCCAATACGCAGAGCGGCAATATCGTGGTGAACGCCGGCACGCTCGCGCTCGGGACCATCAACTCTAACAACGAGTCCGCCACGGTCACGATCGCCGATACCGGTGCCACCCTCCAGCTCAACTACGCCGGCACCGACTCGGTGAGTGCGCTGGTCATCGGAGCCAATCCTCCGCTGGCAGCTGGCGTCTATGGTGCGGTCGGGTCGCCGTCGCCCATCATCGGGATCAGCCAGATCACCGGCACCGGCACGCTCACGGTGGGTGCAGCGCCTTCCGGTAGTTACTCGACCTGGGCCGCCGCGAACGGGATCAACGGTGAACCCGCTTCCGGCGACTTCGACCACGATGGACTGACCAATCTCATCGAGTATGCCCTGGGCCTGAATCCGACTGCCCCCAGCGCGTCGCCGGGAACCCTTGTCGGCGGTGTCATCACCTTCACGAAGGGTGCCGACGCGATTGCGAATAACGATGTGACCTTCGAGATCGAGGAATCCAGCGACCTCGGGCTTGTCGACCTTTGGACGACGGTGGTGACCGAGGGTCCGAGCGATAATTCACCCGATATTTCCTACATGCTGCCAAGCGGCCAGCCGAAGGAGTTTGCGCGGCTCAAGATCACGCAAGTGACGCCTTGATCCGCACCTGGATGTTCCGGTCGCCAATGGGCGGCCGGAACTTCATTCGACCACTGGCTATTCCGATCGAGAGGTCACGCTGTTAGTGCCGAAGTGCGATCCGGTTCCGGGCTCCACCGTGGCAATCCGTGTCCGCGGGAGCGGAATGACATCCCGACAAGCAAAGAACCCGATGGCAGTTGGTCGCCGACGACAAACTGATTTTCACCACCTTACCATGCACTGTCTTCGTATCATCGCCCACGTTGCCCTCGGCACTGCAGGCGGCATGATGGCGGCTTCCGCCGATGTCGTTCTCAATCCGATGTTTGGCAACCATATGGTCTTGCAACGGGAAAGACCGCTTCCCGTTTGGGGGACCGCATCGCCGGGTGAAAAGATCACGGTGACTTTCAATGCTTCCGTCCAGCGCGTCACAGCCGATGCCGCTGGCAAGTGGATGGTCAGGCTTCCCGCCCAGAAGCTGTCGAAGACACCTGCGGTTCTTTCCGTGAAGGGCAACAACGAGATCACCCTTTCGGATGTCCTGGTGGGCGATGTCTGGCTAGGCACCGGCCAATCGAACATGGACTGGTCCGTCAGCGCTACGGACGGGAAGGAAAGCGTCCAGAAGTCGGTGCCGGGGCAATATGACGGCATCCGCCTTTTCAAAGTCGAGCAGGCTGGCGCGGATGAGCCGCTTCGCGAGGTAAAGGGCACATGGACCGAAGCGAAAAAGGAAACGGTCATGGGCTTCAGCGCGACGTTGTTCTTCTTCGGCGAGTCCCTGAAGCAGCGAGAGCCGGATGTTCCGCTTGGCTTGATCCGTTCATCGGTTGGAGCCACCAATGCCTTTTCATGGATCCCGAATGATGTCCGGGATGCGGATGAATCCACCGCCTATCTCCGGGAGTGGTGGAGCAATGCCACCAAGGGATGGACGCCGGAGAAGCAGGCAGAGCGCGATCAACAAACCGCCGCCTATGAGGCGCAAGTCGCCGCCTACCGCGCCCGGAATGAGAACACCGATTCATTGAAGAATCCCGGTGAGTTGATGGGGCCGAAATACTCGCGCCGTCCATCTGCCCTCTACAATGGCATGATCGCACCGCTCCAGCCAGTCGCCGTGCGAGGAGTGATTTGGTACCAGGGCGAGTGGGATTCCAAGAAGGACTGGGTAAAGGTTTACCGCGGAACGCTTGGGGCACTTGCGAAAAGCTGGCGAGCCAATTGGGCCAAGGCTGCGGGCGATCCAGCCCTCGGCGATTTTCCCTTCTACATCGTCCAGCTTCCTTCCCGCATCCCTGGCGATGGCGATATCTGGCCCTTCATGCGTGAAGTCCAGCAACAGCTTGCCACCGACATTCCGAAGAGCGGGTTTGTCACCACCTTCGACCTCAACGACGGCACGGACCTTCATCCCTTCGAAAAAGTCCAGATTGGCAAGCGCCTCGCGAACCTCGCCCTCGCGAAGGAATACGGACAGAAGGTTTCCTATCACGGTCCGCTCTATCAGGAGAACAAGGTTGTCGGCGACCGCGTCGTCATTCGCTTCGACATCGGCTCGGACACCATCAAGAGCTCCGACGGCAGCCCCTTGAGGAACTTCGAAATCGCAGGTGCTGATGGCGTCTATCATCCGGCAACCGCGAAGCTCCAAGGCAAATACGTCGAGCTCACTTCCGCAGCGGTGCCAAAGCCAGCCACCGTCCGATACGGGTGGATGCCGACTCCAGAGAAGGCGAACTTCGTCAATTCCGACGGCTTGCCCGCCAGTCCCTTCCGAACCGACTCGGTGCCCGTTCCCAAATAAGCGGATGGCCGCTCCGGTCATCGCTCCTGCCTCGAATCACCAAACCCCGCCCCGGACTCCTTGCTTATGAAAACCCCTCCTTGCTTGACAATCCATTGCCGCCTTTCCGCATTCACGCTCGCGGGTGCCATTGCGGCACTGCTAGCCAACGACGCCTCCCTCGCTGGAACGCTTACTTGGGATCCGTCCCTGACCAGCACTGGCAGCGACGGTAGCGGCAATTGGGACAATGCCACTGCCAACTGGGCATCCGGCGGCATTGACACGGTATTCCAGACCTCGGCGCAGACGACCATCACGGCGGCGCTCGCCAGCGGTGTGAATACGATCACGGTGGCGAGCACCGCCGGTCTTGCCGTGGGGCAGATGCTTTCCAACGACCGGTTCGCCGCCGGGACCACGATCACCAGCATTGTCGGCGACGTCGTCACCCTGAGCGCCAATTCTAACAACACGCTCGGCAGCGGGAGTGCGATTCATTTCTCCTTCAATGACGACGCCGTTATCGGCCTCGGGTCGGGAGCAGCGGGCACCGTTACGGTTACCGGCAATCAGGCGGCAGATAGCCTGGTCCTCAATGCGGCTGGCACCGGCACCTACACCCTGACGGGCGGGAGCATCACCGTTTCGGGGCGCAACGGCAGCGCGGGCGCCATCAAGGTCAATGCGGATGCTGCGATCAGTAGCGCGCTTTCGTGGAAGAACCTTCAATTCCTGACCGCTGGGAAAACCCTGACCCTGAGCGGCGGCAGCATTCCTGGTGCGGTCAATGGCTCGTTCAACGGTTCCGTGTCCGGAGGCACCGCACCGATTGCCTTGACCAGCACTCTCAGGGTGACCGGCGGAACTTACACCACGGCCGGCTCGGGAAATACCATCAACATCGGCGACCAGGCGGCAGGAACAGGAGGCTTCCAGTTCTCCGCAGGTACCATTACCAGCGGTGGCAGCTTCCAGGTCGCCAATGATCGCACGGCCTACATGGAGGTCACCGGTAGCGCGATTCTCAACAGCAGCGGGCAGATTTCCATCGGCCGCAACAACATCGCGAACGTCGGCAAGCTCGTGGTGGACGGCGGGACGGTGAATTCGACGGCAACCAACGGGACGGACGTCCAGGTGCAGATCGGCCGAGGCAACGGGGTTGGCATCCTGAATGTCAAAAGCGGCACCCTCAACGTGGTCGGCAATGGCGTGGCCGGCAACTCGGGCGGCGTCCTGGTTATCAACTCCAACGGAACCAATGCGGCGGCAAGCGGCACCGTCAATATCAGCGGCGGAACGACGACGGTCAAAGAGCTGACCCTCAACGGCAGCAACAAGCTCGCGGGTGGCGCCGGTGGCGATGCCTACTCGGCAGCGGGGAGCGCCACGCTCAACGTGACGGGTGGCTCCCTCTACATCGGCGGCACCGTCGCGGGGAACGGTTCGACATCGGCCACCGCGGGCGGCATCGGCAACCGCGGCACCGGCACTTCCACCTATGCCATCAATCTTTCCGGCGGCACGGTGGGCGCCAGCGCCAACTGGAGTTCCAGCCTGAACATGACGCTCGGGACGACGAACGGAAACATCACCTTCAAGGCCGCCGATGCGTCCAATGCCGCGCGCAATATCACTCTCGGCGGGGTGCTTTCCGGATCGGGCGGACTGACCAAATCGGGGGCTGGCGTCCTAACTCTCAACGGCGCCAACACCTACATGGGTGCGACTGCCATCAACGGTGGCACCCTTGCGCTGGGGACCACTGGGTCGATCGATAACACCAGCGGGGTCTCCCTTGGTAACGGCGGCACCCTCGATGTCTCCGCGAAAGGCCCGGGTGGCTACACGGTGAACAATCTCACCGGCTCCGGGGATGTGATCGGTGCGCTGACAGTTTCCACCGAACTTGCGATCGGAAACTCTCCGGGCACCGCAACCTTCGACAACCTGACGGTAGGCTCATCATCGACCTACACCTATGAACTCACCGGGGGTGCCACACCGGGGCCGGGCAGCGCCGATCTCGGAATCGTCGACGGGAACCTGACGCTCCTCGACGGAGCTGTACTGGATCTCGTGCAACTCGGTACCTACACCGACGGCAACAAGTTCACGTTGTTCGCCTATACCGGAACGCTCACGGGGATCTTCAAGGACACCAGTGCGAACAGTCTCGCCGATGGTGCGACTTTCACCGATGCCTTGGGAAGCTGGACGATCGACTACGACGACACGACCGCTGGCCTCAATGGTGGCACGACGCCTGGTGCGAGCTATGTGACCATCACGGCGATTCCGGAGCCCACCGCGGCGTGGCTCGGTTGTCTCGGCCTGCTGGGAGTATGGCGCCGCCGCCGCTAGTCCTTTTGTTCGCTGACCCATTCCCATGAATTCCCTTCGATTTGCCTGCTCCTTTCTTTGTGGCCTCGGGATCGCTCATTTCTCGATCCCGGGTCTTCATGCGCAGGAGAAGGATGATCCGGTTGTCCCCGTCGACATGATCCCGCCCGCTCCGGTGCTTTCGCCGGCGGAGGCATTGAAGAGCTTCAAGGTTGCCAGCGGCTTCGTGATCGAAGCGGTGGCAACGGAGCCGCTGGTGGAAAAGCCGGTGGCCCTCGACTTCGATGGCCGTGGGCGCATGTGGGTCTGCGAGATGGTCGGCTACATGCCGGATGAGAAGGGAACCGGTGAGGACATTCCGAAGGGCCGCATTGCGATCCTCGAGGACAGCAACGGCGATGGGAAGGCGGACAAGCGGACCGTGTTCCTCGACAAGCTCCTCCTCCCGCGCGCGATCTCAATCGTGGCCGATGGCATTCTCTTCGCCGATCAGAAGAAGCTCTATTATGTGGCCCGCGACGGCGATAAGCCGAAAGGGTCCCCGGTGGAAGTGGATGCCGAGTATGCGAAAGACGGAAACATCGAGCACAAGGCGAACGGTCTCTTCCATGGTCTCGACAACTGGCTCTACAGTGCGAAGTCCGACCGGCGCTATCGCAAGATCGGCGACAAGTGGGTGATGGAGAAGACGCTCTTCCGCGGACAGTGGGGAATCACCGCGGATGACTATGGACGGCTCTATTTCACGGGGAATTCCACGCCGCTCCATGGCAACTACATCGCGCCACAGATCGCCCAGGGAAACCCCGGCGTGAATATGGATGTGCGGGAGATTCAGGACGTCGGTCCACCGAGGGTCTGGCCGGCCCGCGTGACTCCGGGAGTGAATCGCGCCTACATGATGAAGGTGAACGGATTCCCGAATGACACGCTGGATCCGAAAACTTTCCGCCTCATCAATGCGACCGGCGTTGCGGGCACCGCGATCTATCGCGGCGCGAATTTTCCGAAGGAGTGGTATGGTCGCGCCTTCTCTTGCGAGTCCTGCGTGCAACTCGTGAAGGCAATCGACATCACCGAGGACAAGGACAAGGGCAAGCTGGTGGGAACGCATCCGATCCGTGACGATGAGTTCCTGACCTCCACCGACGAGCGCTTCCGCCCGGTCAATTCCTACAGCGCGCCGGATGGCAGCCTCTACATCCTCGATCTCTATCACGGTATCGTGCAGCACCGCGATTTCTTGAGCAAATACCTGCGGCAGCAATCGCTGGACCGCGGGCTCGAAGCGCCTGCCACCGGCCAGGGACGCATCTACCGCATCCGCTACGCAAAGGGCGCGATCAACAAGGAGATCAATCTCGAAAAGCTTCCGGTCGCGGAGCTCGTCAAGCAACTGATTTCACCGAACGGCTGGAACCGCGACATGGCCCAGCGGTTGCTGGTGGACCGCGGCGATGCCAGTGCGGTTCCGCTGTTGGAGAAGCTCGTCGGAATGGACCAGTATCCGCTTGGTCAGATCAAGGCGATCTGGACGCTGGAAGGATTGGACCGCCTGTCTGCAGCGCCGTTGATCGCCGCGCTGCGTTCGAAGGACAACAAGGTCGTCATCTCAGCCTTGTGGGCGAGCACGAAGGTCACCGCTGCTGCCGAGGTGCAGAAGCTTCTTCCCGAGATCGCGACCTTGAAGACGGACGACAACGAAGTGCGCATCTATCTCGCTCGTGCCTTGGGACGCTTTGGCCCGGGGCCGGCATTCACCGCACTTGTAGAGCTC
>Ga0247823_10005489_pt1 | contig 10092 bp, 7 predicted proteins | sample 13C_PalmiticAcid_2_FD_192426 | JGI IMG/M metagenome (GOLD analysis project Ga0247823, IMG submission 192426) | Soil microbial communities from agricultural site in Penn Yan, New York, United States - 13C_PalmiticAcid_Day30 | ecosystem: Environmental > Terrestrial > Soil > Agricultural land...
GGGGGTTGTGTCTCTGGTCAGGGTTTTTGGGTTCCCTTCGCCGAGGAGAACAACGAAAAAATTGTGTGTGGTCGACGCTGACGATTGTTCAGGGATTACCATCCGGCAGACTGTGCAAGTCGGCGGCGCATCGGGGGGTTCTACCACCCCGGTGGCGATCACCGGCAGGAGCCTGATTGAGATTGCGTGTGGGAAAGGGGCGGCGGGCAGGGCGTGCGAGGGCGCAGTGCGGATTGAGGCAGAGGCTGTGGGGGAGACGGAGTGAGCATGTTGGGCAAACTTCAATGAGATCAGGTTCAAATTGTTTGGCTGATGATCGGATGAAGACATCTTGAACCACGGATCAGGGTGGTGGTCAAGAACTGATATAAACCAAATAAATCAAACACAACTGCTTGCTTAAGGTAATGTCCTTGTAATATACCGTGATCCGTATGTACTCTATCTTATCCTGGCCTGATCCCATACTCGGATGCTCCTCCCATAATTCCAATTCTTACCCGTTGTGTTTCCTCCCTCCAGGGGTATCATCTCCATCGAGCCCATCCTTACACTAGCCACCCTCACCTACTCATGAATTCATGATCCACTTCTAGGAACCCGCCTCCGGCTCCGACACAATGCTAGGCTCCGGCTATGGGTTGTACTCCAAGAGCTCAGGTGGTGGGGGCAACTGCTGCGGAGGGAACTCTCCCTGGGGCAGGGGCGCCGGCGGTGGTGGTGGCGGTGGCGGCGGGAGTTGACCTTGCGGAGCTGGGTAGCCCAACGGGGGAGCCTGGGCTTGCGGTGGTGGTTGCCCGTATCCTTGCGCTTGCACCTGAGGCTGCGGTTGTGGTTGCGGTTGTGGCGGTCCGTACCCCTGAGGTTGAGCCCGAGGTTGTGCTTGTAGTTGCCCATGTCCTTGACCTTGGGCCTGTGGCTGTGGCTGCCCAAAGCCTTGACCCTGCCCCGGCCCGTCCCCTCCAGCAACACCCGCCATCTCCGCAGCCTTCGCCTCTCTCGCCGCCGCCTCCTGCCTCCTGGCTGCCCGGGTGAAACTCTCCAATGCTGCCGCCCTCTCCTGCTCCTTCCTCTTGGTCTCATTCAGTAGAAACAGCTCCTCGTTAGCCTTTTTCTCGATGATCTCGGCTTGCTCCTCGGCGGAGAGGAGCTTGTATGCTGCGACGTCGTCGTCCCATTTCTTGACGCAGGCGGCGTCCCCTGGTAGGGTTAGCATCTTTCACTAATTCACATAGGCCAGGGCTGGAGAGAGTGTCTGAGGGTCAAGGTCCTGTGCTGCAGTCTTGAGGATGGTCTTTCCTGCTGCGGTTGGTGTCATGGGGTGAGGTGGGCAGAAGAAGGCGAGGATGAGACCTCCCGAAGATGGAAGGCTGGGGAGGGGTAGACAGTCAAGATTATGCTTACAGTTGCACTGCTCGACCTCGCCATACGCCGGGTGCTTGAACCGCGGGTGCTTGGACGGCCAGTTGGAGGCGTGGTAGTGGTGCTTGACAAGGGCACCGCGCGCGTTGTGGTTGCCCGAGTCCGAATGGCCCTGCCCGGCGGCAAACTTCTCCACGTCGAGCACGAGCACGCGGCTGACGATTTTGGATTCGTCCATCGCGTGGAAGTCGTCCCAGGTGATTTTCGCGCCAAAGGTACCCGCCTGCTTGTTCATCTGGTTGAGCACCGCGCCGGTGAAGGCCGACGGCCCCGTCCCGCTGATGACGGCGTCAAAGCCGAGCTCGACGTCGGAAACGGGGACGCCTTGCTTGCCGGCAATGTCTGAGAGCCAAGACATGATGTTTTCGACGAGCTGCAGCATGACGGGCAGTCGAGCACGGCACATGAAGGTCCACTGGCAGAAGCTCATCGACTTTGAGCCTAGGATCGGGTGGTCTCGGAATTCGGGCTGGTCGATTTCCACCCCGATGACCATGTCGATGTCGGCAAGGTTGTACCGGGCCGGCACGAATCGGTCGATGGGTCTGAGCGCCTCCACGTCGATGTCGGCATACACCCCACCCTCGGCGTACATGATCATGTACCGGAGCAGGTCGGCCTTGATTATCGTGGCGTTGACAGCCTTGTAAAAATCCACAATATCCGGGCGGTTGAGCCCATCGGCGCCGAACATCTCCTCCACGTAGACGAGGTCATTGAAATCGGTCAAGACCTCGTAACGGTAGCCTGGGTTCTTGGACGTCCATGTCCGCGCCGTGGTGAAGTCCCGCGTCTCAAAGTTCAAAGGATCCGTCTTCCAGCTCTGCCATATCTTTTTCGGGAAATCAGCCGGCTGAGTGGCGTCGTCCGGATGACTTGCCAAGGGCTGCTGCTGGCCTTGGTGCCGTTTCAGCCGGGACGACTGTGACTGAGGGATCGGGGAGACCTGCGCCCGAAAGACAAAGACGAACAGCAGCAGGCCGACCAGGTAAAACGGCACGACTCGGCGTATTTGTGTCGGGACACGGTTCCTCATCTTTCTTGGCAGGTTCCCAAGTTTTGGGGAGGACAGGGGAGACGGCGAGAGGGATGAAAACGGCGAGCTTGAGCCGGAGACCGAGACAGGCTTCCAGTCCATTTTGGCCTCGTGCCCCCAACGACAGGTCTGATGAGGGTGAGCAGTTCGGAGAGTTGTGGCGATCGGCGGGAAAGAGCGAGATCAGGTCAGAGACCCGGAGAGATCCTCGAGCGGGACTCTGCAGCGGCCGAGCGCCCAGATAAACAAGGTGAGAGTATCACAAGCTTTGCCGAACACGCTCGACAAAAACCTGGAAGATCCTCCCGTCACGAATCCTGGGCCCGCGTCAGAGGCCATGGTGGGGTGAGGCCCGGACGGTTCTGACATCCAGATCGTGTTCGACATGCCCACAGGGGGATGCGCATGCTTGGCCTGTGGGGTGGCCAATCCAGACGCCTCACTTCGCGAGCTCTGGGAGCTGTGTCTGGTGCTGACACGGGAGAGGGTGCGTTAGTGGTGTTGACCCCACCCGTCACCCTTATCATGAGGAAACTCAGGGAAATTCAAGGATCGTTCAGGTGCGGGGAGGGGCGCATCTTGGTCGAGTTGGTGTGTCTTGGTCTCTTGGTGGGTGTTTCGCCCTCCTGGGCCGACGAGGCGAGCAGCAGGGCAGCTCGGGAGGACGATAAGATGATCCTGGCCGGAATACGGCAGGTGGGTTCCCCTTAGCAGCGCGAAGCTTGTTTCCCCTCGCGCTACTCCGTAAGCGGACGCGGATCGTGGATCGCTGGCAGCTGGTTCGCCGTGCTGGGCGTGCATCTCAACGGCGCCGCGAGCCCGGGCCACATGTTACACGGCTGGCGGAGCAGATGCCGTCTTGTGGGAGAGAGCCGCGGGATCTGCACATGTTGTTGGACACTCGGGCAGCATGTGAACGGGGTGAGCAGGCTTGACAGGGTGAATGTGCTTTCGAAACCCCTTGCGATGCGCCATCTCTGACGCAGAAGGGCTGGATCGTGTGCCCCCAAACCCCGCGAACAACCCCGCGAAGCGTGGTGATGTGCAACATACCCCCGCCGATGTCACGACGCCCAGCGTTCGCACAAGGCTTCATTGGCGCCCGGCGTCGCATCCCGACGGCGCGGGCTCGAGGGTAAGTGGGGAGATTGTCGCTTCCCCATGCTGTTGAAAGAGCCGAGGGTTGTTCCCCCAGGGTGCATATGCATTTGGAGATGGCGCTGCATGCACCAGAACCCGCCAGCTGATGAATCTGCCAGTGTCTTCATTTCTGCGCGGCATCTCGAGGTGATGGTGCCAAGAAAAATGTCAGATCGGGCATGTGCGTTTTCGGGTTCCTGGCTGTTGTGCAACCTTCTTCTGTTGGCTGGAAGCTCGATTGGAAAATGGGGCAAGCGGGCCCAGCCCTTTGCAGGCCGATTTCTGTTCGGGCCCCACCGGCTGTTGCCTGGTTCCTTGCACGTGCCACTCCCCGGCCTCGAGCCGGTCCAGCTTTCCCTTCCTTCTTTCCTGGTTTCCCCCGCATCCCATTCTGCGGTTTGACGGGTCGAGTGGAACTCATGCGTGGGCCGTGTGCGCAGTTGGCGGGTTTAGGCCAATGGCTGGCGTTGGGAAAGCAGAACCAATCCCCGAGTTAAATAACGGCTCCCTGGCCCATGTTCCGCGCGCTGCCGCGGAGCAGTCCGCCGGAGGGTTTCCACTCACTCGACCACTCTCTGCCACTGCGCACGCAGCCGAGTTCAGATTGGCCCCGGCCTGACCCGCTTTTATTGGCCCAACGGGGCGCAGCAGGGGCGCCGACTCCAGCCCAGACCAGCAATTTGTGGAGGCGGCAAAAGCCCCTTTTCTTCTGTTCTTCTCAGCCCGGCACGCTTTTCTGGAACGGCCTGCCGCGCCTGGCCCACCCGACCTGACTGCACCTGAAACGACACGTCTGGCCTGCTGGGAAAGAATCCCTGGCCAAGTGATGCTGAGAACTCCCGATCGCACTCTCTCTTGAGTTGGCGACATCCTTCACAGCACACCATGCCCGGCGACCTGGAAGGATCAATCGAGCCGAAGCGGGACGACGATCTGCTGGGCCTGGGGCCCATTTCCGCCATCATGACGGTCGCCACCTCCCTGCTGGCGTCCCTCCGAGGCATCAGTCTCACCCGCATCTTCTCACCATGGCCGCCAAAGTCAAACAGCGCTCAGCCCGAGAAGCTCAGGCCGACTGCCTATCTCGACGGCCTCAGAGGATTCGCCGCGTTCCTGGTCTACTGGCACCACCACGAGCTCTGGGCCCACGTGCCTGTGCAGCTTGTCGCCCTCGAGTCGAGCTTCGGATTTGAAGGCCACCACTACTTTGCCGCCCTCCCCGGCGTGCGCAACTTCTTCCACGGCGGCCATTTCGCCGTCGCCGTCTTCTTCGTCATTTCTGGTTACGTCCTGTCTGCCAAGCCCATCAGTCTCATCCACGCAGGAGACCAGGCAAAGCTGGCAGACAACCTGGGCTCGGCGCTGTTCAGGCGATGGCTCAGACTCTACATACCCGTCATCTGCACCACCTTCGTTTACATGACCATCGTCCATGCCTTTGGAATCTGGATTGACGGGCTCAAGCCCAAGGCCAACTACTTCATGGCCGTGTGGGATTGGTATGCCGAGATCAAGAACTTCAGCTTCATCTTCCACACCGGCAAGGTCGGCTGGCTCTCATACAACTTCCACCTCTGGTCGATCCCCACCGAGTTCAAGGGCTCCATCGTCATCTACACCAGCCTCCTCGCTTTCTCGAGATGTACCAAGAATGCCCGACTGTGGTGCGAGGCTGGCCTCGTCTTCTACTTCATGTACATCGTCGACGGGTGGTTCTGCGCCCTGTTCACCTCGGGCATGCTGCTCAACGACCTGGAGCAACTCGCAGCCAAGGATGAGCTGCCGGCTTTCTTCGATCGGTTCCGGCCATACAAGAAGGCCATCTTCTCGGCCATGCTGGCCCTCGCCATCTACTTGGGCGGGTGTCCCGCCCACCAGTCCGACGTCTACGAGCTGAGGAAGAACCCGGGGTGGTACCTGCTCTCTTTCATCAAACCGCAGGCCGTCTTTGACGTCAAGTGGTTCTTCCTGTTCTGGGCCTCGGTGTTCCTCGTCGCTTCCACGCCGCACATCTCGTGGCTCAAGCGCTTCTTCGAGACCCGGTTCTGCCAGTACCTCGGACGCGTGTCGTTCTCGCTCTACCTGGTCCACGGCCCCGTGCTCTGGATGATCGGCGACCGACTGTATGCTGCGGTGGGATGGCCCAAGGACTCGCGGTTCATCAACATTCCGCAGTGGGTCAATGCGTTCCCGCTGCCCAAGGCGGGGCCGTTGGGCTTGGAGGTTGCGTTCCTGGTGCCACACCTGATCCTCCTTCCGTTGACCTTCTACCTTGCCGAGGTCGTCACGAGGGCGTTCGACGAGCCGAGCGTGCGGTTCCCGCAGTGGCTGTACAAGACAGCGACGCCTGCATCGCGGCCGGTGCGGCTGCCTGCCTGATATCCCGACGATTTCTGCCGAGGTTTCTACTTTCTTCTTGGACATATTTGCGACTTGGCGCGCCTGAACGGGATTTTCTATGTACATGTTTTTAATGGCGTGGACAGACGGGGGGATGCGAGGTGGCAAGGGACAAACACGGGGGCTCTAATGGGGCATTTCCTGGCTCAAAAATTCTCCTTTTGATGACGGCGGGCTGCATTCAACCGGGCATACAGTACTGTACAACAACACGAATAATACCAGAGGGTTCACAGTGTCTTTTTGAGCGCGTCAAATTTCTGCTTGCGGTTTGTCTTGCGTGCCTGGTTGCCCCTCGACGCGTCCACGGGATGACCTCAACCCAATTCCAGATGCCAGCCCCACACCACTGCAAGCCCCTGAGTCTCCTGCCCCGGATCCGGCATAGCGGGCTGCACAGATTCGGCAGGCCATGCATGGAATGGGGGCCAAGCTTGTCAGCCCGTCAGCCTTGGTCCTGGAGCCCATTTTCCCCTAAAAACTTTCATCCAGAGAGTCGGTCTCGGTTGGGTTCGCTGGCAGGGCTGGCACAAACGAAGTGGCTTAAACTGATTTTTGGCAAGCGATAACCGTCAGAGAGGGCTTGCATTTCTCGTATCTTGACGTCTTTTTTGCGACTTCTCCTCGCTCTCTTTCCGTCGTTCGTTCTTACGGGTTTTGCCCCCAAACCTCGATCCTTGGATGCTGACCTTGCCCTCTTGAGCTGGCGTTGGCTTGGCGGCCGCGGGCGCTAACGTGAATTAGATTGGGTCTTTTTTCCGTCTCTCCTTTCCAGCCTCGGACCGCACCGCCTCCCTCCTTTTCTGCAACCGACTTTTGACAACTCCATCGTGGAGAATGCGACGTTTGCCGTGACGACGGCCGTCCAAGTCGAGTTGCTGCGCGCGTGCTGCCTTGCTGCTCCTGCTTCCTGTCGCTCGTTTACCCCCTCGAAGCCAACACCTTCCTCCCCGCAACACCGCGACCGACCCATCAGACCACCACCATGATCGTGAGGGACCTCAAGCGCATCACCCTCCTCGTGGGGCCGTTGGTGATCTTGCTGCTGCTTAGCGCAAGTCTCTGGCACTCCCACACCGACTACCTGCGGTCGCATGTCAGCTCGCTGCTCGGCCACAATGGCCCATCCTCGGTCCGGCGCGTCCACCGCAAGCCGGTCCTCACCGCCGAGAAGACGCACTACGAGATGTTCTCGACATCGACCCCCGACGGCAGGTTCTTCGACATCCGGTTCGGCAAGGACGTCTTCAACCCCAACATGATCCCGCATCCCAAGTTCAACAACACCTGGTTCATTGTGGGCCAGCTGTTGAATGACCCCGACGCCGCCATCCCGGATTCCACCGCGCACGAGGTTGGCTGCTTGGCCCAGTTCATAAACGGCGTGCTGATGTGCATCGACTACATGAAAGGCCTGCCCATCGCGGCGACCTCGACGGACAAGTGCGTGGGGGATATGGCCTACATCAGCTTCAACGTCGGGCCCCATGATGCGCGCGTCTTCATGGGCCCGCAGAGCCCCTACATCATTTACGGCTCCAACGGCGGCTTCACGTGCTTCAGCCAATGGGTCCAAGACTTTCGCAAGCTGGTCGACTGGGAGTACGAGTTGATGACCCCGACCGAGTTCGCCGTGGGGACCGAGCTGGTGCGGCCCCCGCCGTTCTTCCAGCTGGAGAAGAACTACTTCATGTTCTGGGACAAGGACAACGAGATGCACATCCACTACGACGTCTACCCGAAACGCGGCTTCTCCAAGCTCGAGCGCAACGGCAGCGTCGGGCCGAATCTTGCCCCCAAGACGACCGAGGCCGACGAGAAGTGCCTAAAGCGCTACATGCCCGAGATGCCCGGCGACCTCGAGTCGATCCACCAGGCGACCAACTCGCTCAAGATCACGCTGTGCAAGCGTGCCGACAAGGACTGCGAGCCGCACGCCGGCAACACGTACATCATGACCATCATCCAGCACAAGACGTACTACAACTACCACAGCGAGTACGACCCGTACGTGGTGCTCTTCGAGCAGCGCGCCCCGTTCGAGCTGTACGCCATCTCCAAGAAGCCCATCTGGATCAGCGGGCGCAAGAAGCACGAGGGCCGCAAGACCGACATGATGTACGTCACGTCGATGAACTGGATGGACCGGGGCATCAACTACCACGGCTACCTCGACGACGTTGTGGTCCTCGGCTTTGGCTATGAGGACAGGCACTCGGCCGGTATCGATGTCTTGGCGGGCGACCTGCTCCACGACTTTGGTCTCTGCGAGGAGCTCGTGTCATGAGTCCGCTGGTAAGCGCGACGGTCGGTCTTGTGCGCGGACTTGTCTGGGACACAGCCGGAAAGCACTTGCGAGAGCACAGCCGAGGATAGTCCGAGACATCATCGGCGAGGCACGACCACTGCCTGTCTCACCACGTCCCCCGAAGCACCCAAATGGGCTCGACGACGATCGCAGCATCGTACTCGTGCCTCGCTCTCGTATTTTCTCCGCAGACGTCAAGATTGTCGGAACAATTGCGTATTGCCTTTTCCCGGTCCCGGTCTCAAAGGGGCAACGATTCCATGCCTCGCCAAGACCAGCTCCCTGGCCTCGGCACCGAACTCTCGGCGCTCCCTTTGCGGGCAGGACGGACACCCAGCTGGCTGTATCCGCCCAACTTCTCTTTCGCCGCGCCACAGCGCATTGTCTCCTCAACAAACTTTGGATAGTACATTTGGTTTCTGCGGTACATATATTTTTTTTCTTTAGCGTGTACCACGGCGGGTGTTGGCTCTGGTCTCTTTGTGGGTGGGGTTTGGATATACCGGATTGGGACAGTACGCTCTGCAAGACAGGCACTGCGGCTATCGGGGTGGTCTGCGTGTGGTGTTGAGGTGGGGGAAGGAAATGATCGATCTAATGTACTCAAGAGTCAGTTTTGGCGGCGGTTAATGACAGTAATACCCAGATGATGGCCCAGGAACACGTTCACCGCATCTCCTTACTCAACGTCGGTACCAACCCTGTGCGTCTCCTCGCTGGCAACCCAGCGGCCCGACGAGATGCCTTCCCCAGTGCATAGCCGATGCCTCTTCCGACTCTGTCCATCCCCAGATCCTCCATCCTTCCGCCTCACACATACTCGGGAATTTGAACCCGCCGCCAGCCCGCCGCCGCCGCCGCTATCTAGACTGCAACACGGCGCAGCACCCCAACCCAAACCAACTGGGAAACTTCCCACCCGATGCACCATGTTACATCCGCCTTTCACCCTTCCCATTCGCAAAACACTGGCATCTCCCACCGACCCCTCCCTTGGGACAACCCGCTAAAGTAGTTATCTCGACCGTCAAACCCACCCCAACTCCACGCACATCACCAACAACATCCATCTCCCATCACCCCAAACTTACCACCACCAACCCAAACCTCGACCAACCCGTGCCCCTCCACATCCCCACCTCATCCGCGCCCAAAAGTGAGTGAAACGTCCCGAACGGCACCGGGCCCTGGCCCCTAAACCGCGCCGTGGGAGCACCCAACCAAAGGCACCTGCCCCACGGCCCGCTTACGGTCTACATCCATCCAGCATGCGGCACATGTGCCGGACCTGTGTCTCGGCCCCGGTCCCGGCCCAACAACCCGATCTGACCCACTGGGGGCGAGAGATGATCTGCTTTTTCACGACTTGTTGGGGTTCACACACTTTATTGCGGCAACATCCAAGACGACGGGAGTGGTGAGATTCAGGGGTAAATGCGACATGGCAGGCCGGCACAACAGAACGCAGCAAAAGCACAACTGAGAAAGGGTGGAATAGATGGAGAAGGGCAAAGGACAATTTCATTGGAATCGTAAACCTAACCTGACATAGGAAAAAAAGATGATGTGTAGAACCCACGACGGGTGTGCACCAGCAGCCTGCGCTCACACCAATGTTGAGGGTCAAACAGAAACAGAGAAGCCTCCGAACCGTGCAACCCCCAAAGCCAAGCAACACCAACCCAAACACCGCAACCTGACAAACCCCCCAGCCAAATACCAACGCCATATCTCGTGTGTTCCGTGTCCGTCACCCCCCTTCCCTCCCGTTCCCCTAACCTAATAC
>Ga0247823_10005490_pt1 | contig 10091 bp, 12 predicted proteins | sample 13C_PalmiticAcid_2_FD_192426 | JGI IMG/M metagenome (GOLD analysis project Ga0247823, IMG submission 192426) | Soil microbial communities from agricultural site in Penn Yan, New York, United States - 13C_PalmiticAcid_Day30 | ecosystem: Environmental > Terrestrial > Soil > Agricultural land...
CCGTCTCCCCGTCCACCACTGAGGTGGCATCGCTGGCGTCGGGCGACCTCTTCCTCATCATGACCGCCGTGGTGCCAAGGACCACGGCCCAAGCGATGACGAAGATTGCCAGCGCACGCGCGTTGCGTCGGTTTGCGCGATGGCGCTTTTTAGAACTCTCCGATCGTTCTTTCGGCTTGCGGACCTTGCGGCGGACGAGAACCGGCTCGGGAGCTTCCACCGGCTCCTCGCCAGCTGCAGGGTCACCGCCGCATTCGGGACAGGGGCCACGCTGGTCGGAATCCGCCGCGGCACGAAATAGCGCGCCGCAACGGGAGCAGTGGAACCAGGCACCGGGAATGTCGCTCACGGCCCTTGGTTACGGGCTGACCCAGCCTTTGTGAAGCATCTCCGTGATTTCAAACAGGTTCACCCCTTCACGCATGGGGCCGGAAATCCGCAGGGTTGCGGTATTGGCAGCGGTTTTCTCGAGCAGGATTGAACTTTCGTTGAGCTCCGCCTCAAGACGCGCCGCCGTGGGCGTGGATCTCCGGACAAAGCCCCATACGAAATCTTCACCACCCGCCTCGAGAAGCTGGTAGGAAACGAAGTCCGATTCCGGAAATTCCGGCGCATAGAAGCCGCCCCCCGATTGGATCACCACGCGGACCTTCGTGCCCTTCACCACGCTTTTCGACTTCCGCAACTCCGACATCTGGGCGTCGCCGATGCCATAGCTGGCTTCCCAGTCGATTTTCAGTTGGTCCTTCTCGCGGACGAAAACCAACTGAAACGGTTCGAAGGTAGCCGTGTCACCCTTCAGAATGAGCGTGGGACGCACCTCGTTGTCGGAGACTACGGATTCGACGGACTGACTCGCCGAGAGCCCTCCCATCGGCTTCCAGAGGGCCTTCAGGCGCTCCTTCAGTCGTGAGGCATCCCTCACCAGCGGCAGCACTGCCTCGGGCGAAGACGCCACCGCATATTGGGCCAATATCGCTTCCGCCTCGCGGGTGAGTTCACTCGCGTGATCGAGAAAGTAGCCTTTCTCTTCGCCGAAGACTTCCTCGGGGGTGAAAACAATGGCGGGCTCCGGCTCTTGGGCTTTCTTCGACTTCATCGACATCACCCCCGCCACGGCGGCCACCGTGAGGGCGCAGGTGCCTGCCGCCATTGCCACGGTCCATAGCTTGAGGCTCCATTCCTTGCGCCGCCGGCGTGGCACATAGGGAGCTGCCGGACCCACCTCATTGATGACGTCGCTGATGGCTCGGGCCCGGAGAGGCTCCGGTGACTCCTCGGCTTCCAATCGCTGCACCGGCAGGACTGTCGGATGCTCCGGCGCGACATTGCTCTGGCCGGTGCCGATCTGCAGTCCCATCTCCAGCCCCTTGCCGCCTTCGGGCACGGGAGCAGGTGACGTCCCGCCGATCACGCGGACTTCAAATCCCGCGCGCAGCCCGTCGCCCTCATCGTGCGCTTCATTTCTCCTGTGCGGCAGCATGCGCTCGGCGGGAAAGTGTCAATGCCCCCTTATCTCCGCAAGCTTTAGAAGCCGCGGGCCCGGCTGGACCAGATGCCGGGCATTTGATCTAGCGCAGGGTATTCCAAGAGGTTGCAGAGTTGTGGCTGTTTAAAACCGCTTGTCCGCGCCCGCCTGGACCGGGATTGCGGGGGCTGCTTTCCCCCAAGCTGGCGCATCCCGATTCCCCGTGGCATCACCGTGATTGCCGTGTTAGAGAATCCCCTCATGAGCCCGCCCGACTGCCCCCAGCTTCCGCAACCGACCGCGGAGCATCAGATCAGCCCGGAGGCGATTCGCGAGGAAGAGCGCTTCGAGTTGGAGATTCCCGAGCGCGGTTTCCTCGCTGGCCCGCGTTCGCGCCTGCATGATCTGGGCACTATCTTTCGCGTCGGAGCGGACTTTGTGCGGGCATTTCGCACGCTGCATTTCGTCGGACCCGCGGTGACGATTTTCGGCTCTGCCCGCACCCAGCCGGGCACGACGTACTATGAAATGGCCCGCAAGGTCGGGGCGGAGATCGCCAAGCTCGGCTTCACCGTGATGACCGGCGGCGGTCCCGGGATCATGGAGGCGGGGAACCGCGGCGCGCACGAAGCCGGAGGCAGATCCATCGGGGTGAACATCGAGCTGCCCTTCGAGCAGCACCTCAATCCCTATGTCGATCGCTCGGTCACGATGCGCTACTTCTTCACGCGAAAGACCATCCTGATCAAATACTCGTATGCCTTCATCGTGCTGCCTGGCGGCGCGGGGACGCTCGACGAGATGTTCGAGACGATGACGCTGATCCAGACCGGGAAGATCCGCAATTTCCCCATCATCCTCATGGGGAAGGACTATTGGCAGCCGCTGATGGACTTCGTCTATCACATGGCCGAAGCGGGAATGATCAGCCCGGCCGATCCCGACCTGATCTTCTTCACGGACGATGTGGGTGATGCCATTGCCCACCTTCAGCGGCATGCCGTCCGGCAATTCGGGCTGCGTCGCCAGAAGCTGCCGAAACCGAGCGCGCTCTTCGGTGAGAAGCCGGTCGTCCGGTCGGCGAGCTGATCGACACACTCACAGCATGAGGGGCGATAGCTCGGCGAGCCTGCCGGCCAAGTCCGTTCCCGCGGGTGTCGCCGGGATGGCATTCAGGTCGCTGAGCTTCCATCGGAAGACCGCATTGTAGCCGTCCCACTCGCCCGCGGCTCCGGTATCGCGCATCCACCGCAGCGCCCGCCGGTTTTCCGGCATGACATAGCTGGTCAAGGTCTCGATGCCACTCCGGAAAGCTACCAGCCAGAGGATCGCGAGCAGCAAGGTGCCGACGCCGCGGCCTTGATCCGCATCCATCACCGTGGTGGAGAACTCCGCCTCGAGCGGATCCTTCTCCGATCGCCAGAAGCTCGCCGCCCCGAGTCCGGGAAAGCCTTCACGCGCGGGGTCGAAGACGGTCCACACCGCATGCTTCGGCAATTCGCCAGTGAGCAAGCGGTCGAGCATCGCATCGCCGATCACTTCGCCTTGTCGCACCCAGAAGCGCTGGTAGCGCGCCTCTGCCGACAGCAGCCGGTAACCTTCCGCGACATAATCACGATCCGCCGCCGTCGCCGGACGGGCGACGACCGGTGTGCCATCGCGCAGGTGAAGGTCGAGTCGCTCGGGAATCATCGCCGCCATCCAAGCGCAGGAACTCCCAGGTGGCCACCCGTGAGTTTCGGGATGGCCGATTGCGGAGGGTGGATGGTAGATGCGCTTGCCGCCGCTCAGGTCTGGCCGTTTTCCCATGATCCTTGAAATCTGTGTCGACTCCCTCGATTCCGTCCTCGCCTGCACTGAAGCCGGTGCGGACCGCATCGAACTCTGTGCCTCGCTCACCGAAGGCGGCCTCACTCCCAGTGCCGGCATGCTGGTCCAGGCGCGCGCCCATTTCCCGGGTGAGATCGCGATGATGATCCGCCCGCGCGGTGGCGACTTCGCCTACCGGCCGGAGGAACTCGCCGCCATGTGCGCCGATATCGAACTCGCCCGCGACCTCGGGGCAGATGCCGTCGTCTTCGGCTGCCTCGCTCCGGACGGCTCGCTCGACCTCGTCGCGATCGAGACCTTGCTCGATGCCTGTGATGGCTTTCCCGCGGTCTTCCATCGCGCCTTCGATGTCTGCACGGACTTGCCTGTCGCACTCGAGACGCTCGCCGAGTTCGGCTTCGAGCGCATCCTGACGAGTGGTGGCGCGGCCTCCGTGATGGAAGCGCTCGATCCCATCGCGCTGCTCGTCGAGATGGCAGGGGATCGCCTCGATATTCTGCCCGGCGGCGGCATCAAGCCGGAGCATGTCGCGGAAGTCATCCGCCGCACGGGTGCAAATCAGGTCCACCTGTCCGCCCGCAGCCTGCAGGAAAGCCTGATGACTTTTCGCCGGCCGGAGATCCCGATGGGTGCGCTCACCGTGCCCGGCGAGTATGAGCGACGGATCGCCGATGCCGCCCTCATTGCCGCGGCGCGTGCCGCGCTGGGGGAAGCCGGTGCGCCGCATTGAATGGCTTCCACGTGCAGATGAATTCCTTGCTCTCAAAGCTGGCGGAAAGAGTCGCCACATCCCGTCGCTACACAACCGGCGATGACTGGTGGCTTTGGGCCATGAAGGGGGAATATTCCGAGATGAAGTCCGCCGGCTCCCGCGATTTCGCCGGGTCCAAGCCTGGCAAGGGGCCCCGGCGCGGCGTGATTGAGTACAGCGATCTTTGCATTCGCGGTGGTGGAGACCAGGAGGAGCTTGCGGAGCAGTTGAAATTCCCCCTGCCGGACGACTACCGCTTCTTCTGCTCCATTTATCGCGAGTATCTCATCGGAGGAAGATCCCTCATCCGGCTGTGGGATGCGGATGACATCCGGGAGGAGATTGAGGGAGTAAGGGACGGCTGGAGTGTGCCTCGCAGCGAGCCGGTAAAGCTCTTCTACTTCGCCCGCCTGCCGCACGAGACGGCGCGTTTTGCGCTCCGGCGAAGGCCTGATGGGGAAGTCGATGTGGTCTTCTCGTGGGACTACGGCGATTTGGGCGAGCCGGTCATTTGCTCGGATCAAGGAGACAGATTCCGCAGCGATGCTTCCTTCTCCGCCTGGCTCGAGCGGATGATCGAGACGGATGGCTATCCGCTGTTTCCCGGTGGACTGATTCCCACGTCCGAAGGATGGGGTGAGAGGGATCACCTGGAGCCTCCCACGGCGGTGGCGTAGATTCTGTTAGTGGATGCCAAGCTCGCGGGCACTTGCACTGACGGTTCCGAACTTTGCTTTCAGCTCTTCTCTTTTCCGGGCATTCATTTCCTCGAGCTGAGCGAGATGCTCCTCACCACGACGTAGCCGCCGCCTTTCCATCCGGCGCAGGCCGGTGATGACCGCCGCGATCCCGCCAAGCACGACCGACCATGCGACCAGCGGCGGGAAAAGGCCGTTTGGTAGTCCTCTGGAACAACATCCGGCGAGCAGGATCGCTTGCATCGCGACCAATTGGCCCCAGTGCTTCGCCTCCACATTCTCGGACCGCACGAAGATTATCCCAGCCCAGAATAATAGAACGCCCTGCGGCAGGATCGCACTGACCCACATGAGGAAGCCGGGGACCGATGCGACATCCCGGAAGCCGAAGACTCCGTCTCCCGCCATGGTGCCGGCCCACAGGCCCGCCGCGCCGATCACCACTCCGGTGACGACCGCCAGCAGGAAAATCCCGGTCTTTCCCAACACCCAGCCGAAAGCGTCCGCGAAGATATCGATGATGCCGCTTTTCATATGTCAACACTCTGCGGAATCGCGCGCGAAATCAAGGACGCCGGGCCCTTTACTGCCCAGCCAATCCGGCGGCCTTTTCATGGATGGGCGAGTCAGGATTCTCCGCGAGCCAGCGCTGGAAGGCTTCCGGACTGCGCTGTGCCGAGCCCACCGCCCTTTGAAGAGTCGCATCGCTGAGGAGCGGCAGATCCTTCAGGACCGGGCTGCGCGAGATCTGATCGAGCATCTCCAGTCCTCCCATCGGACTGCGGATCTGTCCCATGCCGCGCTGTAGCCAACCTTCATCGAAGGCGATGTGCGGGGCGAGGTCTTCCATCGCATCGACCATGGCAGCGGAGTTGGCGCGGTGGGCACCGGTGAGCATGAAGCGATCGAACACCTGCTTCTCTACAGCCTTCGCGTACGGCGATTCCTTGTCCGCGGCTTGGACCGAGTTCATCCACTCGATGGCCGCTTCGCGTCCACCGCTGTCGACGATGGCCATGGTGAAATTGCGCAGGCCATTCATACGATCCTGCTCCGGCAGCGCGGCGAAGATCTCCTGCGCACGAAAGCGGTCGTAACCCACCGCGCCGGTGCAGATCATGTTGAGCAGTTTCCCGCGGCCCCCGCCGTTGATCTCCGGCTGCTCTTCCAGCCACTTCAGGGCAGCATCGGGATCGGCGGTAGCCCATCCGTACAAGGTTTCCACTCCCGGATTGCTGTCGATGCCTTGCTTCCGCCACGCCTCCATGGCGGCGACGCCCGCCACCTGCCCGGCGCGCATGTTCATCAGAGTCCAGGCTTCATTGTGCTCGCGGCCCAGCTCACTGGACATGCGTTCGACCTCAGCGAGCATGTCGCGGAAGTTGTTGGCATCCATCTTCGCCATCATGTTGCCGAGCAACTGGGTTCGCAGCACCGGGTCCACGGTCTGGAAGGTGTGGAAGACCATCTTCGGGCTCGGGGCCTGGGGTGCCTTGCCGCGCCCGCCCCGGCGCGTCGCCTCTGCTCCCGCCCGGTCGAAGTCCTCCAGACCGCCATTGCTGCCAGCGCCACCGCGTCCCGCCGTGTTTTTCCCGCCGCCGCCCGAAGCGTCGCCCCCTGAAGCCCATCGGCCGGAGAGAAAGCCAATGGCCAAGGCCAACAAAACGACTCCTGCGACTTGGGTTCCACGCATATCGCATGGCGGGTATCCCTAAGCCATGGGAAGTCAAGGCATCGCGATTCCCAGACTGTGCCAAATCGGAGCTGCGCCGATGCGGGAGGGGTTGATTCGCCGGGCCGCGCGCGCTTGATTCGCCGCGTGTCCGACGCCCTGATCGCCGCTTCCCGCACGCTGGCCGACCGCCTGCGCCCGCTGACCTTTTCCACTGCCAGCCACGTTTACCTGCCGCTCGACTACGCCCGCGAGCCGCACGAGCTCTACCTGAAGCGCTTCGGTGGCGGGACCAAGCGAGTCGTCTTCCTCGGCATGAATCCCGGCCCCTTCGGGATGGCCCAGACCGGCGTGCCCTTCGGCGAGATCCCCGCGGTGCGGGATTGGATGGGCATTTCTGCGCCTGTCGGGAAGCCCGGGCTGGAGCATCCGAAGCGGCCGGTCCAGGGATTCGATTGCCAGAAGTCCGAAGTCAGCGGCCGCCGCCTGTGGGGGCTTTTTGCCGAGCGCTTCGGCAAGGCGGAGGGCTTCTTCAAGGACCACTTCGTGATCAACTACTGTCCGCTGGTCTGGATGAGTGCAACCGGCGCGAACCTCACTCCCGACAAGCTCCCCTCCGCCGAGATGGAGCCGGTGGAAAACGCCTGCCTCGATCACCTCGCCGCGACCCTTGAAGTACTGAAACCCCAGTACTTGATCGGTGTCGGCGCCTATGCGGAGGAACGCCTGAAGGCCGCCGCCGAGCGCTCCGGGACGAAAACCATCCTCGGTCGCGTCCTGCACCCGTCCCCCGCCTCTCCTGCTGCCAACCGCGGCTGGGCGGAGGCAGCGACCAAGCAGCTCGTGGCGCAGGGCGTTTGGAAGTGAGCGTCTTCTTCGATCCCGTAGCGATCCCCGCAGGCGACGTTGTCAAACGCCGGAAAGATCGAATTGCAGCTTGAGAAGGCTGTCCCGCGCTGCGCCCATCCAAGCATCGGGCGTCTTATGGTCCGTGCCCTCCTGGGGAACGAGCGCGTGCCAGCAGCATGAGCGGAAATGCTCCACCTTTTCCTGGGCGGAGCCCGCTTTCGGGAACGATGCGGATTTCGATTTCAGATCCTGATCGAGGCGCAAGCAAAGGGCGTCGATCGCAGCGAGGAGCTTGATCCCTTCGATAGCGTCTTCGAGATCGATGACGTCGAAAAGTTCGCGGATGGCGATGGCAGTGGATTTCATGACGGCTAAAGGATTTCAGGTTTGAGGATCTCAGGCAAGCAGGCTCACACCCCACCTTCTGGAACGCTCGGGGCAAAGGTGTTGGCGAATGATCCGCTACGGCTTGGCCAGCGGTGCCGTCTGCTCGGCGGTCGCCATGCCACCGGGTAGTTCCAACAGACGGATATTGCGGAAGTGGATCTCCGAGCCCTCCGACTCGAGGCAGAGGTAGCCCTTCCGCACGCTCGACTGGCTCATGCCGTTCACGAACTTCCCGTTGATCGACAGCTTGATCACCCCGTCGACGCAGACGACCATGTACTGGTTCCACTCGCCGACACCCTTGCAGAGCATCTCCTTTGACATGCTGCGCTCGCCGCGCGGGAAATCCGGCGTTGCTTGAAGGCCATTGGCACCGAACAACTCGCCGGAAACATAGCCGGGGTGATTGGGCGAGCCATCGGGCTTGGGGTTCAAGCGCGGCCACTGGAGCTCCAGCATCTGCACTTCCATGCCCTTTGGCAGCGGCTTGCCCGGTACAGGCGTGCCCTCGCTCCACACGAAGACGCCGGAGTTCCCGCCCTCCTTCATGTGACGCCACTCGATCTGCAGGATGAAATTCTCGTACTGCTTCTCCGAGCGCATCACGCCGATCGGATTGCCGGTGCAGACGAGCAGGCCATCTTTCACGCTCCACGTTGCGGGGGAGGTATTCACATCCACCCAGCCGCTCAGGTCGCGGCCATTGAAGAGCGATTGGAATGCGGGTGCTTCCTCAGCGGCATGCATTGCCGGAGCGGCGATCCAGGGTATGACGAGCGAAAGGCAGGCGAGGCGAATCATGGAATCCCACTACCGCCCGAATTGCCCGGTTTCTTCAACCAAGAATGAGGGTTTCCGCTGCGGCGCCTGCGGCTCAGTCGTCGTCAGGGACAGGCAGATCTCCCTGCTGGTCTTGCAGCCTTGCGAGGCGGGAAGCATTCTCCGCACGCAGGATGGCGATCTCGCCGGCCCAGTGGTTCATCTGCCACTGGTGGAAGAACCACACGCCGGCCGCGAGCATCGTCAAAAGCAGGAGCCAGACGCCGGTCACGATGGAGACCATGGTCGCGCTGTGCAGCCATGATAGCGCGGGAATGATGCAGAACATGGACTCGATTCCGGCGAAGATCCCCCATGACCGGACGCTCAGGTTCTCGAGCTTGCCGAAGTGCATGAGCGCGGCGGTGAACACGGCGATGTTCGGACAGAGCCAGCCGGAGCCTAACAGGAGCGGGCTGAAGATCATCAACTCGATCATGTCCGGCTCCACCTTGAAGCCGTTTGCCACAAATGCCGGGATCAGCAGGGCAAATGAGGCCATCTGGCAACCGATCCAGACGGCGCTCATGAAAAAGACCGGCCGCCGGGGGAGACGCCCGAAGACTTTTTCGAAGATCATGTCGGGCGAGATCGCCATCGGTCACGCATGACATAGGAGGTTTCCCGCTGTGGCGCAAGGCGCCGCGAGGAGCCCGGTCTTCGGCGTGGTCGGAGCAGAAGGAGTGAAGGTCGCCTTTAAACGATCAAGGGTAGCGCCACGAGAAGTCGCACGATCCAACTGGCCAGGCTTTCGTCATTGCGCAGGAAGCGAGTGAAGGCGGGCATCACCGGACCCATCACGGCGAAGGCTCCGGCGACCACGGCGACGCAAATCAGGCCGACAAGGATTTCCACGGAATCCCGCGGGTCGCGTCCGGCGTCGCGTGCGCGATCAATGGCGAGGACTGCCAAGAGGAGCAATGGTCCGGACACCGCGAACAGCCCCACCAACCCGCTCAAGACGTTCGCGAATTCGCTTTCACGGGTTTCCATCTCGGGCCACTCGCCATCCTCGTCCAAGACGATGTCCGACACTGCCACCCGGATGCCACCGGTTGTCAGTGGTCCCCACATGAAGCAGGTCCCTTCGTCCAGGATGACGGCATGTCGTCCTTCCGATTGCATCTCCGTCACGAAAACGGATGCCCGCTCCCAAGTGTAGAACCAGACGATCATGCGCCACTCGACTATCGGTCACTTCACGCCGTTTGTCGAGATGTCACGCAGGTGAACTAACATTCCACGACATTCACCGCGAGGCCGCCACGGGAGGTCTCCTTGTACTTGCTCTTCATGTCCCGACCCGTGTCGCGCATCGTCTTGATCACCTTGTCGAGCGAGACGAAGTGCGAGCCATCGCCGGCCATCGCGAGGCGGGCGGCATTGATCGCTTTCACGGATGCCATCGCGTTGCGCTCGATGCACGGGATCTGCACCAGGCCGCCGACCGGATCGCAGGTCAGGCCGAGATTGTGCTCCATGCCGATCTCGGCGGCGTTTTCGACCTGCTTCGGCGTGCCGCCGAGGTACTCGACGAGACCCGCGGCTGCCATCGAGCACGCCACGCCGACCTCGCCCTGGCAACCGGCTTCCGCGCCGGAAATTGAGGCGTTGCGC
>Ga0247823_10005493_pt1 | contig 10088 bp, 3 predicted proteins | sample 13C_PalmiticAcid_2_FD_192426 | JGI IMG/M metagenome (GOLD analysis project Ga0247823, IMG submission 192426) | Soil microbial communities from agricultural site in Penn Yan, New York, United States - 13C_PalmiticAcid_Day30 | ecosystem: Environmental > Terrestrial > Soil > Agricultural land...
TCCCGGCGGCGGGCCATGACTGGCGCACGGCGTCGACGAACAGGCCGGACGCGTCGTAGAGGCCGCCGACCCGCTCGCCAGGCCATGGCATGACGGGCCGGTCTTCTTCGCGGAGCACGGCGGCCTCCGGATCGGCGCGCAGTTCGCGGTAGCCAGAGCAGAAGGCGTCCAGCGCCGGTGCCCCGCCGCGCAGTGTCCCCGATCTGCCTTCGGCACAGCCACTTCCCGCGAGCACGACGAGCCCGCCCATCCCGACGTAGGCGATGGACAAGCCGTTGAAGTCGTTCTGCCTGCGGCCGGGTGCGTGGGCGACGAACCGGGACGTCGCGTCGTCCCCGACGATGCGCGGCAGCTTGGACGAATCAGCGCAGTTGCGTCGAATGAAGCTCAGGAACTCGCCGAACTGGTCTTCCCGGCCCGCGTAGAACACCATCTCCTGGTGCCGGTCGGTCTTGTCGGCACAAAGCGACTTCAGTTCGGTCGGCGACTTCTCCCACTGCTCACTCGACACACCGACGTTGTTGGTGCCGAGCCGTTTCTGGATGACGTCGACCAGTGAGCTGACATAGGTGTTCGGCCCGTTGACGGGCGGGTGGTAGATCGTCACCGCGGTCGCGTCGATCCGGTCGGCGTATTCGCTGATCAGTTCGGCCTGCTTGTTGTTGTCCGGCACCAGCTGGAAGTAGAGCGGCGACAGTTTGTCCAGCCCCACCTTGGTCAGCGTCGTGCCGACGGCCGGAATGCCGTGCAGGCCGAGTTCCTCGATCGCCTTCTCGGTCTGGGCGACGCTGCGGTCCAGGCCGACCACACCCAGGATGCTCGGGTCGGACTCGATCAGCGGGACGAGCATGTCGCGGGCCACCATCTCGGCGGCTTCCATCCCGGTGCCGCCGTTCGCGACGATGACCCGGAGCAGCGGGTCCGAGTCGGAGGTGTCCTCGGCGTGCTGGCCGCGCTGGCGGATCACCAGCCCCTCCAGTTCCTCGGCCACGGCGTGCTCGGTGGCAGGCGCGCTGTCGCTCGCGGTCAGGCCCGCGAAGTAGACCAGGCTGAAGTACGGCCGATTCGGTGAGTCGCGGTGGAGCCGCTCGGCGTCCTCGTTCTCCAGGAAGACAAGTTCCTGCGCCTTTTGCAGTCGCTCGTTCGTGCCGAACACCTGGCTCGCGCTGTCGCTGTAGCCGACACACTGGTCGGGCTTGCCCGGGTTCCGGACCAGTGTCGTGGCGACACCGTCCGCGACCGCGCCGAAGAAGGCGCACTTGGCGTTCCAGTGGTCCCGCACCGACACCGCGGGCATCACCAGCGCGGCCAGCAGCGCGCCCGCGACGATCATCTCGCCCGCACCCCGGCGGGCGAGCCGAGGTTCCTCCCGCGGCTGCTCGCGTGCCTCCGACTCCCAGGCGTGCCGGTCGGCGGAGTCCAACTCGACCTCGGGCGGCACGGTCGCGGGCAGGGTCACGAAGAGGTAGCGTGCGTCCTCGGCGAGCAGCTGTCGCCGCCTCGGCAGCCGGTCCTTCCACGCGGTGAACGCGCCCTTGGCCCCGTTCGGCTTGTTGGGCGCGGGCGGCCTGGTCAGGGCCGTGGGCTGTTCGCGGCTCGTGGTGATGATCAGCAGCGGGTCGAGTTCGCCGGTCTCGTTGCGGACCTCGTTGATCAGCCGCAGCAGTTCCCAGCCGCCGGGTGCGTCGACGTTGTCCAGCAGCGCGGTGACGTAGGCGGTGCGCCGCAGCCCCCGGCGGCGGGGGAGCAACCCCAGCCGGGTGCGCCGGTAGGCGACCCGGAGGTCTTCCAGGAACGCGTGCACCAGCAGCTTGCGGACCTGTTCGGGGTTCTCGAAGTCGCGGCGGTCGCGGGTGAGCCGGGCGGCGAAGCCGAAGAAGTCCTGGGAGTGCCTGGGCACCATGTAGGGCTGGCTCATGAACCAGCGCCGCTCGCGCCCGAGCCCGGGGACGCGGTCGGGCCCCCAGTACAGGCCGACGAGGCGGCCACCGAATGTGGCCAGCGCCATCGCCAGCTTCGCGCGTTCCCCGGCCTGCTCGGCCACGTCGGCCAGCGCGCCGGACACCGGGGACCTGCTGCTCCACGTGCGCAGCACGGTCTCGACGGGTTCCTCGCGTTTGCCCTGCCGCGCGGGCAGTTCCACCCTGGTCAGGTGGTGGGCGAGTTCGTAGTGGTCGAACCGCTTGAGCGGGTCGCGCCCCAACTGCTGGTCGCGCAGCTTCTTGTGGAGCACGTGCAGCAGCGGCAGCACGGCGTCGGCGTGCTCGCCGGGCTTGGCCACATCGACCAGCACGTGCGGCACCTTGGGCAGCTTGGCCTCGAGTGCCTGGTCGAGCCGGTCGAGGAAGCCGTCGGCGCCTGGATCGGTGATCAGGCACACCAGGGGGAGCGGCAGGTCCCCGCGGACCTCGAGGTCGCGGTCCCGCTCGAACAGCCGCGGCCTGCGCACCACGCCGCGAACCAGCGTCAGCAGAGCGTCGACACCCGGGAACACCGGATTGGACAAGGGACTCCCTCCACGCCGCGGCCGTAGTGATCGAGAACACGCACTGTGCCTGTTGTATCACGCTGCGGACACTTCGTGCGGCGCACGCTGGGTCGGTGCGCGGGCTCCGGTTCCGATTGGGTCGCCGCCCGCGGTGCGTGGTTGCGACCCGCTGTGGGGCTTCCGGGTCGATTAACCCGACTCATTCCTTGGGTGGAGCCGATCTTGGCTGGTGACGGGCTAGGAATGCCCTTTCTTAAGGACTTTTCTCACGGACTCGCACGTGGCACGAGACACTTTCCCCTCCCGCTGCGGCGGCGCGGCACCCTACGATCGGACGCGAATCAACGTCGAATCCGATCGTGTGGCCCCGCGGTGTCCTTAGTGGACCGCGTCGTCGGAGACCCTCGAAGTCCAGGAGAGAACTGTTTCATGCTGAGCAAAAGCCGAAGAACGATCATGCTCGTCGCGCTCGTGGCGACGGCGACCGGCACCGTCGGGCTGTCACAGCCCGACGGTGCCGGTCGCCGTCGGGCTGTCACAGCCCGCCGCGGCTGAACCGACGTTCACCGCGCGGATCGACTTCGGAGACCAGGCGACGGCCCCAGTGGCGGGCTATCTCTCCGACTACGGCCAGGCGTTCGGCGCCAGGACTGGGCCGAACCAGGGCAGCGGCCTGCAATACGGCTGGGTGAGCCCTGGCACGACCACGCCGCTCAACCTGGTCGGGAACGGCCGTAACCGGGGCGCCACGTCCGACCCGGACAAGCGGCTCACCACCCTCATGCACATGCAGCTGCCCGCCGGGTCGGCAGGCGTGCAGGCCCCGGGCAGCTGGGAGATCGCCGTCCCGAACGGTGTGTACACCGTGACCGTGGCGGTCGGGGATCCCCAGTACTACAACAGCAACTACGCCATTCAGGTCGAGGACCAGAACGCCATCACCGGCCACAAGCCGACCCCGGCGTCGAAGTACGCCACCGCCACGGTGAACGTCGCCGTGGCCGACGGCAGGCTGACGGTCAGCCCGACCCAGGGCGACAACACCAAGCTGGGATACGTGACGATCGCGCCGCTCGTCGGTGCCGACGCGCGGCCGCAGATCCGCGCCGTCACCCCGCCCAACACCTTCGAGGGACTGTCGACGACCGCCAGTGTGATCGCCGACCTTCGGCTGGTCAGCGGCGGTGTCGACCCGTCGACGCTGTCCAGCTCGACGGTCACGCTGACCAACACGCTCACCGGCGCGGCCGTCCCGGCGCACGTGATCACCAGCGGCGGCGCCGACGTCATCAACCTGTCGCCGAGCGCCCCGCTGATCCCGGAGACCCGCTACCGGTTCGCCATCACCAGCAACGTCAAGGACACCGACGGCAAGTCCTTCGTGGGCTGGACGTCGGTGTTCACCACCGGAGCCGCTCCGGCCCCAGAGGGCGTCGCCTTCGACAAGGCCGACAGCGGGGCCTCCGGCGCGAAGTTCGCGTCGGTGGTCAAGGGACCGGACGGCAAGCTGTACGCGTCCACGCTGGATGGATACATCGAGCGCTACACCATCGCGGCGGACGGCACGCTGAGCGGTCGGCAGACGATCTCCACCATCCGTGACAACGCCACCGCCCAGGGGCTGCCCGGCGCGCCGAACCGCACGGTCCTCGGGCTCGCGTTCGACCCGGCCGCCACCGCGTCGAACCTGATCCTGTGGATCACGTCCAACACGATGTACGCGGGCGAGATCCCGTTCAACCAGCCCGACTGGACCAGCAAGATCGCCAAGCTGAGCGGTCCGAACCTCGCGACCTACACCGAGGTCGTCACCAATCTGCCGCGCTCGGTCCTGGACCACCAGACCAACTCGCTGGCCTTCGGACCCGACGGCGCGCTTTACCTCCCGCAGGGTGGCAGCAACGCCATGGGCGCGCCCGACGGCGCGTGGGGATTCCGGGAAGAGCACCTGCTTACCGCCGCTGTCCTCCGGCTCGACCCGGCCAAGCTCCCGGCCACGCTGCCCGTCGACGTGCGCACTGAGGCGCCGGGCACCTACGACCCGTACGCGGCGAACGCCCCGCTGACCCTGTACGCCACGGGTGTGCGCAACGCGTTCGACCTCGTGTTCCACTCCAACGGTCACCTCTACATGCCGACCAACGGCTCCGGCGCGGGCGGCAACACCCCCGCCACGCCCAGCCCGCTGCCCGCGAGCTGCGCCAACCGGATCGACAAGGCCACGGCCGGGGCGTACACCGGTCCGTCGGTGCCCGCGATCACGGGCAACAACCAGGCCGAGACCGACTACGTCTTCGACGTCAAGAAGGGCAAGTACTACGGCCACCCCAACCCCACTCGGTGCGAGTGGACGCTGGCGGGCGCCAACCCGACCGCGGGCTACGAGCCGTTCGAGCACGTCGCCTACCCGGTCGGCACCCAGCCTGACCGCAACCTTGACCTGGCCGGGATGTACGAGGCGGGCATGCACGCCTCGGCCAACGGCACCATCGAGTACAAGAGCAACTCCTTCGGCGGCAAGCTCAAGGGCAAGCTCCTCGCGGTCCGCTACAGCAACGGCCAGGACATCGAGACCTTCGACGTCGCCGCGTCCGGCGCGCTGTCCAACCGCACCACCGGGACCACCGGGTTCACCGGGTTCCAGCAGCCGCTCGACCTGACCGAGGACACCGCCACCGGCAACCTCTACGTCACCGAGCTCGCCACCTCGAAGATCGTCCTCGTGCGGCCGCGGGTGATGTCGGCGGGTGTGCTCACCGTGGCCAATCCGAACGGTGGGCTCTACAACGACCGCGTCATCTTCAACCGGATCACGACTCCGGAGGACCCCGCCGCGCAGAAGACCCGGGAGACCTCGGTCATCCGGCTCGGCAACAGCGGCACCGAGGCGCTCAAGATCCTCTCGCTGCCCGTCTCCGGCCAGTTCACCCTGGTCGCGCCGCCTGCCTTGCCGCTGACGATCCAGCCGGGTGGCACCGTCGACCTCACGGTCCGCTTCACCGCCACCTCGGTCAACATCCACACGGGTTCATTGACCGTCAACAGCAACTCGTCGACCAAGCACACCAACATCATCGAGTTGGCCGGGTACTGGCAGCCCGCCTCGGAGTACGAGGAGGCGAGCGTCCGCGACATCGTCGAGGTCCACGGGATCACCACCAACATCCCTGAATACCTCGACCAGTTGGGCCACGTGTCCCCGCAGGGCGACGAGATCATCGCCCCGTACTGGAACCGGGTCGACGCGACCAAGCCGGTCACGGTGCGCCAGATCGCCGTCTACCGCGGCTACCCGAACAGCGCGACCGTGTTCTGGCACGCCAGGGGCAGCAACACCAAGACCACGATCGCCACCGCGCCCGGCGTGTGGGCCCAGTCGATGGTGCCGAGCAAGACCGACGGCACCCCGGTCTTCGGATCGTTCAACCCGACGGGCTCGTTCGGCTTCGCGGTCGACTACGTGTGGAGTGACCCGACCAAGAACAACCAGACCACCGACCACTCCAGAGGGTGCGTCGACCCGTGCGGTCAGGGCGTTCGCTTCTTCCCCGTCAAGGACCGTGTCGGCGTGACCGTCCCGAACACGTACCTCATGATCATGGACTTCTCCGGTGGAAACTACGACTACAACGACAACACGTACCTGATCACCAACATCACCAAGGCCCCGTAGGGCTGACCTGAAACGCCAGTGGGCCACCTGTCGCAGGTGGCCCACTGGCCGTTTCCGGGGGCTGGGCGAATGGCTCTGGGCCACCGCCGTCAGCGGGTCACGCCTCGGGCTGGGCCACGAAACGCAGGTAGGGCTTGACCTCGTCGACCTCGCCGAACTTGGCCTTGGCGTCCTCAGTGGACACGGTCGGCGGGACGATGACGCGGTCGCCGTTGCGCCAGTCGACCGGCGTCGAGACGGCGGCGCGGTCGGTGAGCTGCAGTGCGTCGAGCGCACGCAGGATCTCGTCGAAGTTGCGGCCGACGCTCTTGGGGTAGGTGAGGGTCAGTCGGACCTTGTCGGCCGGGTCGATGATGAAGACCGACCGGACCGAGGAGGTGTCGCCCTCGTTGGGGTGGATCATCCCGTAGAGCTCGGCGACCTTCTTGTCCGGGTCGGCGATGATCGGGTAGTCGACGGTGGTCTCGTTGACCGCGTCGATGTCCGGGATCCAGTTCTTGTGGTCGGCCACCGAGTCGACCGACAGGGCGATCGGCTTGGCGTCGCGCGCGGCCCACTCGGCCTTGAGCTGGGCCACGCGGCCGAGCTCGGTGGTGCACACGGGGGTGAAGTCGGCGGGGTGGCTGAACAGAACCGCCCAGGAGCCGCTCTTCCACTCCCGGAACCCGATCTCACCGGCGGTCGTGTCGGCGGTGAAGTCGGGTGCGATGTCACCGAGTTGCAGGCCCACGAGCTGGCCCCCTTCGTATTGTCCGGACATTTCGAGGCCAAGTTTAGGGAGAACGGACGAACCCGGTAGGCCATCCCGGTGGGTGGAAACCCGTCTGGGTGACAGCCAACTGGGAACGCGGGGAAGCCAACTGGGAATCTGGTGAAACTTGTTCCATGGGACTCCTGTGATCGGGAAGGTCCACTGGTGATACTTCCCGGAAGAGCAAAATATCCCGGGCTAGCCCTGGGGAAGGGGTCCTGCATGCCCACCACCCGGTTCAGGCTGTTCGCCGCCGCCCTCCTAGTCCCCGCCGCCGTCATGGTCGCCCCCGCCGCCGACGCGGCGCCCGGGTCCCCGGCCGTCGACGAGGTCGTCACCAGCGCCAACGTCCGCCATGTCGCGAACGTGCCGCCGACCGCGCCGCTGAACGGCCCCGGACACACGGGGACCGACCTGACGTTCACTGGCAACTACGCGATCGCGGGCGACTACGACGGCTTCACGATCTACGACATCACCGACAAGGACCGGCCCGTCGTCGCCAGCCAGGTGCTCTGCCCCGGTTCGCAGAACGACGTGTCGGTGAGCGGGAACCTGCTGTTCCTGTCCACCGACTCCCGCCGGACCAACGACTCGTGCTCGTCGACCTCCACCAGCAGCGGGACGCAGTACTGGGAGGGCATCAAGATCTTCGACATCTCGGACAAGCGCAACCCGCGCTACCTGAAGAGCGTCGAGACCGCCTGCGGCTCCCACACGCACACGCTGGTGCCGGACAAGACGGGTACCGCCGTCTACCTCTATGTCTCGTCGTACTCGCCGTCCACGACGCTGTCGAAGTGCCAGCCGCCGCACGACAAGATCTCGATCGTGAAGGTGCCGCTGGCCAGCCCGACCTCGGCGGCCCTGGTGGCCACCCCGGTGCTCTTCCCCGGCGGCGGCAACCCCGGCTCCAGCAAGGTCTCCGCGACCAGCGGCTGCCACGACATCACCGCCTACCCGTCGAAGGACCTCGCCGCGGGCGCCTGCATGGGTGACGGCGTGCTGCTCGACATCAGCGACCGCGAGGCGCCGCGGGTGATCCACCAGGTGCAGGACAACACGAACTTCGCGTTCTGGCACTCGGCGACGTTCAACAACGCGGGCACCAAGGTCGTCTTCACCGACGAGCTCGGTGGCGGCGGCGCGGCGACCTGCAACCGGAAGACCGGCCCGACCCGGGGCGCCGACGGCATCTACGACATCACCGGTTCCGGTGACGCGCGCACGCTGGTGTTCCGCAGCTACTTCAAGATCTCCCGCTACCAGACCAACACCGAGAACTGCGTGGCCCACAACGGGTCGCTGCTGCCGATCGCGGGCAAGGACATCATGGTCCAGGCCTGGTACCAGGGCGGCCTGCAGGTGTGGGACTTCACCGACTCGTCGCGTCCGACCGAGATCGGCTTCTTCGAGCGCGGCCCGCTGCCCAACAGCGGCTCGGGCGGGGCGTGGTCGTCGTACTGGTACAACGGCCGGATCTACTCCTCCGACCTGGTCAAGGGCCTCGACGTCGTCGACATCACCGACCCGCGGACCGATCCCGCGAAGTCGGTGACGTTCACGGAGCTGAACGTCCAGACCCAGGGCACCTTCTAATACCGCTCTCGGGACGCCCCTCTGGCCACTGGCCAGAGGGGCGTTTCTCGTTTCATCGGATGGCGAAGGATGTACTTATGTCTGGAACCAATCGATCAACTTTTGCTTGTCTTTCGTCATAAGTGGCTCGTAACATGGGCGGCCTGCCTGCCATCTCGCGGCAGCCGTCGGGTCTGACCTGGCCCGATCAGGGAGGTGCCAGTCATGACCACCATGCGGAGCCTGGCGCTCAGCATCTTGGCCGTCGCGCTGGCCGCCGTCGGCTGCAGCACCACACCGTCCGCGGGCGTGGCCACCTCGACGGCCGCGGCCGATCCGGCCTACCAGGTGCTGGTGTTCTCCAAGACCGCCGATTTCCGGCACGACGCGATCGCTGTCGGGGTCCAAGCGCTCAGGGACCTGGGCACGGTCAACAACTTCACCGTCACCGCGACCGAGGACGCGGCGACGTTCACCGCGGCGAATCTGGCCCAGTACGAAGCCGTCGTGTTCATGCTGACGACCGGGGACGTCCTCGACGCCGCGCAGCAGGGCGCGTTCGAGTCCTACATCAAGGGCGGTGGCGGCTACCTCGGCGTCCACTCCGCCGCCGACACCGAGTACGACTGGCCGTTCTACGGCGAACTCGTCGGCGCGTATTTCGCTTCGCACCCGGCGATCCAGCAGGCCACCGTGCGGGTCGAGGACCGCGCGCACGCCGCGACCGCCCACATCGGACAGACGTGGCCGCGCACCGACGAGTGGTACAACTACAAGGCGAATCCGCGGTCGACCGCCCACGTTCTCGCGTCGCTCGACGAGTCGACCTACACCGGCGGAACGCCGGGCGGCCACCCGCACGCCTGGTGCAAGACTTATCAGGGCGGCCGGTCCTTCTACACCGGCGGCGGCCACACCCAGGCGTCCTACGCCGACTCGGTCTTCCGCGCCCACCTGCTCGGCGGGCTGCGCTACGCCGCGGGCCGCGCCAAGGCCGACTGTCGCCCGGAGAACGGGTATACCGCGCTGTACAACGGTTCCGCGACGGGCTGGGCGCAGGCCGGGCCGGGCAGCTTCACCAACGCGGACGCGACACTGAGCTCGGTCGGCGGGCTGGGCCTGTACTGGTACTCGGCGAAGCAGTTCGGGTCCTACTCGCTCAAGCTGGACTGGAAGGTCGCGGGCGACGACAACTCCGGGATCTTCGTCGGGGTCCCGTCGGGGTCCGACCCGGCGTCGGGGAACCGCGGGTTCGAGGTCCAGATCGACGCCACCGACGTCGCGGCGAAGACGACCGGTTCGGTGTACGGGATCCAGTCCGCCGACATCGCCGCGCGGGACGCCGCGCTGAACCCGTCAGGGGAGTGGAACACCTTCGAGCTGCTGGTCGTCGGCGAGCGGCTGCGCGTGTTCCTCAACGGCGTGCAGGTCAACGACTTCACCAATACCGACGCGACCCGGTCCCTGCGCGGGCACATCGGCCTGCAGAACCACGGCACCGGTGACGACGTCTCGTTCCGCGACGTGCGCGTCAAGGAGCTCAACGCCGTTCAGGCCGAGAACTGGTCGTCGGCGAGTGGTCTGCGGACGACCAGTTC
>Ga0247823_10005494_pt1 | contig 10088 bp, 10 predicted proteins | sample 13C_PalmiticAcid_2_FD_192426 | JGI IMG/M metagenome (GOLD analysis project Ga0247823, IMG submission 192426) | Soil microbial communities from agricultural site in Penn Yan, New York, United States - 13C_PalmiticAcid_Day30 | ecosystem: Environmental > Terrestrial > Soil > Agricultural land...
TGAATTCTGCACCTTTGTTGCCTGAATTTGCCAGTTTCAGCGCGACTATAGCTGTTCAAATTTTTACATAAATGGTGCCGCGTAGTGGTGGCGATCACAAGTGTTTGAAAAAGAAGCGCGATACAACAGAACGGATGTGCGAGCCTCGCATGCCTCCGGGAATTGTTCTTTCGCCGCTTCGTTGTTGTTGATACGACTGATTGACTGACTTTCAAGGGACCTGAATTGAGAAGAGATGCGAAAGCCCTCGCGTGGGTAGCGCTTGCCGGCGCGATGTTGCTCCAGGGCTGTGCCTTGGTGCCTGGCATGGGGTCGGTGGAGCCGTACGAAGCAGGTGGCGAGTTGCCGTCCCAGTTCCGCTACCTTCCCGACGAAGCGCCTGAAGGCGAAATTACGCCTATCTCGCTGGCTCTGGTGCGCACGCTGGCGGAGGTGTCGCCGAAGGGCGTGCCGCCTGATGTGCAGGCGTTGTTTGGCAAGGGGGCTCGCTACACGATCGGGTCGGGCGATGTCGTGGGCGTGATCGTGTATGACCACCCCGAGCTTTTGCCCAATGCGGGTGCGGTCATTTCTCAGTCGGCCGACCCTACTGGCGTGCAGGTGGCACCAGGCTTCATCGTTGACGCCGACGGTGAGATCGCCTTTCCCTACATCGGCCGTGTGCGCGTGGCTGGCTTGAGTGAAGGCGATGCTTCAGACCTAATCGGCAAGCTGTTGCGGCCGCACGTTCGCGATCCCCAGGTGACGGTGCGCATTCAGTCCTTCCGAAGCCGCCGCGCCTATTTGGAGGGGGAAGTGCGCACCCCGGGCTCGCAGATCTTCACTGACGTGCCCATGACACTGAGCGAGGCGATCAACCGTGCTGGTGGGATGACGGCGAACGCCAACCAGTCGGCCATTACGCTGATCCGCGATGGTCGTTCGGTTCCCATCGACATGACCCGGCTGCGCGAAGCGGGCTACGACGGGAACAGCATTCCTCTGAAGAACGGCGACACCGTTCGTGTGGCGCACAGGGAGGACTCCAAGGTCTTCGTCATGGGTGAAATCATGGCGCCTGTCGCCCTGTCCATGCGTAGCAACGGTCGCTTGAGCTTGAGCGAGGCATTGGGCGAGGCGGGGGGGCCGATGACATCCACCGCCAACGCCGGCCAGATCTACGTGATTCGCCAAGGTGCGACCGGCGCACCGGCCATCTTTCATTTGAATGCCAAGAACCCGGCAACGATGGCACTGGCAAGCCAGTTCCGGTTGCAGTCGCAGGACGTCGTGTACGTCGATCCGGTGCCACTGGTCAAGTGGAACCGCGTGGTCAGCTTGATCCTGCCATCCGCTACGGTGGTCAACAACGCGAGCGAGGTTTACGTCAGGCATCGCTAGCCAATTCTGGACCCAGACCGAGTTCTCGAGGTTCGCGTCACGGGTTTCCCTGCTTTTGTAGTCAGCAGCCGTGAATGTGATGTGGCGGCATGGCTCTTTCAGTATCTGTCGCCAATTTTTCGTCTCCCAGTGCTTTCAACATGCAAGTCATTCAATCAACTCAACCTATCGCGATCATCGGCCTCGGCTACGTGGGCCTTCCCCTCGCTGTGGAGTTTGGCAAGAAGCGTCGGGTGGTCGGCTTCGATATCAATGCCAAACGCATCACGGAGCTGCAGGGTGGACACGATCACACGCTCGAAACCACCAGCGAAGAGTTGAAGGCCGCGACGCAGCTGGCATTCACGTCGCATGCCGATGATTTGCGTGACTGCGCTGTCTTTATCGTGACCGTGCCTACGCCGATCGACAATGCGAACCGTCCTGATTTGACGCCGCTGGTCAAGGCCAGCGAAACCGTCGGCAAGGTCATGTCAAAGGGGGCGATCGTTATCTTCGAGTCGACGGTCTATCCCGGTGCGACAGAAGAAGTGTGTGTGCCCGTGCTAGAGAAGTTCAGCGGCAAGAAATTCAACGTCGATTTCTTCTGCGGCTACAGCCCGGAGCGGATCAATCCGGGGGACAAGGTCAACACGCTCACCAAGATCAAGAAGATCACCAGCGGAAGCACGCCCGAAGTGGCGGACTTGGTGGATGCGCTCTACAGCGAGATCATTACCGCCGGCACGCACAAGGCCACCAGCCTCAAGGTGGCCGAGGCCGCCAAGGTGATCGAGAACACGCAGCGCGACCTGAACATCGCGCTGGTCAATGAGCTCTCCGTGATCTTCGAGCGCCTGGGCATCGACACCCTGGATGTGCTCGAGGCCGCGGGCAGCAAATGGAATTTTCTGCCCTTCCGTCCGGGCCTCGTGGGTGGGCACTGCATCGGCGTGGACCCCTACTACTTGACGCACAAAGCGGAGCAGGTCGGCTATAACCCGCAGGTCATACTGGCCGGCCGTCGCATCAACGACAACATGGCGCGCTACGTGGCCCGCAACACCATCAAGTTGATGCTGAAGAACGGCATGGACGTGCCGCGCTGCCGCATCGGCGTGCTGGGCATCACCTTCAAAGAGAACTGCCCGGACATCCGCAACAGCAAGATCGTGGACATGGTGCGCGAGTTCGAGGCGTGGGGTGCTTCCGTGGAAGTTGTGGACCCATGGGCGGAAGCCGAAGACGTGGCTCACGAGTACGGCCTTCAACTCGGCAAGGTCGATGCAGACCACCCGGTCGATGCGCTGGTTGTTGCCGTGGGCCACAACGAATACCGCGGCGCGACGATCTCCGAGCTGCGTACCCTCTGCCGAGGCGAGCAGCCCGTGCTGGTCGACGTCAAGAGCCTGTTCAACGCACAGGAAGCGCGCGAAAGCGGCTTCTCCGTGTTCCGCCTGTAAGCCATTTCCCGTTTCTCCGTTTCTTCCTCGACATGAAAAACTTTGCCCTCATCGGCGCCGCCGGCTACATCGCTCCCCGCCACATGCGTGCCATCAAGGACACGGATAACCACCTCGCGGTGGCCTACGACGTTAACGATTCGGTCGGCATCATCGACAGCATCTCGCCGCAAAGCGAGTTCTTCACCGAGTTCGAACGCTTCTACGAGCACGCACAGCAGCTCAAGCGCAACCCCGCGACGGCGCTGGACTACGTGGCGATCTGCAGCCCCAACTACCTGCATCACCCGCACATCGCTGCGGGCCTGCGCCTGGGCTGCGACGTGATCTGCGAGAAGCCGCTCGTGCCCACGCCCGACCTCGTCGACGAACTCCAACGCGTTGAAAAGGAAACGGGCAAGCGTGTCTTCAACATCCTGCAGCTGCGCCATCACGATGCCATCCTGAAGCTGCGCAACAAGGTTGCCGCCGCACCCGCAGATACCAAGTTCGACGTGGAACTGACTTACATCACCTCGCGCGGCAAGTGGTACATGGAAAGCTGGAAGGGCGACAGCCGCAAATCGTTCGGCGTGGCGACCAACATCGGCGTGCACTTCTACGACATGCTGCATTTCATCTTCGGCAAGTTGCAACGCAACGTGGTGCACTACAGCGGTACGGCAAAGGCGGCGGGCTATCTTGAATACGAGCGTGCACGTGTGCGCTGGTTCCTGTCCATTGACGCCGACGATCTGCCGGCCGACGTGAAGGGCAAGAAGACCACCTTCCGCAACATCGACGTCAGTGGTGAGAAGCTTGAGTTTTCGGAGGGCTTCACCGACCTGCACACGGTGAGCTACCAGGAGATCCTGGCGGGCCGGGGCTATGGCCTCGAGGATGCGCGCCACTGCATCGAGACCGTCAATGTGATCCGTAGTGCTTCGCCCGTCCAGGGCGAGCAGGGCGAAGTGCATCCCTTCGTGCGGCATCTCGCCTGACGCACCGCGAGTTCGGAATGGCATACAAAGCCCACCCCACTGCAATCATTGACGAAGGTGCTCGGATTGGCGATGCCACCCGCATCTGGCATTGGGTGCATGTCAGCGCGCAGGCGTCTATCGGCGAGGGCTGCTCGCTCGGCCAGAATGTGTACGTCGGCAATGACGTGACCATCGGCGACAACGTCAAGATCCAAAACAACGTCAGCGTGTACGACGCAGTCACTCTGGAAGATGACGTGTTCTGTGGGCCGAGCATGGTTTTCACCAACGTCTACAACCCGCGTTCGGCGGTCACACGCAAGGACGAGTATCGCCGCACCTTGGTGAAGCGCGGCGCGACTCTGGGTGCCAACTGCACGATCGTCTGCGGCAACACCGTGGGCGAATACGCTTTTGTCGGCGCCGGAGCCGTGATTAACAAGAACGTGCCGGCCTATGCGCTCATGGTCGGCGTGCCTGCAAGGCAGATCGGCTGGATGAGCGAATTCGGCGAGCAGCTTGCGTTGCCACTGAAAGGCACAGCAGAAGCCACTTGCGCGCACACCGGCGCGCGCTATGTACTCGACGGCAGTGCCGTGACCAAGTTGGAAGCAAAGAAGACGCAATGATCGAATTCATCGACCTCAAGACCCAACAAGCCCGCATCAAGGACCAGATCGATGCCGCCATTCAGCGCGTGTTGGCGCATGGCCAATACATCCTCGGGCCCGAAGTGGCCGAGTTGGAGGAGAAGCTGGCGGCCTATACCGGCGCTAGGCACTGCATCACCGTGGCCAACGGCACGGATGCTTTGCAGATTGCTCAGATGGCACTTGGCATCGGGCCGGGCGATGAAGTCATTACACCGGGCTTTACGTACATCGCCACTGCCGAGACTGTTGCGCTGCTGGGGGCCAAGCCGGTGTACGTGGACATCGACCCGCGCACCTACAACCTGGACCCGGCACTGCTGGAGGCTGCGATCACTTCGCGGACCAAGGCGATTGTTCCGGTGAGCCTGTATGGACAGTGCGCCGACTTCGACGCCATCAATGCGATTGCCGCGCGGCACGGGATTCCCGTGATCGAGGATGCGGCGCAGAGCTTTGGCGCCACCTACAAGGGGCGCAAGAGTTGCAACCTGAGCACGATTGCGTGTGCCAGCTTCTTTCCGAGCAAGCCGCTGGGGTGCTATGGGGATGGCGGGGCGGTCTTCACCAACGATGACGAGCTGGCGAAGGTGATGCGGCAGATTGCGCGGCATGGGCAGGATCGGCGGTATCACCACATTCGGGTGGGGGTGAACAGTCGACTGGACACCTTGCAGGCTGCGGTGCTTCTGGCGAAGCTGGAAATCTTCGATGACGAAATCGCCAATCGTCAGCGAGTGGCTGCGGAATATGGGCGCTTGCTGGGAGAGAGCTGTATTGCTGGTGCTCCCTATGTCGAGATGCATAACCAGAGTGCGTGGGCGCAATACACAGTGCGTGTAGCTGAACGCGAGACGGTTCAAGCTCGTTTGAAGGAGGTCGGCGTGCCGACGACGGTTCATTACCCAATCCCCTTGAACAGGCAGCCTGCCGTCGCTGACCCTGCCGCTGTCTTGCCCGTAGGCGACGCATTGGCGCAAAAGGTGCTGAGCCTGCCCATGCATCCCTACTTGGATGCTGCAGCGCAGTTGCGAATTTGGCAGGCGCTAAACCCAGGGCGGTCGTGAAGACCACTGGGCGGGCCGTCTCCGCTCTGCGTAGAGGTGATCTAGGGGTTGTGAAGACGAACCTTGGCTTCGAGTGTGCAGACATAGAAAGCTTGCGACTCGAGGTGCGTCATTCCAGTCAAAGCGCGCCCGAAGCCAGCGGTGGCGATCGGCATTGAATTACGTAGCTTTCACAAATTGAAAAGTGAACACGGGCTATGGCGACTGCGACAACTAATCAGACCCTCTTGCAGAGGTTATTTTGCAAGCGTGAGAAGCTAGAAAGAATAGAGTCAATATTGGGCGGGAATAGGTTTTCAACCATATCTTCTTTCGTGTTCGGCCGTGTGCGCTGCAATGCGCTAGAGGCCGTTTCAATTGCCCGAGCTCTTGGTTGCTAGCTGGTGCCGTTTCTTTCCATGTTCCGTAAATTTCTTCCAAAAAGCAATTATGCTCGTAACGTTATCACGCTAATGACGGGCACCGGCATTGCTCAAGCAATTCCAATTGCCATCAGCCCAATACTCACGCGTCTGTATAGCCCGCAGGAGTTTGGCACCTTCGCGCTGTATATGGCCGTGGTTACCATCGTTTCAGTACTGGTAACAGGACGGTATGAATTGGCTATACTTCTGCCCAAATTGGACCGCGATGCCATGAATATTGTAGCCCTTGCAGTAGGGCTCAGTTTCGTAAGCAGCGTTGTCCTATTTGTGCTCATTGCGTTGTTTAGTGGACCAATGGCCAGCTTACTGGGGGCGCCTGGCTTTGCTCAATGGTTGTATTGGGTGCCTGCATCGACACTGCTACTAGGCGTTTATCAAACTCTGAACTATTGGACTAACCGCAGAGGACAGTACAAACGCTTGGCCGTCAGCCGTACAGTGCAAAGCGGTACCGCGTCGGTGGCTCAATTGGGCGGCGGCAGTATTAAGGCAAGCGCGCTGGGTCTGATCGGCGGTCAAATGCTTGGACAAGTGCTGTCCACGGCCGTCCTAGCGTTCCAAATCTCCCGCGAAGATCATGCGCTTGCTCGCAAACTACGGCTGGCGCGCGCTATGGCATTGGCCAAAAAATATAAAAACTTTCCACGCTTTCTCATAGTCGCGCACGGCTTTAACGCTGGCTCTAGAAATATGCCTGTGGTGCTGCTCAATGCTATTTTTGGGGCAATGACAGCCGGGCTCTTCACGCTCGTTCAGCGCGTCATGGGCGCACCTATGGTGCTTATAGCAGGTGCTCTGGGGGACGTCTTTCGTCAAGAAGCAAGCCACGCATACGCAAATACGGGCAACTGTCGGGTAGTTTATCGGAAGACGTTTCAGCGTCTGCTGGTGATCGCTCTGTTACCTTTTGTCTTGTTCTTTTTTAGTGCACCCCTCATTTTTGCATTTGTGTTCGGCGAGCAATGGAGAGGGGCTGGCGTTTACGCCCAACTACTGACGCCAATGTTTTTCCTGCAATTTGTGACAAGTCCATTGAGCTCGATGTACATGATTGCGGAAAAGCAAAAATTGGATTTGTTGTGGCAATTGGTGTTGTTTTTCCTGGTTGCTTGTTCTTTTTTTGTCGGATACATGTTTGGCAGTGCGAAAGTGTCGCTCGCGGCATTTTCTGCATCTTATTGCCTGATGTATTCGGTTAACGGGATTATTTCTCATCAACTGGCACTGGGGCGATGGAGAAATAAATAATGATGGCGTCACTTCTTGCGAAATTTGGCGGGCTGCTTTTTTTTATTAGAAATGCATGGCATCTGCGCCGGCTTTCCGCCTTCAAGCCGCAGGAGATAAGCTCTATTGCGTATCGAGGATATGTTAAGAGTGATGCGATCGCCATAGAGGGCGTGTACAAGAAACTTAATGGTGGCGCTTCTTTTCGAAGCTTGAGGCAGTATCTTTACGACACTCTCGGTCAGCGCTGCCTACTTGTCGCCACTCAAACCAATGAGCGCGGCGAGGAAGTGGTCATTGGTATGAATATGTATTACCTGAACGCGCGCGATGTAAGGGATAAAACAATCCATGAAGCATTTATTGGCGTGATACCTCAAATGGCAGGACAGGGCGTTGCAACGACGATGCGAAAAATAGCCATAGCACATTTTAAATTCGCAGGCTTCTTGGGGATATCTTCGAGAATTTCCGCCGAAAACAAATCGTCGCTGCAATCTGCCATCAAGCTCGGATTTGCGCCGGTGGAGCAATATACCGATATTTCAAGCCAGAGTCAGCGCTACTACATGGTATATAAACTGCAGGACTAGTACTTTGAAAAAAAGTGTAGAACAATACCGTGCGCTGTGTGCGAGTGAGCAGTCTATTCCGCTGTTTGCCAAAGCTTGGTGGCTCGACGCTGCCGCAGGCGTTGGCAATTGGGATGTGGCGCTGGTCGAAAGCGGTGGAAAAATTGTTGCCGCTCTTCCCTATATGGTGAAAAAACGCTATGGGTTCACCGTCTTGAGTCAGCCAGCTTTGACGCCAGCTCTGGGACCTTGGTTTCGGGAAGCTGCCCGCAAACCGTCCGTGACGCTAGCGTTGCAAAAAGATTGGATGAAGGAATTGATCGATCAACTACCGAGATTTGATCGATACTCTCAAAATTGGACTTCGAATGTAAAAAATTGGCTTCCATTTTATTGGGAGAAATTTAGTCAAACGACCCGATATACCTATGTCTTGCAGGAATTGAAGCAGGAAGAACGGCTGTGGCAAGGGCTGCAGCAAAATATCCGCGGGGATATTAAGAAGGCGCGTGATCGTTTTGGTCTCACGGTAAGAGTAGATTTGAAGTTGGAAGATTTTCTTTGTTTGAATGAAAAAACTTTCCAGCGACAAGGAATGGCGCTGCCATATTCAAGGGATTTTGTCCAAAAATTGGATGCTGCTTGCGTTGAGAGAGATTCCAGAGCCATTTTTATCGCCGAAGATGGCGAGGGGCGTCGTCATGCAGGTATATACATTGTCTGGGATAAAAACAGTGCTTATTATCTAATGGGCGGTGGCGATCCCCAGTTGCGCAACAGTGGTGCGACGAGTTTTTGCATGTGGGAGGCTATAAGGTTTGCGGCGACAGTTACGGATCGCTTTGATTTTGAAGGGTCGATGCTCGAGCCTGTAGAACGGTTTTTTCGAGGCTTTGGAGCACAACAGGTTCCTTATTTTTTTGTGACTAAGACACCTTCTCGTCTTCTCAGAGGGGTCAGTTTTGTTCGAGAACTGAAGGCAGCATGATGCGGGCAAACGCTTCCTGGCATAGCGCGGCCGCGCTCAATTGGCTGCAGGAAATCTTGCGTGAGCGATTTGGCCATTCTTTTACCCTCGGAATTGAATCTGGTAGTGTGCTGCGCATTGGACTCGAAGGTACCGAAAAACGGGTAGAGCTGGCCATCAACCCGGCATTTACGAGAAGCGACTCGGATCTGCCGTGTACGCATTGGGATGCGATTGCGGAAGGCTGGCAACCGGCGCTATCTGGAAGGATGCCAGCACCTGGTGCAATTTTCTTGCCACGACCCTTGGTGGAATCGACCCCACGAGGCTATCGCGTCCATTACGACATTCTTGGTCTTGCGTACTGGATGCTAAGCCGTCAGGAAGAGGTGGGACGCACCGATTTGGATGAGCACGGCCGATTTCCAGCGAGAGCGTCACACGGGCTGAAGCATGGATATCTTGAGCGGCCCATCGTGGACGAGTGGTTTCACGTGCTAGGCCAATTAATTGCCAAGACGTGGCCCATTCTGGTTCTCAAGCGACATACCTTCGCCGTCAAGCTATCGCATGACGTGGATAGCCCAAGTCGCTACGCTTTCCGAAGCTGGAAAGGGATCGTTCGGGCGGCCGGTGGGGATCTATTTCGTCGACGCAGGCCTCAAGATGCATTGCTCGCTCCTTGGATTCGTGCGCGCAGCGGTACAAATCTTCATCCACGGGACCCATACAACACATTCGATTGGTTGATGGACGTATCCGAGCGAAAAGGCTTGGTGAGTGCTTTCTATTTTATTTGCGGTCGATCCAGCAACTTTGATACCGATTACGAGCCTGAGCACCCTGCCATCCGTAGCCTGATGCGGCGTATTCATTCGCGCGGTCACGAAGTTGGGCTGCATCCCAGCTATGGCAGCTATAAGAGGCCGGAGATCATTGCCGCCGAGGCCCAACGCTTGCGCCACGTCGCGCAGCAGGAAGGTATTACGCAATCTCAATGGGGTGGGCGCATGCACTATTTGCGCTGGCAGCAATCATCCACACTGCGCGCTTGGGCGGACGCCGGAATGGACTATGACAGCACATTGGGCTATGCCGATCGGCCCGGTTTTCGTTGCGGCTCCTGCTTCGAATACCCCGCTTTTGATCCGTTGAGGGGTGAAAAACTTCGTCTTCGTCTGCGCCCACTGGTGGTCATGGAGTGTACGGTGATGGCTCAAAACTATTTGGCTCTGGGCACAGGCGAAGCTGCCTACTCTAAGTTCACACAGCTGAAAAATGCTTGCCAGGCGGTGGGCGGGAATTTCACATTGTTGTGGCACAACTCCCAACTTGAATTGGCATCAGAGCGGGAATTATATAAATCAGTATGTCATTAGCCTGATATAAATAAATT
>Ga0247823_10005495_pt1 | contig 10088 bp, 8 predicted proteins | sample 13C_PalmiticAcid_2_FD_192426 | JGI IMG/M metagenome (GOLD analysis project Ga0247823, IMG submission 192426) | Soil microbial communities from agricultural site in Penn Yan, New York, United States - 13C_PalmiticAcid_Day30 | ecosystem: Environmental > Terrestrial > Soil > Agricultural land...
CCAGGCGATCGCGGATGCGGCGACCTGGGCGCATCGCGCCGCGGCGCCGGGTTTCGCGGTCGAGCTGCCGGCACGTGTGCCCGCGTACTGGAGCGCAAAGGCTGCCAAGGAACAGCTCGGCACGCCGGCGTGGCGGCATGCGCAGCGCCAGCTGATGGTCGCCTACGCGGGCCTCGGCGACCGCAACGCGCTGTTCGCCGCGTACGAGGCGCTGCGCGCGCACGGCGGCGTCGAGCTCGGGGACCTCGCGTTCGCCAGCGGCGGCATCGCGACGTCCTCGACGGATGCGCAGCTCGCCGCCGCGCTCGCGCCGTTCACGGTAGCCGGCTCGCCGGGGCTCCCGCTCGCGCGCTACCTGATCGCCGGCCGCGCATACGGCAAGGCGCCGCGCCCCGAGCGCATGCGGCCCGAGATGACCGCGGGCGTCGTCGGTGCGGTATGGCAGCTGCGCGAGGTGACCGCCTACCTCCGCGCGTCGAAGGGCATGACCGCGGTCGACCGCCTCGTGGCGATGGGCGACCGCGCACCGGAGCTGCGGCTGATCGGCGCCGCCGCGATCTCGCAGAGCGGGTCGGTGCCGCCCGCGCAGCTCGCCCGGGGCTGGGAGGCCGTCGCGCGCGGGGCGTACGTCAACATCGCCCGTGCCCAGGCCGCGATCGCGATGGCGAACCGCGGCGACGTCGACGCCGCGTTCGATCGTGTCGCCGCGCTGATCGCGGACCTGGATCTCGCGGCGCCGCCGCCGGCGCTCGCGCAGATCGCGTATCGCCTGCCGAGCTCGCGGCGCGGGCAGGCAGGCTGGCAGCTGGTGTGGACCGCGTGGCGCGACAAGGTGCTCGCGAGCACCAGCTTCGAGCACGTGATGGCGCTCGTGCCGGTCGCGACCCAGCAGCGCGCTGATCTGCCGGGGATCCTGGCGCGCGCGGCGGAGCTCGCCGAGGACGACACCGACGAGCTCACTGCGGTGGTGCGTGCCGCGATCTCGCACGGCCTCGGCGCGTGGGCGCAGAGCGTCCTCGAGCCCGTGCTCGCGAAGCGGCCGACCTATGCGCTGCACCAGCTCGCGGGCCAGCTCGCGCTGGGGCAGGGGCGTCCCGTCGAGGCGCTGGCCCACTTCGAGGCCGCGCAGCCGCTCGCCGGCGACGAGGCGATCGGCATCTCGACCGTGCGCGCGGAGCTGACGACGATCCTGCAGGTCGCGCGGCAGGCTGTCACCATGACCCGCGGTGCGGAGCGCGATGCGATCGTGGCGCGCGCGGCGGGGTGGGCGAACAAGTGGCGCGCGCTCGACGAGGGCAACCCGCAGGTCGACCAGATGCTCGGCGAGCTGTATCTCGTCGCCGGCAACCGCGAGGAGGCGTGGCGCCAGCTGTCGACGGTGATCGAGCGCGATCCGATGGCAGGCGCGGGTTACATGACCGTCGCCGCGGCGTTCGAACAGCAGGGCCGCGTCGAGGACGCGCTCGCGTTCTGGCAGCAGGCGATCGTGATCGAGCAGACCAACCCGACGCCGCGGCTACGTAAGGCGCAGGCGTTGATCGCGCTCGGCCGCCACCACGAGGGCGATGCACTGCTGCGCGAGATCGCCAACGGCAAGTGGCACGACATCTGGAGCGGTGTGCCGTACCAGGCCAAGTACCTGCTCGAGCAGCGGCGGCGCACGTCCCCCTGAGACCGCGGCCGCGGGGTAAGGTACGGCGTGCCGACCGACGGCGATCTCGAGCTGTCCTTTTACGAGAAGTTCCTGTGGAGCAAGGGGCTCGAGCCGTACCCCGTGCAGGAGCAGGCGATCGCCGCGATCTTCGCGCGCAAGAGCGTCCTCGTCACCGTGCCGACGGGCACCGGCAAGACGTTGATGGCCAAGGCCGCGCTGCACGCCGCGCTCGGCCGCGGCGAGCGTGCGATCTACACGACGCCGCTGCGCGCGCTGACCGAGGAGAAGTACCGCGAGCTGTGCGCGGACTTCGGGGATCGCGAGGTCGGGTTCGCCACCGGCGACTACAAGGTCAACCGCGACGCACCGATCCAGGTCGAGGTCGCCGAGATCCTGTGGAACCGGATCGTCGCCGAGAAGCACGTGTCGCCCGCCGAGATCGTGGTCATGGACGAGGGCCACTATTTCAACGACCCCGAGCGCGGCTACGTGTGGGAGCAGTCGATCATCGGGCTCGACCCGCGCACGCAGCTGGTCGTGCTGTCGGCGACCGTCGGCCGGCCCGAGCAGTTCACGCACTGGGTCGAGCTCACCCGCCGCATGCCGATGACGCTCGTCGAGTCGCGCGAGCGCAAGGTGCCACTCGTGCACGAGTTCCGCGAGGAGATGCTGATCGAGACCGTCCGCGAGCTGGCGCACACGGGCGACGTCCCGGCGATCGTGTTCGTGTTCGGCCGCGAGCAGTGCTTCGAGGTGGCGCGACTCCTCAAGTCATGCCGGCGGTTCACCACCGACGAGGAGAAGGCGAAGATCGAGGAGATGTGCGCCGCGGCGCTGCTCGAGTCCGGCGTCGCGCGCGAGCTCAAGCCGCTGCTCGCGCACGGCATCGGCATCCATCACGCCGGCATCCTCCCGCGCTACAAGCAGCTCGTCGAGCAGCTCGCGCTCGAGCGGCTGATCAAGTTCGTGGTGTCGACCGAGACGATCGCCGCGGGCATCAACCTGCCGGCGCGCACCGTCGTGTTTCCGTCGCTGCGCAAGTTCGTCAAGCAGCAGCCGCGCCTGGTCACCGCTGCCGAGTACCACCAGATGGCGGGCCGGGCAGGGCGCCCGCAGTTCGACGACCGCGGCCTCGCGATCACGCTCGCGCCCGAGGACGTGGTGAGCGATCTCAAGAAGGAGCTGAAGGACGCCGCGAAGCGCCCGGCGTACGACGAGGGCAAGGTCAAGCGGAGCGTGTACGGCCGCGCCCGCTCCGACGCGCAGCGCAAGGGCGACATCGTGTGGACGCCCGAGGTCCACGCCGAGCTGGTGAAGGGCGAGCCCGCCGAGCTGCGCAGCAAGACCAAGATCACCGCCGAGCAGGTGCTCGCGATCGGCCTCCCGGATCTCGCGACCGAGACGCTGCCGGGCGACCTGGCGCAGCGCATGGCGGACGCCGAGAAGTCGCTGCCGCCGTCGATGCGGCTCGACATCGTGACGGTGATCGAGAATCTCTTGCTGGGCGACAAGGATCGCCGCGAGCTGCAGAAGGTGCTCGCGCAGCTGGTCGCGAACCTCAAGGCGATCGGCGTCATCGACGAGCACGGCACGCAGATCAAGGGCGACATGATCCGCCAGCTGCAGGGCATGGACGGCCTGTTCATCTACTACGTGCTGTTCAACCACCAGCTCGACTACGTGGAGCTGCGCCAGCTCGTCGAATACTTGCTCGACCACGACATCATCCAGCGCATGCTCGACCGCAAGGGCGAGGACGCGAAGCGCGAGTGGATGCGCGCGAAGCTGCGCGAGCTGCGCGAGGGTGGCTCGCAGGCGAGTTGGGAAGACGTCGAGGCGTTGTGGGAGAAGGAGCATCCGCGCGAGCTGACCAAGATCGAGCTCATCCACAGCGAGTTCTCGGCGGCGGTGCCGCACCCCGAGCTGCACGGCGGCAAGAAGGCGAAGAACGTGTGGGCGCAGCTCGAGGACGGGGGGCAGACGTTCCTCGAGTTCGTCGACAAGCACGGCCTCGACCACGAGGAGGGCAATCTGTTCTCGTACCTGGTGCGCGTCATGAACTTCGCGCGCAAGCTCCACGAGGCAAGCCAGCTCTCCGAGTTCGAGGACATGGCGGAGCGCGTGCAGAAGCTGCTCGCGCGCGTGGACGTCCGCCTCGTCGACGACGCGAAGTGGTGATGACGTGCTGGCGCTGATCTCGGCGATGCACGAGGAGCTGGCCGCGATCGTGGCGATGATCGACCGCGAGCGCGTGATCACGGTCGGCGGCCGCGAGCTGCACGTCGGGACCTGTGGCGGCGAGCAGGTGGTCGCGGTGGTGAGCCGGATCGGCAAGGTCGCGGCGGCGGCGACCACGGCGATCCTGCTCGAGCGGTTCGCGCCGCGCGCCGTCGTGATGACCGGCCTCGCGGGCGCGATCGATCCCGCGCTTGCAGTCGGCGACATCGTGATCGCGGACCGCCTGATCCAGCACGATCTCGACGCGCGCCCGCTGTTCCCGCAGCACGAGGTGCCGCTGCTCGGCGTCGCGGAGCTGCACGCGGACCCCGCCCTGCGCGAGCGCCTGGCCCGCGCCGCCGGCGGGATCGCCGTCACGGACGAGCTGCGCGCGCTCGGGATCACGCGCCCACAGGTCGTGCACGGAATGATCGCGTCGGGCGACCAGTTCTTCCGCTCGCTCGATCAGGTCCAGGCGCTCCGCGCCCTCTTGCCCGAGGTCGTCGCCGTCGAGATGGAGGGCGCCGCCGTCGCGCAGGTCTGCCACGAGCACGGCGTCCCGTTCGCCGTCGCCCGCGTGATCAGCGACACCGCCGACCACGCCGCGCCTGTGGACTTCGCACGGTTCCTCTCGGTGGCGTGCGGTCCCTACGCCCGCACCCTGGTCGAAGGCGTCCTGGGGTAGCATCGAAAGCACCGTGGCCGAGCCCGCTCTCTGTGAACCCTCGCCATCACCGCGAGTCGATCCAGCTAGCGATCCGCTGGTCAGCGTCGTCGAGCTCGACTTCAAGACCAAGACGCACCGCAAGCTCGCCGTCGACGAGGTCAAGGGGGCGATGGAGGCGGGCAAGTTCGTGTGGATCGACATCGACGTCGCGCAGACCGAGGAGGCGCGCAAGCTCCTCGCCAGGCTCGCGCTCGTCGAGACGGAGATCGTCGAGGACGCGCTGAGCCGCGAGCCGGCCACGCAGATCGGCCGCTACGAGGACTATCTCCACCTCGTGCTCTCGGGCTGCCGGCTGGTCGGGCACAAGTTCGACCTCGAACGCGTCGACGTCTCGATCGGCGAGAACTTCATGCTGACCCTGCACAAGGGGCAGCCCGTGTTCCTCGAGGCCGTCCGCAAGTCGTACATCAAGGACTTCATCCGGTTCGCGCAGAGCCCGAGCTTCCTGATCTACGAGCTGTGGGACCACCTGATCGAGAACTACCTCGCCGTGCACAAGAAGTTCGAGGAGCGCGTCGACGAGGTCCAGCGGCGGCTCGTCGGCGAGGTCGACGAGACCGTGTTCGGCGAGGCCTCCGAGCTCGGCGCCGACCTCCTGCACCTGCGCAAGATCGTGCTGCCCGCGCGCGCGGTGCTCACCGAGCTCTCGACCCGCAAGTCGCCGTTCGTCAGCGAAGCGACGCAGCCGTACCTCGGCAACATGGTCGGCACCGTCGAGCGCGTGCTGCAGGACGTGCTCGTCGATCGCGACATCCTCTCCGGCTCGCTCAATAACTACATGTCCCTGGTCGCGCACAAGACCAACAAGGTGATGAGGCGGCTGACCGTCGTCAGCATCATCTTCCTGCCGCTGACGTTCTTGTGCGGTGTCTACGGTATGAACTTCGACGTGCTGCCCGAGCTTCATTGGGAGCTCGGGTATGCGCTGTTCTGGGGCGCGGTGCTGGTGATCGTCGGCGGCCTACTGTGGGTCATGCGCCGCAACAAGCTGCTCTGAGCTTGCTCGCCCTCAGTCGGCGAGCGCGGCGACCTGCTTCTCGTACTCGGGCTGCGTGATCTCGCCGGCCTTTCGCTGGTCGTTGAGTCGAGCGAGCTTGATGCTCGTCGCCTCCTGCTTGGCGTCGATCGTGGCCTTCTGCTGTGCGTACGCCTCCTTGCCCACCTTCTGCATCGCCTTCAGGTCCTTCTTGAGCTGACCGACGTCGTCCTTGGCGCCAGCCTCGAAGTAGCGGTTCGCGATCCTTCCGAGCGCCCACGTCGTCGCGAACGCCGAGGTCGCGCCGAACGCGCTGCCCCACACCGGCACGAGCTTCGCGAGGTTCGACACCGCGATCCGCGCCCCGGTGCCGAGACCGAGGCCGGCGAGCAGCGTCTTCGCGGCCTCCTTGTCGACCTTGTGGCCCCAGTACTGGCCGATGTCGCGGACGAGCTTGACCTGGAGCGCGACGATCGCGAGGTCCGTCGCGATGGCGATCCCCGGGACGGGGAAGGCGCCGAGCACCGCGCTCATGACCGAGTACTTGAGCACGTCCTGATCGATCTCCTTCCCCCGGCGCGCGGCGTCCGCGATCGGCTCGATGTTGCTCGGCAGCAGCGTGTCCTTGGCCTCGTCGAGCAGGCGCTTGGTCGACGTCACCTTGGCGTCGTCGATCCCGAACGTCGCGCGCAGCTTGTCGAGCAGCGCTTGCTCGCTGGGGGTCGCGGTGCCGTCGGCGTGGATCATGCTGTACGCCGACAGCCACAGCTGGTCGCGCGCCTCGGCCGAGGTGACCTCGGCGAGCACCTTGTCGAAGTCGATCTTCTCGTCGAGGAACGGCTGGAGCTCGCCGGCATCCGGCAGCGTGTCCAGGGCTGCCGCCAGCGACTCCCGTTCCTCCGCGGTGATCGTGCCGTCCGCCTTCGCCACCGCGACCAGCGCCCGGAGGCACGCTCTGCACTCGTTCGTGTTGTCTCGCATTCCGACAAAGACGGGGAGGTTCGGGAAACGTTCAGGGGCGAAGCTCGACGATGCGCTGACGCAGGATGCGTCGGTGCCCGGCAGATCGCGTCAGTGGTCCGCGCGGGAGTGCGCACGCAGCGGGTCTTTGACGCGATCTTGAGCTGGCTGTTCGAGTGGTCTCGGTACTCTCGCGTGCATGAAGGCTGGCACCTGGAGCACGGCATGGCTTGTGCTTGCCTCCGCCGCGACCGCGCACGGCGAACAGCCGGAGACGAAGGTCACCGTCGGTGCCTACGTCGAGACGTACTATCAGCTCAACTTCCGCACGCCGTCGAACGGCATCACTAACCTGCGCGGCTTCGACAACCGCGAGCGCACGTTCACGATCGAGAATGCAGCGATCGATGTCAAAGGCGAGCGAGGCGGGCTGACCGGCCGCGTGGTCCTGCAGATCGGCGCGACACCGTCGACCTACTATCTCGCCGAGCCCGCGCTGCCGGGGACGGTCGGCGTCAACGCGACCGGGCCCGAGCTCTGGAAATATCTGCAGCAGGCGACGTTCGGTTACACGACCGCGAACAAGATCGTCGTCGAGGGCGGCCTGTTCCCGTCTCCGATCGGCCCCGAGGTCATCCCGATCAAGGACAACTGGAACTGGTCGCGATCGAATCTTTTTCTCGGGCTGCCCTTCTATCACACGGGTGCGCGGGTCGCCGTGCCGCTCGGCGGTGGCTGGGTCGGCACGCTGCACGCGTACGCGGGCTGGAACAGCGTCGTCGACAACAACGACTACCCGATGGTCGGCGCGTCGGCGTTCTATACGGGCGACAAGATCTCTGTGCAGCTCATGTACTGCGGCGGTATCGAGCGGCCGACCGGCGCGCCCGAGGGCAAGCCGTGGCGCAACTTATTCGACGCGTACGCGACACTCCAGGTCACCGACGAACTGTCCATTCTGGGGCAGGTCGACGCAGGGTTCGAGCCCAATAACTTCGGCACCAGCGGTTGGCTCGCGGGCGCCCTGTACGCGAAGTACGAAGTGACGCCGGCGCTCTACGTCGCCGGGCGTGGCGATTACTTCCGCGAGCGCGTCGCCGGTGAAGGCGCGATGAACGCCGGCCCCCTGTTCTGGCCGAGCAAGTGGATTGCCTCGGGAACCGGGACGTTCGCGTACCAGCCACTCACCGGGCTGTCGGTGCGCCTCGAGTACCGCCACGATCAAGCGCAGGACGATTCGTTCTTCGGCGGCGGCGTCGAGGGCGACGGCGTGACGGTGCCGTTCGTGCCCAACCGCAAGGCGCAGGACACGCTTACGCTGGGCGCCGCCGCCTCGTTCTGACTACGGCGGCGAATTGACAGCGTGTTGGCGCGGCCTTGACGGGTTCTTGACCGGCGCGGCGTTAGCAAGAGGGAACTCCGATGGACGCGCTCTACGTGTTGCTGACCGTCGTCCTGCTGCTCGTGACCCTCTGGATGCTCCGGCTGTTTAGCCGGATGGAGACGGAGCGCTGATGTCAGCCTTGTTCGTCCTCGCGGGCGTGCTGGCGATCGGCCTGACGCTCTACCTGTTCGTCGCGCTGTTCTATCCGGAGAAGCTGCAATGAGCACCGCCGGCATCGTGCAGATCGTGATGTTCTGGCTCGTACTGGTCGCCTTCGCGATCCCTCTGGGCGCGTACATGGCGCGCGTCTACGACGGCAACGCGAGGATCGCGCAGAAGATCCTCGGTCCGCTCGAGCGGCTGCTCTATCGCATGTTCGGCGTCAAACCAGGGCGCGAGCAGAGCTGGCAGCGCTACGCGGTGTGCGTGCTCGTGTTCAACGTGCTCGGGCTGTTGCTCGTCTACGGCCTGCAGCGGGTTCAGACGGTGCTTCCCGGCAATCCAAACGATCTGCCCGCGGTCGATCCGCGCGTCGCGTGGAACACCGCCGTCAGCTTCGCCAGCAACACGAACTGGCAGACGTACGGCGGCGAGTCGACGATGAGCCACACCGTCCAGGCGATCGCGCTCGGCGTGCAGAACTTCGTGTCGGCGGCCACCGGCATGGCCGTGCTCGCGGCGTTGATCCGCGGCCTCCGCAGCCGCAAGGCCGAGGAGGTCGGCAACTTCTGGGTCGACCTCACGCGCTCGACGGTCTACGTGCTGCTGCCGCTCTCGCTCATCCTCGCCGTGTTTCTCGTCTCGCAAGGTGTGCCGCAGACGCTGCATGGTCACGCGACCACGCACCTGATTGATGCGACGTCGCAGACGGTCGACCACGTCACGCAGACCGTCACCCAACAGAACATCGCTGTCGGGCCCGTGGCATCGCAGGTCGCGATCAAGCAGCTCGGCACGAATGGAGGCGGCTTCTATAACGTGAACTCGGCGCACCCGCTCGAGAACCCGACGCCGCTGTCGAACTTCTTCCAGTGCCTCGCGATCCTGCTGATCCCGGCCGCGCTGTGCTTCACGTTCGGCAGGATGCTCGAGTCGCGGCGCCACGCGTGGGCGCTGCTGATCACGATGACGGTACTGGTCGCGCCGTTCCTCGTGCTCGCCGAGTACGCCGAGCAGCGGCCGAACGCCGCGCTCGTCGACCTTCCCGTCGATCAGTACGGAAGCGACCTGCAGTCGGGCGGCAACATGGAGGGCAAGGAGGTCCGCTACGGCATCAGCGCATCGGCGCTGTGGGCGACGGCGACGACCGCCGCGTCGAACGGCTCGGTGAACTCGATGCACGACAGCTACTCGCCGCTCGGCGGCATGGCGCCGATGGTGCTGATGCAGCTCGGCGAGGTCGCGTTCGGCGGCGTCGGCTCCGGTCTGTATGGCCTCTTGATGTTCGCGATCGTCGCGGTGTTCATCTCCGGCCTCATGGTCGGGAGAACACCCGAGCTCCTGGGCAAGAAGATCGAGGCGTTCGAGATGAAGATGGCCACGCTTGCCATCCTCGTTCCTTGTCTCGCCGTGCTCGCGGGCACCGCGCTCGCATGTCTCTCGGGGGAGACCAAGGGCGTGCTCAATAACCCCGGGACGCACGGGTTCTCCGAGATCCTCTATGCGTTCTCGTCGATGGGAAACAACAACGGCTCCGCGTTCGCCGGCCTCACCGCGAGCAAGACGTTCTACGCGACCGCGGGCGGCATCTGCATGTTCATCGCGCGCTACTGGATCATCGTTCCGGTCCTCGCGATCGCCGGCTCGCTGGCGCGCAAGAAGATCGTACCGCCCTCGTCGGGCACGCTGCCCACCGACGGGCCGCTGTTCGTGGTGCTGCTCGTCGGTACCGTGCTGCTCGTCGGCGCGCTGACGTTCGTGCCCGCGCTGGCGATCGGCCCGATCGCCGAGCACCTCCAGCTCGCGAGGGGAGGTGCGCCGTGACTGGACCACGCCGCGACAAGGCCGCGGGCGCGCGCCCGCTGTTCGATCCGTCGATCGTCAAGCGTGCGATCACCGAGTCGTTCGGCAAGCTCGACCCGCGCCGGATGATCAAGAACCCGGTGATGTTCGTCGTCGAGATCGGCAGCGTGTTCACGACGCTGCTGTTCATCCACGCACTCGTGACCGG
>Ga0247823_10005496_pt1 | contig 10087 bp, 9 predicted proteins | sample 13C_PalmiticAcid_2_FD_192426 | JGI IMG/M metagenome (GOLD analysis project Ga0247823, IMG submission 192426) | Soil microbial communities from agricultural site in Penn Yan, New York, United States - 13C_PalmiticAcid_Day30 | ecosystem: Environmental > Terrestrial > Soil > Agricultural land...
TTGAGCGGAAAGCTGACTGCGGGGGCGAGGGAGAATCAGTTCCCGGAAGTCGGCTTCACGACACTCGCGCCGGCCGCTCACGGCTTGGGGGATCTCGCTGCCTCAAAATGAAGAAAACCCGCGGGACATCGGGTCGGGATCGCCACCGCCTGATGCACCGCGGGTCAATCTCCGGGCCTGGTGAACAGGCCCGAAGGGCTCTTCCTATCGTGCGTCATCGAAATCGATGCTCACGATCCGCCCCATGATGAGTCGCGCGTAGCGCTCCTGATAACGGGGCTCGTCCTCGGTGCCGTATCGTGCCTCGATGCGCACGATGTAGGGCACCCCGGGGAGCATCTGCTTCTCTTCGAAGTGGAACACGTCCTTGTCCTTCGCATCGACGAAGCCCTCAAGCTCATCGGTGAGACGGTAAGGATGCGTCCACTGCACGGAGACAGACGTCGCTCCGGCGGCACGCACATCAATGAGGCCCGACCGCGGGTGTTTGTCGGCCGGAACCGGGGCGGACGGACGAACGTACGTCCGCCCCAGCGTGCCCGGAGGCAGATTGGCTACCGGTGTGGCGACAACCGGCAGCGAGGCGCCCGGGACCTGGCTCAGCGAGCCGGGGCCGGACATGAGGGGCGAAGTTTCCACAGGCATCGGCATGACGGCCGTGCCCCCTCCGCCGCCTCGGCAGTTACAGCCCGTCAACGTGATCGACTTCTCGGCCGCCTGAACGGCCGCCGTGGCGCCCGCCACTCCTGCCAGCATCATCCCGATTCGCTGCCACGCAACTCGCTTCATAAGTCACCCACTTGTCAGGACAACGCAACAGGGTGTTTGAACCCCGGTTCGCCTCGGAACGCAGGACCGGCGGACGTCGTTGGGGATGCGGCAGCGAGAGCGATTGCTCTTTGTCGACCGGAAGGTGTGCGCGATGGCCCGCAACGGCGTGCGCGACGCAACCGGATCTCGAAGGTGCTGCTCGTCATCCACCCCGGCGACAGCCAGGCCGGCGAACCGGCTCCGCTTCAACCATTGTGGACCCACGGAGAACTTACACCCGGGATGGGGAGAGGTCGGCGGAGCGGCGGATCCGGGGCGATTTTCTGGCGAGCGGCGGGAGGGGCGTCGCTGGAAGCGCTGCGAGAGGCAGTGTTTCGCCAGGCGTCAGGGTTTGACAGGTTGGGGTGGGAGACCTGCGGTCGGGGGTTGTGGCCCGGGGCGCAACTGGCGGGAAGACTGGACTACATGCGGTAGGAGACCTGCGGTCGGGCGGCGTGGCCCGGTCGGGAGACCGGGCCACAACACAAAGGGAGACCGGGCCACGACACAAAGGGAGGCCGTGCCACAACAAAAGGATTGGTTGCGACGTTGATTGACGCCGATGCTGGCAGCGTCGGCAACGAGGCGCCTGCCCTACGGGGTGTGGGCTTTGGCGAGGCGTTCGAGGGCATCCATCAGAATTGTTCGGCCGGTGGCAAAGTTCAGGCGGACGAAGCCCTGGAAGCCGTGGCCGAAGAGGGCGCCGTCGTTGAGGGCGACCTTGGCGTGCTCGAGGAGGTATTGCTGGATATCGCCGGCGCGGGGATGCGCGCGGTAGTCGAACCAGGCGAGGTAGGTGGCCTGCGGCGCGAAGTGGACGACGCCGGGTAGTCGTTCGCGGACGAACCGGGCGACGAGGTCGCGATTCTCGCGGAGGTACTTGAGGACGGCCGCCAGCCATTGGCCGTCGTCTTCGAGTGCCGCCTGCCAGGCCGTCACGCTCAGGGCGGTCATGTGGGCGGAGATGCCGACGATTCCGCGACGGATGCGGAGGAGGAGTTTCGGGTTGTGTGCGACGATCGCGCCGCTTCCGAGTCCGGCGATGTTGTAGGTCTTGCAGGGGCCGGTGAGCGTGACCGTCCGCTGCTTCAATTCTTCGCTGGCGACCTGCACGAACGGGATGTGCTTGCCGTCGAAGATGAGATCGGAGTGAAGTTCGTCACTGACGATGAACAGGTTGTGCCGTTCGACGAACTCGGCCAGCTTCCGGAGTTCGGCTTCCGTCCAGACGCGGCCGGTCGGGTTGTGCGGATGACAGAAGAGCAGCAGTTTCGTCTTCGGCGTGACGGCGGCTTCGAGGGAGTCCCAGTCGATCTCCCAGCCGGTGGGGGTGCAGGCCAAGGGAGCCGTCCGCAGGACTCGGCCGTGATCGGTGATGGCGGAGAGGAACGGCGGATAGATCGGCGTCATGGTGATGACGTCGTCGCCCGGCTGCGTCAGCGACACGACGGCGGCGTACAAGCCCGGGACGACGCCGGCGATGTAGGCGATCGAGCCTTCTTCGGGCAGCCCGGTGATGCCGTCGGCTTCCAGTTTCTGCCTGAGGAGCGCGGTGAGCTTCGGGTCGCCGAGGTAGTGGTGGTAGCCGATTGACTTCGTGAGGCGATCCGTGAGCGCCTTCCGGATGGAAGGCGCGATCGGATAGTCCATGTCCGCGATCCACAGCGGAAGGACATCCGCGGGGTAACGCGTCCATTTGAAGTTGTCGGGATGACGCAGCGTCCGGGGGTCGACGTCGAAGTTGAAATCGGAGGACATTGGTGGAGTGAAAAAAGTCGCGGACGCTGCTTGAGCAGTTCAGCAGTTCAATGGAAAGGAGCGAAGATTACAGGCTTTTGAAGGATTCTTCCTGCCTGTTGCCCTTGATGGCTTTTGATTTCGATGGGGTGTCGGAGTACGTCGGAGTAGGGCCGTCCGCTGGAGTCGGTTCCGCGCTCACCGTCAGCTCGCCCAGGGTCATGACGCGGGAGGCGGAGACTTCGACGGTGGTGGATTTGTCGTCGGCGACGAACAGGACGAGGCGGGTATCCACGATGAACTCTTCTTCGCCGGGATCGACCGAGAAGCCGTAGTCGTCGCCGAGGACGACAGGATTGGCGCCGGTGTTCCTGACCGTCCAGACATGCGGGCGGTCTCCCTGGCGGAAGTGCATCGTCTTCGAGCCGATATGCACGTTCTTCCAGCTGGCCTCAAACATGATCCGGTTCGATTTCGAACTCTTCGGATCCCGCGGTGTCGGGACCGGCTCAATACTGGAGCCTGGAGCGGTGGTACTGGAGACCCCGGTGGCCGGTGCAAATGAGTCGAGCACCGGCGCTGATCTTCCGCCTGGTTTCTTCGCGGGGGTATCGGCCCAGCCGACACTCAGCACGGCGAACAGCGAAACGGCACTGCAGACTGCGCTGCCAACGACGACGCCGCGAGTAATCCGTAAAGACATGGCAACCTCCCTGTGAAAGCCCGGAACCAGCGAGATGGCCGGATGGTAGGGAATGCGACGCGGGGTTGTCTGCGCCGGGATTGCGTGCGGGGCCTGTCGACAACCGGGTTTTCAGCCGGTGCGGACGCTGAGGACGGCGCGGGCGATGTTGTCGTCGTGATAGTGGATCTCGCCGTCCTGGAGAGCGTGATTCGCACGCTCGCAGGCTTCGACGATCTTGTCGCGGCAGGCGAAGAAGGCGGCCACGACGTTGGCGTCCCACTGGATGCCGGCCGACGCCTGCAGGATGTTGGACGCCTTATCGAGCGACATGCCTTCGCGGTAAGGGCGGGTGCTGGTCATGGCGTCGAAGGAGTCGGCCACGGCCAGGATGCGGGCCTCGAACGGAATCTCGAGCCCCTTGAGCCCTGACGGGTAGCCCTTGCCGTCGAGCGACTCGTGGTGATGCAGCACGCCGGGGAGAACGTACTCGATCTCATCGAGGTGGCTGAGGACGTTGTAGCCGATGACCGGGTGCTTCTTGATCATCGCGAATTCTTCGTCGGTCAGCTTGCCGGCCTTGAGCAGCACGCTGTCGGGGACGCCGATCTTGCCGATGTCGTGCAACAGGCCGGTGAGGTAGATCCGGTCGCATTCCACTTCGCTGAGGCCGAGCTGGGACGCGAGCGTACGGGCGACGACGGCGACGCGGTCCGAGTGACCGCAGGTGTAGGAGTCCTTGGCGTCGATGGCGTTGACCATGGCCCGAACGACGCCGACGAGCAGGCGTTCCTGTTCGCGGAAGAGCTGAACGGTGCGGCCGTGCGACGAGAGGAAGGTTGCGACCGACTTGAGGAGGCCGGCTTCAATCGTGCCGAACTCGCGGTCGCCGATCCGCTGTTCGCGTTTGCCGCGGATCCATTCGTCGTTGGTGCGGGTGGCGACCAGCCAGCCGTTGGCGCCGGGGGAGGCCGACATGTCGACAAAGATGATCGAGCTGATGTCGTTATCGAGCCGCAGGTTGGTGACGCCGTGGTCGTTGAGGACGATCGGTTCCTGCGTCGGCGTGAGCGGCTGCCTGAGAACGAGTTCGAGGAGTTCGTCGTCTGCGAGGGTCGATTCGCCGTAGCGGTGGACCAGCGTGAGGTGGGCGGCCGTATTTTCGTCGCGCCCGAGATCGACCGGGCATTCGACGAACAGGACTTCGGACGCGCGGAGCATGTCGCGCAGGCAGGGGAGGAGTGATTGAACGACGTCGGTCGCGGCGACGCCGGGGCCGTCGTCCTGCATCCGTTCGGCCAGCTCGCGCATGGAGACGAGCATGTCGAAGTCGTGGCTGACCTGGGCCGCATGGCGTGCCAGGTGCTCGTTCTGTTCGGCGAGCAGCAGGTGCTGCTGCATCGCGGTGTGTGTGACGTGTGCGAGCCGGCGGAGCGCGGGGGAGAGCGGCTCGGGGACTTCGGCCGCGAACTGCAGGAGGGTTCCCTGCTCGGTCTCGACGGTCAGTTCCACGTTGCAGCCGCGCGGCGTCGGGAAGAAGGCGACCCCCGAGAGGAGTCCGCTTCGAGCGACGGATTCCGAAAACACGACTTCGAGCCGTTGATGACAGGGCGCGTCGAAGGCTCGCTGCGCGATCGCGGCGAGTTCGTCCGCGAGCGCACTTCGAGTCAGCTCGGCGACGTCAGCCGCCGGAGCTTCGATGGATTCGACCATAACCGTCATGACGCAGCATCCCCGTACTGAGCGCCCGCTGCGGAAGTGTGGGGTGCGAATGGCCAATTGGCCGAGGAACCTTCTGTTGGAGGCGAAGTCAGCGGGACTGCGCCTCTGTAAAGCGGCTATTCCGGTTGTGCGGAGGGAGTCTTGAAAGCAAGGCGCGGGTCGTGCGGGATGGAGCGTCCGAGGGAGTGTGGCGTTGAAGAAAAGCAGCAGGAATGGGCGGCGGTGTTGCAAAACGGGCCTAGGTTTCAGCGGCGTGTCAAGACGTGGCCACGAATGGGGGGCCGTTGACGCGCAGGCTGTCGCACCACCAACGACAATTCCAGGAACGTCGAAAATGCCAACTGCTTCCGTCCGTCGCGTTCGTCGCGGCTTCACGCTGATCGAGCTGGTCGTGGTTGTCCTCGTGATGGGGATCCTGGCGGCCGTGGCCGCACCGAAGATGTTCGACACGGCGTCCACCGCCAAGATCAATACGACGCGGCAATCAATGATCGTCGTTCGCGACGCGATCGAACTGTACAAGGCCCAGACCGGCAGCTACCCGGCCGGCTCCTCGCTGACGGTCGCCCTGAAGCCTTACCTGAAAGGACCGTTCCCGAAGGCGACGGTTCCTGGGGCCACGGGCGACGCGAGTGTTCGCGTTGAAACCGACGGCAACGGACTCGGCACGGCAAGCGGCGCCCAGGACTGGGCCTACGATTCGAACGACGGTTCGTTCGGAATCAATGTGACCGGCTACGACACCCTCTAATTCGCGCTCCCCTGGAGCCGACCTTTTTCGAATCGCTCCGGCAGGCAGAGCCTGCCCGACGTCAAGGCCGGGAGACTGTCGTGGACGTTGCAGGAAAACGGGTCCTGGTGGCCGAAGACAACCGCGTCATGTCGGATGTCATCCGGTTCAACCTGCAGCGGACCGGCGCCGTGGTGACCGTCGCCTCGACGGGAAGCAAAGCCCTGGAAATGCTTCGCAGCGAGGACTTCGACGCGCTCCTTTCGGACTACCAGATGCCTGGCCTCAACGGCGAGGAACTGTGCCGGAAGGTGCGTCACTGCGGCCGGAACGAACAGATTCCGATCGTGATGATTTCGGCCAAGGGATACGAGATCGACAAGCCCCGGCTTCAGGAGGAACTGGGGCTGACACGATTCCTTCACAAGCCATTCAGCGCCCGTCAGATGGTGGACGTCGTGCAGGAAGCACTGTCGTCCGCGCGGACATGATTTCCGGCGAGTCCGGGAGGAAACTGTGGCCGCCCATCGTTATCTGTCGCTGCCCCGCAGGCTGGCGGCGCTCATTCTCGTCGTCGGCCTGTCGTGCCTTTTGGTCAACGTCAGCATCTCGCTGATGATGGCCTGGAACGGCACCCTTACCGAGCGGCCTTCCTACGCGATCATCATTCCGCTGCTGATCCTCATCCTGGGGGCGTGCGCGGCGAAGCGGGTGGTCCGCAATTACGCGGAGATCGAAGAACAGCTTCGCGGGCTGGCGTTTCTCTCGGCCACATCGGATCTCAAGCTGCACCCCGTCCATGGCAGCGACCCAGTTGCCTCGGGGTGGAACTACATCATCGACCGGTTTTCCGGGAAATCGGCGCTGTCGCGCCTCGAAGCCCGGCTGGCGCAGGGCTCGCGCGGGCCGACCGACGCTCCGCTGATGGAAGTCCTCGACCAGCTGCCGGACGGCTATGCCCTGACCGACGCGAACGGCCGCATTACGCAGGCCAGCCGTGCGTTCCGGATGCTGCTGAACATGACCGGCACGGGGACCGGACAGAGCGTCGAACAGATCCTGCACGGCATTTCGGCGGACCAGACGGGCGCGCTGATGCAGCGGCTGAAAGGCTCGGGCCGGGCGGTCGTGATGGAGTTTGTCATCGGCGAGGGGGAGACAACAACGTTCCTGCGGGTGGCGCGGCATGCACAAGCCGATCGGGGATACGTCTGGATTCTGCGGGACATCTCGCAGCAGAAGCTGGCGGAAGAGATGCGGACCCAGTTCGTCATGACGGCGACGCACGAACTGCGGACGCCGCTGGCGAACATCAAGGCCTACTCCGAGAGCCTGGCGCTCTACGACGATATCGATCCGGAAGAACAGAAGCACTTCTTCAACACCATCCACAGCGAAGCGACGCGTCTGGCGCGGTTCGTGGATGAACTGCTGAACGTGAGCCAGATGGAAGCGGGGTCGCTGTCGCTGGCGACGCATGAAACGGACATCAGCCGGTTGATTGAAGAGGTGATGGTCAACCTGCAGCCGGAGATCGAGCGGAAGAAGATTCATTTCGAACAGCGGCTGCCGGCGAAGATCCCGCGGCTGTGCGTCGACAAGGACAAGCTGACGGCGTCGCTGGTGAACCTGGTCGGGAATGCGGTCAAGTACACGCCGGACGAAGGCAAGGTGCGGCTGGAAGTGGAGCTGACGCCGACCGAGATGCTGATTCATGTGGAAGACACGGGTTTCGGAATTGCTCCGGACGACCAGGCGAAGCTGTTCGACAAGTTCTTCCGCTCGAGCGACGAGCGGGTGCAGGCGATCAGCGGCAGCGGGTTGGGGCTAGCGTTCACTCAGGAAGTCGCCCGGCTGCATGGTGGCCGGATCGCGGTACACAGCGAACTTAATAAGGGAAGCCGGTTCACGATGACGCTGCCAAGGTTGAGGTTGCAGGCGGCTTCGTGAGTCGGAGTACAGGCTTGAGCCTGCTTAGCGAACGAGTTGTTTTTGAATTGAAGCTGAGTTTCATGCGGACAGCCTGAAGGCTGAACACCAACGACGCAGCCTGAAGGCTGTCCTCCTACGAAGCGGCCTGAAGGCGGGACTCCAGCGAGATGGTCACTCATTCCCGACAAGGCGCGGTTGATGTGTTGTCCCTGGACTCGGCGCTCCAGGAGGACAACTGCGACGGGCTGCGCACGGCGGCGGAGGAATGCGTGAAGCGCGGGCAGCCGCGATTGATCATCGACCTGGGAAGCGTGGCGTTCATCGACAGCGCGGGGCTGGAAGCGCTTCTCGACATCAACGATCGCTGCGTCGAACGCGGCGGAGCGTGCAAGCTGTCGGGGCCGAATGCGCTGTGCGTCGACATCCTGAGCGCGACGGGGGTGGATCAGGATCTGGAGGTGGTGGATTCGATCGTGAAGGGCGCGGGGAGTTTCGCTTTATGAACGGCTTCCGTCCTTCTCCCCGCGCTCAGCTTTCCCATGGCCATCGGGTTGCCAGCGGGGAGAAGGTGGCCGTCAGGCCGGATGAGGGGACGTCTCGTGTCCCTCACCCCGACCCTCTCCCACTGCGAAGCTGGAGTCGAGGTGTGGCCACATCGTGGGAGAGGGAGGACGCGTAATGAGCCTCACCCTTCTCGAGCCTTCGCCGCTCACGCTGTCCAATCGCCGGGGAGCTCCGGAGCCTCCGACCCCGCTGGGCGAACGGCTGGTTGCGGCCGGGATCATTACGCCGCAGGAGCTGCAGGCGGGTCTGAATGAGCATCTCGTTCGGCGGACTCGGCTGGGCGAGGCGTTGCTGGAACTGGGGTTCGTCGAAGAAGACGAGCTGCTGCCGTTCCTCGGCGAGACGATGGAAGTACCGACGGTCCGGCTCCGCGAGGGTCTGCTCGACCCGGTCGCGGTGAAGCTGATTCCGAAAGCGATCGCCGTCAGGTACCAGGCGCTGGCGATGTTCCGCGTGCGCGGAATGCTGACCGTCGCGATGGTCGAGCCGCAGAACCTGCAGCACATCGATGAAATCGAGCGAATCACGGGGCTCCGCGTCCGCCCGGTGCTGGTGCTGCGCGGGCCGCTGGAACGATTGATCCGGCGGGCCTACGAGGACGACTACGCCGTCGACGCCGTGACGGCCGACATGACGACCGATTCGGTCGAAGTGACGGCTGAAACGATCGACATCGATCACCAGAAGATCGAGGCCCTCACCGAGGGGAGCCCGGTCGTCAACCTGGTGAACTACCTGATCATGCACGCCGTCCGCCAGGGGGCGAGCGACATCCATATCGAGCCCGGCCACAAGTTCACGGCCGTGCGGTATCGCGTGGACGGCATGCTGCGAGAAGTGCTGCGGCCGCGGCGGGACCTGCACCCTTCGATCATTTCGCGTCTGAAGGTGATGGGCCGGCTGGATATCGCCGAGCACCGCATTCCGCAGGACGGCCGGATTCATGTGATCGCGGAAGGCCGTGAAATCGACCTGCGTCTGTCGACTTTGCCGACGGTGCTCGGTGAGAAGGCCGTGCTCCGCGTGCTCGACAAGCAGAGCATCACGTTCAACCTGGAAGAGCTGGGAGTTCCCGCGCGGGTGCTGGCCGATTTGCGTCACACGCTGGCCCGGCCGCACGGCTTGATGCTGGTGACCGGCCCGACCGGCAGCGGCAAGACGACGACGTTGTACTCGGCGATCGAGCTGATGAAGTCGGTGTCGCGGAACATCGTGACGGTCGAAGACCCGGTCGAATACCAGCTCGAACTGATCAACCAGGTGCAGGTCGGCAACTCGCGGTCGATGAACTTCGCGGGGGCGCTGCGGTCGATCCTGCGTCAGGATCCGGACGTGATCATGGTCGGCGAAATCCGCGATTCGGAAACGGCCGAGGTCGCGATCCAGGCGTCGCTCACGGGTCACCTTGTTCTGAGCACACTGCACACGAACGATTCGGCCTCGGCGATTACGCGATTGACGGACATGGGGATCGCGCCGTTCAAAATTGCGGCTTCGCTGGCGGGGGTGGTGGCACAGCGGCTGGTGCGGACGATCTGCCCGAACTGCAAGGCGCCGCATTATCCGTCGAAGGAAGTGCTGGCGATGCTCAGGTACACCGGCGACCACCGCCGGCAGTTCCATCGCGGATCGGGTTGCCAGCAGTGCTTCGACACCGGCTGCCGCGGCCGGACCGGCATCTACGAATTCCTGCGGGCGACGCCGGAGATCAAGGACATGATCACGGCGGGCGCATCGCTGAGTGAACTGCAGAAGCAGCACAAGCTCCAGGGCGGAACGACGCTCCTCGAGGACGGCCTGCGACGGGCGGAGGATGGAGCGACGAGCGTGGAAGAAGTGATGCGGGTGGCGTTTTTTGATTGAACAATTTCAAAGCCCGCCGACGGCGTCGGCGGGCTTTGAAATTGTTC
>Ga0247823_10005497_pt1 | contig 10086 bp, 8 predicted proteins | sample 13C_PalmiticAcid_2_FD_192426 | JGI IMG/M metagenome (GOLD analysis project Ga0247823, IMG submission 192426) | Soil microbial communities from agricultural site in Penn Yan, New York, United States - 13C_PalmiticAcid_Day30 | ecosystem: Environmental > Terrestrial > Soil > Agricultural land...
ATCGGCGGCCGCGTGCTTCAAGTGCCACGATCACGACGCCGAGCGCGACGCGCGCCGGTGCGAGGCGTGCCACAAGAACCTCGAGGACACGCGCACGCTGCCGCAGAGCCACCTCGCGCACGACGCCAACTGGGTCCGCGACCACGGCACCCGCGCGGCGTCATCGACGGACCTCTGCGAGTCCTGCCACCGCGAGTCGTTCTGCGCGTCGTGCCACGGCCAGACCGCACCGGTGTTGCCGTCGCGGCTGCAGCTCGGCGATCCGTTCGCGGCGAGCGTGCACCGCGCCGGGTTCGCCTCGCGCCACGCGCTCGAGGCCCGCACCGACTCGGCGGCGTGCGCGACGTGCCACACGCCCGATCGCTGCGCGAGCTGCCACCTCGCGCGCGGCGTCGCCGGGCTCGATCGCCGCAGCCCGCATCCGCCCGGCTGGATCGGGCTGACCGCGGGCGAGAGTCAGCACGGACGCGATGCGCGCCGCGATCCCGCCGCGTGCGCCGGCTGCCACGGCGGCGCCGGCGAGATGTTGTGCGTCGGCTGCCATCGCGTCGGCGGCGTCGGCGGCAGCATCCATCCGCCGGGCTGGTCGAGCCGGCAGCCGATGACGGCGCTGCCCTGCCGTCTGTGCCACGAGATCGGCGCACGGCCGTGAAGACGATCGTCCTCGTCGTCGCGCTCGTCGCGCTCGGCTGCGGTGGATTCGAGGAGCGCCAGGCCGAGCACGTCCCCGCGACCTACCTCCAGGTGCGCGCGAGCGCGGGCCACGTGCAGCACGTCGGCAAGGTCGCGTGCGGCGAGTGCCACGGCGAGCGCGGGTTCGCCCCTCCGCCGCCGGAGATCTGCGAGCGCTGCCACGCGACGATGCAGACGCCGCTGCACCCGACGGCGAAGGCACCGGCGTGTCGCGACTGCCATCAGTTCGGCGCCCGCGCCGCGCCGCCCGAGCAGAGCTGCGCGGGGTGCCATCCCAGGCCCGATCGTCACGGGGATCAGCCGTGCCTCGATTGCCACCGACCGCACCAGACACCCGCGACGCCGACGCGCGCCTGCGCCGATTGCCACAAAGATCGCGAGACCCACCATGCCGGCGTGCGCGGCTGTCTCGACTGCCACGCGATGCACGAGGACGAGCTCGGCGCGGATCGCAAGTGCGCCGCGTGCCACGCCACCCAGCCCACGCCCGTCGTCATGCGCGGCCACGCTGCATGCACGACCTGCCACGCCCCGCACCGCCCCGACGGCGAGCTGCGCCCGTGCACCTCGTGCCACGCGGATCAGCGCGTGATCGCACCCGCCGCGCACGGCCGCTGCACCGACTGCCACGCACAGCACGATCCGACGCCGCGTGCGTGCACGAGCTGTCACCAGAAGACCGTCGCGCACCCGACGCCGACCGGCATCGCGCCGTGCACGAGCTGTCATCCGATCCATCAGCCCGAGCGCGCCACCGTGCGCAAGAAGGCCGTCGGGTGCGAGAGCTGCCACACCAAGCCGCGTCACGCGACCGCGCGCTGCCTCGACTGCCACGACGCGCACGGCGCGCCGCCGTCGCCCGTACCCGCGACCTGCGCGCGCTGCCACGACGACAAGGTCCGCGGGACGGCGCGGACGGGCCACGCCGCGTGCGCGAGCTGCCACGCGTCCGCCGCGCACGAGCCAGGCCTGCCGCCGCCGAGCTGCGCGAGCTGCCACACGCGCCAGGCAAAGGCGGTGCCGGCCGGCCACTCGGCGTGCGCGAGCTGCCACGCGCCGCACGAACCGAAGCGCGCCACGCCCGCCTGCGCGACCTGCCACACGCGTGAGGCATCGTCGGCGCCAACCGGCCACTCCACCTGCACCAGCTGCCACACGCCGCACCAGCCCGCGTCGACGGCGAAGTCGTGCGCGACCTGCCACACGCAGCAGGCCAGCCACGGCCACGGCACGAAGCTCGCGTGCGCGACCTGCCATCGGCCGCACGCCGGTGCGCGAGGTGCCGCTTCTCCCCCGGCGTGCGCGACGTGCCATGCACCGTCGCAGCTCCCCGGACTCCATCGCGTGAGCCAGCACGCCCCGTGCGCGACCTGCCATCGCTCGCACGAGACCGCGCCGCGCAGCGATCGCGCGACGTGCCTCAGCTGCCACCGCGATCGCGTGCAGCACGAGCCCGCGGCGGCGACGTGCGCCGGGTGCCACCCGTTCCGGCGCTGAGCGCTCAGCCCGCGCGCGCGGCCTGCCCGTGGCTGCCCAGCAGCCCCTTGCGCAGCGCGCTCGTCGGCGGCTTGTCGCCGAGCCAGATCGCGAACAGCGACCGCGCGAACGCCTCGCCCTTGATCACGCCCTTGCGCTGCCCCGCGACGTCGACGGCCACGCCCGTGCCGGGCACGTACGTGAACGACAGCGTCTGCCCCTTCTTCATGTCCTGCATCCACCCGTTGAGCTGATCGATCGAGCCCTGGATCGATCCCTGCGCGACGATCGGGTTGTTCTTGAACCCGTCGTTCCAGGCCTTCGTGATGTCGCCGCGGTCGACGTCACGCACGAACGTCAACTTGATCGCCTTGGTCTGGTCGGAGTTGATCAGCTCCGCTGGGTTCGACGACGGTTGCTCGACGTACAGGCCCGCGACGTAGACGTTGACCTTGAGCATCGTCGCCTCGCGCAGGCCCATGCCATTCAGCGTGAGCTGCTTGCCGGCGACCGTGATCTGGTCGGGCATCGTGACGCCGGACTTGCGACCGGCGTCGGCGTTGAACGGAACCAAGAGCAGAAGGATCAGAAGACTCGCGATGCGCATGATCGACTCCGTGGACAGCTGCCATCCACGGGAGCAAGAACCATGCTACGGGCGATCTCCCGACGCGCCCCCTACCGCTCAGTCGTTGAACGTCGCCTCGGTGTAGAAGCCGGCGCCGAACCCACACCCTCCGAGCGCGAGAAGAGCCGCCACCCTGAGCATCGAGCCAAGTATACCCAGCACGCGACGCGCGCCGTGACCTATGGGCGCTTGTCGACGAGCTCCTCGTAGCGCGGGAAGCACCGCTGCACCGCAGCCTCGTCCTTGGCCGTGAGGACGCAGTCGATCAGCTTCGCGCGCTGACCCGCCGCGAGATCGGCGCGGCACTGCGTCAGCGTGTCCTCCTCCATCGCCGGCGTCCACGTGACGCTCGCGGCGGTCGCGAGGCGCTGCAGCGTGCCGCGCGCCTTCGCCAGGAACAGCTTGCAGTCATCGGCGGTCTTCACCGGCTGAGTGGCCGCTTGCTTCGACGGAGCCTCCTGGCACGCGGTGCTCGCGACGAGCACGGCGGCGATCATCCAGCGCATGCACGGACCATAGCGCGGCGCCCCCGTGACTGCGACCCGCGATGCGCGGTGTGTGAGTCGCGGCGTGCGACGACGTGTGAGCACCGTAGTGTCGATGCGCGAGCGAGGATCGCTACCATGCCGGGCATGAAGACGCTGGGTGTGCTCGTCGCGTTGTTGATGGCCGTGACCGCGTGCGGCGATAACCATGCGACGGGCCCGGATGCCCCGGATGCGTTCGTCCTCCCGTGCTCGGACGACGACCTCGTCACCTCGCTGCAGGCGATCCCCGGCATCACGTCGGTGTCGCGCGAGTCGTGTGGGCCGGGCGTCCTCGGCGCGGCGGCGTGCTTCGTCATCGACTTCCCGCAGCCCGTCGATCATCGGGCCCCGGACTCGCCGACGTTCACGCAGAGGCTCCGGCTCGCGCACCGCAGCTGCACGGCCCCGATGGTGGTCGCCGACTGGGGATATGCGAGCTTCGGCTTCTTCGACAACGAGCTGAGTGCGCTCTACGAGACGAACACGCTGTGGATCGAGCATCGGTTCCAGGGGGAGTCGATCCCCTCGTCTTTCGACTGGCAGTGGACGGCGCTGACGATCGAGAACGGTGCGACGGACATGCATCGCATCGTGTCCGCATTCCATGCACTCTATGCGGGTCGCTGGCTCGTGACCGGCGCGAGCAAGGGCGGCATCACCGCGCTCTATTACAAGTACTTCTTCCCCGACGATGTCGACGGAGCAGTGCCGTACGTCGCGCCGGCGTCGCGCGAACGCATCGATCCCGTGTACCAGGCGCGCCTCGACGCCGAGCTGCCCAACCCGTGCGCGCAGCGCATCCGCGACCTGCAGATCGAGTCGCTGACCACGCGGCGTGCCGCCCTCGTCCAGAAGATCCACGACGAGCTCGGCGGCGGATTCGAGAACTACTATCTCGAGGTGCTCGCGGGCGGGCTCGACTGGGGCTTCTGGCAGGCGCGCGGGCTGCAGGCGTGCAGCGACGTCCCACCGGCCGCGGCCACCGACGACCAGGTGTGGAACTTCATCTACTACGTCAACGGCGGCCCGCATCCCGCCGTGGACGAGGTGATGTCAGGGTCAGCGCTCGTCTACGAGTGGCTGACCGAGCAGGGCTTCGCGCTCCAGGTCGGCGCCCACGTCGCGCCGCTGCTCCAGGACCCCGATGCGATGGCGACCATGGAGCAGCGGTTCGTGCAGATGAACCCGACCGTGCCGCTGCCGCCGTTCGACGGCTCGGTCACCGCGGCGGTTCGCACGTGGACGCGCGACGAAGCCGAGGACGTCGTCCTCGTCTACGGCCAGTTCGACCCGTGGACCGGCGGTGCGCTCGACGAGCCGACGCGAACCACGTCCGCGCGCTACTTCGTTCCCGGCGCGAACCACAGCGCCGCGATCACGGACCTCCCCGAGGCCGAGCGAGCCGCCGCGCTCGCGCACGTCTCGCGGATGCTCGATCAGCAGCCTACGGGCTCGCTGCCGCGGGCCAGGCAGGCCGCGAGCGAGACCGCGGCGCGGCTCGATGCGAAGTTGCGGCAGGTCACGCGCGCGTCGTCGGTCGTCGTGCGGTGAGGAGTGCGCGCCTGGTACGCATCGAGCATCGGTGCGGACTGGAGTATGGCGGACGCGGATCAGGACATCCCGCACAGATTGGCGGCGCTCGAGAACGCCCTGAAGCAGCACGAGCTCGAAGCCCAGATCCTGTTCGACTCGGCGGTCTTCGGACGGGCAGAAGCGGATGTGGCCAGCGGGCGGTTCCGGCGCGTCAACGACTGCTTCTGCGCGATGACTGGGTATTCGCGCGACGAGCTGCTCGGCATGCACCTCCACCAGCTCACGCATCCCGATGACCGCACCGCCGACTGGGCGGAGTTCGAGCGCATGCTCCGCGGCGAGATCCGCGAGTACGTCGCGGACAAGCGCTACGTGCGCAAGGACGGACGCGTGATCTGGGTGCGGGTCGACGCGCAGGCGATCCGCGATGAGTCGGGCGCCGCGCTCCACACCGTCGGCATCATCTCGGACATCACCGCTCACAAGGAGGCCGAGGCCGAGCGCGAGCGAGTCAACGCGGCGCTGACAGCGCGCGTGGACGCGCAGGACAAATTCATGGCGATGCTCGCGCACGAGCTCCGCAATCCGCTGGCGCCGATCCGCAGCAGCTGCTTCATCCTCGATCAGACAGAGCGCGACAGCGAAGCTGCCCGTCGCGCGCGAGCCGTCATCGAGCGCCAGGTCGCGCACATGAGCCAGCTGATCGACGAGCTGCTCGACGTCACGCGCATCGTCACCGGAAAGCTCCAGCTCCATCCCGAGCCTCTCGAGCTGCGCGAGATCGTCGAGCGTACGCTCGACGATCACCAAGCGAGCTTCGCCGCGCTCGGCATCGCGCTCGCGCTGGACCCGGCGTCGACGAGCTGCTGGGTCAACCTCGACCCCGTTCGCATCGTCCAGCTGATCGGCAACGTGCTCGGCAACGCCGGCAAGTTCACGCCGCGCGGCGGCCGGGTCGTCGTGTCGCTCACCGCCGACGCCCCCCACGCCCAGGCCGTGCTGTCGGTGCGCGACAACGGCGCCGGGATCGCCCCCGAGCTCTTTCCCATGCTGTTCGAGCCGTTCACGCAGGCGGCGACCGCGCTCGACCGCAGCGGTGGCGGGCTCGGCCTCGGCCTCGCCGTCGTGAAGGGCCTCGTCGAGTTGCACGGTGGCCTGGTCGAGGCGCACTCCGACGGGATCGGCCGCGGGTCCGAGTTCATCCTCCGCTTCCCGTTGATCCCCGCCCGCAGCGACCAGCCCGTCGATGCAGCACCTCTTCGCGCGAGCCCACCGCAGCCCGAGCGCGTGCTCGTGATCGAGGACAACGTCGACGCGGCCGAGACGCTGCGCCTGTCGCTCGAGCTGTGCCGCCATCAGGTCGAGGTCGCGTTCGATGGACCGAGCGGGATCTTGAAGGCCCGCTCGTTCGCGCCCGACGTCATCGTCTGCGACATCGGCCTTCCCGGGATGGACGGGTACGACGTCGCGCGTGCGCTGCGCGCGGATCCCGCCCTGCGCAAGGTGCACATGGTGGCGCTCAGTGGCTACGCGTCCGCGCAGGACAAGGCGGCGGCCCGCGAGGCCGGCTTCGATACCCACCTCGCCAAGCCGATCAGCATCCACGATCTCCGCGCCGTGCTCGCGCGGTTCGCACGAGACGTCAGCCCTTGATCTTCCTGTTCTCGGGATCGAACAGCGGCTTGAGCGACGCCATCGCCGGGTACAGCGTGCCGCCGATGTCGACCTGCCACATGCCGGCGTCGATCCACTTCTGATCGATCTGCCCACCCTCGGGCGCCTTGATCATCGCGAGCCCGACGGCGCCGCCGAGCGTGTGGCCGTACGACGCGGCGCGGATGTAGCCGACGTCGACGCCGTCGCGCTTCACGATCTCCGCGTGGAACAGCAGCGGCTGTGGATCCTTGATGAAGATCTGCAGCAGCCGCTGCTTGAGCGGCCCGGCGGCCTTGAGCGCGACGACGGCCGCCTTGCCGAGGAAGTCGGGCTTCTTGAGATCCACGGCGAAGCCGAGGCCGGCCTCGAGCACCGAGTCCGTGTTGTCGATGTCGTGGCCGTAGTCGCGATAGCCCTTCTCCATGCGGCAGCTCGCGAGCGTCTTGAGGCCCGCATGCACGAGCCCCATCGGCTCGCCGCTCTCGACGAGGCGATCGTAGACGTGCAGCGCCTGCTCGACGGGGATGTACAGCTCGTAGCCGAGCTCGCCGAGGTACGTGATGCGGATGCACAGCACGCGCGCGAAGCCGATGTCGATCCAGCGCGCGCCGCGGAACGGGAACGCTTCGTTCGACATGTCCGCCGACGTCACCGCCTGCATCAGCGCGCGCGACTTCGGCCCCTGGATGTTGAGCTGCGCGTACGCGCCCGTCATGTCGGAGATGTGAACGTGCGCATCCTCCGGCGCGTGCCGCCGCATCCACGTCTCGACGTGGCGATGCACGGTGTCCGAGGCGACGACCCAGTACTTCTCGTCCGCGAGCTTGGTCACGGTGAGATCCGCCTGCAGCTTGCCGGCCTCGTCGAGCCACTGCGTGTACGTGATCATCCCGGCCGCACCGTCGACGCTGTTCGCCGACACGTAGTCGAGCAGCTTGCCGGCGTCGCGCCCCTCGACGAGGAACTTCGACATGAACGACATGTCCATCAGGATCACGCCGTCGCGGCACGCGCGGTGCTCCGCCTCCCACGTAGGGAACCAGTGCTGCCGTCCCCACGAGTGCTGGTCGATGCGCGGCTCCGCCGGCTTGTACCAGTCGGCGCCCTCCCAACCGCTGACGTCGCGGAAGTACGCGCCACGCGCCGCGAGCCGATCATAGAACGGCGACTTCTTCGCGCCGCGCGCGGTCATCATCGTGTGCGTCGGGTAGTGGCACTTGTAGACCATGCCGAGCGACTCGACGGTGCGCGTGCGCCGGTAGTCGGGCGTGGTCTGGTACGCGTGCAGGCGATCGATGTTCATCGCCGTCACATCGACATCGGGGCGCCCGTTGATGATCCAGTGCGCCATCATGCGTCCGACGCCGCCGCCGGTGAGGATGCCGATCGAGTTGAGCCCCGCCGCGACGAAGTAGTTCTTCAGCTCCGGCGCTTCGCCGAGGATCGGCCGCAGGTCGGGCGTGAAGCTCTCCGGACCGCAGAAGAACTTCTTCACCCCGGCGGTCATCGACACCGGCACGCGCGCCATCGCCTTCTCGACGTACGGCCCCATGCGCTCCCAGTCGGGCTGGATCTCGCCGAACGAGAAGTCGTCGGGGATTCCGCGCACGTTCCACGGCGCGCACACCGGCTCGAACAACCCGATCATGAGGCCGCCGACCTCCTCGCGGAAGTAGACGTACGAGCCCGGATCCTCGAGCACGGGCCAGTCCTTCGACAGCTCGGGGATCCGTTCGGTGATCAGGTAGTAGTGCTCGGCCGCCTGCAGCGGGATCGTGACGCCGGCCTGCTCGCCGAGCTGCCGCGCCCACATGCCGGCGCAGTTCACGACGTACTCGGCCTCGATCGTCCCGTACGCCGTCGTCACGCCGGTGACCGCACCGCGCTTCGTGGTCACGCCGAGCACGGGCACGTTCTCGATCAGCCGTGCCCCCGCCTGCCGCGCGCCCTTCGCGAGCGCCATCGTGACGCCGACCGGATCCGCGCGGCCGTCTTCCTTGACGTAGAAGCCGGCGAGCAGATCGTCGACGTTCGCGAGCGGGAAGAGATCCTTCACCTGCTTGGGCGAGATCTCGTGGACGTCGATCCCCATGTAGCGGTTGAACGCCGAGACGCGCCGGTACTCCTCGAGCCGGTCGCGATCCGCGGCGACCTCGATGAAGCCGGTGCGCTTGAAGCCGGTCGACTGCCCGGTCTCGGCCTCGAGCCGCTCGTAGAGATCGCACGAGTACTTGCGCATCTCGGTCGAGGTCTCGGAGGTGGAGCCGAACGTGACCATCAGGCCCGCGGCGTGCCACGTGGTGCCCGAGGTCAGCTTGTCGCGCTCGAGGAGCACGACATCCTTCCAACCCATGTGGGCGAGGTGGTACGCGACGGAGCAGCCGATGATGCCGCCGCCGACGATGACGACGCGGGCGCGCTGCGGCAGGTCTGGTTGGGACATACGAGACCGGCGAGGATAGCCTCGACGGGGCCTTGATTACAGCGGCCAGGCTCGGCCGGCTCGGTCATGCGAGCGGAATTGCGAGCCTAGGCGCAGGGGCGCGGCCGCGCACGGGCCGGCGCAGCGAATGGACGACCAGGCCGTAGCGCTCGACGTGAGCCGGGCCGTCGACGTCGTGCCAGCGCTCGGCGAGCTCGCGCCAGCGCACGAAACCACGCGGCCCGTCGAGCACCGGGTCCTCGACGATCACACCTGCCCCGTCGTACCCGATGGCGACCACCCAGTGACCGTCGGCCCAGTGACGGCGATACGACCGGCGCTCGCCCCACGCCTGCAGCATGACGATCACCGGCCGTCGTGCCTCGATCTCCGCGCGCAGCGCTGCATCGGACATCCCGCGGTGCTCGACGTGCGCGAGGCCATAACGGGTGAGCGCGCGGCGCAGGTGCACCGGATCGCTGCCATCGAGCGTCATCCGCATGTCGGCGGCGACCGTGGCCTCGTCGGCGGGACCGACGCCGTAGAACCGCGCCACCGCGAGCACGGCCGCCGCGCCGCACGTGTAGTCGGTTCGCTGAGTGACGCCCGGGAGCTCGACGCGGACGGCCCCGGCGCGGATCCGGCGCTCCATCGCGACGAGCGTACGCTTGTACACGCCCCGGTTCCATGCGAACCACCTGGCATGAGCGACCACCCCACAGACTTCGTCGGATCCATCGAGGCTGCGATCACCTCTGCGATCAAGGACCGGATGCCCGACGCGGTCGTCGACGTCGCGGGCGGCGGCGGTCACTGGCGGATCGGCGTGGTCTCGACCGCGTTCGCCGGCAAGAGCATCCTCGAGCAGCAGCGGCTCGTGCTCGGTGCGATCAGGCACCTGATCAACGGCGCGAACCCGCCGGTGCACGCCGTCGACGCGCTGACGACGCGCACGCCGTAAGCGCATCTGGCGCGCTGGTACGGTGAAGGCATGGGTCTTCCGCGACCGCTGGCCTGAGGCGCACGCCCTGATCACTTCGGCTTCGCGAGCAGCTCCGCGATCGACTCGCGCGTGACCGGGTGATAGCCGGCCTTCGCCTGCTCGAACGTCGTCGCGGCGAGGTTGCGCCAGAACTCGTTCTTCGCGATCG
>Ga0247823_10005499_pt1 | contig 10084 bp, 3 predicted proteins | sample 13C_PalmiticAcid_2_FD_192426 | JGI IMG/M metagenome (GOLD analysis project Ga0247823, IMG submission 192426) | Soil microbial communities from agricultural site in Penn Yan, New York, United States - 13C_PalmiticAcid_Day30 | ecosystem: Environmental > Terrestrial > Soil > Agricultural land...
CCTTTATATATGTCTTATAATCTATAGGTATCCTGGAGAAGATAAGAATGTTATCTAGGTAATAGACTGTCAGGCCCCTAGAGGGTTAGGGTTAGGTCAGGGTTAGGGTTGCGGACCTGTCGGGCCTACTGAGCGGACTTCGGGGGTGGATTTCTGGGCAGAGGAGAGTTTGGGAGAGTACGCTCGGACTGAGCCCGCCCTGAGCCTACTCTGCGCTCTACCGTAATAGAGCTACGGTAACTAGGCACGGGAGTCAGGGACTACAAGGCATAAGGAGGATAAGGAGGGCGTATAGCGCCCTAGTTTTAATAGGGAGCAGAGTTCAATAGTCATTCTAATTGCCCCCTAACCGCTATACCTACTTACACTGAGCGTACATTGAGCTGCCTCTCCTATACCCCTCTACTTCAGCTATAACCCTCCCTGCTATAGCCCTGTTAGCCCTAATATATTGAACTCTTCTCGACCTAGTACTAAACTGTTAGGGGCAGGAAGATAGCTCCCTAAACCTATGCTTCTCCCGCTACGCCCTCGATTATACCCTCTAGTACCCCTGATATCGCCTAGTCTGCCTAGAGTAATACCCCCCCTAATAGTATAGTCGTATAGCTTCGCGATACCCCCCCTGACGACTCCCCTAGCATAATAGCCGGCCTTACCCCGTATAACGGTCTCAGGAGTATATTATAACTATCTGATGACGACTCTACGAGTATAACTAAGCTTGAGGAAAGGAAAGGGAAAGTAGGAAAATGGCTATCGCGTCGCGATGGCCTTTCTCTGACCAGATAGAGGTGCTAAGTAAAAAGGGGGTAAGTGTAATGGGGTCGTCGATGGAGTCGTTAGTAGGGGCGTTGGCCAGGGGATGTTCAGGGGGTCGCTATACGGTCGCCGTGCTGCCGTTGTGCGGCTCCGCCCTAGCGCTAAGGTTGGCCGAGGGTGGCCGAGGCCTCTGTAGGGCTCAGCCCGTTATATTATCCCCCTCCTTTCCCGGCGTCGTATCGCCCTCCGTAATCCTCCCGTAGGCGGCCTTATACCGGTCTAGGGCCTCTATCTCCGAGAAGGCACTCAGCGGCTCCTACGTCGGTTATATATAGCTAGTCTACTTAACTAGTACTTCCGTTGCTCCTCTTGTCTTCCTTGAATCGAGGATTTCCTTAACCTGCCATTCCTCCTCTCTGTCTGGGTCGTCCCCCGTCACTATTGCTAGGGGCTGGGTATTATCCTGAACCTGTGATGGTAGCGGGTCGTCGCTAGCCCTCTTTAAGTGCATTATATAGAATACGTTGTGGATGCCCGGTAGTATATCCAGACGACAGGCGTACGAACCGATCAGCTCGGTAACGGTATACTTAGCGTTCCTCTAGTCGAGCTTCTTTGAGGGCCTATTGGTCTTAACGTTATTCAGTCGGAGCTATACCTTATCTCCTATATAGAACTGCTCTACGACTTGCCGGGCCCGGTTGGCGTATTCTTCCTATACCTCCTGGGCGGTAGCTATCGCGGCTTATACCATTTGTACTGCTCCCTTGAGTTTAGCGACAAAGGCTTCTCCACGGGCTACTAGGGAACTTCTAGTAGTACGTAGCTCCTCCTGCCCCTTAGCTAGATCCATGTGAAGGACTGGCCCTGTGGCAAGGCTGCTAGCAGGCGTCACAACGTATTATTGATCAAAGTTAAAGAGAGAAAAGAGGAAAATACAAGGAAGCTTCCCTCCTGCTGTCCTTTTGCCCAGCAGGGCCCTCGTTGCCCACCCAAGTCCCAAATCCGGGGCTTGGCCGGAGCCAAGCCGGCGCCAAGCCGGAGCTCGACCGGAGCTCGACCGGAGCCTGCCCGGGTCCTGAGCGGCCTGAGGCAAAGCCCTCAGGCACCAGCCTGGTCAAAGACCAGGCCCATAACAATCCAGGAGGTCTACGTTATAGCCGTACGTTAGGAAAAAGGGGCTGATCTCTATTAACGTCGCGTTACGGTTGTTGATGGCTAGTATTACTATAGGCAGTAAGCTGGCCTAGTTGTCTTAGAGGTATATTATATAGTAGCGTAGGTAGTACTCTACTACCTGGTTGGCTCGTTCCGTTGTACCGTCGGTCTCGGGGTAGTAGGCTATAGATAGCCTCCGAGTGATCCTAAGCAACTTATAGATCCTTTTCCACATATAGCCGACGAACTAGGGGCCTCTATCGGAGACGATCGCTAAAGGGAGGCCGTAGTGGCAGATAAAGCCGCTAAGTAGCCGTTCAGCTATAGCTTCGGTTGTCGTAAATGTCATTGCCTCGAAGATTATACTCTTCGACAGCCGGTCGGTAATAACTATAATTATATCCGCTTGGTTAGAGCTAGATAGGGGTAGCCTAGTAATAAAGTCTATGGAGAGCTCGCTCTAAATCCGTTCAGGGATAGGAAGGGGCTTTAGGAGGCTATACTGCTTCTCCCTCTATATTGTCGTTCTTCCGTATACATTATAGTTCTAGAGGAATTTCCGGATGTCCTAGCTGAGGCCGGGCTATATAAACCTCCGGCTAATTAATATCTTGGTAAGGTCCCTGCCTAGGTGTCCAGAGAGAGACGAATTATACGTTTCCTAGATAACTTAGGTCCGTAGTAGTTCGAAGAAGGGGAGCTAGATCTGTCCCCTCCAATAGAGTCGTTTCCCCTTGTCGATCGAGCATTCCGTGATAGAGATTGGCAGCCCCTACTGTAGTAGTAACTGCCTCTTGTCGTCCCTGACTAACTAGCGGATCAGCTAGTAATGGTTATTGGCTTCTAGTCCTTAGTCCTAGAGGTCTTTTAGGCGGCCGTCGGCGAATAGGTTCTCGGGCGGGTCTGACTTGTCGGCCTAGTCGTCGTTGTCTCTATCCTAGTTACTAGCCTTTACGAACCTAGCGTTGACCTTTATTCTTAGCTCGATCGTCCTCTAGAGGGCCCTAATTTATACTCGGTGGACTAGGACGCGGCTCTTTTAGGGCTTTAGCAGCTAGAAGCAACGCCTAGCAAGCTGCTTATCGAATTCGTCTGCTAGTATATCCTAGTCCCTCCTTGACAGTACGTCGGGTACTATAGCCTTATTGCCTGGCCGGTAGGTAATCTTAAAGTTATAACGGGCAAGGATCTCTACCTAGCGAACCTGCCGTTCGCTTAACTACTACTTCCTATAGTCGGTCCAGACCTCGAACGACGGTACGCTCCGGAGCTCGGTATCCTACTACTTAAGACAACAGATAACCACTAGTAGTTCCTTGTCGTAAATCGGGTAGTTATACTCAGCCGGGTTGTTTTTCCTGGAAAAGAAGGCTACGGGCCGTAGGGTTCCATTGTCGTCGTACTGGGAGAGTGCTCCTCCGACTATATATCCCGAAGAGTCGGTCTCGACTACTGTCTTTTTGTCGGGGTCCTATTGTACTAGGACTGGTATGCTAATAAGCAGGGTTTTTAACCGTTAGAATGCTTCCTCGTACTACTCTGACTAGACGAAGGGGATATCCTTCTTAGTAAGTGCTATCAGGGGTATAGCTATAGTCGAGAAGTCTAGGACGAATTCCCGGTAGTAGTTAGCGAAGCCGATAAAGCCCCTAACTCCCTTAATAGTAGTCGGACGTTCCTACTGCTCTACTGCTCTGATCTTCTCGGGGTTAATACGGATACCCTTCCCTGCCTTGACGATGAAACTAAGGTACTTAATGCTCTCGACCTCAAAGTCGTACTTATCGATATCGACCTATAGGCTAGCCTCTTGGAGCCTCTATAGGACCTTTCGGACCTTCTTCCTATAATTAGAGAGGGAACCGCTAGAGTAGATAAGGACGTTATCGATATATACTAAGCAGAACTCGTCAAGGTACTCTTAGAGTATACGGTTGATATATCGTTAGAAGGTAGCTAGAGTACCAGTCAAGCTAAAGGGGGTAACTAGCTACTCGAAGAGGCTATACCTTATATAGAAAGCCGTCTTCTACTTGTCTCCCTTCTTGATCTGGATCTTGTGGAATGCCGAGATTATATCTAGCTTCGTGAACCATTTTGCCTTAGAGAGAGAGCGGAGTATTTCGTTAATTAGGGGGAGGGGGTACTAGTCCTTTCGGGTAATAGCGTTTAACCCTCGATAGTCAATATAGAAGCGTAGCCTACCCCCTAGCTTCCTGACGAATAGGACTAGAGCTAATGCTAATGAACTGCTTGCCCTAATGAAGTCCTTGTCGAGCAACTCTATGAGGGTCTTGCGTAGGACGATCAATTCTTCGTGTGACATACTATAGAGGGGCCCCTAAGGCAGGGGCTTTTCTTACCCGCTCTCGTCCTTTTCGAGCGGGATCTTGTAGTCTACGCCTAGCCAGGCAGGCAGTAGTCGGTCGGTAGTATTCCAGTCGAATAGGGGGAGGAATTCGTAGTAGTACTTAGGTAGCTTTTCTCGAGGGTTAGTATGCTTCTTCGGGGCGAGTGCCTTTTCGATATCCTATAGGCTGACGGCGAAGATTTATACTGGCTATATTGGGTCGTAAACTCTAGATTCCGGAGACTTCTAGGTCTTCTGTATTAAGGCTCCAAATACCCTAGATGACTGCTAGGAGATCGATAGGGTTAGAGTCCCTCCTTGCCCCCTTTCCTTAACGATTAGGCCCGAGGTCCCAATCGTTAGTTCCCCTCGAGATAGGGAAATCGTTACCTTCTTGGTATCTATCTACGGCCGCCCGAGGATAACGTCGTCCTCCTGGTCGGGGATGACGTAAAAGAAGATACGGTTCAACTTGTAGCTGTCGATATCGGTATCTGTATAAGCTACCTCTCGGATAGTACCCTTAACTATTACGTTGACCTAGGCGAGGTTATAGGGCGTAATTGGGATATATAGGAGGCGTAGGTAGTTAGCAAGCGAGAGACTAATAGTAGTAAAGCAGAGATAACTACTATTAACGAGGGCCTTAGTATAATGAATTCTATTAATACTAAAGTTAACGTAAAACAGGTTGCTATCTATCTGACTCTTAACCTCCTTCTATTCTCGTTTTGCCTCCGAGTACTCCTAGCGACGACTTTAGCTAGGAGCTACTCTTTTAACTCCTCCTTATCGGTCTCCGTCTAGTCAGACGGGCTATCGTCTGTATCTACTAAGTCCTTAACCTTAGGGAGCTAGGGGTATAACTTCTTTACGTAGGCATATAGTTAAGGGCGCTTCGGGGGGAGGAGAGGGCATTCCGAGATCCAGCAACTGTCCCTACCGTATTATAGGCACCGCTTCTCCCTTATACGTCGGGCAGTCTCTTTCTCGTCGACCTACTTCGCCCTCTTTCCTATGAGCTCCTTATTCTAGCGTTAGACTGCTTTACTAATCCTTATTAGTTCCCAGTCTATAGCGTCTAGGTCGTACCGGTCCTCGCCCTTCGGTTTCCCCCCCTTATAGTTATCTTTGACGAGGGGAGGGCTCCTTGGGCGTAGCGCTGCCGGCTTCTTATAAGCCCGGTAGCGCTTGTTGTCGAGATTAGTACCTAGCGCCTAGAGCATACGAACAAATCCCTAGTAGTCCTCTGGCAAGGATATCTAGGCTAGAAGCAGCTCTTTAAGGTCCCTGTTTAAGGTCCTCCTTAGGAAGTTGATCTGGACGTCAGGGCTCTAGCTCCCCCTGCTACTATCTGCTAACTCCCTCTCGAACTTAGGGAGGAACGATATAAAGCTCTCTTTCGGACCTTGGGTAAGGGACTCCAGCCTCCCTAAAGCTCTCCGCTTCAGGTTAGGGTCGCTATAGCAGGAGGACAGGTACTAGAGGTAGGCTCTAGGGTCGTAGGAGCCATCGGAACTACCGGCTGTAGTAAAAGCTATAGAGAGTAACTTTAGGCTATCTTTAAGGCGCGAGAAAATGTAGGAGAACTAGTCTCTTGCTGAGCCTATCGTATTGCTGTCTGTCTATAGTTTGTTCTATATTTCGAGGAGCTAGGCAGGGAATTTTCTCCGGACTCTATCGAATCGAGGGGGGTCCGGTAGTATTGCTTTCTTCTTCGTCTAACTAGGGGGGGACAAAGGCATAACAGTAACCGTAGGGAGCGCTAGTAGTATTAGGCTTAGAGGTATAGGGAGCGCTAGTAGTATTAGGCTTAGAGGTATAGGGAGCGCTAGTAGTATTAGGCTCTGAGGTATAGTTACCGGTATGCCCTATAGGGACGTAACGTTCTCCTAGAGGGCCTTTATCTATACCTATATCGCCTCCCTCTCGCTGGCCTGTTCGGCCTATATGTCGTCTATCTGGCTTATTATCCGTGCTATTATCTACACTAGGCTCTAAGACTCGGCCTCAGGCTCTATCGGTACGTCGTTTGTCATCGTACTTCTCTCCTTATATCGGTCGTTTGCCTCTTTCGATTGAGGGCTTTCGTCATATGCCTCGTTCGGTAGAGGACTCCCGTCGTATGCCTTGCTCGGTAGAGGGCTTCCGTTGTATGTTCCGGTCGTATCTAGCTGCTCGGCTTCCTTAGGTACGAGGTCGTCGCCCTTGTAACGTAACGGTTGCAAATATGGGATTTATAACCCTCCTATGCTGCCGAAGCCTATAGCCCGGGTGTTACTCGGTCGTCTCGTCGGTAACACGAGCCTCTCGTTCTCTACTGTCCTAGCGTAGAGGACAGGAGAAAATCCGCTAGCTCAACTGGTCCCGTGGGCCAGTATATCGCTGTTCGACGTGCGGCTCAACCGGTTGGTATCTTGTGGGCGACGTTGCAGCTCACTCAGTCTGTCGCTGAGGTCTCGCTCTTAGCTCAACCGGTCGCTGGGCGCCGGTATCTTGCCGAACCGTAGGTATCTCGCTGTCGGGATGACAATACAGACCTTCTCCGTAATTGACAACAGAAGAAGGAAGCTTAGTTATAATGTAACGGTCTCAGGAGTATATTATAACTATCTGATGACGACTCTACGAGTATAACTAAGCTTGAGGAAAGGAAAGGGAAAGTGGGAAAATGGCTATCGTGTTGCGATGGCCTTTCTCTGACCAGATGGAGGTACTAAGTGAAAAGGGGGTAAGTATAATGGGGTCGTCGATGGAGTCGTTGGTGGGGGCGTTGGCTAGGGGATGTTCAGGGGGTCGCTGTGCGGTCGCCGCGCTGCCGTTGCGCGGCTCTGCCCTGGCGCTAAGGTTAGCCGAGGGTAGCCGAGGCCTCTATAGGGCTCAGCCCGTTATACCCCGACTATATATAAATAATAGCTCGCTAACGAAGAGTACTGCCTTGACGAAGAGATTACTATTGCCTGCTACTAGGCTATAATCCAGTATAAGCGAGCCGAACTCGAGCGCCTATAGTACTCCCTTGCTATACCTGCCCTTATTAACGTCCCCCTAATACCCCCTGTTATCGACCTCACTACTACTATTCCCGCTCCCCTAACTGCTCTACTTATATCGGCCCCCTTATAGTATACCCCTACGCTAAAGCATCCCAAGTATAACGGTAGTAATATAGCGGCCCTTAGGAACTTCCTCTATAACTACGAGGCTAACTTCCGACTACCAGGCAACTATACCTTATACTCGGACTATATTACTTATACCGTTAGCTGCCTCTCGGGATAGCCTAAGAATGCCTAGGTAAAGTATATTACCGAGTATAGGCTTAACCCAGGCGCTAATATTAGCTGGGGAGAATTCGAGGACTTCCTTAAGAACTACTACTCTAACCTATAGACTTATACTATCTAAGCGGCCTCCTAGCTCGAGTCCCTCTCGCAAGTAACTAACGAGACTGTCTCCGAGTTTATAGACCGGTATACCATAGTCCTAGCTGACCTGCTATACCCGACCTCCGAGATCTAGCGGATTACTACGCTCGTCCTGAAGTTCTATATCGAGATCGTACTTATACTAAACCTCTAGGGCAGCCTCCCGAGCTCGTTTGACTAGTTAGTTAACGCCGTGTATAGTATCGAGGATAGCTAATGCTATATTGGTATATCGACTTATAAGGTTAGCTCTACCTATGCTCTGATAATGCTAGCCCTATGCCCGACTCTATCCTACCCTATAGCCCCGGCCGATTTATGCCCTTATACCTGTTTTACCTGCGGCAAGATAGGCTATATCTTGCAGGACTGCCTTAAAAAACGATCCCCTGCTACCCTACTGCCTATAGCCCTGACTAAGCTAGTACCCTACCTAGTCCGCAGCTACTATTATACCTATAGCGCTCCCGATTACTACTCGGACTAATACCCTAAGACAGTATACCGAAAGTACAATAAAAAGGGGTATAAGGCTCCCGACTGCCTATAGGTATCTGGGGTTAATACTAAGCCCCTAGGAACCTACTGCTCGGGGAACGCTACAAGTTAGGGGCATAAGGGGCATATATTACGGAAAATCGAGACTGTTATTAAGGTACAGATAGACAGTCAATAGAGGGTAGCAGAGGTAATATTAGATATAGGGTCAGACTATAACCTGATTAACAAGAGCTTTCTCGCCGAGAGTACGAAGCTAGAGAAATTCAGCGATTTCCCTAGTCTAACCGCTATTAGTAACCTGCCTATCCCTACCTATAGTATATGCCCCCTATATATAAAGACCTACAATGCCCTAGGGTACGAACATATATACCTCTTACAGTTCGTCGTTGCCGATATCGACCCGTTTACAGTGCTCCTTAGCCAGGACTAGATAGAAATAGCCGAGCCGATGCTCGACTATAAACGGAAAACCTAGACCTACCTGCTATAGCTTCAGCATCTAGGCTTATAAGCCGAACCCGAGCACTCCCAGAGCGCTATTGGAATTGTAGTAGCCGCTGTTATACCTACCGTCGACGAACCCCCCGAGAGAGATAAGGCTAGGCCTACCCCTATACCCGAGGCATACTAAGCATATAAGGACTTATTCGCTACCTACGAGTGCCTCCCCTTGCCCGAGCACTATATAATAGAACATCGAATCGACCTTACCCCCGGATCGGAGCCGCCTTAGAGACCGATTTACCCCCTTAGCTATATAGAGCTAGTAACCCTATATAAGTAGTTTACAGAAGTACTTAAGAAGGGATAGATCCGGCCGTTAGTCAGCCCTACAGGGGCGCTAATCCTCTTTATACTAAAGAAAGGGGGTACCCTAAGGATAGTCGTCAACTACTGGGCGCTGAATATATATACTGTCAAGAACTATACTACCCTCCCCCTTATCGGTAAGATCCTTAACTGCCTGTCTACTACTAAGATCTATACTAAGCTTGACCTTAAGGATGCCTACTATCGAATCTATATATATATAGGCGACGAGTAGAAGACCGCTTTCCGCACTCGGTACGGCTACTACGAGTTCTGAGTCATACCGATAGGCCTAGTCAACACGCCGGTAACGTTCCAGTCGTATATCAACCAGGCGCTTGCAGGGCTCATAGACGTCTCCTGCATCGTATACCTGGACGATATCCTAGTATTTAGCAACGACCCCGAAGAGCACAAGCGTTATATACTTGAGGTACTCGAGCGCCTAAAGGCTATAGACCTCTATATTAACCGTAATAAGTACGAGTTCCATACTACCTAGGTCGCTTTCCTCGGCTTTATCGTATCCCCCGGGGGCATTGTAATAGAACTAGAGTATATCGAAGCTATCACAGTATAGCCAGTCCCGGGCAATATCTACGAAATCCAGGTATTCCTCGGTTTCGCGGGTTTCTACTGCCGGTTCATCTACAACTACTCCCTGATTTCAGCGCCCCTAACGGACCTACTCAGGGGAAACTAGGCGAGAGCGTTTGAGCTTACCCTAAGCGTATATAAGGCTTTCTTAGAGCTCAGGCAACAGTTCTAGGAAGCCCTTATCCTAATCTACTTTAACCCCTCTCTTTCTATTCATATTGAAGCTAATACGTCTGCCCGTACTAGTAGTACCGTGCTTATATAGCTCGTCGACAGCCGTTAGTACCCTATAGCTTTCTGCTCCTGCAAGTTGACCTCCGAGGAAATACAGTATAATACTAGTAATAGGGAGCTGCTCGTGCTTATCGATGTCTTCCGTGCCTAGTAGTACTACCTGCTATACTCGGCAGTCCCTATTATTATACTAACCGACTACCTGAACCTTAAGGGCCTAAAGTCGAAGAGCTGCCTCTCC
>Ga0247823_10005500_pt1 | contig 10083 bp, 8 predicted proteins | sample 13C_PalmiticAcid_2_FD_192426 | JGI IMG/M metagenome (GOLD analysis project Ga0247823, IMG submission 192426) | Soil microbial communities from agricultural site in Penn Yan, New York, United States - 13C_PalmiticAcid_Day30 | ecosystem: Environmental > Terrestrial > Soil > Agricultural land...
AGTGTAGAGGAAGAATGATTCCCAACAGGCGGGCACATGACCAGTATCAGTTTTAAAGCTGGGGCGTATCATACCTGTTCGGAAATGTAATACCGATTTTTGCATTAAATAAGACTAATATGTCCGTTATTGCACCTGGTACTTTACAATGTTATCACTGCGGGGAGGATTGTCCTGAGGCACCGGTTATGTTCGAAGCACACCCATTCTGCTGCCAGGGGTGCAAAACGGTGTATGAAATCCTGTCTCAAAAAAATCTCTGTACTTACTACGATCTCACGAGCCGTCCGGGCAAAACTTTTGGCCAGCCGGTATATGCGCCCCGCTATGCTTACCTGCTGCGTCCCGAAGTGCAGGAAAAACTTATCCATTATAAAGACAAGGACACCGCTTACCTCACCTTCTTCATCCCATCCATGCACTGTAGTTCCTGCATCTGGCTGCTTGAGCACCTGGGCCGGTTGCACGAAGGGATTGTAAAAAGCTCGGTCGATTTCCTGAAAAAAGAAGTGCGGGTGGCTTACCGCGAGCAGGACATTAACCTGCAGGAACTGGTGGTATTGCTGGCCCGGATTGGTTACGAACCCCATATTTCCCTCCAGGATGCCGAAGCAAGTACCCGCCCGGCAGCAGCGCGCAGCACCATATATAAAATAGGCATTGCCGGTTTTTGCTTCGGCAATATCATGATGCTGAGCTTCCCGGACTATTTTGCCGGTGGCGACCTGTCCGATACACCCTACCTGGCGACCATATTCCGGTACCTGAGCCTGTTGCTTTCCCTGCCGGTGATCACTTACTGCGCATCGGAGTTTTTTACCGGTTCCGTCACCTACCTCAAACAAAGAAGACTTAATATCGATTTTCCGATAGCACTGGCCCTGCTCATTACTTTTGGCCGCAGCCTGTACGAAATATTTTCGGGCACCGGCTCGGGCTACCTCGACAGCATGACGGGCATCGTGTTTTTCATGCTGGTGGGCCGTTGGGCACAAGGTCGCACGCTGGGGTACCTTTCTTTCAGCCGCGACTATAAATCTTACTTTCCCGTGTCGGCCTGCGTGGTGCGGCAGGGTACCGAAACCTATGTGCCGGTGAGCGAATTGCAGGTGGGCGATGATGTGCTGATCCGCAACAACGAACTCATCCCCTCCGATGCGCTGCTGCTCGAGGGCAAGGCCGAGGTAGATTACAGTTTTGTAACCGGGGAGTCGCATTGGGTGGAAAAACAACCCGGCGACCTGCTCTATGCCGGCGGTCGCCAGAAAGGCGCTGCTATTAAACTGAAACTGAGCAAACCCGTAGCGCAGAGTTACCTCACCTCTTTGTGGAACAACGAAGCGTTTCAGCAAAAGCAGAAAAAAGTACGGTTCGACTACGCCGAGTTCATCAACAAATATTTCAGTATGGCTGTGCTGGTCATCAGTGCTGCTGCCTTTGCCTTCTGGATGATCAAAGGCGAATACACTACCGGTTGGAATGCCATTACCACGGTGCTCATTGTGGCCTGTCCCTGTGCGTTGTTGCTGGGAGCTACGTTTACCAGCGGTAATATGCTGGGCATTTTTTCGGCCAATGGTTTTTACCTGCGCAATGCCTCGGTGATTGAAACCCTGGGGGCGGCCGATACCATTGTATTTGACAAAACCGGTACGCTGACCCGCTCCGGCAAACTGACGACGCATTTTGTAGGCGCCGATCTGACCCCTGCCGAGCAATCGGCCATTCGTTCGGTAGCCGGGCACAGCATGCACCCGCTGAGCCGCAGCATCGATTTTGCGCTGCACACTTTCCCTGCGCACCGGGTAGAGCGCTTCAGCGAAGATGCCGGACGGGGCATTACTGCTACTGCCAATGGCTTGACGGTAAAAATGGGTTCGCCTGTTTTTGTAGAAGCCCTGCCCGTTAAAGCCCATACCGATACCCGGGTATATGTGTCGCTCAACGGTGAAGTTAAAGGCTATTTTACTTTCGAAAATACGTACCGCAACGGCCTGCAGCGTCTCATTGCCAGGCTGTCGCGCCAATACCGCCTGCACCTGGTGAGCGGCGATAACGATAACCAGCAATCCTTCCTCGAAGAACAATTTCCGAAGAGCAGCCAGCTGCGCTTTAACCAGTCGCCCGAAGACAAACTCCGTTTTATCCAAAACCTGCAACAGCAGCGCCACATTGTACTCATGATCGGCGACGGACTGAATGATGCCGGTGCATTGCAGCAAAGCGATGCGGGCATTGCCATCACCGAAGACGTCAATAATTTTTCTCCTGCCTGCGATGTCATTATGAGCAGCAGGCAGTTTGAGCAGTTACCCCGGCTACTGCAATACGCCTCGTTACACAAATGGTTTGTAGGAGGCAGCTTTGTGCTGTCGCTCGTCTACAATGTAATAGGCCTGTATTTCGCGCTGCAAGGCCAGCTGAAGCCCGTTATAGCGGCTATCCTGATGCCTGCCAGCTCTTTATCGATCATTTTATTTACCTGGGCAGCCACGCATATCGGTGCCCGGATGAAAGCGCTCTGACAACTGACGAATATCATATTATGCTTTGATGGAGATCATAAGCATGTGATAGGAACCGTTATACTTTTGTTGAATAAAGGACTTAAATGTCTTAAATTATGTCAGCTATTATCATTTTAATCGGATTTAGTCTGCTGGTGGCCCTGGGCTTCCTGGCAGCCTTCCTGTTTTCGGCCCGCAAAGGCCAGTTTGATGATACTTACACCCCTTCGGTACGCATGCTGTTTGACGACGAGGTGCAACCCGAATCAGAAGAAGACATTACATCCGCAAATTCCAATCAGGCATAAACAAACAAACATTACACTATGGAGATGGAACAGTTTAGTTACGACAACCGGACGGTCAAAAACTTTGCCGTCGCAACAATTTTCTGGGGAGGGGTTGGTATTCTGGCTGGCTTGCTGGCAGCCTTGCAGCTGGTGTTTCCGGTGCTCAACTTTGAGCTGCCCTACACCACTTTTGGCAGGCTGAGACCCGTGCACACCAACGCTGTTATTTTTGCCTTTGTGGGCAACGGTATTTTTACCGCTGTTTACTATTCGCTGCAACGCCTCTGTAAAACCCGCATGTACAGCGATCTGCTGAGCAAGCTGCACTTCTGGTTATGGCAGGTTATTATTGTGGTAGGTGCTATTACCCTGCTGCTGGGTTTTACCACAGCTAAAGAATATGCCGAGCTGGAATGGCCCATCGATATCCTGATTACGGTGGTATGGCTCATCTTCGGTTTCAACATGTTTGGTACCCTGCTCAAACGCCGCGAACGCCATATCTATGTAGCCATCTGGTTTTATATCGGTACCTGGGTTACTGTGGCTGTACTGCACATTGTGAACTCTGTAGAGCTGCCCATCAGCCTGTTTAAAAGTTACTCCTGGTATGCAGGGGTGCAGGATGCGCTGGTGCAGTGGTGGTATGGCCACAATGCGGTAGCCTTCTTCCTGACTACGCCTTACCTGGGCCTGATGTATTACTTCCTGCCCAAGGCTGCTAACCGTCCTATTTATTCTTATCGTCTTTCTATCGTACACTTCTGGTCGCTCATCTTTCTGTACATCTGGGCTGGTCCGCACCACTTGCTGTACACTGCGCTGCCTGATTGGGCACAAACCCTGGGTACTGTTTTCTCTGTTATGCTCATTGCTCCGTCATGGGGTGGTATGTTCAATGGTCTGCTGACCCTGCGTGGCGCCTGGGATAAAGTGCGCGAGGAGCCTGTACTTAAATTCATGGTAGTAGCGGTGACCGCTTACGGTATGGCTACCTTCGAAGGTCCGCTGCTGTCGCTCAAAAATGTAAACGCTATCGGTCACTTTACCGACTGGATTGTAGCACACGTACACGTGGGTGCCCTGGGCTGGAATGGTTTCCTCACCTTTGGTATGCTGTACTGGCTCATCCCCAGGCTCTATGGCCGTGACCTGTATTCTAAAAAACTGGCCAACTTCCACTTCTGGATCGGTACGCTTGGTATTTTATTCTATGCTATTCCGCTGTACTGGGCAGGTTTTACCCAAAGTCTGATGTGGAAAGAGTTTACCGCCGATGGTATGCTCAAGTACCCCAACTTCCTGGAAACGGTAACTAAAATTATACCGCTGTACATGACCCGTGCCCTGGGTGGTGGTTTGTACCTGATTGGTTGGGTAGTGATGCTGTACAACCTGTATAAAACCATGGCCACCGGCAAACTGGTAGCTGAAGAAAAAGCACAGGCTCCTGCACTCGAAAAAGTGTACCACGAGCACAAAGGCGAATACTGGCACCGCTGGCTGGAACGCCGCCCGATTCAAATGATGGTGCTGGCGCTGGTAGTGATCCTGATTGGTGGTATTGCCGAGATGGTGCCTACCTTCCTGGTGAAGTCTAATATTCCTACCATCAGCTCTGTACGTCCTTATACACCGCTGGAACTGGAAGGCCGCGATATCTATCTCCGCGAAGGTTGTTATGTGTGCCACACGCAAATGATCCGTCCTTTCCGCCATGAAACAGAAAGGTATGGTGAGTACTCCAAAGCCGGTGAGTTTGTGTACGATCACCCGTACCAGTGGGGGTCTAAACGGACAGGTCCCGATCTGCACCGCATTGGTGGTAAGTATCCCAACAGCTGGCATTACAACCACATGGACGATCCAACCTCTATGTCGCCCGGTTCCATCATGCCACGTTACCCCTGGCTGCTCGATGACAAACTGGACCTGAGCAAAACGGCGGATAAGATCAAGGCGATGCGTACACTCGGTGTGCCTTATCCTGATGGATTTGAAAAAGAAGCAGTAGCTGATCTGAAAAAACAAGCCGATCAAATTGCTGCTGATCTGAACCAAACCGGTATCAAAGCCAAAAGCGATAAAGAGATCATTGCGCTGATTGCATATCTGCAAAGACTCGGTACTGATATTAAAGTGAAAGAACCCGGCATCACCGCCGAAAAATAAAACACTATGAAATTCATCAATTATCTATCAGGCATATCAGGAGTGAGCGTGTTTCCGCTCGTCTCCCTCCTGATCTTCTTTGTGTTCTTCGTTGTGCTGCTCTGGCTGGTGTTCAAGGCCGACAAGCGCAAGATGGATCACCTCGGTCACCTGCCTATTGAAGACGACCACTCTGCTATTCTTTAAAGAAAAACAAAACACTATGTATAAGCGTTTGCTGGGATTTTTTTTACCGATGTCCGGGTTGTTGCTCACCGGAAGTCCGCTTTGGGCGCAGGATACTGCACCTACCGGAGGAGAAACGCACATTGCCCTCAACGGCGTATTCTGGCTGCTCATGATTACCATAGTATTGCTGTTCCTGGTGATACTGGTACTGGCCGAGTTGCTGAAGTCTATCGCCAAGAGCAATCTTTCCAAACTCATCAGCCGCAATAAATCAACGGCTGCAGCCATATTGGCACTGGTCACCATCAGCTCTGCCGCCTTTGCGCAGGAAGCAGCACCTGCTGCCGAAGCAGCTGCTGCCACCGTGAGTGCCGGCGTATTTGGCATCGATGCCACGTTGTTTTATTCTATGATGACGGTGATTGTCATCGAATTCCTGGTGGTGCTCAGTATGCTCATCCAGGTATACCGGATGCTGCGGATGCTGGAATACATCAAACCCATGGACAGCATTCTGCCCCGCTGGATGCGGTATAAGGATCTGATGGGTACTACCAAACCTGTAGAGCAGGAAGAAGCCGAGATCATGCTCGACCACGATTATGACGGGATTAAAGAGCTCGATAACGGTATGCCCCCCATCCTGCAATACATTTTCATTGGCACCATTGCCATGGCAGCTATCTATTATTTCTACTACCAAATAGGTGGTTACGGTCCTACCCAGCTGATGGAGTATGAAAAAGAAATGGCAGATGCGGAAATGGCCAAACAGGAATACCTGAAAAAAGCCGGTAACGCGGTAGATGAAAACAGTATCGTGTACATCACTGATGCCGCCAGTCTCGCCAAAGGTGAATCGATCTTCAAAACCAGTTGCGCCAGTTGCCACGGTAATGCCGGTGAAGGTGGTGTAGGTCCCAACCTCACCGATGAATTCTGGTTGCACGGCGGCAGTGCGAAGGACATGTTTAAAACAGTAAAATACGGGGTGCCTGAAAAAGGGATGCCTACCTGGCAGGCTTCGATCAGACCCGCAGATATGCAATCGCTGGTGAGCTACATTCATACGCTGCACGGAACGAAACCTGCCAATGCTAAAGCACCGCAGGGCGAAATATATAAAGAAGACGCAGCACCTGCCGCTACAGACTCTACGGCCGTCACCGCTCAGGCTACATCGCCGGCGGACAGTACGGCAGCTAAACACTAAGGGATATGGCAAGCAATACCACCACACCGGGCCAGGAGAGTTTCAGAGATCATTTGTCCATGCTGGACGAATCGGGGAAGAGAAAATGGATATACCCGCGTAAGCCATCGGGCAGGTTGTACCGATGGCGGTTGGTGGTGAGCGCTTTGTGCCTGGCGCTGCTGTTTGGCCTGCCCTTGTTGCAGATCAATGGCGAACCAGCCATGCTCTTTGATATTCTGAACGGCCGCTTCATCATCATGGGGCAGGTGTTTTTGCCGCAGGACTTTTTCGTATTCGGTTTGGCTATGCTTTGCCTTATCGTATTTGTGGTGCTGTTTACGGTAGCTTTTGGCCGCCTCTGGTGCGGATGGGCTTGTCCGCAAACCGTGTTCATGGAAATGGTTTTCCGCCGCATCGAATACTGGATCGAGGGAGATGCACAGCAGCAACGGGCCTTGAACCATGCACCCTGGAATACCGAAAAGATCCGGAAGAAAACCCTGAAACATGTGGTGTTTTTCGTGGTGTCGTTTCTCATTGCCAATACCTTCCTGGCTTATTTTATTGGTGTGAAGGAACTGTTTCGCATCATCAGCGAACCGCCAATGGAGCATATAGGAGGACTGGCGATATTGCTCATTTTCACCGCGGTATTTTATGCGGTGTTTGCCTTCATGCGGGAGCAGATTTGTATCGTGGCTTGCCCTTACGGCAGATTGCAAGGCGTGCTGCTCGATCGCAACTCCATTGTAGTGGCTTATGACTACGAACGGGGCGAACCCCGCGGCAAACTCAAAAAAGGAGAAGCTGCGCAGGAAGTGGGCGACTGTATCGATTGCAAAGCCTGCGTGCATGTTTGTCCCACGGGTATTGATATCCGTAACGGTACGCAGCTGGAGTGCATCAACTGTACCGCCTGTATCGATGCCTGCGACAGCATCATGGATAAAATAGGCAAGCCGCATGGCCTGGTTACGTTTGCTTCCGAAAACAGCATCTCGAGCCGCAAGAAGCTGGTGTTTTTTACACCGCGTATCATTGGTTATTGTGTGGTGCTGGTAGCATTGCTGGGCGTACTGGGTTTCTCCATCGCTGGCAGAAGCACCATGGATGTAAGCATTCTGCGGGCCAGGGGTACGATGTTTCAGCAGCCGGAACCGGGGCAGATCAGCAACCTGTATACGTTTAAGATCATGAACAAAACCCGCGACAGCCTGCCGGTATCTTTCCGCCTCGAAGGAGGTCAGGGTACCATCCAGATCATTGCTATGAAGGACAGCATGCTGCGGCCGCTCGGCGAACTCAACGGACAGATGTTTATCCGCCTGCCGGAATCTGCCATTCAGAAAAGAAAAACAGAACTCGTTATTGGTATATACAGCAACAACAAGCAACTCAAAACCGTGAAGACCACTTTTCTCGGTCCCGGTTAACACAAGAACAATACAGTACATAAAAACAGAACACTATGAACTGGGGAACAAGAATTATCATCATCATGAGCCTGTTTGTATGCATGATCGGCTACTTTGTAGTGCGCAGCATGCAGCAGGGAGTAGACCTGGTAGCGCCCGACTATTATGCGCGTGAAATCCGTTACCAGGGTACCATCGACAAAATGAACAATGCCAAAGCGCTCTCCTCTGGCATTGTGGTGCATAAAGCAGGAGAAGCCATTACGGTGGCTTTCCCCGGCGAAATGAAGGGCAAGGTGGTAACAGGTACCATTAACCTGTTTAAGCCATCGGATAAAACGCAGGACCGCGTGCTGGCCATTACGCTGAACCAGGACGCTGCCCAGCAGATTGATGCTGCAGCCCTCACCGGCATGTATAAAGTGCAGGTAGACTGGACGGCCGATGGCAAGGACTATTACAGCGAACAGTCTGTGGTATTCTAATGGAATGGATGATTACAGCACTGGCACTGGGCTTTCTCGGAAGCTTCCATTGTGTGGGCATGTGTGGTCCGCTGGCCATGGCTTTGCCTCTGCCGGGGCAGGAGTTGCGGCACAAGGTACTCGGCGCGTTGCTGTACAATATGGGCCGGGTAGTCACCTATGCTTTGCTGGGTGTACTCTTTGGAGCGCTGGGCGCCTCGCTCTTCCTCACGGGTTACCAGCAGCAGTTGTCCATCGCAGCCGGAGCGTTCATGATACTGGCAGTGGCTTTGCCCGCATTGCTGCACTTTAAAGCGGGTTCGCAACGCTGGTATCAAAAACTTTTTCAGCCGGTGCAACAGGCCATTTACCGGCAGTTTAACCGCATGAGCTGGTCTGGCGTATTGACGGTAGGCCTGCTCAACGGATTATTGCCCTGTGGCCTGGTGTACATGGGTATTACCGGATCGATCGTAACCGGCAGTGTGGTCAAAGGAAGCCTGTTCATGGCCCTGTTTGGCCTCGGTACTTTACCGGCCATGCTGCTGCTCATGCTCAGCAAATCGATGTGGAGTATGCCGGTGCGCAACCGTATTAAGAAAACTTTACCATACATGGTGGCATTGGTAGGCGTGCTGCTCGTGCTGCGGGGGCTCAACCTGGGTATACCCTATGTGAGTCCTGCATTTCATGACGTGCCCGCCGGACAGCTCAATTGTCACCCGTAACCTTACTGAAGCTGTTCCTTTTAGTGTTTTGTTCTGTATGGCCCGCCTGTTCTCAGGCGGGCTTTCTTTTACGGCCTCATTTCCTTATCTTTAAGAAAGAAGAAACACTAACCATATGCAAGAAGCCAGGCGTCTATTTGACATACTCGATATCAAGGTGGAAACCATGCCCAAGCCCGACATGCTGGCAGCCAAAGAGCAAGGCAAATGGCGCGGATATGCTACCCATGAAGTGAAAAAGCTATCGGTGCAACTGGCTGCAGGCCTTTTGCGTATTGGTCTCAGTGGCAACGATCTGACTGCCGAAAAGCAGGATAAAATCGCCATCATTGCCAATAACCGTCCGGAGTGGGTGATCACCGATTTTGCCACCCAGCAGATGGGAGCGGTGCTGGCGCCTATTTATCCCACCATCAGCTCGGCCGAACTGGCGTATGTGCTCAAAGATGCCGATGTGAAAATCATGTTCGTGTCGGACAAAGAGCTGTACGACAAGATCATGGAGATCAAAAACGAACTGCCCAGTCTTAAAACAGTTTATACCTACGATAAAGTGCCCGGTGCGGCCCATTGGACCGAGTTGCTGGGCGAGTATTCCGAAGAGGAATACCAGGCTATTCAGCGCATCCGTAATGCCATTCAGCCCGAAACACTCGCAACCATCATTTATACCTCGGGCACCACCGGTAATCCCAAAGGTGTGATGCTCACCCACCACAACATTTTGAGCAATGTGCTCAGTTGTATGGAATGTTTCTCCTTTGCCGATCCCAGTGGCCGGGCCCTCAGCTTTTTGCCGCTGAACCATATTTTTGAGCGCATGGTGACTTATGTGTACCTCAACAAAGGGGTGTCGGTGTACTATGCCGAAAGTATGGACACCATTGGCGACAACCTCAAGGAAGTGAAGCCGGTTGTGTTTACCACCGTGCCCCGTCTGCTCGAAAAAGTGTATGAAAAAATTGTAGCCAAGGGGCATGAGCAAACCGGTATCAAAAAAGCCCTGTTCTTCTGGGCGCTCAACCTCGCTTCTAAATTTGAAATCAATACCAACCAGGGTATCTGGTACAATATGCAACTGGCGCTGGCCAATAAACTGGTGCTCTCCAAATGGCGCGAAGCCCTGGGCGGCAACGTTAAAGCC
>Ga0247823_10005501_pt1 | contig 10082 bp, 10 predicted proteins | sample 13C_PalmiticAcid_2_FD_192426 | JGI IMG/M metagenome (GOLD analysis project Ga0247823, IMG submission 192426) | Soil microbial communities from agricultural site in Penn Yan, New York, United States - 13C_PalmiticAcid_Day30 | ecosystem: Environmental > Terrestrial > Soil > Agricultural land...
AATTAATGGGGAAGGGTATGTAGAGAACTGGATAAGAGGCGACCGGTATGCTAAAAATGGACCTGGTTCATACCAGTGGATTGACAGGCGCTACCTTATTACCAGGCCTGGTGTGCCGCTACTGGTTGCTGTTAGCAGAAAACAATACCTGGAAGATATGCTTAAGTACCTGGAGATCGAGAAAGCCAATTTTAATCATAGTAATGGCAAAATGATAAAGGATATCGCAAATGAGCAGGCGGAATGGGCAAGAAAAAGAAGAACAGTTTTGGAGGAAGATAAACTAGCCTATCCAAAAGTTTATGAAGCTAAGAAAGCAAAGTTGAAAGAGTTACTGGCAAACTCCAGACCGGAATGGCTACAAAAACCGGCTGTTGTGGATAACAATAACAGGACTTACGATGCCAACAAACGCCTTGAAAGCCTTGGGAAGTTTTATGAAGCAGAGGATGAATTTACTTCTGCCTTGTATGTGATAAATCCCGCCTATTTCAAATCAACTAACGCACCGTCAACAAAACCGCTCTTCATAGAAGTACAGTTCCGGTATGAATTGGGCAGGGAGAGTGAGTTCTCGGAGAGGCTGTTCAGCAACTTTTTGAAAAACTTTGATATGGATGCGTTGAGAAAGATGCTGGAGTGAAAACGATTGAGTTCTTTCCCCGCCAGGCGGTAAACGAATAATCAAAAGGATAATTTTGATATTTACCATTCAGGAATGGCTGATACAAAGCTGGCCAGCACTGAAAAAAATGGACAACATTAAGCTCAAAGTATAGGATGAAGCGGTTTCCCGCATATTCAGCGTGGACCTGAGTTTCAGAGAAACAAAAAACCGGAAAACAGACAAAAATTTGCTGCTTTCCGGTTAAGTGGTCTCGCCAGGAATCGAACCTGGATCTGGAGCTTCGGAAACTCTCATACTATCCATTGTACTACGAGACCAATCTTTACTTTATCAGACCGCCAACATTGGTTGCGAAGATCTTTACCGCGATGGCGAGCAAAATTACACCAAAAAACTTTCTCACTGCCAACAATCCGGCCTGTCCTAAAAGTTTCGCAATATAGTTCAATGATCTTAAAACCACGTAAACTATCAGAAGATTCACCAGTATCCCCGCCAGGAGAGTCCATTTATCATAGTTGGCATTGAGGGAAATAATAGTCGTAAGCGTGCCGGAACCCGCTATCAGCGGGAATGCTATGGGAACCAGCGATCCGGATTTGCTGTCGCCTTCGGCTTTGAAAAACTCGATTCCCAGCACCATCTCCAGGCCCAGAATGAAGATCACAATGGAGCCTCCCACCGCAAATGAACCAACATCCAGCCCCAATACGCCGAGAAACTTTTCTCCTGCAAAGAGGAAAAGGATCATCAATCCACCGGAAATCATGGTGGCCCGGGCCTCATGGATGCCGCCCATCTTTTGCTTCAGGGAAATCAATAAGGGGATGGATCCGAAAATGTCTATCACCGCAAACAGCGTGAAGGTCACAGTTATGAGAGAGTCCGCCGACCAGTTCATAGGTTTTCGTTTGTATACAAGTTACATGATTCGGCGGAGATTCAGAGAGCCCTCATTTAGGGCTGGGCTTGTGCTGTTCTTTGGGAGTAGGGATATTGCTCAGGGGCTCGTGCACAAAGCCATCGCCCTTGCGGCTGATACGGATCACACATCCATAATGGAGGGAAAACGCGCCAAAGGAATCGAGCAGCGCGGTGCCTGTGATATGCGCCAGGATGCTGCGGATCACGCCGCCATGGGTCACAACAGCGGTAGGTTCAGGTTCAGAAGCGATCCTCAAAAAAGTTTCAATAACCCGGGTATATAAATCGATATAGTTCTCTCCCCCGGGGATCCGCACATTCACATAATCCTTCATCCAGGGATCGATCACATCAGCAGGGATATCGTCCCATTTCAGCAACTCCCATTCCCCGCAGTTGATCTCTTTCAACTGATGTTCCCAGTTAATATCAATTTCAGGAAATAAATGTTCCGCCAGCTTGCTGCAACGCTGTAGCGGACTGCTGTAAACCGAAGAGATCTCACCTGGTAATACATTCCTGATTATGGCAGCTTCCGCATGAAAACTGTCTTTGACATCGATGTCCGCCTGCCCGTAGCAGGTTCCTTTTTCAATCAGCGGGGCGGTATGACGGATCAGGTAAATACTCATATCCAGTATCTGAGAATGATGATGGCACTAAGGTAGAACACAATCTCCGCAATCTGCTGGATCGCTCCCAGGCAATCACCTGTATAACCGCCAATCCATTTTTTGAAGTAGACATTAGCCTGCCAGGCAGCGATGGCCATGGGAATAACTGCTACCAGTAACCGTGGATCCAGCAAAGCGAAAGGCGCCAATGCAAACAGAGTTGCCACCAGCAGTATTCCGGGTGATGGCTTCTTACTGGTGATGGGCTTGGCTTTGGAAGCATCGATATCGGTCACGTATTCATAAAAGCGGATTGTATAAACGCCCATCAGCCTGCTGGCGCCATGTGCGGCGAGCAGCATCAACAGGAAATTTCCATAGTTGACGAAAACACTCATACTCGGGCTTTCCAGGCTGGGCGTGAATTTTGGGAGCTCACGCAGGAGCAGGAATTTTACTGACAATACACTGATCAGTCCGATCACCCCGAAAGTGCCAAGGCGACTGTCTTTCATGATGGTGAGGATCTTCTCTTTCGTCCAGCCGCCTCCGAATGCATCACAGCAATCGGCAAAGCCGTCCTCATGAAACGCGCCTGTAGTAAGGATCCCTGCAATGATGGATGCCACTATTGCAATATCTTCTCCGATATATTTATTGAATACCACATACACCAGCCAGCTGATGCCCGCCACCATCCACCCGATGAGTGGAAAGTATTTTGCGGACTTCTCCAGGTATTCCTGCGAATGGTCTGTATAATGAGGAACAGGCAGCCGTGTCAGGAACATCATGGCGGTAAAGAATATGCGTATTTCTTTTTTCATTGATCAGGTCGTTGGCCGGGATTTATCTGATTCGGTGGTATTGCTTACGCCGGCCGTGTCAAAGCTGGCCATTTCATTCAGGAAGGCAACGGCAGAACGGATAATGGGAATGGCCAGTGCAGCCCCGGTACCTTCTCCCAGGCGCATGCCCAGGTGCAGCATCGGACGGGCTTCCAGGTGAACAAGCATGGCGGCATGCCCCTGCTCGTTGCTGGTATGTGCAAAGATGCAATTATCTTTTACGGCTGGCTCCATCAGTGAAGCCAGCAACAGGGAAGCAGTTGCAATAAAACCATCCACTACAATGATCATGCGATGCTCTGCTGCAGCAAGATAAGCTCCCGTCATCATCGCGATCTCATAGCCACCTACCTTGCTCAGCAATTTTACAGGATCATTGCCCAGTGATCCCAGACGATGAAGCTCATACGCTTTTTTCAGCGTGGCCGTTTTGACTGCCATCTGCTCATCATTCACGCCTGTGCCGCGTCCCACGCAGTTTTCAATGCTGAGGCCGGTAATGGCAGACATGATCAGGGCGGCAGAAGAACTGTTACCAATGCCCATCTCTCCAAAGCCAATGGTATTGCAGCCCTGTAAGGCAAGCTGCGTCACAATGGAGCGACCCGCTTCAATAGCGGCAACCACATTGGTTTCCGTCATGGCATCCGTTTCAAGGTAGTTGGCAGTGCCAGGCTGTATTTTGGCATTGATGAACTGGTCGAGCGAAATGGAACTGTCCCATTCCTGGTTGTTGACACCGGCATCCACCACTGTAAGGCCGATATTATGAAGTCTGGTGAATACATTGATGGCGGCGCCGCCACGGATGAAGTTCAGCACCATCTGGGCTGTCACTTCCTGTGGGTAGGGGTTCACCAGCCCGGTTTTAGCAATGCCATGATCGCCTGCAAAAACAACGATCTGCGGATCGCGGATCTCAGGGCGGAGGGATTGCTGCACCAGGCCTGCAACAATTGCAATCTCTTCGAGCAAACCGAGTGAGCCGGGGGGCTTGGTCTTATTGTCGATCGCGGATTGCAATTGCTGACGCAGCTGGTTGGACTGGTTACTCATAGTTTTCGTTGAATTGTTCAGACTTCCTGCAGGAGGTCGCAGAAATAAAAGCCATAATCGGATGGCTTATCCATAGAATCCGGGTTTAGGGTGTTAGTGCGGGGTGCTTCATAAGTACGGCGTACAATGCCGCCCTTCGTAAAGGTAACTGGATAATTAAAAACGGGGCCATCGAATACAAAGGAATGGTACTCGCCATTCTCTCCGCATACGTCCACACCTGGTGGAAGATCACGAACGAATGAGCTATCGATCATCCGCCCGCAAAAACTTTTATCGAGGTATTGCTCGTTAACGCAAACTATTATTGCTTTGAAACCCAGATCCAGGAACTCTTCCATCAATTCCTGCGTTGGAATGTTCCAGAGAGGGAATACAGCCTGCAGTCCCAGGCTTTCCAGCTTGATCTCACGGTAAGCGCGGAGATCCTGCAGAAAGATATCGCCGAACACGGAATGTGTATAGCCCTTCGCCCTGAAATCATTCAGCTTTGTGGTCATGATGGATTCATACTCCGCCATGCCGGGCATTTCGGGCAGTTCGAGTGTATGTAATGGAATGCCGAGAGAATCAGCCTGCGCGGCTAATAAGCTCCTGCGTACACCATGCATGGATACACGGTCGTGAGCTGCATTTACACTGGTGAGCAGTGCATTGATGTGAAAGCCCGGATCTTGTTTGATACGATGTAGGCAGAGCGCAGAATCCTTGCCGCCACTCCAGTTCATGAATGACTGCATTACAGAATTCGTTACCAGGCTTTTTTCGCTCAGGCTCATGGGCTAGTTAATGGATTTGCAATATAACGGAACAAATTATTAAACGATCAAATTTTTACAGCTCTTCCTGATACCATGAACACTGCTTCATCTGCCACACGTGCTATCAACTGGTTGGCCCAGCCCTGGAGGTCGGTGAATTTGCGGCCTACTTCAGTATCTGCATGAAGGCCCATCCCTATTTCGTTTGAAATGATGATGAACACACCGGATCTTTGTTTGAGCTGCACTATTTCCTGTTCCACCAGCTGAAGGCATTGCTGTACATCGTTCTTCGTATCCACAAAAAAATTAGTGAGCCAGAGCGTAACGCAATCGATCACTACCACACGGCCATCCACAGGCAATGCGGCAAAATGTTTTTCTTCTTCAATGTTGGTCCAGCGTTCATCACGGTCATGTTGATGGATCCGGATGCGGTCTTCAAACTCTGTGTCCCATTTACGGGCCGTGGCGAGATAGACCGGGTTATTGCTGAGGCTGAGCGCCAGGTCCTGTGCATAACGGCTCTTGCCGCTTCTTACGCCGCCAGTGACATATACGATACGGTTACCGGTGGTCATGCCAGGCATGTTTTTCTTTGAAGAAAGTATCTTTTTGTGAGAGCTCAAGGAGGCAGGCGCGGCAGAGGCATTCGCCGTAGCGGGCTTCCAGGAAGGCCCGTTGCTCATAATCGAGACTGATGCCATAACACTGGCAATGGGTCACATCGCCCACCTTGCATTCGAAGCCGGCATTACAACGTGGGCATTTCTTGGCTTCATGCTTGCACATAGGCTTCGTTTTGAAAGAGGGAAACTGTTTTATGACGGAGGTGGTGGGGAACCTTGAAGAATTGCGGATGGAAGCAGGCAGCGAGGATCTCGATGCCATCCACCAGCGTACCGGCACTGGGCTGTGTGAAGAGGTCGTAGTCCGCAATATGAACGGCCTGTTCTTTCACTGCCGTCAGGTTGTCCCAGCCGGGTTTCTGTGTGAGGAGATGTAGTTCTTCACGGCTTCTTTTTACATCAAAGCCGCAGGGCGCGATCACCAGTACTTCGGGATCGTACTTCTGTATTTTTTCCCAGGGGGTAACAATACTGTCGCCCGCAGGGTTGGAGAGCATATCGATGCCTCCTGCATAGGCCACCTGGAAAGGGATCCAGTGCCCGCAATTATAAACCGGTTCGATCCATTCCATGATCATCACCCTTTTGGGCATGGCACGATGCGCGCGCAATGTGTCAATAATGGTATCGATCCTTTGCTGCAGGGCCGCCAGGTAAGGATAAGCAGCCTCTTCAGCACCCATTGCCGAAGCAATGGTGATAGCCGTCTGGAAAACATCCTGCAGGTTGTTGGGCGTAAGCGCCACCAGCTTCGGTTGTTTATCCAGGTTAGCCACGGCAGCAGCCGTACAGGCAGTATCGATCTGACAGACCTCACATACATCCTGGGTGAAGATCACATCTGGTGAGATCTCTCCGAGGGCCTGCTCATCCACATAGTAGAGGCTCTTGCCCTGGGCCTTGGAAGCTGAGAAGATCCTGTCGATCTCGATACTGCTGTATTGCTTGCCTTCCAGCACACAACGCACCACTTTTGTTTTTTCAGCCAGCGCCTGTGGCGGACACTCGAACGTAATGCCCTGCAGCAGGTGCTGCAATTGCATATCGTAGATCATCTGCGTGGCGGCGGGAAGAAAGGAAGAGGCTGTCATGATGCTGTATTGAATGATTTGAAATTAATGTGCCAGTCTCAATGCACTGTACCTGCGTTGCAGCAGCTCAAAACCTCCGAACAGGATGCCGCTGTATACCAGCGTACCTACCAGGAAATTCCTTTCATAAGGGATGGCTGCCACCAGGCTGGTGAAATAACCAGCCAATGTTTTAGGGTACATGCTGTTCTCTATCATGAAGCAACCGGGGCTGGTTCCGATCCAGTGGATCAGGGTAGCTACCAGTGATGCCACAATGATATTGGTAACGGTCACTTTGCGGATCATATACCTGGAAGCGACCGCCATCAGTGCATAGGAGATATAAGTCCAGTAGAAGCCTTCATAGAAGAAACGCCACTCATTGTAGTAAACAAAACGGTTGAGGATGATATCGCTCATCCAGAGTGTGAGCACCGGAAAAAGTACCGATTTCACCCTGTTATTGAAATAAGCGCCTCCAAACAGGGCCATAGCGCCCAGTGGCGTAAAGGTGGCGATCGGGTTCATGGGAGCTTCCGAGCTCAGGATGATCCTCATCAGTGCAACCACTATCATGAATGCAAACAGTACAGTGTTGCGGGGATTGATTTGTTTCAATGACATGTTCGTTTCTGTTTTATGATTTTAAAGCCTTACTGCTACACCGGCAATGAAATTGGTGCCCAGTGTGCCATAGCCTAATACTTCCTGGTATTTGGCATCGGTGATATTCTTCACGTCAGCAAATATACGGATACGGTTGTTGAATAACTTGTATTCAGCATAGGCATTCCAGAGTGTATAGGAAGTCAGCGGCACCATGATCTGTGCATACGTTGGGGGAGGACCGAAATCGAGGTCATAACGCTTACCGTACGTGTACACATTGGTGCTCACGAACAGGTTTTTGGTCACCTGGTATCCGATAGTAGCTCCGAAAGCATGCTTGGGCCTGCGCACCAGGTTATAATAGCTGCTGTCTTTCCCGGATTTGGTAGTGGTAACCTTTCCGTCAACATAGCTATAGTACAATTTGATGTTGAGATCTTTGGTGATATTGATGGTAGGCTCGATCTCGAGACCCTGATCCTTCTGCTCGTTCAGGTTGGTATTCTGGTTGTTCAGATAGATGATCACGTCTTTGATACGCCTGTTGAAATACACGACGCGGGCTTCCAGTACATTATTGATCAGAGAAGCCTGCGTTCCCAGTTCCCAGGTATAGGATTTTTCAGGCTTCAGGTCCGGATTGCTTCCGAACAATCCATACAACTCAGACAGGCTGGGGGCTCTGAAGGCAGAAGCGATATTCGCAAATACTTTCACATTACTGTTGACAAGGTAAGATGGGTTAAAGCTGAAGGTGAAATTATTACCGAACTGGCTGTGGTTGTTGTAACGTGCGCCGGCTTCGAGATAGAATCCGTTCAGGTCTTTCAGGTATACGGAGAGGTATGGGCTGACGATGGTGATATCAGGGTTCCTCTTCTGGGTATTGGTGTCGAGCAATTGCTGAATACGAACATCTGTACCAAGCAGCACCTGCACTTTTTTATGCAGATCATATTGTGCAAAGGCCTCAGCCAGCTGTGCTTTCCCGCGGTAGCTGTAACCCCCGGCCATTCTGTCTACATCATCATACTGGTATTGCGCAGTCACCTGCCCTTTGTTGAATTTGAAGTTGGCCTGTGTTCCTGCAGTGATGAGGCGGCTGGTATAATTGTCTTTGGTATCGTAGAAAGAACCACCGTCGAAATCGCCGCCGATGGCAGCATAACGGAAGAATGGTTTTACGCGAAGGTTGTTGATCACTTCTCCATCGAGGTTCACGCTAACTGCGTTCTGCATGTAACCATCTTTATCGAATGTTTTCACCTGCGCAGTATCGAGCGCTTCGGAGATACCTTTCGTTTCATAGTGGTTGAAACCGATATTGTATCGGAGTTTATCATTTCCTCCACCCATGCCGGCATCAGCTTTGATGGTGTTGTAAGATCCCATGGCATAGCTTCCGTATACTTCAGCGGGTTTGCCATTGGTGCCTTTGCGGGTGATGATATTGATCACACCGGCAACTGCGTTGGAGCCGTAAAGGGTTGATTGCGCACCCTTCAGGATTTCGATCCGCTCGATCTGATCGATGGGGATAAGGCGAAGGTCGAATGCACCGCCTGTTCCTGAAGGATCGGCCAGCGGAATACCATTGATGAGAATGACTGTGTAGTTGGAAGTGGCGCCGCGGAAGAAAATGGATTTGTCTTTTCCGGGATTGCTGGTAGCGCCGTTCACCACCATGCCGGTTTGTTCTGTGAGCAATTGGGCGAGGTCTTTACCAATGCTGCGGTCCAGGATGGTCCTGTCCAGCACCGTGATCACTTTACCGGTCTCAGAGGCTTTGCGTTCGTACTTGGAAGCAGTAACCACCACTTCATCCAGTTGCTTTCTGGAAGTGGAGTCTTGCGCACTGGCCTGCATAGCAGCAAGCAGGGCAACAAGGGAGAGAAGTTTCTTGTTCATGTTCGTAGTTTGTTTTGAGAACTATGAACCTTCGGAAATTAATTCATTACTGAAATGAAATGTGAGGTAGTACAAATGAATGCACTCATTTCATCCCGGCTTTTCACCCGAAAGCTCGCTGATGTTGTTACATGCAACTGGCAGGTCTTCTGGCTTGTTGCATGTTCAACACCTTCCCATCAAACAAAGACAGTGGTATGAAGATTGAACAATGATACAGGGTTTACAACTGCATCTGCAACTTACAGCTACGGGGATAGCACCGGAATTCCACCGGTTTCCCTTTTAATCCTGGGATCATGATGATCCCGGAAACCAATTACGGCAGCAAATGTAGGCTTGTGGAGCTTATAGCCAAAATGATTTTACCAACTGTATCTTAACGTGAGCCCTCCGAAGTAGTTTACGCCCGGTGCTGTATTGTAGTAACGTCCGCCGGACGCATTGATATCGTTACCCAGACTATACTCCGTATCAAACAGGTTATCAACGCCTGCGAAGAGATCGGCGCTGATCTTTGAACCGAAGTTCTTACGCCATCCCGCCCTGATCCCGGTGAGCTGATAAGCACTGGCAAAATCTGCATTGGCATCATTCAATGGAGTAGGATCGCTGTAGAACCAGGTGATATTGGTGTAAATGCCGGGTTGGGTAGTCAGGTCCAGTCCAGCTGCAATGGTATGCGGCGCCACCCCGGGGAGGGCCTTTCCACTGAGGTCGGTGGTCAGTTGTTTGAAGTTTCTGTATTTGAAGAAATACCAGGTATGGCTGCCCCAGAGTTGTAAGCTGGAAACAAATCCCTTTGATTTTGGAACGAAATTGTACCGGAGTTGTGACTCGATGCCTTCCTGCCTGGTAGTGCCGGCATTCTCGAAGAAGTCGGCGCCGCTCTGGTCCCTTCTCTGCACAATGGCGTCCTTGAGCTCATAGCGGAATGCATTCACTTCGATATACAATGCATTGTTCAGCCAGTTGCTTTTAACGCCCGCTTCATAACTTACACCATGTTCCGCATTCAGGTTTGTATTGATC
>Ga0247823_10005502_pt1 | contig 10082 bp, 9 predicted proteins | sample 13C_PalmiticAcid_2_FD_192426 | JGI IMG/M metagenome (GOLD analysis project Ga0247823, IMG submission 192426) | Soil microbial communities from agricultural site in Penn Yan, New York, United States - 13C_PalmiticAcid_Day30 | ecosystem: Environmental > Terrestrial > Soil > Agricultural land...
GATCGGCACCTCGACCGGCCGGATGACGCCCAGCAGCAGCAGCGCCGCGGCGCCCGAGAGCGCCGTCACGTCGGAGCGCACGCGCCCGTGGATCAGCACCCCGACGACGGCGACCAGGACAGCCAGCGCCGCGATCTGATCGAAGTTCATGGCTGGTGCAGACCTTCCCACGCTCGCCGCGTCAAGACTTTTGCCGCTCGGAACGGGACGGCTGGCCTAGATGTGATAGCGTGCCGCCATGCATTCCGGGGACATGAACAGGCGGCCCGCATATCGGGGCCGCGCCGGCGCCGCGTTCGCCATCGCCTCCAGCCTGCTGCTGGTCCAGTGCTCTCCCAAGGAGGAGGCGCCCGCGCCCGCAGCGCCGCCGCCCGCCGCACAGCCGCCCGAGAAACCGCCCTTGCTGCCGGTTCCGCCGCCCGCCCTCACCCGCGCCGATCTGCTGGCGGCGATGAACGCGGCGGCGTCCGACTACGCCGCCGGCGCCAGCCTCGCGGGCGCCGATCCACTGGTCGGCCGCAGCTTCGTCGTGCGGCTGGCCTTCGGGTGCGCCGGGCCGGGCGGCAAGGGCTCTCCCGGACTCGCCCACTGGGCGCCGGGGGCGAAGGGCCGGACTATCGAGCTTTCCCTCACCCCGCAGGACTGGACCGAAACGCCGCTCATCGCGCCGGCCGTCGCCGCCAAGGCCTGGGAGGCGGCCGAAGGCGTCTGGATCGAACGCCCCTGGCAGCTCTCCGACGGCTGCCCCATCGCCGCGCCGGTCGCGGACGACGACGCCGAACCGCAGGCCCAGGCCCCGGCGCCGGCCTCGCCACAGACCATGGGGATCGCTGCGGTGTTCGCGCCGGAGGGCTCGCGCTTCGGGCGTCGCAATGGCCGTCCCTACGCCTTCACGCAGCGGGCGACAGGCGATCAGCCGGCCACGGCCCCGGCCAAGGGCTACCGCGTCGTGCTCGAGGGGCGGCTGGCCGCCTTCCCCGACGGGCGGGCCGTCAACTGCCGATCCGAGGCGCCGGGCCAGCGGCCCGTCTGCATCGCCGCGACGCAACTCGATCGCGTCGCCTTCGAGGACGGCGACACCGGCGCGCAAATCAGTGAGTGGCGGAAGGACTGAGGCGCACCTAGGTTCATCGAAGACACTCGAACGATCGCCAAAAGGACCGCTCCCATGTCCGACACCCCAGACCTGCCCGAGGTCGTCCGCACCGATAAGCGCTTCGAAATCCGGGACGGAGACGAGGTCGCCTTCGCCGAGTACCGGCTGCGCGGGGACAGCGTGATCTTCCCGCATACCGTCGTGCCGGAGGCGTTCGCCGGCAAGGGCGTCGGCAAGCGCCTGGTCGAGGCCGGCCTCGCCTTCGCCCGAGAACAGAAGCTGTGGGTGCGCCCGCACTGCCCGTTCTTCCACGCCTACATCTCCAAGCGTCCTGAGCTGCACGAGATGGTGCATCCCGACGAGCGCCCCGGCCTGACGGAAAAGGCGTGATGGAGGTCGTCCGCACCCCGCGCCGCTTCGAGATCGATCTGGGCGGCGGCGAGTTCGCGTTCGCCGACTACCAGGTCGTGGGCGACAGCATCGTCTTTCCCCATACCGTGACGCCGCCGGCCTTCGGCGGGCGCGGTCTGGGCACGCGACTGGTCGAGGCAAGCCTGGCCTTCGCCCGCGAGCAGGGGCTGAAAGTGCGCCCGCACTGCTCGTTCTTCCGCGCCTACATCGCCAAGCGCCCGGAACTGCACGACTTGGTGCATCTGGACGAGAGGGCGGCGCTGGCGGCCTGAGCGGCGGCTACTTCGCCGGCGGTGCGGACTGCTTGTCCAGCGCCTCCGCCGCCAGCGCCAGTTCGCTGGGCGCCTGGCCGTTCATGAGCGCCCGCGCAATCTGCGCATTGCCCCCGCCGTGCGGGTTGTTGGCGACGATCGAAAGGATGGCCAAGGCCTCGGGCTTGCGGTCGCGAAGCAGCAGCGCCTCTCCCGCCATGATCGATGCGGCGTCCACGGTCGGCGCCATGGCCCGCACCGTCAGCAGCGCGTTCACGTCGTTGTCGTTCGGATAGGCCGGGTCGACGGTGCGCGACCGGGCGTAGGCCAGCAGGATCCGATAGTCGTCCTCGTCCAGTGCGTAGGCCTTGATCAGATAGGGCCGCGCCGCATTGAAGCGGCTCTCCAACTGGGCCTTGTCACGTTCTCCGGCCTTCAGCTGGCCCATTCCCGCGACCAACAGGGCCTCGACGTCCTTGGGATCACGCTCCAGCCGGCGCTTGACGATGGCCTCTCCCGCCGCGACATCGCCATAGGCGAACTCAGCGCGGGCCAGGGTCAGTTCGGCGGCCCGGTCGTCAGGCCAGCGCTGAGCCCGCCGCCGAAGGTCGGCCACCAGCGCGGCGTCCGCCTCGTCGCCGCCGCTCGCGTCGCTGGACAGCCGAAGATTGTCGAGAAGAAAGTGCTCGGCGGATGGCGGAAGTGTGCTGACCTTGATTTCCGGAGGGTTCGGAAGCGGGTCGTTGATCGTGAACGCCACCAGTTTCCTGTAGTTGCGGAGCTTGCGGCCAAGTTCTTCGAGGCTCTTGCCGCTGGCCGCCTCCATCGCCTTGACCGGATCCTCGCCCATCGCGATGGCGAGGGTGGCCTTGGTCAGCTGAGCCGACCGCTCGGCGTCACTGCGCATGTAGTGCATCAGCAACCAAGCCTGGGAGTAGTAGACGCTCTGGAGGTCGGAGCGCAGCTCCCATGGCGCCTTGGAGATCACGACGTCCCAAGGAATCCAGTTCGACTCGAACAACGAATAGGCGCGTCCCGAATTGTAGCGGCCCACTTCGGCGCTGTTGGCCATGACCTTGGTGGTCATGAAGTATTCCGCCCACCCCTCGATGAACCACCCAGGATAGGCCGCCGGGAAGTTCTCCAACATGAAGGCGTGCGCGTATTCGTGAAACAACACCTCATCGCCGGCGATGCCGATCACCGACTCATTGGCCAGGGCGAAGGTCGCTCCGGCGTTCGCCGTATAGAAGCCGCCAACGCTCTCATCGGTCCACGGCGCGGCCCGTCGCACGTCGCGCTGGCTGTCCACCAGATAGACCTCGAGCTTGCGCGGCTGCGTCTTCGGCGCTGAAGGATTCGCCAGCCGCAGCACCGCATCGAACACGCTAAGCCGCAAGGCGAGGTTGCGGACGCGGGCTTCCCGCCCCTGGCCGTAGACGATGAAGCGCTCCGTCTCGGCCTTGAACCAGGGTGCGGCCGCGGGAACGGTCGGCCACACGAGCGCGACCGCCATCGCCGCCGCCCACCGCGTGTTCTTCCTGGTCCGCATAACTCCTCCACGCACTCTGGTCGTTCAAACTGTTCGAATTGCACGCGGCCGTAGCGCGGACGTCAGTCCCGCGCGCCGTCGCCCTTGCCAGCCTTGGCCTCCTCCGGCGCAAGTGGCGTCGCCTCCACCTCCGCCCCGGCGGCTTCGGCCTCTTCCACAGACTTGCCGGCCATGAGGGCTCGGGCCTGGGCCGCCATCGCTCCCCCATGTGGGTTGTTGGCGACGATGGCGAGCAAGCCTGCGGCTCGTTCCTTCTCGCCGTGCTTCAGCAGCGCCGCCCCGGCCATGACGGTGATGATGTCGACCGTAGGCGCCAGCGAACGCGCGGTGAGGAGCGCGTTCATATCGTTCTCGTTGGGAAAAACCGGCTCGACTGTCCGCGAAAGGACGTAGGCGAGCAGGACCCGGTAGTCTCCCTCGTCGAGCTTGTGGGCCTTGATGAGATAGGGCCGCGCCGCCTTCGCCCTGGCGACACGGGTCTCCGGCGCGCGCTGGCCGGCGATGATCTGCCCGGTCCCAGCGAGCAGCAGCGCCTCGACGTCATTGCTGTCGGCCTCGAGGCGGCGATCTGCAAGCGCCTCGCCCGCGGCGATGTCGCCATGGGCGAACTCCGCAGCCCCTAGCACCAGCTCGGCGTATCGGTCGCCTGGCCAGCGCGCTGCGCGCCGTCGCACGTTGGCCGCAAACGATGGATCGACTTTGTCGTCGCGCTGGGCGACCAGGCGGAGATTGTCGAGCAGCAGATCATCTGCCGACGCCGGAAGACGGGTGACAGCGACCTGCGGCGTCTCCTTCAGGACGTCGGTGAACTTGAAGCCCGGCAGGCTCTGATAGGCGCGGAGGGCCTTCGTCAAATCCGCGACAGACAGACCCGTCGCCTTGAGCAGCGCATCCATCGGCGCCGCACCGTTGGCGATGGCGACGACGGCCTCGTTGAGCTGCTTGGCGCGTGTGGGATCGCTGCGCATGTAGTGCATCAGCAGCCATGACTGTGAGTAGAACAGGTGCCGCCGGTCGCCGCGAATCTCCCACGGCGACTTGGAGAGCACGTCCTCCATCGGCAGCCAGGGCGCATTGAACAGCCAGTAGGCGCGATTGTCGTTGTAGCCGCCGACCTTGACCGTTCCGCCAACGATCTCGGTGGTCATGAAGTACTCGGCCCAACCCTCAACAAACCAGCCGGGATAGCCGGCCGGGAAGTTCTCAAGCATGAAATGATGACCATACTCGTGGAAGAGCACGTCATCGGTATCGAGCCCGACGCCCACCCGGGACTCGGCGATCGCGAAGGTTCCTCCAGGTCCAGCGGAATAGAAGCCGCGGATCGTCGATGGCAGGCCGGGGCGAACCCGCCGCAACTCCGATTGGCTGTCCACGAGATAGACCTCGAGCTTGCGGTGCAGCGACTGTCTCGGGACAGGGCTCATCGCCCGCAGCACGGCGTCGAAGGTCGTCAGCTTGGCGGCGTAGTCGCGCAGCGGCGCCTCGCGACCACGGCTATAGACGATGAACTTGTCGGTCTCGGCGCGCAGCCACTCGGCGCTAGCGGCCGCCGGCCAGAGCGCGCCAATGGCGGCGACGGCGCCTAGGGCCCATCGCGCCGACTTTCCGATCCCCATGTTCCCCCCGGACATACGGTTGCAGGAAGGCTTTTAACGCCCGCAAGACGTGTGTCGAGATCACCTAGGGGAAACCCGGGCCGCTACGCCGCCAGCCCCTGCATCCGCGCGGCGATCCTGCGCACCCGCTCGGGGCCGCCCAGCAGTTGGCGGTTCAGGCCGAGGCGCTTGAACCAGTAGTGCAGGCCGAGCAGGTCGGTGATGCCCATGCCGCCATGCACCTCGGTCGCCGTGCGGGCGATGAACCGGCCGACCTCGGACAGGTGGGCCTTGGCGTGGGCGGCGGTGAGCCCGGCCTCGGCCGGCGCCTCGTCGAAGGCGTAGGCTGCGTACCAGACGAGCGAGCGGCACGGTTCGAGTTCGGCCGCCATCTCGGCGCACAGGTGCTTCACCGCCTGGAACGAACCGATGACCCGGCCGAACTGGCGGCGTTCCTTGGCATAGGCGACCGCCTTCTCGATCATCACCTGAGCCGCGCCGAGGGTGTCGGCGGCCAGCAGCGTCCAGGCCGCGTCGCGCACCGCATCGAGCGTGTGGGCCGCCAGCGGTTCGCCTGGAACGGCGTCGAAGCGAAGTTCGCCCAGCCGGCGGGTAAGGTCGATGCTGGTGACGACCGAGCGGTCGAGGCCGGGCGCATCGCCCCCCACCAGATGCAGGCCGCCGACCGTATCGGCGACCAGGAACAGGTCGGCGGTCATCGCATCGGTGACGAACAAGGACCCGCCGGTGAGCTTGCCGCCGGAAGCGACCACGCCCATGCCGTCACGGGCGCCGGCCACGGCCTCTGCGATCGCCAGGCCCACGACGACCTCGCCAGCCGCGATCCTGGGCAGCCAGCGGGCCTGCTGCTCGGCGCTTCCGCCGCGGGTCAGGGCGACCGAGGCGGCGACCGCGCCGAGGAAGGGCGCGGGAGCCACGGCGCGGCCCAGCGCTTCGGCGGCCAGCGCCGCATCGAGCAGGCCGAGCCCAAGTCCGCCGTGCTCCTCGGGGATGACGACGCCGGGCAGGCCGAAGTCGGCGAGCGCGGCCCAGACGTCGGCGCCGCTGTCGTCACGATCGGCGGCGAACCGGCGCACGCGATCGAGGGGGACTGCGGCCTCCAGGGTCCGGATCAGGCTCTCCTGCATCAGCCGCTGGTCGGGGGTGATCGAGAAATCCATGTCAGGCGCTCGCGAGCTTGGGTTCGCGCGGCATGCCAAGGCCGCGTTCAGCGATGATGTTCTTCTGGATCTGGGCCGTGCCGCCGCCGATGATCAGGCCGAGGTCGAACATGTAGTTCCACTGCCACGAGCCCTTGGCCCGCAGATGCGGCCCGTCCTCGTAGAGCACGCCGAGTTCGCCGAGGGCGTCGATGGCCAGGGCGGCGATCTGGTGGTTCAGTTCGCAGCCCTGCAGCTTGACCACCAGTCCGGCCATGCCGCTGGGCTCGCCCGTCATCGAGGCGGTGACGTTGCGCAGGCCGTTGAACTTCATGGTCAGCACGCGAGCCTGAAGTTGCATCAGCCGGTCGCAGAAAACAGGATCGTCGATCAGCCGGCGGCCGTCGACGCTCTCAGTCTTCATCAGCTCGATCAGGCTGTGCAGCCGCGCCTCGGTGGCGTTGGGGTCGCCCAGCATCCCGCGCTCGTGCTTGAGCGTGGCGTTGGCGACGAACCAGCCCCTGCCGCGGCCGCCGACCACGGCGCTCTTGGGTACGCGGACGTCGGTGAAGAACACCTCGTTGAACTCGGCCGAACCGGTCATGGTCTTCAGCGGCCGCACCTCGATCCCGGGCGTCTTCATCGAGAACAGCAGGTACGAAATGCCGTCGTGCTTGGGCGCGTCCGGCTCGGTGCGCACCAGACAGAAGATCATGTCGGCCTGGGCCGCGGTGCTGGTCCAGATTTTCGAGCCCGAGATGACGAAGTCGTCGCCGTCCTCCACGGCCTTGGTCTGCAGCGAGGCCAGGTCCGATCCGGCGCCCGGCTCGGAATAGCCCTGGCACCAGACCACCTCGCCGCGCAGGGTCGGGCCGATCCACTGCTTCTTCTGCTCTTCCGAACCGACCTCCAGCAGGGTCGGGACCAGCATCGAGATGCCCTGATTGGCGAAACCGCGGGGCGCGCCGGCGCGGGTGAACTCCTCGGCGATGATCCGGGTCTTGAGGACGTCTGGGGCGGCGCCGTAGCCGCCATATTCCTTGGGGATCGTGCGCGCGGCGTAGCCGTTGTCGATCAGCAGCCGCTGCCATTCCAAGGCGGCTTCGCGCGGCCGGGCCGCATCGCCGGCGTAGCGGTCGCGGTGGTTCGTCAGGAAGGTGCGAACCTGATCGCGGAAACCTTCCATTTCGGGGGTGAATCTGAGGTCCATCGGCGTCCTCCCAGGGCGTCGTCTCCCCTAGGCGAGCACCCCGGCCTTCGCCTCGCAAGTATGACCCGACGGAAGCTGCAACCGCGACGCACGCTCAGCGAAATCTCACATTGAACTTCAGCTCAGTTTGAGAACGACGCCTATGTATTACCTAGAACTGTAATGGCAGGCCGCATGCGCACCCTGGGGTTCAGGGCCGCTTCGGCGCCCCTTCACCCTGTGGCGGCTTGTCGCACCCAAACGGGCAAGTACCAGCAAACGCATGGGAAAAGCCGCCAGCGCCCCCGCCGCAGTAACTATTTCTTCAGCGGGCCCGACCTAGCGATAGGGCACGTGACGTAGGGGGCTGCGCATCACGGCGCCCCGACTTCGCAAAGTAATTATAGGAGAATAGTGCGCGTCGTAGGGTGTTGAGCTTTCGTATACTAAAGAACATCGTTTTTCGAATGCCGGGCGTACAAGTTCATCCCAGCGTTTCCTTGCGATCGGTACGGAAGACCCCCCAGGACACGCACACATCGCATCGCACAGTCCGCGCTGCGGTCTGAACCTGGGGACGGCCCGTGTTTTTCGACAACCTGAAGATCTCCCGCAAGCTGGCCCTGGGCTTCGCTGCGGTCGTGCTGACTATGGCCGCCATGGGCGGCGCGATGCTGGTGAACCTGCGCGCGCTCGATCACGCCCGGTTGGAGATCAAGGAGGGCCGCGAAGTGTTGGTCCTGCTCAACGAAGCCAAGTTCTACCTGACGCGCCAGGAGAACAGCTATCGCGGCTTCCTCGTCGCCGCCGACGACTACTACATCGGCCGGGTCGACAAGCACCGGGCCAGCTTCAAGGAGCGGCTGGACAAGGTGCGGACCCTGGTCGCCGACAGCCCAGAACTGACCGCGAAGATCGACTCGGCCAGCGCCTCCACCGACAAGTGGCGGACCGATGTCGTGGATGCTGGCATCGCACTGAGCCGCGACCCGGCGACCCGTCCGCAAGCCGTGGACATGGTGCGTCCCGACGGCCTCGCCGACAAGCTGATCGCGCCGGCCGAGGACGCCATCGACGCCGTGCTTGAGGCTGAAATCAAGAGCATGGCGACGCTGCAGGATTCCCAGGTCGCGACGACGAACAGCGCCTATGTTTCGCTGGCCATCGGGCTTGGAATGGCCGTGCTGATCGCCGTCGGCCTCGGCTGGCTGCTCAGCAAGATGATCGCCTCCCCGGTGAACGCGATGACCGCCACCATGCGCCGTCTGGCCCAGGGCGACTTCACCGCCATCGTGCCGGCCATGGGCCGCAAAGACGAGGTCGGCGAAATGGCGCAGGCCGTGACCGTCTTCAAGGAGGCCGGGATCGAGAAGCTGCGCCTGGAAGCCCAGAGCGCCGAAGAGCGCGCCGCCGCCGACGCCGAGCGCCGGGCCCGCGAAGAAGAAAAGGCCCGGCAGGCCGAGCAGGACGCCATCGCCATCGGCTCTCTGGCCGAAGCGCTGGACAAGCTGGCGCATGGCGACCTGACCCACCGCATCACCGCCCAGTTCGCGCCGCAGGCGCAGCAGCTGAAGACCGACTTCAACGCCGCCATGGGCCAACTTCAGGAGGCGATGAGCGTGGTCATCGCCAACGTGCAGGGCATCAAGAGCGGCGCGGGCGAAATCAGCATCGCCGCCGACGACCTGTCGCGCCGGACCGAGCAGCAGGCCGCCAGCCTGGAAGAGACCGCCGCGGCGCTCGACGAGATCACGGCTACGGTCAACCGGACCGCCGGCGGGGCCAAGACCTGCTCGGACGTGGTGCTCGGCGCCAGGGGCGACGCCCAGACGAGCGGCGAAGTGGTTCGCCAGGCCGTCGCCGCAATGAGCGAAATCGAACAATCGGCGCAACAGATCAGCCAGATCATCGGGGTGATCGACGAGATCGCCTTCCAGACCAACCTGCTGGCGCTGAACGCCGGGGTCGAAGCCGCTCGCGCGGGCGAGGCCGGCCGCGGCTTCGCGGTCGTCGCCTCGGAAGTCCGCGCCCTGGCCCAGCGGTCCGCCGAGGCGGCCAAGGAAATCAAGACCTTGATCAGCGCTTCAAGCCAGCAGGTCGGCCAGGGGGTGAACCTGGTGGGCCAGACCGGCGAGGCCCTGCAGCGCATCGTCAACCGCGTGGCCGAGATCGACAGCCTGGTCGGCGAGATCGCCGCCAGCGCCCAGGAGCAGGCGGTCGGCCTGCAACAGGTCAACTCCGCCGTTAACCAAATGGATCAGGTCACGCAGCAGAATGCGGCCATGGTCGAAGAATCGACGGCGGCGAGCCATGCCCTGGCGGGCGAGGCCGAGGCCCTGGCGGGCTCCGTCGCGCGGTTCAACATCGGCCAGGCGCAAGCCGCCCCGTTCGGACGTCGTCCGGCCGCTGCGGCCCCGCAACTGAAACGATCGAGCCGTGAGGGCTCGGCGCTCCGCAAGCCGGAGCCCGAGGCTGACGGTTGGGAAGAATTCTAGGGCGCCGCGAGAAGCGGCCCCTTGGGGGGAATATCCATGACGGAGCCAGTCGCGCCCGCCGTAATCAGCCTGACGCCGGTCCTCGACCTGCAGGCCGCCGAGCCTTTGCGAGCCGAACTGATGGCTCTGCGCGGCCGTCAGGTGACCCTGGACGCGTCGCAGGTCACCCGCCTTGGCGGCCTGTGCCTGCAAGTTTTGATGTCAGCGCAGAAAATGTGGGCCGAGGACGGCCTTAGCTTAACTGTGGATCAACCGTCTTCGGGCTTTTCAGAGCAATTGGCTGCGTTCGGCGCGCCTGAGCTGCAATTCGAGGCCTAGGGGGACTCTCGT
>Ga0247823_10005503_pt1 | contig 10080 bp, 6 predicted proteins | sample 13C_PalmiticAcid_2_FD_192426 | JGI IMG/M metagenome (GOLD analysis project Ga0247823, IMG submission 192426) | Soil microbial communities from agricultural site in Penn Yan, New York, United States - 13C_PalmiticAcid_Day30 | ecosystem: Environmental > Terrestrial > Soil > Agricultural land...
GGTCGGATGTCAGAGACACCAACGATTTTATTGGAATGAATGAAGCAAAGTGCACTTCGACATCCTCGTCCTCAAGCGTGAGAAAAGCATAGCTGGTGGCAAGGAAGACATTGGCCTGTCCGTGCTCGGAGTTGGTGAGAAGGAGCACGCGTTTGGGTGAGGCTGCTGACCCCATTGCTCTGCCGAGTTGGTTTTCAACTAAGCCACAAAATGACGGAAAATAACAAAAAGCACAAAGAGAAAAACGGTGAAGGATAAGGAGCCACAGAAAGAACGACGTAGACTCTCCATCCTGGCTCAATGGGCACAGAGCGGGAGGGGGGACTGGTATTCATAAGCCCTCCTGAGAGAAATGTCTTTGTCCGCGGGGGTGAAACGCATCGTGACCCGCCAGCGGGATGACGAAGCCGGCATGGGTGTGGCAAGGGAAGTGGGATATCGGTTCTTCCCTGGTTGTGGACGAGCAGAGGGTGGGTGGACGTGTCTGCGGCAGCGGAACGTGGGCGTGACCCGGTAAGCGAGATCATGCCCCAAGACAGGGGCTTGAGCAAGTCCATGGATGGCTGCGTTCACTAACTGCGAATGGCTTCTCATTTACAGTTGGATGCTGATTGCCTCAGATAGGGTTAATCCTGTCCGCTCCTAGAGTGAGGAGGCCTTCGAATGTCTGTACGCTACCAGCGCACTGCGAAACCAATGCCAAGAACAGAGACCTCAACTTGATGTACCACCACAGGGAAACAGATGTTCGAGAACACGGCTACCATTGCAACTGGAATTTGCCAAGGCAGCCGCATGCTGGGCCTGCATCACAGCACCCGAATTCCGAAGCGGCCTGTTCTCGAAAGGCTGGGAGCCCGTCGGTCCGGGAGCTTGTTGGGGGGATCCCAGGTAAGGCGTGTAGGACTTCATCTCGGTGCGAAGGCATCATTGGCTCTTCGTTTCGCTGCTTGAATTTGTGGATATGAAAGCTCAACGGATCTGCAATTTGCTCTGCTTGCGTCATGATATCAATTCTGGCTAAAATGTGCTCTCCTCCACGCAGTCGAAAGATAGGCGGATATTGTCAGATCCTGGACGAAAGAAGCAGACAGAAACTCTATATGTAACCCCCAAACCTTAATATCGCATGGAAGATCAATACAATTCCCACCCGCACGGTTTTGATATTGGCCTATTCTCACGAGGAGAAGTCGGATGTGATCTAGGCCATTCCAAAGCCTGCAGGACTCGTCATGCGGATGGCTCCGAGCGCCGCATTTGACTGTTTCGGTAGGACGAATGAAACGGAGTATGTGGTAACATCGCAAGGGACAAGGTGGAACTGATTATCAAGGGATTAGGTTGTACTACAGAGATGTAGATAGGTACAGTACATTGAAAGTCAGGATAGCCTGACGCGATCTGAGGCGCCATCCTTCCCCGATCAAAAATTTCATCACCCTCCTGCGCCTACATACATCTAACACCCGATGGAGCCCCGTCTTACCAACCCAGTGCTGAAGAAATAGCTTTGGCAAGCATATCTCCCGCGGCCGCATTTGTGGCCGCGTTAGGATGGTAGTCACATCCCACGTCCGAACCCTGCGTGGGCCAATCAACAAGGTGCGCCCTCTTCCCAAGCCTTGCGACGGCGTCCTTGAGAGCCTTGGTCTGGGTGGTTTTCTGTGCGTCGGCTGCCGTGGGCCAGGTGTCGCTGAGCATCGGAGACGTCACAATAAAGAAGTGAGCACGCGGGTAGTGCTTGCGGATGTCCTCGACGAAGCGCACCGTGCCGTCGGCATACGCAACAGGGTCGATTGGTTCACGAGCGTTGTACTGTCCAGACTCGCCCCAGGCAACGTAGCTGAAATCGTTGGTGCCGAGGTTGATGACGACAGCGTCGGGGGACCACTCCTTGGGGAACGGATAGCTGTTGTCGGCATCGTCGGCGCCATAGCGGGTGTAGAGCTGCGGGACCAAGGGGCTGGTGTCGGGGCTCCCGGTGGCGATGTTGCGGATCAGGCCCTTGCCGCTCCAGGCCACGACGCTGTAGTCCGCACCCAGCGCGTTGGCCGCTACCGCACCGTAGGTCTTTGGGTTGTTTTCGAGTTCGGCGGTGTTGACGCAAGGCAGCGTGCCGTCGAGCCCGTATCCGACGGTGATGGAGTCGCCGATAATATCAATCTGCCGCTTGGAGGCCGCTGGCGCCGCGGTGAGATGGCCATCGGTGGTGATGTTGCCAAGAAAGATGTTGCCGTATTGAGGCTCTGAACGCTTTCGGAGGACGACAGTGTGGTTGCCCTGAGGCAGACCGGCCGGGGTGGTGATGGCATTGCCCGTAAAGTCCGAGATGACAATCGGCGCACCGCCATCGATGACCAGATCCACGCTGGTGCTGCCACTGACGCGAGTGAGATGAATGGTTGCCGATGTCCCGGTGAAGCCGAACGTCACGCCGGTTCCCGGCCAGCTCAGCTCCTTAGTCGCTGGGTTCACTCTGCCGAGATACCGAACGGTGGCTGTGCATGATGGTCGCGCGGTCGCCACGCTCGCGACAGCGAGAAGAAACAAGGCAATCCGCATGGTAGTTGAGTGATCAGAACGGGAGCCAACCAAATTGCCAGAAGCAGCCTTTCCTCAAAAATGGGAAGGCGGATGTTTAGCTGTAACTTTCAGTGTCTCGGAGGTAAGGACTGTTCCCGGTCGGCGGAGTGACTGGAGTTGCGAGACCTCAAATCGGAAAACAAACCAACTACTTTTCGCGCATCACAACGGTCTCTTATACTACAAGGGCAGATGTAAACATCGGAGTCTCCGTCGGATGCACGGGCTGGCCCCGGACGAACGGCTCCAAAGGAAGGCGAATACTTGAGCAGATGAAAGCGCGAACGGTCAAGTCATCGGCCCGATGCACGCTTCCACAGCGGAAGGCCGACAGCTGTTCCGGGGAAGGTAGTCCTTGAGCAGGAAATGCCCCTCACAAGAACCTGGTAGGAATGGGGGAGGCCGGAGGACGTTGCAAGCAGGCGGACCCAACCGAGCCATGATTGCCTTTCCAGGAACAGCCGTCTTAGCGAGCGGAGCGAGCACCTCCGGGCCCCGATGGTGTGATGGGTACAGTAGATGCTCAGAACACGTGCTGAAAGATGAAGTTGCAACGGACATATGGTGAGTTCGACAATAATGATTGGGGTGCTACGGCTTTTACGCTTCTCATTGTTATGAACCAGCCGTCTTTGATGACAGTCAGGTAGTTGACTAGATAGGCTGACCCAAATCTTTTCCCGGGAATTCAGAGTCCCGACTGGGCTTAAACAAGGGGTGCATTGAGAGTCAAAAGCTCGGCGGTTGCCATCACGGGCAAAAATGCTGTCAACGAATCGACCCGAAAATGCAAAGTCAGATGTCCAGTGGATGACACTCGAAGTCGCGTGCTAGGATCAACTCCAAGGGTGAAAGTGTGGTATGGCAGTGGTGATAACTTCGTATTGGCGTGGCGTGAGGAGGGAAAAGTGGAAAGGAAAGGCTGGCTGAGATGTGGTGGGTTAACCCCACCACGCAGGGCTGGTGGTCAGTGCCCCGCAGGGACCAACACCCACAGAAAGCTGCTCAACATCTCCAAATGTAACAATAAACGGACTAGGGTGTCTTATTGGAGGATGAATCGGGAACCTAGCACCAGGTTGAGGGGTATATCGGTCGGTTTTTGAGAATCCCCCAAGCAACAACCTCGTTCTCGAGAGACTTCGGCAATCTCGTCCCTCGTATTCCAAAATCCGAGAATTTTACCGTCGAGGCCAACATAGCCTACTGGTATAACACCCCATTCAGATAGTACCAAGTCAACATGCAGTTATGTATTACTGCACTCTCCTCGCATTGCCCCTTCCATCGACGTAGCGCATTATGTATTATACGAACGAAACTGTCAATAAGAGCCTCTCATCAAGCCCGTGGAACTAATTAAGCTTCAACCACTGTTCATTGTCCTTTTCTGTCTTGCAGAATCTCTGCCCGTGTCCTGTCTGACCCAACGTGCCACCTTGACAACGGCAGTTGACAGCTCATGCCCACGGCCACTCCTACCTTAGACATGACATCACTCACATTCCTGCCCCAACAATCACAACCCTTTGGACAATAAGAATCATTGCCGGGTGCCTAATGGGCAGCCCACCCAATCTCATCCCTCTCCTCCATGCGGTCAGACGTATCTGATCTTCACCTTATTTCAGAGGCATTGGGAATAATCTAATAAGACAGTTTGTCAATGTGGCGTTCAAGGACAGCAAGGGTGGAGCAAAGAAGGTGAGGAGAGGGGTTAACTTACAAGGGTTGGAATATGTGCACGTGTACGGGCTGGCGCACTTCGTCGGTCCAGTGTAGCCGGTCCCTTTTAAGCAGAGTCAGCACCTAGCGAACTTCCCAAGTGGACTGCAATTCACTCATCTCACCTCCACATTGTGCCCAACGTGCAGCCGTGCCGCCGGTGGAGGAGGACGCCGTTGTCGTCGCAGCGGCCGCGGTCGTGGCCTTGGTCGTGGTCTTTGCCGTGGTCGTAGCCGCGCTCGAGGCTGTCACAATCTTGCCCGTGGAGAAGTCGAACCCAGGAATGGAGATCTTGCTGGCAGTCCAGGTCTTGCCGCCGTCGCTGGTGACCAGGTCGCCGGTGACACCCTGGCCCTTGGCGAGCGTGTTCTTGTAGTTGGGATCGGCCACGTCCATGGTGATGACTGTATTGATCCATGCTGCATGCGAATTAAGACTTGAACCGCTGTTTTTGGATTGAAGGGGCTCGAGGGCAAAACTCACTATGCGCCGGGACAGTGCCGCAGTTGCTTTCGCCGCACTCGACGGCGCTACCCCAACCCAGTGCGTACCCATCGTTGGTGGAGAGCGTGTGCACCAGGTTGCCGTTGATGGACACGTACTGCGTGTAATTCTTGGTCGTGTCGTCGTACTTGTCTGTTGCACAAGCGTGAGTCTGTGAGCCGATATCCCTGAAAGCTCCTGCTGGAGGAGTTCTTACAGTGCATCGTCACTTGATCACCGGGATAGGCAGTAGTGCTATCCGACTGAACTGGCATCTGCGTGGTAGCTGTAAAGACGTGTCAAAAAACGTTCCTCATCATGACAGGAATGGCTTCAACTGGATGGTCGCATACGTGACGTAGATAGGAGTGTGTACGCAAAGATGGCCCAGTTCGAGGACTGCCAGTTATCGGCAATGGACTGGATCAGGTCGCCCTTGGAGGTGCCCATCCCGACCCAGAGAGAAAGGACTCCGGAAGAGCCGGTGGGCCCCTTGGGCAAGATGAGGGTCGACGTCGATTCGCGGATGAACGAGTTGGCAGCCACTGGACCAGTGCTGAAAGCAGGCCCCATGGCTCCTTCAACCGTGGTGATGGCAACTGCCGCGAGAGCGGACAGAACTCGACGCGAGAACAGCATTGTGTGTTCGGGTTTCAGTGAGGGTTGAAGATTTGGCCTTGAAGGACAGAAAGAAATGGAATCTGCTGGGATTTCTGTGCACGTTTATATTTCTACTCTGTCTAGACTAGCTACCTACCCAGGTACGCCCATTGCTCCTTCAATTTGCACAGTGGTGTGTAGAATAACAGGCAATGACAATGTGAAGCAACATGTCTCGGGAGGTGAGGCCGAATTGGTTGAGTTACCCGGAGAGCAACTGGGGTTAAGAGCGTGAAACGCGAACTATTATCGGGGCTTCTCAGAGAGGAAGATAATCCGGCTCGGTTAAGAGTTTCGGGGCTGTGGGTGTGGAATACGGAACAAGAGATTCCGCACTTGGTGGACATCAACGTTGCGCTCAACGCGTGCGCCAAACACTCCAGTACTGTGTAATTCCGCCTATCCCATTAAAGCTTCATGGGTTCAAACTTCCCACACAGAACGGCGAGGTGCCTTACAGCTGAATCGGCTGCTTGATTTTGGCCGCTCGAATGAGCCGCCACTCTGTGATAGGGTATGGAAGATTAAGTCTCATCCAAGCCATTGGTTCCACTGTCCGAGTTGAGGTGATTCTAGAGGCCCCTCTCAACTCCTCCGTACACCCCGCCATAATTGTCGGCATTTGCCTTCTCGATCCAGCCCGTAACTTGCATGCCAGTTGTGCCACAGAGCCGGTTAGTGCCCTCCACAAACACATCCACACAGCCCGAGCCCCTGAGCGGGCAATTGCTACAAGCTCCACTTGCTTTCGTCGCACCCGATCCTGGCCAACCACACAGCGTCACAGCTTACTGGGTTCCAGCAGCATGGGTATGTATCCAGCCTCTTCACCTAATCCGCCACTGCCTTGGGCGCCAAAGTGAACGGCCAACATCCGCCCTCCCTTGCCTCCGCGAACAGCTCAGAGAGTCTGGATCGGCGAGGGCCCTACCGACGAGGTCGCCGCGGCTGCCGAGGAGGGCGCGCTCGGCGTCGGTCAGCTGGTCGCGCTGTTTCTCGGCCTTGTCGTGGGGCGGTGGATATTTTGAAGGCGATGGCGGAGATCTTTGCCGCGGGCTTCAGCCCCGCGGTTTTTACGCTCGCAGTTTGCGACGCGCTGGAATACGGCGTCGCGGCGGCGGATGCAAGCCCGGCCGTGCTTTCTTGGTGTCGTCGTAGCCGCTGCTGCCGGATGAGAGGTAGTTGTCGTCGTCTCGTCGGGGTTGCCGTTGGGTTTGATGTCAGCCATTGCGTATGCGTGGTTGGGGGGTTGTAGAAAAGGGGGCGAGGCGATGCCAGGTGTTGATCGAGTGTTGTGGGCGGAAAGACCCAGATCTCTTGAATATTCAAGCGCGACATTGCAAACGAGTTAATCTCACTTTGTTGGTGTATCGCCCGACCCCTCCCAACAAACCCACCATCAAGGAGAATGATATGCTGAAGGGCGACGGTAAAAGAGGCGGACGAAAAGGCCTCCCTGGACCATATGGTGGCTAGAACAAGGGAGCCTAGAGGGGTGGGTGACAGTGGTATTGTACCTGACGGCTCGTCGTGTGATCCGGACCGTGGTGAGGCAGCCTGTGGGCACCCTTTAGTCGAATGTATGTGATATAAAAGTATCTGGGTATCATAAAACGCTTTTGACTAAAACCTGAACGAAGAGCCGTGGACATAAAAATCCTGGGGTGTCCAGATGCAAAGGAATAACTCCGGCTTCCCAAAAGGCACTAATGAAAAATTCCAAAGGGGCCGTCAGCTAATGCTCCCCCACTTTGTTGGGCAAGGGCAAGCACTTACCATCGTCTCATACACAAGGTAGCTGATCCTGGGCTAAACATCGTGCACAGTCACCCTCGCTGGCGTCGTGTTGTACCTCACAAGACCCTCAACAGGATATTCCTTCGTAGAGCTGAGCGATTGCGAGCTGGGCTCGGGGATCTGAGAGAACTCGACGAAGGGTATGGATCGTGTCCGCGCCGGGGCATCTTTTCGGATGAAGGCTCGGAGGATGGGGATCGACGCAGCAATAATGGTGACGGCGGGTTCGGCGGTACCCAGGACTTTGATGTCCACGGTTGTGGCTGGACGTCGTCAGATCAAGTAGGAGCTGAGACCAACGCACGGCAGACTTACAGCTACTATCCGATATATCATCGAGGGAGATGATCTTCAAGAAGGCGATGATGCCGGAACTAGACGTTGGTCAGACGAAACCAAGCCTGCGCCCGAGACGGCGAGACCTACAAAACCCCCATGCTCATGGCGACGAGGGCGCCCATCTTCTCCCTCTTGTTTATCGTCACATGCCAAATAATCTTCCAAGGAAGAATTGCAAGCACGACATCGAGGATGCCCGAGTAGACTGCGTGGCCTCGGTTAGTCGGTTCTCGCAGGGCACATCCTCTCGTTCCCAGGGGTACGCACTACTCGTGAACGTCTGATATCGTTCAACGATCTCGACCGGCCAGCATGTGGCCTTCAGCTCGTAGATCCAGAGCTTCTCCACGGGCCAGCACTGAATCCACAGGATGGTGGCCGAAACACCGAGCACGAGGTTCACCGATATGATGATGTACCAGACAACCCACTTGACCCATCCTTCGGAGAGGCGCAAGAGCGTAATGGCAAACGACGTCTTGCTCCACGCTGCGCCCAGAATGGTGGCAAAGCCGGCGCTGTACGAGATGATGCTCACGAGGGGCATCTTCTCTACGTCCATGTCCTCGTAGTGCAGGCCGATGCCGAATTTGGTGCCTTCGGTGAGCATGGCCGTCGAGGCCAGGATGGTGACCTGCGTGCGGCAGCCCGGGTCAGCAACGGGACTGGCTGGATTTTAAGACGTGGGCGACAAAGTCTGCGTTGCGTACCCAGCTGGCGATCAGGAAGTGGTCGTCCCACCAGAGCGACCGATGTCGCGACAGCTTGCAATACACGCGCAGGGCGAGGAAGACGGCCGCGGCGATGGTCAAGGACCATATTGCCCAGAGCAGCCGCGAGGCGTAGTTTGGCACTTCGCGGGGTGGTGGTTCATCGCGTCGTGGTATGCCGTGGAGATGCATCCCGGGTCGCGTGGAAACGTGGAAATGGTGCAACTTCAAGCAAGCGAGTGCTTCGGTAGTGGTCCTGGAATCCTGAAATGCGTGCAAAGTGGAGCAGCGGCTCCTTAATTAACTCGAGAGTGCTCTCAGGGACAACCGTTCCCTCGGGCCGGACATAAGATCTCAAGACAACTCGCTCCATTCGGAAGTGTGAGGTGGGAGTTTTGAAAGATCGGCTTGGTCGGGTACCTTCGTGGCGCTTCTCCAGGGCCATCCAAGGCTCTGGATCCGGGGATGGCGGGCTGCAGTGGTGGGGCAGCATGCAAGCGAGCTGATTTACCCCTGTAATGTCGATCAGGACGATCGAAAATCCTGGTCTGAGCGCTGGCGGGGAAGGGCCCGCTAGTCCACAAACGGCGCGACCCGCGCACGATTTCCGGGTTTGGGCAAAGCTTGCGAGTCCCCAGTTTCCACTTTCCTCCCCAAACTGGCATGGGCTCCAAGGTTGTCAACTGTCAACCGCCGTTGATCAACGTCCATCACCACGTCCCCACCAGAATTTGACGCCACTCCCGCTCCTGACAAGAAGTCTAGACGACCAGCCGGTGATTGTTTTCCAGATACGGCCTACCACCAGCACTTCGCAAGCGAACGCCCAGAGCTGGTCAAGATGTTCTCGCCAACACGATCAGAGCACCGGGTGGCGCCTGCCGGAGCGCTTGATGAAATGAAGGCGTACATCACGGATACATGTCAATGGGATTGATGTGCGTTACCGGGGCATGAACGCGACGCCCTCATAGCTCCCCAATGATCGCCCCAAGCAACTCACTCCTCGCGTCGCGTCGTACGTTTCCACCAGCTTTCGCGTGACTTTCGAATCTCGGATGGAGCCTCACAGTGCTTGCGAGGACGTCACTCAGGTGCTGCTGGCGGCAAACAAGTTCCCGAAATTTACGGCTGAGGTTGCGACACCCGATCCATCACGGAGGGCTCCTTCCGCATCCGTGCAGCACAACAGCCCAAGCCCAGGCCATTCGATAAATGATTAACCACAACAATAAATCTGCGCCATACTGGAAGGCTTGGCATTGGACAAAGACCGCGACAAAATGAACGGCTTTGCACTCTTGACAGCAAGGTTATGGATGCATTATTGACTGACGATACTGACTATGTAGCCTGGGGGTGCCCTCCAAAACCTGACCGTGGTCCCAGACTCCTCGACTTCATCCATCTCCAGCAGCAAGGCCCTGAGCAGTTCCACCCTCGCCTTGACGCCATGACTCTGTACAATCGAAAGCTATCAACAATCGAGAACAGCCATTACTCGTCGCTGTCACCCGCCACTAACGCCTCGTCGTACACCCCATGCAATGCTTCCAACCAGTGTTCCAAAACAGGCACCATCTTCCCCATCTTTGCCTTCCTCTCCTCCACTACTTGATCACCGTTCCGTTCTCCGTACTCTGACGCCGATGCAGCTTCGTCCTCCGCCCCAGCACTCTCCCGCCGGCAACTCTGCAGCATGCCCTCATACGCCTCAATCATCAGCAGCACCTGCAGCTTCTTCTTGGACTGCCGCTTCTCCTCTGTGTTGTTGTCGCTG
>Ga0247823_10005505_pt1 | contig 10078 bp, 7 predicted proteins | sample 13C_PalmiticAcid_2_FD_192426 | JGI IMG/M metagenome (GOLD analysis project Ga0247823, IMG submission 192426) | Soil microbial communities from agricultural site in Penn Yan, New York, United States - 13C_PalmiticAcid_Day30 | ecosystem: Environmental > Terrestrial > Soil > Agricultural land...
TCGCCGTGCGGCGGAGCGATCCGTGCTATTCCTATGGCCGCGTGCCGTCCGAGGTGTCCCCCATGACGAAGCCCGTCCCGTCCGTAGTCCGTTCTTCCGCGCTCGCCGTGCTGGTCTTGCTGCTCGGCGCGTGCGCGCATTCCGGCCCACGCAATCCGCTCGCGACGTGGGTACCGTCGAAGAACTTCGACGAACGACGCCCCGTCGTCATCGTGCTGCACTACACCGAGCAGGATTCCGTCGAACAATCGCTGGACACGCTGCGCAGCCGCAACAGCGCTAGGCGGGTCAGTTCGCACTACCTCATCGGCAAGGACGGGCACACCTACCAGCTGGTCAGCGACGCGAAGCGGGCGTGGCATGCGGGCGCCGGACGCTGGGGCGCGATCACCGACGTCAACAACGCCTCGATCGGCATCGAGATCGACAACGACGGCAAGAGCCCGTATCCGGACGCGCAGATCGAGAGCCTGATCGTCCTGCTGCGCGATCTGACGACGCGGCTCCGCATTCCACCGACGCAGATCATCGGCCACTCGGACCTGGCGCCGACACGCAAGATCGACCCCGGCCCCCTGTTTCCGTGGAAGCGCCTGCACGAAGCCGGTTTCGGTCCGTGGCCCGCGGCGGATGCGGGCGAACCGCCCCCCGGTTTCGATCCGTGGCTGGCCCTGCAGGCGATCGGCTATGCCATCGACAACCGCGGCGACACCGTGCGCGCGTTCCATCACCGCTTCCGCGGCATCGACGGAAACGAACTGGATGCCGAAGACCTGCGCATCCTGCATGCGCTCACGCGTTCGGCGCCGCCGGAAAGTCCTCCGCCGACAACGCCTTGAATGCGAATATTCAAGTCGGTTTCTTCTGATGAAAGGAATAATTTATTGACTCGCCGCACATGGCGTGCTACATCGAAGTACAGGGGTTTTTCCCCGCCGGACGCGATGTTCGTTCCGGCGGCGCAGTAAACCGGCGGGGTGCCGGCGCAACAACCAGATCGTCAACGATGTTCCGCGTTGCGTGCCCGGGATGGGGCGCGTCGGTTGGTACGTATGGGGAATCCTGAGGCTCCTGTGGCGCGCATGTCGATGCGGCGCGTCCGGGCTCGAAGCCCGCAGTGGGGATCCCGTCGAGCGACCCGCGCCGCGCAGCACATCGTCCTGGCTGCATCCGCAGCGTTCTTTCATCCAGGAGATTCCGCATGCCCGCTCGATCCCTCCCGCTCAAGCCAAGCCATCTCGCCGCCGCCATCGTGCTGGGTCTGGCCGTCCCGGGCATCAGCCTCGCGCAGGAGTCGGCGCCCGCCAGCGGGAACAGTGCGCGCACGCTCGACACCGTGACCGTCACCGGTTCGCGCATCAAGCGCACCGAAGTGGAGGCGCAGTTGCCGGTGACGGTGCTGCAGAAGGAGCGCATCGACGAGCTCGGCATCTCGTCGGCCGAGCAACTGCTCATGTTCCTCAACATCGCGGGCAACGGCTCCGACAATCTCGCGAGCAACGGCGGCATCGTCAGCGAGGAGCAGCGCGGCAACAACGGCGTCTCCGGCGCCAACCTGCGTGGCCAGGGCGCCGATGCGACGCTGGTGCTGCTGAACGGGCGCCGCGTCGCCACCCATGGCCTCAAGGGCCGGGCCGTGGACCTGAACTCGATTCCCTTCGCCGCGCTCGACCGCGTCGAAGTGCTGCGCGATGGCGCGTCCGCGGTGTACGGCACCGATGCCATCGGCGGCGTGATCAACTTCATCACCAAGAGCGACTACACCGGGCTTGAAGCGTCGACCTTCGTGGATGTCACCGAGGAAGGTGGCGGCAACATCTTCCGCGCCAATCTGCTGGGCGGCTGGGGAGACCTGGACAACGATCGCTGGAACGTCTTCGGCACGGTCACCGTCAAGAAGAACGAGATCCTGCGCGGCACGGATCGCGACTACTCCAATACGTTCCAGGCCGACCGCGGCCTGTCGCCGGACACGCGCGGCACGCCGTTCGCGACGGTGTTCAGCCTGGGCAGCACCGGGGTGGGCGCGACCAGCCTCCTCCGCAACGGCCAGATCGATCCCGCCGATCCGCCGGGACCGAATCCGTTGCGCCAGACGGCGATCAACATCCTCGACCTGCCGGGCGCGTCGGGATGCGCGAGTGGCGGCGACATGATGGGGCCGTACGACCATCGCCTGTGGAGCAGCACGGCCTCCCGTTTCGCATGCGCCTGGGACTATCCGGCCGCCGCGATCATCCAGCAGCCGCAGAAGAGCGTGGACTTCATCGGTCGCGCCACCTTCAAGATCAGCGACAACCACCGGGCCTACGTGGAGCTGGTGGGCTCGCAGGTGGATGTGGAGAAGACGTTCGAGCCGAACCAGATCTCGTCGAGCACATCGACGGCCACCACCGCCCTGGGCCCGAGCACGTGGTATCCGCTCAATGCGACGACCCAGGCCACGTACGACATGATCTACAACGCACTGGCGACCTACTTCGGCGCGGGCAACCTCAACTACGGCGCCCCGATCGCGTACCGCTGGCGCTGCATCGCGTGCGGCCCGCGCCAGATCGAGACGACGACCAAGTCCTACCGCTTCCTCACGTCGGTCGAAGGTTCGCTGGGCAGCAAGTGGGACTACAACGTGGGCCTCTCGCGCGCCTCCAGCAAGTCCGAATCCACGCTGGGCAGCGGTTTCCACTACACCGACGCGCTGAGGACCGTCCTCGGCAGCGGCCTGCTGAACCCCTTCCTCATGCCGGGCCAGGAGCAGAGCGCCGCGGCGATGTCCGCGCTCGATGCGGCGTCCGCCGCCGGCGTCATGCTGTACGGCGGCGAATCGATCCTCACCACCCTGGACGCGACGTTCTCGGGCAGCCTCGGCTTTTCGCTGCCGGGCGGCGAAGTGCTGGCGGCCACGGGCATCGACCTGCGTCGCGAGGAGTTCAAGTTCGACGGCGACTCGCGCGTCGACAGGCGCCCGGTCTTCAACGCCCCATTCGACGACTCGAACATCCTCGACAACGTCAGCCGCGACATCAAGGCGGTCTATGCGGAAGTCTACCTGCCGCTGCTCGACAACCTCGACATCACGGTGGCGGGCCGGTACGACGAATACGACGGCTTCGGCAGCACGACCAACCCGAAGGTGTCGTTCAAGTTCGAACCCTTCGAAGGCGCCGCGCTGCGCGGCGCGTACAGCACCGGCTTCAAGGTGCCGTCGTTCAACCAGCTGTTCAATGGCGTGACCGAGACGCTGTATGTCGGACAGGACCTGGCCGATCCCGCCACCTGCCCCAGCGGCATCGCCAATCCGGCGGTCGCCGGCTGCGAATCGATCCGCCCGGTCGAGCTGTTCGGCGGCAAGGAAGACCTGCAGCCCGAGGAGTCCACGCAGAAGAGCTTCGGCGTCGTGCTGGCGCCGGTCGACTGGCTCAACGTGAGCGTGGACTGGTGGGAGATCGAGCGCGAGAACACGATCCGTTCGGCGCCGCGCGACATCCTGATCCAGTACTACGATGTGTTCGCGGCCAACTGGATCCGCGACGCCAGCGGCGAGGTCGTGGCCATCGATCGGCGTTACGTCAATTCGGGCGGCAGCCTGATGCGCGGCATCGAGATCGACGGCAACGTCATGGGCGATCTCGCAGGCGGGACCTTCCGTCTGAACCTCAACGGCAGCTACATCAACACGTTCAAGACGAAGGCGCTGGAGACTCTGCCCTATACCGACAACCTGGTCGGCGACTATGTCCGCTATTACAACCTGCCGATCAAGTGGAAGCACACGCTGACCTTCACGTGGCAGAAGGGCGACTGGTCGCACAACCTGAGCCAGATCTACCGCGACGGCTATAACGACGAGCTGCCCGTGAGCGTGCGCAACAACACGTACATCCCGGAGAACTGGAACCCGCGCGTATCCAACTACACCACGTACAACTACAGCCTGGTGTACTCCGGCATCGAGCGGATGAAGCTGACCTTCGGCGTCAAGAACGTGTTCGACGAGGATCCGCCGTTCACCGCCCACCAGAACGATTTCGCCGCCGGCGCCGCGTGGGAGCCCCGCATCGCCGATCCGCGCGGTCGCGCGTACACCCTGCTGATGGAATACAAGTTCCGCTGAGCGGGGAAGGGCGTCATGGCACGGGCGGCGACACGCCTCCCGTGCGCATCGAAGGGTCGCCGGTGCCCCGGTGGCCAGAAGCAGGAAGGAACACGCGTGCAGTCGTCCGAATCGAACCTCCTGGCGCACGCCCGCACGCGCCTGCGCGTCGTGCTGGCGTGCGCGCTGGGTGCCATCGCGGTAACCGCCGCCGCCGCCGAGCCGCCGGCGTTGCGCAACCAGCGGGACGCCGCGTTCGAAGCCACCTTCGAACGCTACCGCTTGCCTGGCTTGGCCGTGGGCATCATCCGCGACGGGCAGGTGGTCTACCAGCGTACCGCCGGTGAACGCGTGGCCGGCGGCGGCGAACAGATCGATGCGGACACGCTGTTCAAGATCGCCTCCAACAGCAAGGCGATGACGGCGGGGGTGCTGGCGCGGCTCGTGGATGCCGGCAAGCTCAAGTGGGACGATCCCGTCACCCGGCATCTGCCGCAGTTCCGCATGCACGACCCCTGGGTCACGCAGCAGATGCAGGTGCGCGACCTGCTGATCCACAACAGCGGCCTCGGACTCGGCGCCGGCGACCTGATGCTGTGGCCGGAGCCCAACCGCTTCACCCGTGCCGACATCATCGCCGGCCTGCAGCACCTGAAGCCGACGCACAGCTTCCGTGCCAACTACGCCTACGACAACCTGCTGTACGTGGTGGCCGGCGAAGTCGCCGCAGCGGCCGGAGGCGCGCCGTACGACACGTTGGTGAAGCGAGAACTGTTCCAGCCCTTGGGCATGCGACGCTGCCAGGTCGGTGAATGGCACCGCGCGCAGGTCGGCAACGTGGCGCAACCGCACACGCGCACGGACGAGGGAAACCGTGCCATCCGCGAAGATGGCGACGTGGTGCCCGACATCACGTCGATGGCGGCCGGTGGCATCCGCTGCAGCCTCAACGACATGCTGACCTGGGTCGGCATGTGGCTGTCGCCGGACGCGACGTCGGCCTGGTTGTCGCCGGCCCAGCGCAAGGCGGTCTGGACTGCGCACATGCCGATGCCGGTCAGCGCGCGGATGCGCACGTGGGACAACAGCCACGTCTCCGCCTACGGCTATGGCTGGCGGCTGTCGGACGTGGACGGTGCCTGGAAGGTCGCGCACACGGGGACCCTGGCCGGCATGTACTCCTCGGTGATCCTGCTGCCCGACCAGCGCACCGGCATCGTCATCCTCATCAACGGCGAGGGTGAAGCGGCCCGCACCGTGCTGGGCGAAGTGCTGACCAAGCAGATCACCGTGCCGGGCCAGACGCACTCCGTCGAGCATTACGCTGCGCTGCTGGACGAGGAGCGCGCCGGTGAGCGCGCGGCCAATCCCGAGTCCGATACACGCCATCGCACGCCGGCGCCCGCGAACGCGCTGGCATCGTGGACGGGGCGCTACCGCGATGCCTGGTTCGGCGAGGTGACCGTCTGCGCGCAGGGCGATCGCGTGCGTTTCGCGTCCGCGCGATCGCCGATGCTGACCGGCACCGTGATGCAGGTGGATACGCGCTGGCTGGTCGACTGGGACGATGACAGTGTCGATGCCGAGCCCTGGCTGCACTTCGCGACGGATGGGGGTTCGAAGACGCTCAAACTTTCGCATGTCGATCCCGACGCGGATTTCAGCTACGACTACCAGGATCTCGCCTTCGTCCGCGAGGCCGCATGCGACGTCGCGTCCGCGCCGAAAGTCGAAGTGTCGCCTGCGAAGGAGGCGGCCGCCGCCGGCCTGGTGGATGTCGCCGCGCTGGCGCCGAACCTGCAGCGCGAGATGCGTTATGCCGGCGCTCAGAATTTCACCGGGGCACCCGTGCCGGGCTACGGGACGAACACCTGCCTGCTGCTGGCGCCGGTCGCGCAGGCGCTGGCGAACGTGCAGGCGGACGTGCAGCGCGAGGGCCTGTCCCTGAAGCTGTTCGACTGCTATCGCCCGGTGCGTTCGGTGAAGCATTTCATGGCCTGGGCGCGCGACACCGGCGACCAGCGGACCAAGGCGGCGTATTACCCCAACCTCGACAAGGCGACGCTGCTCGATGGCTACATCGCCGAGACGTCCGGCCACAGCCGCGGCGCGACCCTGGACCTGACCCTCACGCGCTGCGAGGGCGGGGCGTGCGTCGACCTGGACATGGGCACACCGTTCGACTTCTTCGATCCGCGCGCAAACACCGCGCATGCCGATCTGTCGCCTGAGCAGAAGGCCAACCGCGCACGCCTGCTGGACGCGATGGCGCGCCACGGGTTCCATAATTACCCGATGGAATGGTGGCACTTCACCTTCCGCCCCGAACCTTCTCCCCACACCGCGTACGACGTCCCGATCCGATGACTTCCTCCCCCTCCTTCCGGCCGCCGCGGACCACCGACGTCGCGGTGATCGGCAGCGGCATCGTCGGCCTGTCGACAGCCCATCACCTGCTCGACCGCGGGCTGTCCTGCATGCTGATCGATCCGAAGGGACCGGCCGGCGAGACCTCGTTCGGCAATGCGGGCTCGATCTCGGTCGGCAACGTGATGCCGCAGTCGACGCCGGGCATCGTCGTCAAGGCGCTGCGCATGCTGGCCAATCCGCTGGCGCCGCTGAAGCTCGACTGGGGCGTCAGCCCGTCCTACGCGCGCTGGTTGCTGCAGTTCCTCGTCCAGGGCCGGTTGCAGCACGTGTTGCCGATCATCGATGCGCTGAGCGCGATCAACCGCGCTTCGCGCGACGCCTGGCTCGACCTCGGCGAGCGCATCCAGGCGCAGGACCTGATCGCGCACACCGGTTACCTGCACGTGTACTCCGCGCTGGAGAGCTTCGCGAAAGGCGAATGGGAGCGCGGCCTGATGCGCGACCGCGGCGTCGCGTTCGACGTGCTCGATGCCGCGCAGCTGCGCGAGCTGGAGCCGGGGATCGGCGAAGGTTTCCAGCGCGCGGTGTTCCAGCGCGAGTCGCTGGCGATGCGCGATCCCGGCGATTTCTGCCGGCGGCTGTTCAATCATCTCAGCGCGCGCGGCGCGGTGCCGCAGACGGCCAGCGTGTCGGCGATCGCGCGTCGCGACGGCGGCTACCGGGTCGACACCGACCACGGTCCGGTGCATGCCGGCCGCGTGGTGGTGGCGGCCGGCGCGTGGAGCAATGCGCTGCTGCAGCCGTTCGGCCTGAAGATCCCGGTGATCCCCGCGCGCGGCTATCACCTGATGTATCCGCAGGCCGAGGCGGTCGTGCGTCGGCCCACGCTGTGGGCCGAGCGCTACATGGTGGTGTCGCCGATGCAGGTGGGCATCCGCATGACCAGCATCAAGGAGCTGACCGCGCTCGGCCGCGATCCGCACTACCACCTGATCCGCCGGCTCGATCCGGAAGCACGCAAGCTGTTTCCCGGCATCACCGGCGATCCGGTGTCCGAATGGGCCGGCAACCGGCCCTGCACGCCGGATTCGCTGCCGATCATCGACCGCGTGCCGGGCGAAGAGATCTTCGTCGCGACCGGCCACGGTCACCTGGGCTTGACCCAGGGACCGGTGACCGGCCGCCTGCTCGACCAGCTGATGGCAGGTGCGGCGACGGACATCCCGCTGGCGCCGTATGCGCTGGCGCGCTTCGGCTGAGGCGCTTGCCGCGGCTCAGGCCGCGGCGTCGTTCGCTTCGCGCAGTTTCTCCGCGCATTCCTCGCAGCAGACTTCGACGGTGCGACCGCCGAGGGTCACCTTGATCGCGTTGCCGTCCAGCGGATAGTCGCAGGCGGCGCAGGTTTGTTCGGCCATGACACGTTCCAGTAGGCAGCCCGGGTTTGGGCAGCCACAGGAGACCATGGGCGCCGGCGCGACGCTGTCGGAATCTTTAGCGGTTTTCGAGCGCGCTCAGGACGTGCGGAATGCGCTCGGCGAACGGCCGTAGGCTTGCCGGAACGCGGAGGTGAAATGGCTGTGGCTGGAGAAGCCGAGGTCGTGCGCCAGCGTGGAGACATCCGTCGCGGTCGCGAGCAGGTCCAGCGCGCGGGCCAGCCGCAGCTGCAGCTGGTAGCGGTACAGCGGCATCCCTTCGACCTGGCGGAAGACCTGGGTGAGATAGACCGGCGAGCCGCCGACCTCGTGCGCGATCTCGGCCAACGTCCAGCGCCGTCCGGGATCGCTGGCGAGCAGCAGCTTGACCCGGTCCACCAGCCGTTGCCGCGCGCGCGTCGCACCCGGCACATGCGCCGTGCGCGCGCCGAGGCTGCGCGATGCCAGTGTCAGCGCGAGGCCTTCGGCTTCGAGCGGTTCGCACGTGCCGCCCCGCAATGCATGGCCCAGCAACGCGACCAGCGCCTGGGTGCGGGCATCGATGCGCAACGCTTGGTGGCGGAACGCGACCGTTGCGCCGGTGCGCCGCAGCGGTGCGGGTGCGAGTTCGTCGAGCAGGGCGTCGGCCAGCTGGAGGACGAGGCTGGCATCGCCACCGTCGACTGGATGGCTGACCTGATAGCCCTCGCCGGCATTGAACAGCAGCACATGGTTGGCATCGGCCACGGCCTGGGTCTGGCCGACATGGCGCAGGTAGGTGCCCCGATACGGGAACACCAGATGCGTCGCGCCGACGCATTCCTCTTCGCTACGGTGCCGGCATTCGCCGCGGCAGCGCACGTCGCGCACCGACACGGTGGCCGTGTCGAGCAAGCGCGCGACATCGAACTGCGAAGCGGACGGCGGGCGCGCCGGGGAGGCCATGGCGCCAGCCTACGCGCAATCACGCGCCGCCGGTGAACCCGGCCTGCCGCCAGACTTCGAACACCACCACGGCCACGGTGTTGGAGAGATTGAGGCTGCGGTTGTCCGGCCGCATCGGCAGGCGCAGGCGCTGCTCCGGCGGCAGGCCGTCGAGCACGTCCTGCGGCAGGCCGCGCGTTTCCGGACCGAACAGGAAGGCATCGCCACGACGGTAATCGGGCTGGTCGTAGCGCACGGTACCGCGCGTGCTGAGCGCGAACAGGCGCGCAGGACGGATACGCTGCAGGGCCGCATCGAGCGATGCATGGACCTGCAGCGTGGCGTATTCGTGGTAATCCAGACCGGCGCGCTTGAGCTGCTTGTCTTCCAACGAGAACCCGAGGGGTTCGATCAGGTGCAGTCGCGCGCCGGTATTCGCACAGAGGCGGATGGCGTTGCCGGTATTCGGGGGAATTTCCGGCTGGTACAGCAGGACGTCGAGGTCCAGGGCGTCGGTCATGGCGCGCATTCTACGCGGCGCTGCATGGCCTCGCGGGCGGTGGTGCGGTGGAACTCCGGCCGCAGCCGGCTTGCGTGTTACGCGGTTGGAACGTGTTGCCTGCGTATCAACGCGAAGCCAGCTGGCTGGCCAGCACACCCGCCTGCGCAGCGACCTGCTGCATGTCTTCCGCCGACGGACGCACGGTGACCACCGGCATGTCGACCACGCGCACCGCCTGGCTGGCGACGAAGTAGGCGATGTCGCTGGCGTTCGGCGTCACGGTGACCGTGGCCAGGTCGACGATCTTGGCGTCCTTGTAGGTGTTGTAGTGGGCCAGGTCGGCGGCGTCCGGCGTCACGGTGACGGTCGGCAGGTCGACGATGGTGGTCGCCTGGGCGACGTTGTGGTTGTTGTCGGCGTGGGTGGCGGAGATGACCATCGAACCGGCGCACAGCGCGAAGACGACGGCGGCGGTCAGCGGGAGGAGGTTCTTGGCGTTCATTGTCATGCCTCTGTAGTGATGTTGTTGGGTGGTGTGGTAGTAAGGTAGTACACCTAGACAGAACGGTCAAGCGAAACTTTCTGTTTCGGCAGTTAGATTCAGGATTCAGTCAGGTTCGGTTCGGAACGGCGGGAATCTTGTTATGGGTATCGCAGGAACCGTGCCAACTACAAGTTATTGATCCAATTGAACTTAAGTGTGTCTCTTCGCTGTCCGGTGTCCGAGTTGCGTGTCCGTCCGGGTGTCCGTCCTGCTTGAGCAAGACGCCAGGAGGG
>Ga0247823_10005506_pt1 | contig 10078 bp, 9 predicted proteins | sample 13C_PalmiticAcid_2_FD_192426 | JGI IMG/M metagenome (GOLD analysis project Ga0247823, IMG submission 192426) | Soil microbial communities from agricultural site in Penn Yan, New York, United States - 13C_PalmiticAcid_Day30 | ecosystem: Environmental > Terrestrial > Soil > Agricultural land...
GTACGCCGGTTTGCAGATCGAACTCGCGCATCAGCGGCGCCGCGCCCGCGCGGATGGTGGCGACCAAGGTCACGACATCGCGCGCCGCGTCGCAGATCGATTGCGCCTCGGTCCTGCCGTCGGTCCGGTGGACCGCACCGTCGAGGAGGTGCCGCGACTCTGCCGGAATACATCGAACGACACCGGGTCGGGGAGGGGCAGGCATCGCGGTCCATCGCCGCAATGTCGCCTCACCGGCCTTGACCATACGCGTCACGGCGATTCTGCCGGTGAATATGATCGATCGCGGTGGCAGCGCGGCTATCGCGGCGGCGCTGATGACGCTCACGGCGATGGACGCCGCCGGGCAGTCGAACAGCACCATGCCCACGCGCCGCGAGTCGCGATGGAATTTTAGCGATGGCTCGAAAAACGGATCGGTATCGAGCGCGCGCACCAGCGGCGTGAGCAAAGCCTCGGCCCAGCCGGCGTCCGCGAGCAAGGTTTCCGCATGATCGGCCGCACGCTCCGGCGAGGCGCCACAATCGGCGAATGCCGCCATGGCCGCCCGGATCGCGGGCCCTTCGCGCCATTGCCGCATCGTAGCGGCGGACTGCGATCGCGCCGCGATCATCGCCGCGCGCGTCCTCTCGGATATCCGGGTCACCGGGCTCAGCCGCCCGGCGCGAGTTCGTAGATCAGCACGGCGATTCCGACCAGCAGCTCGAAAAGGTCGTCGATGCTCGTCTCTTCCCCCGCCCGCACCGCGCCGTGGACCGCGACCAGAATATCCAGTTCGACGATTTCTGCCGGATCGATCTGCACCAGCTTCATGTCTGCCCTCCTGCCAAGTTCGGCCAGATTAATGCAAAGGGTGCCGGCAGCGCACGTTACATCCCTGTAATCCAGCCGGTTTGCGCAGCCCGGCCCGCCGCGCTAGGGCATCGGCATGACCGACAGCGAGACGCCGGCGGCGCGTGCCTTCGATCCCAAATTGCTGTTCGGCGGCCGTTTCGGCGGGCACGGCGGCAGGCTCGGGATCGTCTATCACGATCATGGTGACGACTGGGCCGAGCTGGCGCTGCCCTATCATTCCGATCTGATCGGCGACGAAGCCTCGGGCGTGATCGCCTCGGGGCCGATCCTCGCGCTGATGGACATGGCGACCAGCGTCGGGGTGTGGCGCAGGCTCGATGCCTTCAAGGGCCATGCCACGCTCGATCTGCGCATCGACTATCTCCGCCCCGCGCGACCCGGCCAGACGGTGATCGGCCGCGGCGAATGCTATCGTATCACGCGCTCGATCGCGTTCGTGCGCGGCCAGGCGCATGACGGCGATCCGAATGATCCGCTGGCGCATGTCGCGGGCACCTTCATGGCAGTGGAGGGCTATTGGTGATCCCCTATGCCAAATTGCTCGGGCTCGAGGTCGAGCCCGGCAAGACCGCGCCGACCTATGTCATGCCCTTTGCGATCGACGTGGTCGGCCGGCCGAGCTTCCTCCATGGCGGCGCGATCGGCGGGCTGCTCGAAATGGCCGCGGTCGGCGCGCTCAAACAGGCACTCGCTGCCGAGGGCGAGGTACGGATCAAGCCGATCAACCTGACCATCGACTATATGCGCGGCGGCCGCGACAAGCCGACCCGCGCGCGGGGTCTCGTCACCCGGCTCGGCACCCGCGTCGCCAATGTCGAGGCCGTGGCGTGGCAGGACGAGCCCGATCGCCCGATCGCCGCGGCGCGGATGAACTATTTGATCGTGCGCTAGGCCGGTCTCATCCCCGTTGGGACGATCCAGCTCAGCCCGGCGTCAGCTTGAGCAGCCGGCCCGAACCCGAATCCTCGAGCACCCAGATCGCGCCGTCGGGGCCCTGCTCGACTTCGCGGATGCGCTGGCCGAGGGCGATTCGCTGCACCTCGGCGGCGCTGGTCGGGGTGAAGCGCACGCGCACCAGCCCCTGGCTCACCAGCCCCGCTATGATCGCGTCGCCCTGCCACGCGCCGAACAGAGTGCCCGAATAGAGGATCATCCCGCCCGGCGCGATCACCGGCGTCCACCAGGCCAGCGGCGCGACATAGCCGTCGCCGGGGGTATGATCGGGGATATTGCCGCCGCCATAATCCTGCCCGTTCGAGGCATTGGGCCAGCCATAATTCCCGCCCGCCGCGATCAGGTTGAACTCGTCGCCGCCCTCGGGGCCCATCTCGTTCTCCCAGAGCCGGCCGGCGGGATCGAAGAACAGGCCATAGGGATTGCGATGGCCATAGGACCAGATCTCGGGCCGCGCGCCCGCAGTGGCGACGAAGGGATTGTCGCCGGGAACGCTGCCGTCGGCATTGAGCCGGATCACCTTGCCGAGCGTTTTGGTCAGATCCTGCGCGGGAGAGCCCTGCTGGCGTTCGCCCGCGGTGACGAACAAATGCCCCGACGGGCCGAACGCCATCCGCCCGCCGAAATGCCCGCTGCCGCTCACCTTGGGCGTCTGGCGCCAGATCACCGCGGTGCCGGTCAGCCGCGGTCCTGCGCCGTCCTCGGCGAGCGTGCCGCGCGCGACCGCGAGCCCGGCACCGCCGGTACCCGTCTCGGCATAGCTCAGATAGACGATCCGGTTGCTCGCGAAATCGGGATGCAAGGCGACATCGAGCAGGCCGCCCTGACCGCCGGCGGAAACCGCGGGCACGCCGCCGAGTGCGGCTGATTTCGCGCCCGCCTGCGTCACGATCCGCAGCGTGCCACCCTTCTCGGTGACCAATGCACGGCCATCGGGCAGGAACACCATCGCCCAGGGCGAAGCGAAGGTCGCCACCGCGGTCGAACGGACCGAACTGATCGGCGTCGGCGTCGGCGTCGGGCTGGGCGAAGGCGAGAGGGTCGGACTTGGAGAGGGACTCGGGGTCGGCGTCGGCGTGACGACGCCACCGCTCTCTCCGCCGCCGCCGCATGCCGAAAGTGCTGCCAGAGCAGCAGTCGCCAGCCAGAGGTTATACCGCATCACACGCTCCTCCCGCCGGCGCTTTTCCTCAGCCGGCGGGTGTCAAACGCAGCAAACGCCCCTGAGAGCCATCGCTGCCGTCCTCGAGCAGCCAGATCGCGCCGTCTGGCCCTTGCTCGACTTCGCGGACGCGCGCGCCCATCGGCCATTGGTCGCCCTTGGCGGCATTGGTGCCGTCGACATGGACCCGCACCAGCGACTGGCTGGAAAGCCCGCCGATGAACAAATCCCCTGTCCATTGCGGGAACATCTTGCCCGAATAGGCCATCAGCCCGCCCGGGCTGATCACCGGGTTCCACCACACCTTGGGCGCCTCGAAGCCGTCGCCGGGCGCGTGATCGGGAATGTCGCGCCCGTCATAATGGCTGCCGTTCGAAACCTTGGGATAGCCGTAATTGCGCTCGGGCAGGACGAGATTGACTTCGTCGCCGCCCTTGGGACCCATCTCCTGCTCCCACAGATTGCCCTTCGCATCGAACGCGATGCCGAGCAGATTACGGTGGCCGTACGACCAGACTGCCGGATGGAAGCCTTTCGCCGCCAGCGGATTTCCGGGCGCGGGCTTGCCGTCGAGGGTGAGCCGCAGCACCTTGCCCAAGGTCGCCCTCGGATCCTGCGCAGGCTCGAATTTCTGGCGCTCGCCATTGGTGAAGAACAGATACTTACCGTCGGGCGAGAAGGCGATGCGGCCCGAATAATGGCCATTGCCTTCGACGAACGGCGTGGCGCGGAACAATTCGGTGATGCCCGTGAGCGCCGGATGCCCGCCCGCGGATCCAAGCGTGCCGCGCACCAGCACGACGCCCTTGCCGCCTTCGCCGGCGACCGAATAGCTCAGATAGACCAGCTTGTTCCGCGCGAAATCCGGGGCGAGAACGACATCCATCAGCCCGCCTTGTCCCGCCGAATCGACGGGCAGGCTCGCGATCGGATGCTTCTGCTTGCCGTCGGCGGAGACGAGCAGCAGCGCTCCTGCCTTTTCGGTCACCAGCAATTGCCCGTCGGGAAGGAAGGTCATCGCCCATGGCGCGTCGAAATCGGCGACCGGCGTCACCTTGAACGGGAGGCTCGCCGTGGTGCCGCCGTCCTGCGCCACTGCGCCGGACTGCGGATTGCAGGCGGCCAGAAGTGCCGCTGCGGGTAAAATCGCCCGAAATTTGCGCATCGTCTCACCCTTTTGCGAATTGCTGTGCAACGCGCATCCGGCAATTGCGCTCCGCTGTCGATACGTCCTGCGTCTCATTCCGCAGCCGTATCGATTTATTGCGTGTTTTCACGATATTGCGCAATTTTATTCCATCACCCATTCTTGCTGCGTTGATCAGGCTTGGGGGCAAGTCCTATGCTGTGGCGATATCTGCGCGGTGCTGCGCTGGCGTTTGCGTGTGTTCAAATATCCTTCGCGTCCGCGGCGCCCGATGCGTCGCCGGTCGATGCCGCCGCCTATTTTGCTCCGCCGGCGATCGAGGACGCAGCATTGTCGCCCGACGGGCAGCGCGTCGCGGCGCGGGCGCTGGTCGATGGCCGGCCCCGGCTCGCGATCTTCGATCTTGCGGGTGCCGCACCTGCGCTGCGCCCGATCGCCTTGCCCGAGGACGAGCGGCTCGAATGGCATGGCTGGCTGGGGCCGCGCAGGCTGCTCGTCAGCCTGCTCCGGCAGGGTGCGGTCCCCGGCGCGCGCTTCGCCACGATCGATCTCGATACCGGCACGCTCCGCCAGCTTGGTGCCGTCCGTCCGGCCGAGGCCGGCGACGAAGTGCTGCATATTGCTGCGGACCGCGGCTTCCTGCTGCTCAAGTCGGCGGTTCCGGGCAAATCGACTCCCGGTGTCTACCGGCTCGATCTGGCCACCGGGGCGGTCACACTCGCGGTCGCGCCACGGGAGCATGTCTGGGATTGGTATGCCGATTCATCGGGTGTTATCCGTGCCGGGCTCGCGAGCCAGGGCAAGCGCTCATGGCTGCTCTATCGCAAAAGCGAGCATGATTCATTCAGCCGATCGGCCCGCGCCACCGGCGAAATTCGCGCAGGGGCAGACCGCTTCGTCCCCATCCGTGGTACCGATCGCGGCTATGCGCTCGCCCAGACCCCGGCCGGCCGAGTCGGCCTCTATGCCTATGATTTCGGCAAAGGGCGGCTGGGCGTTTTGCTCTACGAGGACTCGCACGTCGATCTCGACGGCTTCCAGGCCGGCCCCGACGGGCGGCTGCTCGGTGTCGAGGCCGCGACCGATCGCCCCGCGATGCGCTGGCTGGATGCCGGATTGGCGCGGCGTCAGGCGCGGATCGATTCGGCGCTGCCGGGTCGGGCGAATCGCGTGATCTCGTCGAGCGCGGATCAGTCGCGCTCGCTGGTGTTCAGCGAATCCTCGGCCGATCCGGGCGCTTTCTATCTCTATGCCGATGGGCGCGCGACTCTCGTCGGGGCCGTCAGCCCGGCGCTGGCGGTCAAGAGCGGCGCCGAGATGAAAATGGTGCGGTACCGCGCCCGCGACGGACTCGAGATCAGCGGCTATCTGACTCTGCCGGCAGGGCGTGAGGCCAAAGGCCTGCCGCTCATCGTCATGCCGCATGGCGGCCCCTTTGCGCGCGACAGCTGGGGCTATGATCCATGGGTCCAATATCTCGCCGATCGCGGCTATGCCGTGCTCCAGCCCAATTATCGCGGTTCCACCGGTTTCGGCCGCAGCTTCGTCGAAAAGGGCGATGGCGAATGGGGCCGGGGCATGCAGAACGACGTCGACGACGGGGCCGACTGGCTCGCGGCGCAGGGAATCGCCGATCCGCGTCGGGTCTGTATCATGGGGGCGTCCTATGGCGGCTATGCGGCGATGTGGGCCGCGACCGACCCCGCGTCGCGCTATCGTTGCGCGATCAGCTTCGCCGGAATCTCCGACGTCGCGGCGCAGCTCGCTTATGACCGCAAGACCTTCGACGAGCGCGACTATCGCGCATGGAAACACCGGATCCAGGGCCGCGCGGGCTCGCTCGATGCGCTCTCGCCGATCGCGCGGGTCGAAGCGCTGCGCATGCCGATCCTGATCGCGCACGGCACTGCCGACGATACCGTTCCGGCGGATCAATCGGTTCGGCTCCACGCGGCGCTTGCCCGGCTTGGCCGCGCGCATGATTATGTCGCCTATGAAGGCCAGGGCCATACGCTCGAAGGCCCCGCCGACAATGCCGATTTCCTGACTCGCGTCGGCAAATTTCTCGACGCGCACAACCCCGTTTGGTCCCACTTGCCCCCGGGGCGGTGAGCGCGTATATCGCACCTGCTTTCTCGACATCGTCACACATGCCGAGGTCGGGGCCCGCAGGGCTCCGGCGCTGAAGCTGCTTATCTGATTGCCGGAGACCCGATGGCGGACATCGCCGCATTGACCAGCCTGATCGAACCCGAAGCCAAGGCTCTCGGGCTGGCGCTCGTGCGCGTGAAGATGTTCGGCGGCCAGTCCGATCCGACGCTGCAGGTGATGGCGGAGCGCCCCGAAACCCGTCAGCTGACGATCGACGATTGCGCCGATCTGTCGCGCCGCATCTCGGATCGGCTCGACGAACTCGAGGCCGCCGGCCGGGATCCGATCGAGCATGCCTATCGACTCGAGGTCAGCTCGCCCGGAATCGATCGCCCGCTCACCCGCGTGCAGGATTTCGAGGATTGGAAGGGCCATGAAGCCCGGATCAACCTCGCCGAGCCGAGCGAGGACGGACGTAAGCAATTGACCGGCGTGCTGCTCGGCGCCGAAGCTGGCCAGGTCAGCATTGACGTTCACAAGTACAAGCAGATCACGGTGCCGTTCGCGCTGGTCGCGGACGCCAAATTGCTGATGACCGACAAACTCATCGCCGCCACGGCGCCGCTTTCGGCTGAGGGCGCGGAAGAATTCGAAGCAGAGGAACAAGACTGATGGCCACTGCCGTTACTGCCAATCGGGCCGAGCTGATCGCGATCGCCGATTCGGTCGCCAAGGAAAAGCTGATCGACCGCGCCATCGTGATCGAGGCGATGGAGGACGCGATCCAGCGCGCCGCCAAGAATCGCTATGGCAGCGAGAACGACATCCGCGCCAAGCTCGACCCGAACACCGGCGATCTCCGCCTTTGGCGCGTGGTCGAAGTGGTCGAGGCGGTCGACGATTATTTCAAGCAGGTCGATCTCAAGGGCGCGCAGAAGCTCCAGAAGGACGCCGCGATCGGCGACTTCATCGTCGATCCGCTGCCTCCGATCGAATTCGGCCGCATCCAGGCGCAGGCTTCGAAGCAGATCATCTTCCAGAAGGTCCGCGACGCCGAGCGCGAGCGCCAGTTCGAGGAATTCAAGGACCGCATGGGTGAGATCATCACCGGCGTGGTCAAGCGCGTCGAGTTCGGCCACGTCGTCGTCGATCTCGGCCGCGCCGAGGGCGTGATCCGCCGCGACGCGCAGATCCCGCGCGAAGTCGTCCGCGTCGGCGATCGGGTCCGCTCGATCATCCTCAACGTCCGCCGCGAGAATCGGGGGCCGCAGATCTTCCTCAGCCGCGCGCATCCGGATTTCATGAAGAAGCTGTTCGCGCAGGAAGTTCCCGAGATCTACGACGGCATCATCGAGATCAAGGCGGCCGCCCGCGATCCGGGATCGCGGGCCAAGATCGGCGTGATCAGCCACGACAGCAGCATCGACCCGGTCGGCGCCTGCGTCGGCATGAAGGGCAGCCGCGTCCAGGCGGTGGTGCAGGAAATGCAGGGCGAGAAGATCGACATCATCCCTTGGTCGCCCGACACCGCGACCTTCGTGGTCAACGCGCTTCAGCCGGCGAATGTCAGCCGCGTGGTGATCGACGAAGAGGATGACCGCATCGAAGTCGTCGTTCCCGACGATCAGCTCAGCCTCGCGATCGGCCGTCGTGGCCAGAATGTGCGTCTCGCCTCGCAGCTCACTGCCAAGGCGATCGATATCCTCACCGAGACCGACGCCAGCGAGAAGCGCCAGACCGAATTCGTCCAGAACAGCGAGATGTTCCAGAACGAGCTCGACGTCGACGAGACGCTCGCCCAGCTGCTGGTCGCCGAAGGCTTTTCGAGCCTCGAGGAAGTCGCTTATGTCGAGCTCGACGAGATCGCGAGCATCGAAGGCTTCGATGACGAACTCGGTCAGGAGCTGCAGAGCCGCGCGCAGGAAGCGCTCGATCGGCGCGAGGAAGCCAATCGCCAGCTGCGCCGCGAACTCGGCGTCGAGGACGATCTCGCGACCATGCCGTACATGACCGAGGCGATGCTGGTCACGCTCGGCAAGGCGGGCATCAAGACGCTCGACCACCTCGCCGATCTCGCGACCGACGAACTGGTCCAGAAGAAGCGTCAGGAGCCGCGCCGCCGTGCCGAGAACACGCGTTCGTCGGAGCGTGCCGAGGACAAGGGCGGGATTCTCGCCGAATACGGCCTCAGCGACGAGCAGGGCAACGAGATCATCATGGCCGCCCGCGCGCACTGGTTCGCGGACGACGAAGAGCCGGCTTCTGCCGGTGCGGAGGACGCTGTTGCGGACTCCGAGCAATGATACTCCGGGGCTAATCGACAGCTTCCGTCACCCCGGCCTTGTGCCGGGGTCCACTGCGCAGCCGAACGATGGCGGCGCGAATGTATGGTCGTGTGCCGCGCAATCGCAGACGCTTTCGCTGGCGGCCCGGTGGATGCCGGAACGAGCCCGGCATGACGAAGAAGGGAGGGTGCGCGCATGAGCGACTCCGTCCGCACCTGCATCCTTTCGCGCGTGGAATCGCCGCGCGAAGGGCTGATCCGTCTCGCGCTGTCGCCCGATGGCGAGGTGCTCCCCGATGTCCGCGCCAAAGCGCCCGGCCGCGGTGCGTGGATCGGCGTCGATCGCGCCACGCTCGACGCTGCGCAGGCCAAAGGCAAATTGCGCGGAGCCTTGTCGCGCGCGTTCAAGACGCAGGACCTGCGCATTCCCGATGATCTCGGCGAACGCATCGCCGGCCAACTCCAGCGGAGCGCGCTCGACCGCCTCGGGCTCGAGGCCAAGGCCGGGCACATCACCACCGGGGGCGAGAAGCTCGACAAGGCGGCGCGATCGGGCAAGCTCCACTTGCTGCTCCACGCGTCGGACGCCAGCGCGGACGGCGCGGGAAAGCTCGCCCAGGCGTGGCGCGTCGGCTCCGATATGGAAGGCAGCGGGCGCAAGGGCTTAACATTGCCCGTCTCGCGCACCATATTGTCCTTGGCGCTGGGCCGCGAAAATGTGGTACATGCAGGCCTGACAGATCCCAAGGCGGCCAGGCGGGTGAGCGATGCGCTCGACCGGTGGCTGCACTTTATCGGACCCGACCCCGCTTCCCGCCCTTGCGAAACAGGCTCGCAGGGCGCATCGGCGTTCCCGCCGGGCGGGTCGCAGAACACGACGAACTCGACTGAAGGACTTTGAGCACGCGCATGAGCGATACTGAAAACGAAAAGCCGAAACTGGGCATGCGCGCGCCGCTGGGGCTGAAGCGCACGGTCGAGACGGGCAAGGTGAAGCAGAGCTTCAGCCATGGCCGTTCGAACACTGTGGTGGTCGAAGTCAAGCGCCGCCGCGTCCTCGGTCCGCAAGGCGCGCCGCAGGAAGAACAGGCAGCTGCGCCCGAGCCCGTAGCCGCGGCACCTGCGCCGCAGGCACCGCCGCCGCCGGCCCTCGCACCGCGTCCGCCGGTCTCGAACGAGTCGGCGCAGGAGCGCCAGGCCCGCATGCTGCGCGAGGCCGAGGACCAGCGCATGCAGGCGCTCGAGGAAGCGCGCCGCCGCGAGGAGCGCGAGCGTGCCGAGGCCGCCGAGGCCGAAGCGCGCCGTGCCGAAGAGCGCGCCCGCGCCGAAGCCGAAGCCGCCAGTGCGCCCAAGGTCGAGGCCCAGCCCGAACCCGCGCCGCAGCCCGCGGCTCCCGCCGCCGCGCCTGCGCCGACCCCGGCGCCGGCTCCTGTTGCTGCTCCGGCTCCCACTCCCCCTCCTGCGCCGGCCCCCACGCCCGCACCGCCGCCGCAGCCGGTCGGGATTCAGCTCGATCCGAGCCGTCCCGCGCCGCGCATCTTCACGCCGGTGCAGCGTCCCGAAATCCCCCGGCCGCAGCCCAAGC
>Ga0247823_10005508_pt1 | contig 10075 bp, 5 predicted proteins | sample 13C_PalmiticAcid_2_FD_192426 | JGI IMG/M metagenome (GOLD analysis project Ga0247823, IMG submission 192426) | Soil microbial communities from agricultural site in Penn Yan, New York, United States - 13C_PalmiticAcid_Day30 | ecosystem: Environmental > Terrestrial > Soil > Agricultural land...
GAGCTCTTGTCCTAAGGATGCTCCATTTCCTGTTCACGGATCAAAATACCGGCAGCGGCGATCTGTTCTTCGATATGATGCGCGATTTTGTCGAGCGTTATCGCAATAAGACGGCTTCAACCGACGATTTCCGTGTGGTCGCCAATGAACACATAGCAAAATCGCCGGTAGCGAGACGCTACAATATCAAGGAGCTCAATTGGTTTTTTCAACAGTGGGTGTACGAAAGCCACCTGCCGTCTTACACCCTTGAATACGTGGTCGAGCCGCAGCCCGACGGGTCTGTGTTGTTGAGTGGAAATGTGCTGCAGGAAAACGTCCCCGAGGGTTTCTTTATGCCTTTGCCGTTGAAGATCGGATTCGGCGGCAACAAGGTGGCGGACGGACTCGTAGCCGCCTTAGGACCGAAGACGCCCTTTAAGATCAAGCTCCCGGCGAAACCTGTGAAGGTCGAGTTGGACCCGAACAACTGGGTACTGTCAGAGTCCACTTCCACCAAGTGACCTGGATAGGATCATCGTTCCAGTTGTGCGGCCCTTAGTTCATCGGCCGATGCCGCTGCAGCATTTCCCTGAGCCTTGTAGACCAGAGCGCGAGCTCGATACAGGTTCGGCACACGCGGGTTTATCTGTATGCCGCGATTGAAATCAGCCAGTGCGGCGTTCAGGTCCTTCAGATAGATCGAAGCGATCCCGCGATTCAAATAGGCGTCCGTGTAGTCAGGTCGTCCCTGGATCGCGAGGTCGAAATCTTTCTTCGCCTTCTTCCAGTCTTCGAGCTTCACGTACGCCGTTCCGCGATTGTAATAGGCCAGCGGCTCGTTAGAGTTCAGCTTGATCGCCTGGTCAAAATCCTTGAGCGAATTCTTCGGCTGATTCAGATAATTCAGCTGCATTGCACCGCGCTCGAAATAGTATTCCCACTTTCCGGGCTCCGCTTCGATCAGCTTGGACAAGTAATCCGTCGCCAACTGATACTTCTTTTCCTTTACGGCAGTATCGTACGCCTGCTTCATCTCGCCCGTCGTCACCGCCGTGGTCTCATTGTTCGCCCTCGCCTGATCATTCACCTGCTTGAGCGTAGTTGTATCCACCGGAGTCTTGACCGCATTCTTGTCGACCGGCTTCTCTCCGCCGCGGATCAAGCGAAACTTTTCGACAACAAGTTCAGCATATTGCTCAAGCGCACGGCGAGCAGCGAACAGATATCGATCACGGCTGGTTCCGATAACTACAGGCGTAAACGTGAACCTCGCGTCGCCGAAAAACTCCTTCGTTTTCCGGGCAGCGAGACCGGCGTTCTCGTATGGCTTCCCGGTCGAAAACCCGACTGGAACGGCAACCGGCTGCTTGCTCTGATAGATATCAAACTTGGTCTTCTGATCCGCAAAAAAGATATACGATTGCGGCACGCTCATCATTCCGCCGATGCTGTAATCGGCTTTATAGTTGATCCACGCTCCCTCGGTATTCCTGACATTGTTCTGGTCCGTCTGCAGCAGGATCGACGCAAAATCGACAACCACGTCGAAGCTAACGAACTCCGATCCAAGCGTCTCGCACATATTCTCGATCTTCTTGAGCTTCTGAAATCCGAGCAGCTCATTGTTCGCCGGACGCTCAACCTCATACCGATAAAAGACCGGCCCGTCGAACGCCGTGAACGACAGCCACGCCTGGCCATACTCAGCTTTACCGTTGACCTGCTTCTTCTCTTCTGTCGCAGCTTCTCGGTTCTTGTAATATTCGGTTCCCGCGATCGCATTCCAATCGGCAAACGTTATCCCGAGCGAGCCGAGTTTGTTCTGCAGGATCAAGTAAAATTCGTCAGTCAGTTTCTGCAGATCACCGGTCGTCAGATCGCCGCCGTCGAGATAAACGGTTACCGCCGCAGAATTCTTTCCCTCGGCGACCGCTCGCGATGTAACGGTCTTGTAATGAACGCGCACCTGCGAAACCGCAAGCTTCTGCGTCTTTTTCGCCACGTCCGGCTTACCGAACGTCCCTGCCTTGATGTAGGCGATCGTGTTGTCAGCGATCTGCGAATAGCTTTGGCCAAATGCGGCACAAGCAAGGAGTACGAATGTGAAAAGTAGTTGGGGGATTCGAGTGTTCATTTTTCGTTGAAAGGTGTCCGGGTGGCTTGGAATTTGGGATGTCTACGCGGGCAATCGCAGAAATTCGCGGCAAACTGGCTCAGGAATCTTTTCGCCCGGTGGAAATGCTTGTAGAATGAACTCCTCTAGTGTCTTCCAGATCCGACGTAACCGAACTCCTACGACGCGCTCAGCAGGGTGACAGAGATTCGCTCGACAGCATTCTTCCGCTGGTCTACGACGAACTCCGCGCGGTCGCGAGGCGGCAACTCGCGCTTGAACGCTCGGACCACACGCTCCAGCCGACCGCACTCGTTCACGAAGCGTATCTTCGGCTGCTCGAACAGACGCAGGTTGATTGGCAAAACCGCCTCCATTTCTTCTCTATCGCGTCGCAGATGATGCGCCGGATCCTCGTTAACTACGCCATCGACCGCAAAGCAAAGAAACGCGGCGACGGTGCGACCCACGTGCAGCTTGACGATGCGATGAGCCTCGGTAGTGCTGAATCGGCTGTCGATCTCGTCCTGCTCGACGATGTGCTCGAACGCCTCGCCCTCCTCGACGAAAAACAGGCGCGGATCGTTGAGCTCCGGTTCTTCGGCGGAATGACGATAGACGAAACGGCGTCCATAATGGAGATCTCGCCCGCCACGGTCAAACGTGAATGGCAGATGGCGAAGGCGTGGCTGCAGGTTCAAATGCAAAGTTAGATGCCGCTGACCCCTGACGAATACAAAAAGCTCAAGGCCGCCTTCAGCGAAGCGGTCGAGCTTCATCCGTCCGAACGCGAAACATATTTATCGTCCGCCGCGGACACGGGGATGCGCCGCGAGTTGGAGAAGATGCTGGCGGCCGCCGACGCGGACGATGATCCGCTCGAGACTCCTGCGATCGAACAGCTCGAAATCGCCGCTGTGCCGGAATCGATCGGCAGTTTTCGCATCGTCCGCGAGATCGGCCGCGGCGGCATGGGGTCGGTCTACGAGGGAACCCGCATCGCCGAAAATTTCTCGCAGCGTGCAGCAGTTAAGGTGATCCGCAACGGGATGAACAATGATGTCATCCTCCGGCGATTCATCTCAGAACAGAAGATCCTCGCCTCGCTCGAACATCCCAACATCGCGCGGTTCCTCGACGGCGGAACGACCGCAAACGGACTTCCCTTCTACGCAATGGAGTTCGTCGACGGCTCCCCGATCGCGGTACATTCACGGGAGAATAGCCTTTCGGAACGCGAGATCGTTGAGCTTTTCCGGCAAGTGTGCGCCGCCGTCAGTTACGCCCATTCGCAGCTTATCGTTCACCGCGACCTAAAGCCGTCAAACATCCTCGTCGATCGAACCGGTACGCCGAAGCTCCTCGATTTTGGGATCGCCAAGGTACTGGAAACCGAAAATGTAGAATCCGAGACCGCGACCCAATTTGGAATGATGACGCCGCAATACGCTTCGCCGGAACAGATCCGCGGCGAGAAGGTTACGACGGCGAGCGACGTTTATTCCCTCGGGATCATCCTGCACGAACTTCTCTACGGCGAACCTCCCTATCGTACGGATACAAAGACCTACGCGGAGATCATTGAACTCGTGTCCGCTGACAAGCCCGTTCGCAGAACGACGATGCAGCCGCGTCGCCACGACGACCTTTTTCGCATCGTCTCGAAGGCGATCCGCCGTGACGTCGAGCATCGCTACACTTCGGTCGAAAGCCTTAGTGACGACCTCCGACGCTGGCTCGCTGGACTTCCGGTCACGGCAAGGGCCGAGAGTTTCGGATACCGGCTTACCAAGTTTGTTCAGCGGAACCGTGTAGCTACCGTTGCCTCGGCGATCGTGTTTGTCTCGCTCATGACCGGCATCGTCATCGCTGTATGGCAGGCTCGTCGGGCCGAAGAACAGCGCGTGCTCGCGGAACGACGGTTCGCCGAGGTACGAACACTCGCGAACAACGTCGTCTTCAAATATCACGACGAGATCGCAAAACTCGACGGCTCGACCGGCGTCCGCGAGATGCTCGTAACCGACGCGCTGAGCTATCTCGACACGCTATCTATTGACGCCGCCGGCGACGCCGGATTGCAGCGTGAACTCGCACTCGCCTACATCAAACTCGGCGACGTGCAGGGAAAACTGTATTCGGCTAATGCGGGAAACACGGAGGGCTCGTTAGCAAGCTACAAGAAAGCCGTTACGTTGTTAGAAAATGCGCTCACCAGCCGTCCAGACGACATCCAGATTACGACCGACCTGGTCGGAGCATACGACTCGCTCCTCTTCAGTCTTAACCGCGCTCCGCTCGCAGCCGATTCGAAGGTCGGGCTGCTGCAGCGATCCGGTGAGTTGTTAGAACGGATCGTCCTCGCGAATCCCAACGATCCAGAGTTGATGGTAAGGCTCGCGACATTTCACATTCGCTCGGGCGATGCGTACGGCACCAACAACCATACCGAGAGTCTGAAACAGAAGCTCGAATTGCATCTAAAAGCTCTCCCGATCGCGGAGAAATTACTACTGGTCAACGACAACGATCCAAAACGCCTTCAGACTATCGCCCGGACGTACCAGCGCCTCGGCACCGATCATATGTGGCTTGGCGAAGCCGCCCTTACCGTCGGCGATCGTGATCTTGCAGACCTTCATTTCCGGGAAGGAATCCCGTTTCACGAAAAGATGGTCGAGGTGATGGAACGCGTCGCGACGGTCGAGCCGAACGCGTCCGAGTCCCGCCGCCTGCGCGTCGCCGCCTACAGTTCGATCGCCGAACTCCTCGCTCACACCTCGCGGACCAAAGACGCGCTGAACTACACCGAACGTGCGTTCACTCTGGCGAAGCAAGGCAAGGAACTCGACCCCGGCAACCGCGAAGCCGATATGGAGATCGGCAACGTAGCGTCGATCACCGGAAAGATCCACGAAAGCTCGCACGATCCACGAGCCGCCGCCGAGAGCTATCAGATCGCCTACGAATCTTTCCGACGCGTAGCCGAACGCGATCCGAAAAATGTCGAAGCCGTCGCTCGAAGCACTCAAACTTGCCGGATCCTCATCAGACTCTTCGAGGCCATCGGCGATACCGCAAAACTCACCGAATACAAAAGCCGCCTCGAACAGCTAACTGCACCGGCAAGGTAATTCACCGAAGCTTCTCCAATTCCTGTTTAGCCCGAATCTCCGCGTTTCTGTACCTCGGGTTGCCGTTCGCCCGATCAACAGTCATCGAAAGTTCCTGTCTCGCCTCGTCGAGTTGGCCGGCTCGAACAAGTGCCAGACCGAGGGTCAAATGGGTACGCGCATCACCAGGCCCGAGAAGCACGGCTTCGCGTCCTTCCGCTACCGCTTCGTCGATCCGCTTATTCCGAAGGAAGTAACCTGAACGATGAACTCGACTCATCGCGGCAACAACTGGGACCTCGAAGCGGCCCTGATAAACGAACATGCTTCCGCCGATCTGAGCAACGGGTTCCACCTGCGAGATCGGCACATATTCATCTCCCGCAAACGGCGGCAGATCGTTGACGCTGACAATAACGGTGCCTTCGATCACGGGCGGCACAGGGTCGATAAGATCTCGGCTAATAAGTATCCTCAAGCCCGACGGCATCGTGCGGCACGGCTGTTCATATTTCAAAAGGTCCGGATGAACAAATCCGGTGATCCAACAATCGGTGATACCTTCGCGAGCAAGATACTTGTTTACCTGCTTGATGCCCCCGCCCTGATCTGAGTCCCCACCTCGGAGCACCGTGTACGTTTTCTCGTATCCGCCCCAGAGATCGTTCGCAAAGATCATAGAGTTGGGAGCGGTCCGTGCGGCCGTCGCAACGTGGTAAAGCAGCAGAGCGAAAAGGACGTATCGAAAGTAATAGAATTTTCCGCAGACCCAAACTGCCCCGGCGGCTGCCAGAACGATAAGGAACCCATAGATCGGAAGGATGTGCCGCACACCGGTAGTGAAACTAGAGTTTGCCGCCGCAATGAAAAACCCGACGGACGGCACCAGCAGGAACATTACCTCGCGTAACTTTTCGCGCTCGACAAAAGCGAAGATCAGGCCCAACGGAAGCAGGAGCAGCAAGACAATGCTGGTCTTGATCGAGAACGCCGCAGGAAAGTAAAACCATTTGCCCGTCGGATAGGTCTTCCCGAACAAATTGGTGTTGCGGCTGCCCCAAGCGATGACATCAGCCATCCCGAGAACATACGATTCCGGAAACAAATGCATACTGCCGATGAACGCAGTCAGCTTCGCAGGCATCGACTCGACCGACTCCGGCCGTCCGTTTTCCTTGATATAGTCGGCGACGGTGATCGAAGGCCCGGTCGCAGAAGGGATCGCGTAATATCTGAATCCGTAAAACGCCCAAAGTATCGTCCAGCCGATGACAAAGATTCCGGCGAACGCCGCTACCCTGCGAACAAGTTGGCTGCCAATCCGCGTTTCAACCTTGCGAAAGAAGAAGACGTCGAGAAGAAGAAGGGCGAAAAAGATGCCGACGAATATCACTGCGGAATGTTTCGACGCAAGCATCAGGCCGAACGCGACGCCCGCGATAGCCAACCGCGTCCACTTTGGCTCCTTCCCAAACCGATACAGCGCATACATCACGGCAAACGACGTAGCACTGATCGACATGTCGGTCATTATTAAGGGACCGCTCCCAACCACGACCGGCTCGAATGCGAGGATCCCCAGCGCGGCCAGAGCCTGCCACCTCCCGAACATCTCCCACGCGGCAAGGAAGACCAATGCGGCAAGCAGCAAGCTCATCAGTGCCGCTGTCAACCGTGCCGGGATCAATATCGGGTCGATCCCATTCTCAACGAGGAATGAGCTGCCATAACTAAAAGCATCGAATTTCGAGGTGAGTTTTGAACCGCATTCCCACGGCGGCTCGGCGAGTTCCATGAAATTCAGCGGAGCGGTTGAAAGCAGTTTTAACAGCGGCGGATGCTCAGGATTGATCCCGAAGTCGCCGCACCAATGTCGATGCCCCGCTAATATGTGATCCGGCTCGTCGATCGTAGGGCTGAGGCTAACCGCCACGTAGACCAGCTGAAATGCGAAAGCCGCGAAAAGCAAGGCGGTAACGACGACGAAGAACTGCTGCGGGCGTGATCCGGAAGTTTTCTTTAGTTCTTCCATATTGATACCTCAATTTCCGCGAGCCTGCTTGTTCAGTTTTTCAAGTTCCTTTTCGGCCCTGTTCTTTTCGCGCCGCCACGCCGCGGCGTCCGATTCGGTAACCTGAATAGCTTTGTTCAATTCGTCGCGAGCTTCTTGCGTATTACCTATTCTCTTCAACACAAGCGCAAGCGTGATGTGGTTTCGCGGATCGTCCGGTCCCAGGGAAACAGCCTGCCGAGCCTCGGTCAACGCCTCCTCGGGTTGATTTCGATCCAACAGCTGTTCTGCCCTTGAGGAGTGACTTACGGCCGCCACAAGCGGCACATCGAAACGGCCCGTGAAAACAAAAACGCTGCCGCCAATGAGGTCTATCGGTGCGTCACCGCGAAACGTCTCGAATGTGTTACCGAAACGCGGTGAGATCCCGGAGCTGCTGACGAATATCGTCCCTTCGATCACGGGCGGTATCGCCTTGATAGGACTGCCATCGTCCCAACCAAATATGCCCGGCACAACGCGGCACGGCTGCTCCGCCCGTGCGATAGCCGCACTTCCAAACGGAGCGTACCAGCAGTCTGTGATGTGATTATCTTTCACATACTGACCCACCTGCTTGTGATTCTGAGCGATTTCCACATTCGAATCCGCGAAATACCGATACGTATTCTCGGTCCCGCCCCAAAGGTCGTTGCCAAAGGCTATGTAATTCGGAGCGGTTCGAAATGCCGCCAACACGTGGAACGCGAGCAGCGCAACGAGAACGTATTTTGCAATCGTAAACTTGCGTGCGAGTGCACAGGCCCCAGCCGCCGCGGCAACAATAAAGAATGGGTACACGGGCAGAATGTGCCGGATACCAATATTCATCTTTGAGGTAAGCGCGATCCCGAAAAAGAATAGTGCCGGCACCAGTATGTAGACCATTTCCCGTCTGTGTTGTTTAAAAAGGCTAAGAGCCAGGAACGCGCACGGAAGTAAGACGAGAAGGGCGACACTTGTTTTGACGGCAAAAGCAACCGGAAAGTAGAACCAATGTCCCGTCGGATAGATCTTATTAAATAGGACCATTGCACGGTCGCTGGAAACCACCACATAAAGGAGCCCCAGCGTGTAGGCTTCCGGTAGGATACGGGCAGCGTCTACAGAGCGAAGGGTCTTTACGGTCGTCCAGTTGGCGGCGTCAGGAGGAGCGCTCGGCGCATTGATGATCAGTTCCTCGGTGGAAAGAGCATTGCCGGCCGTGTTGGGGAGTGCCGAGTATCTGAATCCATAGGTCGCCCACAGTAACACAACGCCTACGACGACCGCTCCCGCAAGAACCGCAGCGCTTCGAATCACTTGCTTTCCTAGAGCTGCCCAAATGTCAGGTCTACGGAATATCAATTCAACGACAAGAAGGAGCGCCAGGATCGGAAAGATCAGCACGCCGCTGTGTTTCGTCGCCAAAGCGAGCCCCACACCAACACCGAGTGCAAGAAATCGCAGGATCGATGGCTTTGTCTGAAACTGGTAGTAGGCGTAAACGGCCGCAAAGATTCCCGCGGTCACACCCACATCGGTGGTCACAATTGATCCGTGAGCGATCAGGTTCGGCTCAAATGCAATAAGGGTCAGCGCGACCAACGCTTCTATCCGTCCAAACATTTCCCATGCGGCAAGAAACACGAGCGCAGCAAGAAAAAGGCTTATAAGGGAGGTCATTAGCCGGGACGGGATCACCACTCTGTCCGTGCCGTTTTCCGTTAGAAACGATGCTCCGGCCATCCAGCCGTCGCGAGAAGTAGTCGGCCTGGAACCGCAGTCCCAGTTCGGCCCGATCAGATCCATCCCGATAAGCGGGATCCCCGCAAGTAATTTAACTAGGGGAGGGTGTTCCGGATTGGCGGTAAAATCGCCGCACTGCCAATATCGGTATGCAGCGAGTATGTGCGGTCGTTCGTCGAAGGTCGCGCTGGTCCGCACCGCGTGGTAGGCAAGCTGAAACGCGAACGCGGAAAAAAGGACAGTACAAGCAATCGCAAAAGCGTAGTTTGAAGTTCGCGCAGTCGAGCCAGTCATCCGTTTACCTCCGAAACGGTAAATGCCGCGTTGATCCGGTTATCAACCCGGTCGCCGGTTTACGTGCCGCCCCTAGCTCGATCTCATTGCTCTAACAAAAACTTAGTACAAATTCCCTTCGCGCTTTCTGCCCGTATAATCCACGTAGACCACTTTCAGCTCGGTGTAGAAATCAAGCGACGTCGAACCTTGCTCGCGTGCCCCGAGGCCGGTGTGCTTCACGCCGCCGAATGGGATGTGAGCTTCTCCGCCCGTGGTCGGTGAATTGATGTGCGTCATGCCTGTCTCGATCTCGTCGACGAACCGATGGACCAGATTGGTATCGTTCGTAAACACCGACGACGACAGCCCGTAATCGCTGTCGTTCGCGACCGACATTGCTTCTTCAAAATCCTTTACACGCAGCACTGACAAGACTGGCCCAAAGATCTCCTCACGTGCGATTCTCATATCGCGCGTCACGCGGTCGAACACCGTCGGCTCGACGAACCAACCGTTCTCCAATCCGTCGCCCTCGGCACGCCGCCCGCCGCACATCATCTCCGCTCCGTCTTCTCGGCCAATATCTATATAGCTCAAAACGGTTTTGAACTGGCCTTCATCCACCGACGGCCCAATGTCCGTACCCGCATCATCGCCCGCACCGAGCCGAAAACTCTTTGCCCGTTCCACGATCTTCGAGACGAACTCATCCGCAACCTTCTCGATCACGATGGCACGCGACGTAGCCGTACACCGCTGTCCGGTCGAACCGAACGCGCCCTGAGCAGTCGACTCGACCGCCAACGCCATATC
>Ga0247823_10005509_pt1 | contig 10075 bp, 11 predicted proteins | sample 13C_PalmiticAcid_2_FD_192426 | JGI IMG/M metagenome (GOLD analysis project Ga0247823, IMG submission 192426) | Soil microbial communities from agricultural site in Penn Yan, New York, United States - 13C_PalmiticAcid_Day30 | ecosystem: Environmental > Terrestrial > Soil > Agricultural land...
AAGCCAACTGCCTGGCGGATCAACTGCTCCACCTGTTTGACGTCGATCGCCGGAGCCGCGGCTGCTGCCCCTTCCGCCTTTTCGGGAAGTTGAACCACGGCCGCCACAGTGAGGCGGACGAGCCGCCCGGGAACCTCGCGATTCTTCTCCAGCGTTTCCGCATTGGCGTAGGTCGTTTCGCTCCGCTCCATCTTCTCGGCGCCGCCGGAACCGCTGCCGCCGCTTCCGGAACCTGGCGTCACGTTCGTGCCGGCGCCGGGAGGCCCCGACTGGGCGACCTTGGTCCCCGCCGGCTTCGACTCCGATTCGATCTTCTCCTGCACCTTCACCTTGCCGTCGGGATCGTAGGTCTTCTTCTCCGTCTGGCGTTCATTGAAGTTGAGGTCGGCCGTGACGCGGACCACCGCGTGCCCGGCGCCGAGCATCTGCGACAGCAGCGTCTCCGCCTTGATGGCGAGATCCGCTTCGAGACGCCGGCGATATTCCAGCTGCCCGGCGACGTCGCCTTCCACGGCTTCGCGTGCGGACAGCAGGTGTCCCTGCGTATCCATCACGGTCACCTGGTCCGGATTCATGCCTTCCACGGCATGGGCCACCAGCGAGACGATGGCAGCGGCATCCTGTCTGGCGATTGCGTTCGTCCCTTTCAGCTCGACGACGACGCTGGCGGTCGGCAACTGGCGATCGCGAATGAACGGACTGGGCTCGGGTTTGCTGATATGCACCGTGGCCGTCCGGACGAACTCGAACTGGCCGATCGACCGGGCGAGCCGCTGTTCCTGCTGCCGGAGCAGCCGGACGTGGTTCAGGGAGGGATCGGACCAGACGCTTCCTTCGAGGTCATCCTTCGGGTTGCTGTTCAGGTCGAGCAGCTTGCCGGAGGCGAGCCGCGCCCGGCTGAGGTCCTGCTTGGGAACGAGGACCGAGGAGCCCGAGAAGTTCAGCTGTGACGGGATGCCTGCGGCTTCGAGCGCGCTGACGATCTCGGCCGCCGTGGTCGGACTGAGGTCCGACGCCACCGGCACGTACTGCGACTGCATCGACCACATGCCCACGCCGATGACCGCCAGCACGCACAGCACCGAGGTGCCGGCAATGCTGACTTTCTGCGCGGTGGTCCATCCGCGCCACATCGTCTGGAGTTGCGTGAGCCAGGCCTTCACTTGTTCGTCCTTGCGTGACTTCCGTGTCCGTCAGTTGGAGTTCCGCCTTCAGGCGGCTCTCTCCAGTCCCGCCATCGCCTCCCTCGCCCCGCCAGGCCGAAGGATCGCAATGAGCGGTCGTCGATTCCCTTAGATCTGCATGCGCATCACGTCCTGGTAGGACGCAATCAGCTTGTCTCGAACTTCGAGCACCAGCCGGAACATCAGGTCCGCCTGGGCCACATTGAGCACGATTTCGTGCACGTTTTCGGCCTGTCCCGTCGCGAGGTTCGTGACGTCGTGATCCATCTTCTGCTGGCTCTGCTGAACCTCGCCCAGCATCTGGTTCATCATCTTCGAGAACGGCTGATCCGTGCGCGCACCCGAATCGATCCCCCCGATCACCACCCCTTCGGGGCGGGCGACAGGACCGATTCCGCTGCCAAGACCAGTGATTCCCGGAATCGCCATCAGCTGCCTTTCAGGAGCGACAGGGATTGCTCAGTCATCTGGCGAAATACCTGCAGTGATTTCAGGTTCGCCTCGTACGCCCGCGCCGCGGTCATCATGTCGACCATCTCATGCGGCAGTTTCACGTTGGGATAAGTGACGAAGCCGTCGGCGTCGGCGTCCGGATGACCGGGGGAATGGATCCGGGGCAGCTCGGACATGTCGTCCTGCACGCCTTCGATCGTGACGCCCGTCATGTGTTCGCCGCGCTTCCCCATCGCCTGGTTCATGGCCGTCGAAAAGACGACCTGCTGGCGTCGATACGGGGTGCCGTCGGCCGTTTTCGTGGAATGGGCGTTCGCGATGTTGTTGGCGGCCACTTCCATGCGCAGCCGCTCCGCGGTCAGGCCCGAGCTGGCCACCTGCGTCGCTGCGAACAGTCCTCCCTGACTCATCGCGATTCCTCCCGCGAACTGTTACCTGCTGTCGATCGCCCGCCGCATCATTCCCAGGCGGGCTTCAAGCAGCTTCGTGTACGTCTGAAACATCAGCGCCGTCCGCTGCAGCTCTCCGACTTCCTTGTCGAGGTCGACGTTATTCCCGTCCTGACGCGAGGAGGGATCCTTCGACGCCTCGATCTTCGGCTTGATGCCTTTCGCGCGGGACACATCCCCGGGACCGGACAGCGCCTTCTGAAACTGGTCTTCGAACGTCACCTCCTGCCGCTGATACCCCGGCGTGTTCAGGTTCGCCAGGTTGTGGGTGACGGCCTGCTGGCGCAGCGCCGTCGCATCCATCAGCTGGGACAACAGGCCGGACTGGGGATCGAGCGGTGACATATCGGTGTTATCGGCAAATCCGGCAATGTTTCTCCTGCTTGCCCCGTCCAAACCGGCCGGAGTCGCCGACGAACGTGTCGCGTTTCTTGAACTGACGGCGATTTCTGCCGCTTCTCTCGAAAACCTGACCAATGTTTCAATAACGCCACGTGGCCGCATGGCAGTCGTCGTCGTCAGACGCGCGCTGCATGGGTGGCCCCGGGACCCGCATCACGACGAACAGGTCCGACTGAGAGCTTTCCATGCCCGTCCAGGCAATTCCGACATCCAGTTCCCCGGCCCGCAATGAACTGCAGCTGGGACGCATCCGGGCCCATGTCATCAGCGCCGAGGCCGGAACCGTCGCCGGAGCGATCGAGGAAATGTCCCCCTCGGACGTCCGGATCTACTGCGACGAAGCGCTTCCGATCGGATCGCTGGTGACGATCCGCCTGGCCCCGGAAGGCTGGGACTGCCAGTTCGAATCGAACGGCGTCGTCCATCGCAGCGAACAGATGGCCGACGGCACAGATCTGGGGGTCTTCCTCTCGGAGCCGCTGTCGGAAGAACTCATCAGCGCCTGCTGGCTCGAGATGCGCCGCGAGCTGCGGTACGCGGTCGTGTGGGCCGCCTGGGCTCGGCCGGAAAGCCAGAAGAAGATCGTTGCCGCAACGATCCTTAACTACTCCTACTCGGGCGTGCAGCTGCGGCTGCCGTACCAGCCGCAGCCCGGTGAACAGATCACCCTCCTGACAGACGCCCCCATCGCGACCGCGACCGTCCGCTGGGCCGCCCCATACGGGCCCAACCAGTTCTTCTGCGGTTGCCAGATGGCAAAAAGCGACGGCCTGAAGCTCGCTCTCCGCGTGCAGCTGTCGACGAACTCATAACAGAGTTCCGACGGCCCGCTGGAGTTCGCCTTCGGCCGGCCTCGAAAAACGGTGATTGCTGCTCGGTGTGTGTCTTGATGTGTCTCGGCGAGTTCGGCCGCAGGATGCGACGGCAGAGTCATTGATCCAGTTTTTCCCTGCTTGAATGATGGACCGCACAGATGATCGTCGATTTCACGAAGCTCAACCGCCTGCCGTCACTCCCCGTGGTGGCCATTCGCCTGCTTGAAAAATTCACCGATCCCAACGTCGCCCTGCCTGAAATCGTGCGGATCGTCCAGACTGACCCGGCCATTACGGCCAAGCTGCTGCGCGCGGTGAACTCGGCCCAGTACGGCGCCGGACGCCCGGTCTCTGATCTCAACCGGGCCGTGAACCTGCTCGGCAAGAAAGCCGTGACGTCGCTGGTCCTCTGCTTTTCGCTGTCCGAAGAGTCGATGCGCAGCGGACCATTCGCCGCCCTGTACAAGTCCGTCTGGCTGCAGTCGATCGTGCAGGCGTCGGCGGCCGAACAGATTGCAAAACGCCATTTCCGCGGGATGGAAGGGGAAGCCTTCACCATCGCCCTGCTTTCCGACATCGGCCGCCTGGCGATGCTGAAGACGGCCCCCCAGGAATACGCGGCCGTCGTCCATCGCGCGGCCGAAGAGAACCTCACGATCGAGCAGTGTGAACACGAAGCGTTCGGCATCGATCACAGCAGCCTCTCGCTGGCGCTTCTCAACCACTGGAATCTCCCGAAGCGTTTCAGCAACGCCATCTGCCAGCGCGCATCGGCTCCGCAGCACCTGACCAGCCTGCCCCCGGGCGAAGAGCGGGCCATGGCCTTCACGACCGCTTTCTCGACGACCATCGCCAACTACGTCTGTGTCACTCCGCGCGGTCTGTCCCTCGCATTGATGTCGGATCTGGGCTTTGAACTGTTCGGAATGAGCCAGGACGAAATTGCCGACCTGCTCGACAGCACCCAGCAGGCCGTTCGCGGGACGGCCGACCTTTTTGAAACGGACCCGTCGACGCTTGGCAGGCCAACCGACCTGATGGCTGAGGCGATGGAACAGCTCAGTGAAATTGCCAGCACGCTGACAGAGGGGTCGGCCGGCGACTCGCTCCGCTCGCGGCTGCTTGATGAGAACGGACAGCTCAAGCAGCGCATCCAGGACCTCGTCCAGCGCGGCAGCATCGATGCGCTCACCGGCGTCTACAACCGCGGATACTTCGACGAGCAGTTCACGCTCCGCACGGTCGACGCCACCGCCCACAACGACCCGCTCGGTCTGCTGTTCATCGACGCCGACTATTTCAAGAAGGTGAATGACGAATACGGTCACCCCGCCGGCGACGCCGTGCTGAAACGGCTGGCGTCCGTTCTCGCCGGCGCCATCCGCGACAAGGATCTCGTCGCCCGCTACGGCGGCGAAGAATTCGTCGTGCTGCTGGCTCAGCCTACGCTGCAGGGGATGGAAGCCCTGGCGGAGCGCGTCCGCGCGGCGGTCGAAGCCGAACGAATCCCGATCGACGGCGGCGGAGTCGTCCGTGTGACGATCAGCATTGGCGGGGCGATCTTCGATCCTCCACATTCCACCGACGCGCCGTCGAACCTGCTCCTCACCGCCGACGCCGCCCTCTACCAGGCAAAAGACGCCGGCCGGAACCGGGTCCTGATCCGCCACGTGAATCCCTGCGATTCCGCCATCATCGGCATGTTCAACGGTTAAGCCCTGGGCTTGCCCCGCGACCGTGAGCGGCCGGCTCCGGGTGCCACTGGCTTTGCCAGTGCGTTTGATGACGGGGGGGCAGCGTTGATTGCACTGGCGGAGCCAGTGGCACACTTGATCCCCCCTCGTCCCCAAGAACTTCCCGAACCAGGTTCACCACCGGCGGCTCAGACTCACTATCCTGTCTGATCCGGGACGCCGTCCAATTCACGTGGCCTGAACCGCTCCATGTCCGCCAAATCCGGCAAAGCCGCCGCCTCGAAAGACGAAACGAAGTTCGTCTGCCGGAACCGCCGCGCGCTGCACGAATTCGAAATCCTCCAGCAGCTTGACTGCGGCATCGCCCTGATGGGCAGTGAAGTCAAAAGCATCCGGGCCGGGAAGATCACGATCGATGAGGCGTACGCCCGCGTCGAAGAGGGCGAAGTCTGGTTGCTCAACGCCGACATTGCCGAATACCCGCAGGCGTCCTATCTCAACCACGAACGCAAGCGGCCCCGCAAGCTGCTCATGAAGCGGCGGGAGATCCTGAAATTTGCGGAGTCCGCCAACCAGAAGGGGCTGACGCTGATCCCGCTGTCCGTGCAGTTCGATCGCGGCTTCGTGAAGGTGACCCTCGCCGTCGGCAAGGGCCGCCAGCTGCACGACAAGCGCGAGAAATTGAAGAAGGACTCCGCCAACCGCGAGATCCGCGAGGCCGTCCGCAAACGCCGTTCGTGAACTGGCTCGCCCGCGGGCCGTTCACATCAAACAACAAAGAAGCCCGGACCCTCAAGGGGACCGGGCTTCTCGCATGTCTAAAGGAGTCGTTTCGATTACGACTTCTGAGCCGCCGCCACAGCTGCTGCGCGCTCGAACGCCTCGGCCTGACGATTGTGCTTGTCGGCCCGCGTCTGGAACTGCTTCCGCTTCGGAATGCTTCCCGCGATGTTCGCGAGATTCGCATACTTCTTCGCGAGGGCGCGCTTCACTTCGGCAAGGTGCTTGGGGCAGCTGGTCATCGGACGACTCTCAATTCACTTCGGTGTTCACGAACAGCAGCCCGGCAACACTCTCTTCCGGCTGCAAATTGCAATTTGCATCTCGCAGGTCTCCAATGGAGACCGGTTGGCCCGGGGCCGCGGAACCAGTCGCGACGCGGGCCGAAAAGTCGAGCCGCGAAGTGTAACAAGTCGTCCGCGAGCGTGCCATGCAATTTCAGTCGCCCGAAGACGTGATGCGCCAAGCTCTTGCGCTGGCAGCCCTCGGAATCGGGCGAGTCGAGCCGAATCCGGCCGTCGGGGCCGTCATCGTCGATGACTCCCTCCGGCTGCTCGGACAGGGCTATCACCAGGAATTCGGCGGGCACCACGCCGAGGTCTGGGCCCTGAAGGAAGCTGGCGACCTCGCCCGGGGCGCGACCCTCTATGTCACCCTCGAGCCGTGCGCCCACCACGGCAAGACTCCTCCCTGCGCCGAGGCCGTTGTCGCGGCCGGAATCAAACGGGTCGTCATCGCGATGCCCGACCCCTTTCCCAAGGTGAACGGGCGCGGCATCGAGATCCTGAAGAAGGCCGGCATCGACTGCGAAGTCGGCCTCTGTGAACCCGAAGCCCGCCGGCTGACGGCCCCATTTCGCAAGCTGACGGAGACCGGCCTGCCCTACGTCTACGCAAAATGGGCGATGACCCTGGACGGCAAGATCGCGACCGCCAGCGGCGACTCCAAGTGGATCACCGGTGAAGAGACCCGGGCCCGCGGGCATCGCCTCCGCAGCCGGATGGACGCCATCCTCGTCGGGAGCGGCACCGCCCTCGCCGATGACCCCATGCTCACCGCCCGGCTGGGTGAGCCGACCCGCAAGGCGACCCGCGTCGTCTTCGATTCCCAGGCGCGCCTTCCGCTCGATTCACAGCTCGTCTCGACGGCGAACGACGTCCCCGTGCTCGTCATCGCCTCCGCCCGAGCCGACCGGGCCCGTGTGAACGAACTGCGGCATCGTGACGTGGAGGTGCTCCAGCTCAACGCGGATCCGGGCGGCGAACGTGCCGCGGCCGTGCAGACGGTCCTCGAAGAACTCGGCCGCCGGCAGATGACCAACATCCTCGTCGAAGGAGGCGGCCAGCTTCTCGGCGCCTTCTTCGATGCCGAACAGGTCGACGAAGCACACGTGTTTCTGGGTCCGAAGATCATCGGCAGCGCCGACGGCCGGTCGCCCATCGCCGGCGTCGGCTGCCGCTGGATCGACGAAGCGGCCGGTTTCGAATTGCTCAGCCACGAGCGGATCGGCGACGACCTGTATTTGAAGTTCGCGGCCCGGCCTCGAACAGAGAACGAATGACACTGAGGGAGCGTGCCACTGGCACCCATCAACAACAGGATCAACACCCGTGAACGGACCGCGTTAGACTCCTCCCGTGGAAACGCACCCCCTCAGGCTCATCCGCAGTCTCAACCGCAGCCGGCAGATCGCCACGATCCTGCTCAATTACGGCTTTGGCGACGTCATCGACCGCCTCGGCCTGCGGCGGTATCTCCAGTGGGGAACCCGCCTGTTCTGGCGCAAGTCGCCCCCCGCCGAATGCCTGACCACGTCCCGCCGCATCCGCCTCGCGTTCCAGGATCTCGGCCCCACCTACATCAAGTTCGCCCAGGTCCTCAGCACCCGGCCCGACGTGGTTCCGGCCGAACTCATCGATGAACTCTCGCTCCTGCAGGAAGGGGTCCCCCCATTCCCCAGCGACGAAGCGGCGAAAGTCGTCGAGCGGGAACTCGGCCAGCCGATCGCGGATCTCTTCAAGGAATTCGACCACGACCCGCTGGCTGCCGGCTCGCTCGCCCAGGTGCACCGGGCGGTGCACCACGACGGCCGTCACCTGGCCGTGAAGATTCGCCGGCCGGGGGTCGTCGCCCTGGTGGAGCGCGACCTGTCGCTGATGTCCGACCTCGCGGCGCTCATCGACCGGCATATCCCGGAAGCCCGCACCTTCGACCCCGTCGGGCTCGTCCACCAGTTCGCCCGCACCATCCGCCGCGAGCTGAACTTCCGCCGCGAGGGACGTTCGCAGAACGAGTTCCGCAAGCTGTTCGAATCGGACGCGACCCTCTACGTCCCCGTCGTCTTCGATGACCTCTCCTCCGAAGCCGTGCTGACGATGGAGTTCATCCAGGGCTGCCGGGCCGATGACGACGAAGCCCTGTCCCGTCTCGTGCTGCCCAAGTCGCAGCTGGCGGCCAACGGCGCGCACATCTTCATGAAGATGGGCTTCGAGCTCGGCGTGTTCCACGGCGACCCGCATCCCGGCAATCTGCGAATCCGCGAGGACGGCTCGATCTGTCTCCTGGATTACGGCATGGTCGGCTACCTCGACGTCGCAAAACGCGAGCAGCTCGTCGACCTGTTCCTCGCCATCGCGCGGCACGACGTCAACGGCGTGGTGAACGTGCTCCAGGACCTCGCGCAGCCGGCCGAGCCGGTCGACCAGGTCCTGCTCATGGCCGACGTCAACGACTTCGTCAAAACGTACTACGACCTGCCGCTCGACCAGTTGAAGATGGGGCCGCTGCTCTCCGATTTCGTGGGGCTGCTCGGCCGGCATCAGCTGCGGTGCCCGCCCGACCTGATGCTGCTGATTCGCGCGCTGGTCACGCTCGAAGGAGTCGGCCGGAAGCTGTTCCCCGAGTTCGTCCTCGCCAACGAGCTGGCTCCGTTCGTCGAGCAGATGATCCGCCGGCGCTACGACCCGCGGCGGATGGTCGACAAGGCCTGGACCGACATCCGCGAACTGGCCGGTTCGCTGCACTCCATGCCGGGGCAGCTCACGCGGGCCCTCAACCGCATCGCGAATGACAAGCTGCGCGTGCAGCTCGACCACAAGGGGCTCGACCGGCTGATCACCGAGTTCGATCGCTCGAGCAATCGCGTCGTGATCGGCGTGGTGACGTCCGCTATCCTCCTGTCGACGGCGATCGTCATCCGCGGCGGCGGATCGCTGTGGATCAACATCCCTGCGTTTTTGTTGTCCGGCTTTCTGGGCGTCTGGCTGATCTACGGCATCCTCCGCAGCGGCAGGTTGTAACCCGCCCACGCACGAGCACCATTCCCGAACCAACCGGTCCCGCTGCAGGCGTGAGCAGTCGGCGCGAGCCGCCGGTCCGATGAACCCCCGACTCCCCGTTCAGATTTCCGTCCCAACACCATGCCGAAACGAAAGCCCGCGCCGAAACCTGCACGCCGCAGACGGGTGATCTCCGGCGTGGAGTTGCCGCAGGATGGAAGGCCGCTTCTGGAGCCAAGGCTCTGGGGTTCGTGGAAATCGGATCGCAAGGAGACGTTTGAACGAGTCAAGCAAACCAAAGGGACGCCCGCCCAGCAGCGAAAATTCCGCTCGATTTTCGGCAAGATGGTCGTCACCTGGACGCGGAAGCGAGTCTCGACGTACTTCGACTGCGATCGATTCCTGGGTTCGAAGAATGATCGCACGCCGGATGTTCAGGAGTATTCGGTTGTGGCGCGGAGCCCGCGTTTTGCCGTCATTCAACCCGGAAAGCGGCTGCCGAACCGCAAGCGAAAGACCGATCCAGTTAGTGCCGAGATCCTGCAGGAGCTCGACGACTGGAACTCGCTGATCGTGATCGAGTTCGACGGCGACGAAGGATACCGAGTGAGCCTGGAGACGTTTTTCGAGTACTTCCGCCGGGTGAAATAGCGGACGGCGTCGAATTCTCTGCGGTCCCGACTCGCAGATTCTGCCGAACGATCGCGCGCACGGGCACACCACACACCGGTTCGCGACTTCTCTGCCACGCGCCCCTCTCCCGCCGCGCGACTTCCATCGAGCAGGCGTTCGCGCCACGCCGATAAACTCCCCAACCCTTCCTCCAGCCAGATCCGGGCCCGACCATGCGGCGCATTTTTCTGACCGCCATCCTGACGGCCCTTGGCGGCGGCGTGTATCTCGCCGCGGATCCCGCCCCGAAGCCGGCCTCCGCCACCGCGGCGCTGATGCAGGCCAAGCTCAAGGCCATTCACCGCATCGCCGAAGGCCTCGTCGTCAAGGATTTCGAGTCCATCGAAC
>Ga0247823_10005510_pt1 | contig 10074 bp, 9 predicted proteins | sample 13C_PalmiticAcid_2_FD_192426 | JGI IMG/M metagenome (GOLD analysis project Ga0247823, IMG submission 192426) | Soil microbial communities from agricultural site in Penn Yan, New York, United States - 13C_PalmiticAcid_Day30 | ecosystem: Environmental > Terrestrial > Soil > Agricultural land...
GCTGATCCAGAAAGCGGTCGTGGACGGCGACACCGACAACGGCCTGCTCGCGACCGGGCTTGTCGGCGGGCGCCTCGGGGATTTGCCGAGCTGTGCCGATCTTCTCTCTTCGATTGAAAAGGATGCGCGCGCCCGCCTGGCCGCGCTGCGAGGACTGGACTAAACCCATGCCGATACATTGCACCATCAAGGACCGGATCGCCGAAATCGTCTTCGACGTCCCGCCGGTCAACGCGTTCGACAGCGAAACATGGATGGCGATCCCCGCGATCGTCACCGCGGCGGCGAGCAATCCCGAGGTCAATTGCGTGCTGATCCGCGCCGAGGGCAAGGGCTTTTGCGGCGGGGTCGATATCAAGGAGATGCAGGCGCATCCCGAACGTATCACTCTCCTCAATCGCGGCAATTACCTGACCTTCAAGGCGATCCGCAACGCCGAGGTGCCGGTGATCAGCGCCGTCCATAAATTCGTCATCGGCGGCGGCATCGGTATTTGCGGCGCCAGCGACAGCATCATCGCAGCCGACGACGCCTATTTCTCGCTGCCCGAGGTCGATCGCGGCGCGATGGGCGGGGCTTCGCACCTTTCACGCATGTTGCCGCTGCACAAGGTGCGTGCGGCCTTCTTCACCGGCGGCACGATTCCCGCCGAGGACGCGTGGCGGCTGGGCGCGATCGAGAAGGTCGTGCCGCGGGCAGACCTCGAAAGCGAAGCGCGCGCGTTTTGCGCGGTGATCGCATCGAAATCGCGCAAGGCGCTGGTGATTGCCAAGGAGGCGCTGAACGGGCTCGAGGAACGCGACGTCGACCGCGGCTACCGCTGGGAACAGGGCTTCACGCTGGAAATGTATATGCACGAAGACAGCCAGAAATCGCGCGATGCCTTTGTCGAGACGGGCAAGGCGGCGGAATTCTGATGGACCTCGTCTATACCCCCGAACAACAGGATTTCCGCGCCGAGGTGCGTGCGTGGATGGACGCGCATGTGCCCAGGGAGCCGCTCGTGACGCTCGAATGCCGCGAAGGCTTCGACCAGCATGTGATCTGGGAACGTACGCTCGCGAGCGGAAACTGGGGCATGGTGACATGGCCCGAGGCCTATGGCGGGCGCGGGCTCGATTTGATCCAGTGGCTGATCTTCGAGGAAGAATATTTCCGCGCCGGCGGCCCCAATCGCGCCAACCAGAATGGCATCTTCCTGCTCGGTCCGACGATCATGGAATTCGGCACGCCCGAACAAAAAGCGCGCTTCCTGACCCCGATGGCGAAGGGCGAGACGATGTGGGCGCAGGCATGGTCCGAACCGGGCGCCGGGTCCGATATGGCGGCGATCGGCAGCAAGGCGGTGCGCGACGGCGATCATTATGTGATCAGCGGCCAGAAAACCTGGTCGAGCCGCGCGGCCTTCGCCGACTGGGGCTTCGGCATTTTCCGCACCGAAGAGGGCAGCAAGCGCCACAAGGGCTTAAGCTTCATCCTGTTCGATTTGAACAGCCCCGGCATCACCCGCCGCCCGATCCGCCAGCTCCACGGCGACACCGGCTTTGCCGAATTGTTCTTCGACGAGGTGCGCGTGCCGGTCGAAAACCGCATCGCGGGCGAAGGCGAAGGCTGGAAGGTCGCGATGGCGACCGCGGGTTTCGAACGCGGGCTGATGCTGCGCTCGCCCGGCCGGTTTCAGGCGACCGCGAAACGGCTGGTCGAACTGTATCGCGAGCATGAGACCAAGGCGTCGCCCGCGGCGCGCGAGGCGGTGATGACCGCGTGGATGCAGGCGCAGGCTTATGCGTACAACACCTATACCGTCGCCGCGAAGATCATGGCGGGCGGGTCGATCGGGGCAGAGGCGAGCCTCAACAAGATTTTCTGGTCCGAACTCGACCGCGCGATGCACCGCACCGCGATGCAATTGCTGGGTGCGGCGGCTGAACTCCGCCGTTTCGACGATGGCCGGATGAACCAGTGGCTGGAGGGCTATATCTTCTCGCTATCGGGCCCGATCTACGCCGGATCGAACGAAATTCAGCGCAATATCACCGCCGAACGATTGCTCGATTTGCCCAGAGTGGGAGCGGGCTGATGGAATTTCTGCTGAACGAAGACCAGCTCGCGCTGGCCGAAACCATCCGCGATTATCTGGCGGGCACCCACGGCCCCGACGTGCTGCGCAGACTCGATGCGGGCGACAATCGCGATCCCGTGATCTGGCAGGGGCTCGTTGACATGGGGCTCACCGGCCTGCTGGTTCCCGAGGAGTTCGGCGGGCTTGGCCTTGGCCTTGTCGATGCGACTTTGATCGCGCGCGAATGCGGGCGGGCTTGCCTCGCCGAACCGCTGGTCGACACCGCCTTCGTCGTGGTGCCGTGGTTGTTGGCTCAGGGCGAGACCGAGCAAATGGCCGCGATCGTCGCCGGGACCGCGAAGCCGTCGGTCGCGCATGCGATCAACCCGTGGGTCAGCGACGGCGAGGGCGCCGCGCTCGACAGCATCGACCCGCTGCGCAATCTGACGCGCCAAGCCAATGCGGCTTCGTCGGATCCGCTGCTGCTCGATCTCGGCGCACTGATGTCCGCCGCGCAGCTTGTCGGCCTCGCGGAAGCAATGCTCGACCAGTCGGCGGCCTATGCCAAAATCCGCACCCAGTTCGGCCAGCCGATCGGCGCGTTCCAAGCGGTGAAGCATCAACTCGCCACCGCCGCGGTCGCGATCGAATTTGCCAAGCCGGTGGTGTGGCGCGCGGCGCAGGCGCTGACCGATGGTCTGTCCAGCGCATCCGTCCACATCAGCCATGCCAAGGTCGCCGCGACCGACGCCGCGATCCAAATGGCCGAGACCGCGATCCAGGTCCATGGCGCGATGGGATATACTTATGAGGTCGACCTGCATTTCTGGATGAAGCGCAGTTGGGCGCTCGCCGGGGCGTGGGGCAGCCGCGCCTTCCACCTCAAACGCATCGACGACGCCGTGATCGGCGGGGGGCTGGCGATCGGCCCCGCACACACATTCGCATAAGGAAATCTGATGGCCGAAGCTTATATCATCGACGCGGTGCGCACGCCGATCGGGCGGAAGAAGGGCAGCCTCGCCGCCGTCCATCCCGCCGACCTTGGCGCGCATCCGATCAAGGCGCTGATTGCGCGCACCGGCATCGACGCGGGCGCGGTCGACGATGTCGTCTGGGGCTGCTGCGACACGATCGGGCCGCAGGCGGGCGACATTGGGCGCACCGTCTGGCTCGTCGCGGGGATGCCGCAGCATGTCCCCGGCACGACGGTCGATCGCCAGTGCGGATCGTCCCAGCAGGCGCTGCATTTCGCGGCGCAGGGCGTGATGAGCGGGACGCAGGATCTGGTCGTCGCGGGCGGATCGCAGGCGATGAACGCCATCCCGATCAGCGCCGCCATGTACGCCGGCGAACCCTATGGCTTCACCAATCCGTTCAACACGTCGCCCGGCTGGATCGCGCGCTATGGTGATGGTTTGCTCAACCAGATCAACTCGGCCGAAATGATCGCCGACAAATGGGGCATCAGCCGCGCCGAGATGGAGGAATTCGCCTTCGCCTCGCACCAACGCGCGCAGGCCGCGACCGATGCCGGCTGGTTCGCCAATGAAATCGCGCCGCTCGAGGGGCTGGCGCAGGACGAAACAATCCGCCCCGGAACGACGCGCGAAGGGTTGGCCGAGCTGCGGCTGATCCAGGAAGGCGGCAAGATCACCGCGGGCATCTCCAGCCAGAATTGCGATGGCGCCGCAGCGCTGCTGATCGCGTCTGAGGCGGCGGTGAAGGATCACAACCTCACTCCGCGGGCGCGCATCCACCATCTGTCGGTACGCGCCGACGATCCCGTGTGGATGCTCACAGCGCCGATCCCCGCGACGCAATATGCGCTGACGAAGGCAGGGATGACCGTCGCCGACATCGACCTGTTCGAATGCAATGAAGCGTTTGCCAGCATTCCGATGGCGTGGATGAAGGAACTCGGCATCCCACATGAAAAGGTCAATGTCCACGGCGGCGCGATAGCGCTCGGCCATCCGCTCGGCGCGACCGGCGCACGGTTGATGACGACGATGCTCAATGCGCTTGAGCGTACCGGCGGTCGCTATGGTCTCCAGACCATGTGCGAAGGCGGCGGTCAGGCCAATGTCACGATAATCGAGAGGCTGTAATGACACTTTGCGAAGGGCGGACCGTCATCATCACCGGCGCGGCGCGCGGGCTGGGCAAGGCTTATGCGCTGGGCTTCGCGGCCGAGGGTGCCAATGTCGTGGTCAACGACATTGGCACATCGCTGGCGGGTGAAGGGCGCGACACGTCGGCGGCGGACGCCGTGGTTGCCGAGATCAACGCGGGCGGCGTCGGCAAGGCGATCGCCAATTATGAAGACGTCACCGACTGGGATGCCGCCAAGCGCATCGTCGATGCCGCGATTGCGGCGTTCGGCGACCTGCATGTCGTGGTGAACAATGCCGGAATCGTCCGCGACCGGATGTTCGTGTCAGCGACGCTCGACGAATGGGATTCGACGATGCACGTCCATCTGCGCGGCCATTTCTGTATTGCGCGGCATGCAGTCGATTATTGGCGCGGGCGGCAGAAACAAGGCCATGCGGTCGACGCGCGGATCATCAACACGACTTCGGGGGCGGGACTTCAAGGTTCCATCGCGCAGGCGGCTTATTCGACCGCGAAGGGTGGCATCGCCTCGCTCACGCTGGTTCAGGCGGCCGAGCTTGGCCGCTATGGCATCACCGCCAATGCGCTCGCGCCCTCGGCGCGGACGCGGATGACCGAACAGGCGTTCGCCGACAAGATGGCGACCGGGGGTGATGCCTTCGACGTCATGGACCCCGCCAATATCGCGCCGACGGTGGTGTGGCTGGGCAGCGCCGAAAGCGCGCATGTGACGGGCTGCGTCTTCGAACTCGAAGGCGGCAAGATCATGCTCGAGGACGGTTGGCGCGAAGGGCCGCAGGTCGGCAAGCAGGAAAAATGGGCGCCCGCCGATGTGGGCCGTGCGGTCGACGCCCTGCTTGGCGAACGGAGCGAACCGCGCCGGGTCTGGGGCAGCTAAGGTGCATTTCGCCTTCACCGACGAACAGGTGATGATCGCTGAAACGGCGAAGGCTTTCTTCGCGGAGAATGCGACGAGCGAGCGGACGCGCGCCGCGATGGCCGAGACCGGTGTCGACGGTGCATTGTGGCAAGCATTCACTGGCGACCTTGGGCTTGCCGGTGTCGCGATTCCGGAAGCGCTGGGCGGCGCAGGGCTCGGCATGGTCGAGCTTGCGGTCCTGGCCGAGGCGGCGGGGAGGCACACCGCGGCGCTGCCGCTGCTCGCCAGCCTCACGCTTGCCGCCCCGGCGATCCTCGCTGGCGGCACCGACGAGCAGAAGGCACGCCTCCTCCCCCGCCTCGCGTCGGGCGAACTGGTGGCGAGCTTCGCTACCGTAAACAGGGGCGAAACGCCCCGCGCGACGTTCAGCGACGGAAGGCTCACCGGTGCCGCGCTCCACGTACCGCACGGCGCAGGCGCCGACATCTTCGTGGTCGAAACCGACAATGGGGTCGCGATCATCGAGTGCGGCGCACCCGGGCTCCGCATCACCCCGCTCACCAGCATGGACCAGACGCGCCCCTATGCCCGGCTCGATTTCGGCGGCGCCCTCGCCGAGCCTCTCGCCAACCCCCGCGCCGCCGTGCACGCCGCGCTCACTACGGGATGGCTCGCCATCGCGGCCGATGCGCTGGGCGGCGCGCAAGCATGTCTCGACCGGACGGTCGCCTATGCGCAGGAACGTGTCCAGTTCGGTCGTTCGATTGGCAGTTTCCAGGCGGTCAAGCACCGGCTGGCGGACATGATGATCGCGATCGAGCAGGCGCGCTCGGCAGTTTATTGGGCCGCGTGCGCCATTGACGAAGGGTCGGACGAAGCGAAGTTCGCGGTCCACGCCGCCAAGGCCTTTGCCTGCGACACCTATAGCGATTGCGCGGGCGAGATGATCCAGCTTCACGGCGGCATCGGCTTCACCTGGGAGCATGACGCGCACCTCTTCTTCAAGCGCGCGCGCAGCAATGCGAGCTTGCTCGGCACCCCCGACTGGCACCGCGAACGGGTGGCCGCGCTGGCCGGATTGGGCGAAGCGGCATGAAGCTGGGATTTTCTCCCGAAGAAGAGGCGTTTCGCGCCGAAGCCGCGGCATGGCTCGCGGCCGAGTTAAACGGCCCCTTCGCCGACGTGCGCGGACTGACCAGTCTGGTCGCCAGCCCCGATCGCCGCCGCGACTGGGAGCGCCGACTGGGCGAAGCGGGCTGGAGCTGCGTCGGCTGGCCCAAAGCCTATGGCGGCCGCGACGCGACGCTCGCCGAGCAGGTGATCTTTGCCGAGGAATATGCGCGCGCAGGCGCCCCGCCCCGGCTCAATCATATCGGTATCGAGCTTGCGGGACCCACCATCCTCGCTTTCGGCACCGAAGAACAGAAGGCGCGCTTCCTGCCCGCGATTGCGCGGGGCAAGGAAATCTGGTGCCAGGGATATTCGGAGCCGGGGGCCGGGTCCGACCTCGCCAATGTCCGCACCCGCGCATGGCGCGAGAGCGACGACTGGGTGATCGAAGGGCAGAAGGTCTGGACCAGCCTCGCGCAATTCTCGGACTGGATTTTCGTGATCGCGCGCACCGAGGAAGGGTCGAAGGGTCCCAAGGGGCTGTCCTTCCTGCTCGTCCCGGTCGACCAGAGCGGCGTCACCGTCCGGCCGATCCACCAGATCACCGGTGAAGCCGAGTTCAACGAAACCTTTTTCGACGGCGCGCGCACCAACACCGCCAACATCCTCGGCGCGCCGGGCGATGGCTGGACGGTCGCGATGGGGCTGCTCGGCTTCGAGCGCGGCGTCTCGACCCTCGCGCAGCAAATGGGCTTTCGCAACGAACTCGACGCGGTGATCGCCGCGGCGCGCGCCAATGGCGAAGCGAAAAACCCGCTGATCCGCCAGCGCATCGCCAAGGCCGAAATCGGCCTGAAACTTATGCGCTATGGCGCGCTGCGCATGCTCACCGATGCGGAGGGCGGCAGGCTCAACCCGTCGGCGCTCACTTACAAGATCCAGTGGGCGACATGGCGCCGCGATCTCGGCGAACTCGCGATGGACGTTCTGGGACAGGCGGGCGAGACCGTCGCGGGGCATGACTATGCCTTTCCCGCGCTTCCCAACCTGTTCCTCTACAGCCGCGCCGATACAATTTATGGCGGCACCAACGAGATTCAGCGCAACATCATCGCCGAGCGCGCGCTGGGGCTTCCCCGCGAGCCGCGCGGCGACCTCAAGTGAAGGAACGAAGCGTGGCACGACCCGCCCCCGAATATCCGACCCCGACCGGCCTCTTGAAGGGCAAGACCATGCTAATCACCGCCGCCGCGGGCAGCGGCATCGGCGGCGCGGTCGCGCAGCGCGCGGCCGAGGAAGGCGCGATGCTCTTCCTCTCCGACATGCACGAACGCCGGCTGAGCGAGACCGCCGATCGGATCGAGGGATTGGGCTTCGCGCGCCCCGGCACACTCGTCTGCGACGTCACCAATGAAGAACAGGTGCAGGCGCTCGTCGCCGCGGCGATCGCGGGCATGGGCAGTATCGACATACTTATCAACAATGCCGGCCTCGGCGGCGCGGCTTCGGTGGTCGAGATGACCGACGACCAGTGGCACAAGGTGCTCGACGTCACGCTCACCAGCGTCTTCCGCATGACGCGCGCGATCCTGCCGCACATGTACGAGCGCCAGAAGGGCGCGATCGTCAACAACGCCTCGGTGCTCGGCTGGCGCGCGCAAAAGCTGCAGGCGCATTATGCCGCGGCCAAGGCGGGGGTGATGGCTTTCACGCGCTGTTCGGCGCTCGAAGCCGCCGAGCACGGCGTCCGCATCAACGCGGTTTCGCCCAGCCTCGCGATGCACGCTTCGCTTTCCAAGGTGACCCCGCCGGGGCTGCTCGAGGAGCTGACCGAGAAGGAGGCCTTCGGCCGCTATGCCGAGCCGTGGGAGGTCGCGAACGTCATGATGTTTCTCGCCAGCGACCTTTCTTCCTACATGACAGGCGAAGTGCTTGCGGTGTCGAGCCAGCAGGCATGAGCGCGCGGATTTTCAAAACGCCGATCGAGCTGCTCGCCGCGGTGGGTGAGAGCTTTACACCTACCGAGTGGGTCGCAATCGAGCAGGACCGCATCGACCTGTTCGCTGACGCCACCGACGATCACCAATGGATTCATGTCGATCCCGAGCGCGCGAAGGACGGCCCGTTCGGCGGCACGATCGCCCATGGTTATCTTACGATGAGCCTCGTCAACCGCTTCCTGCCCGAACTGATCGAGGTTCGCGGCGTTTCGATGGGGGTCAATGTCGGCACCGACAATCTGCGCTTCCTGAGCCCCGTCCGGGCCGGCAGCCGAATCCGGGGCAAGGGCGAACTGGTCAAGGCCGAGGAAGCGAAGGGCGGCGTCCAGGCGGTCGTCCGCGTGACCGTGGAGATCGAGGGCGCCGAGAAGCCGGCTTGCGTTGTGGATACGATCAGCCGTTTTTATCCGGACGCGTGAACCGTCAGCTGTGGGGTGACGATTGACGGGGCAGAAACCGGTCGAACGCAGCCCAAACTGTTACTCTCGCAGCAGGAATTTCTGCACCTTGCCCGCGGCATTCATCGGCAGCTCGTCGACGATCACCACCTGACGTGGCACCTTGTAATTCGCCATATTCTCGCGGCACCAGGCGATAATCTCGTCGGCGGTGGCGCGAGTACCGGGGCGCAGAATGACATAGGCCTTGGGCACTTCGCCCAGCCGTTCGTCGGGTACGCCGACGACCGCCGACTGCATGACCGCCGGATTGGCCGCGAGCAGCCCTTCGATCTCGGCCGGATAGGCGTTGAAGCCGCCGACGATGAAGATGTCCTTGGCGCGGTCGGTGATCTTCACATTGCCGTGCGCGTCCTGCACCGCAATGTCGCCGGTGCGCAGCCAGCCTTCGCCGTCGATCGCCGCCGCGGTCGCCGCAGGGTCGTTGAAATAGCCCTGCATCACATTGGGTCCGCGCACGAGCAGTTCGCCTGCTTCGCCCGGCGTCACTATCTTGCCCGCCTCGTCGATGAGCTTGACCTCGATCCCGTCGAGCGGGCGGCCCGCGGTGTTGGCGATCGTCGCGGCATCGTCGCCGGCGCCGCACATCGTCACGACGCCGCAGGTTTCGGTGAGGCCATAGGCGGTGAGCACGACATCGATGCCGAGTTTGCCGCGCATCTCTTCGATCAAGGTGACAGGCACCGACGCCGCGCCGGTGATCGACACGCGCAGCGACGAAATGTCGAACCTGCCATAAGGACCAGCGAGCAGGCTCTGGAAGATCGTCGGCGGTCCGGGGAGCAGGGTCACCCTTTCACGCTCGATCCGTTCGAGGACCCTATCGGTCTGAAACACAGCGTGGGGTAGCACGGTCACGCCGCGCATCAGCGCGACCAGCCAGCCAGCCTTGTAGCCGAAACTGTGGAAAAACGGATTGATGATCAGGAAATTGTCGTTCGGCCCATAGGTCAGCGTCTCGCCATAAGCGAGATACAGCCGGACATTCTGTCCATGCGCCGTCACCGCACCCTTGGGATTGCCCGTGGTACCCGAGGTGAAGAGGATGTCGCATATCTGATCCTCGCCCAGCGCATCCATCCGCGCGCCGACCGCAGCATCGGAAAGGGCCGCGCCGCGATCGAGGAACGTCTGCCAGGGCGTGCCACCCTTGTCGCCCTCCATCAGGACGATGCCGCGCAGATCGGGCAGATCCTCGTCCGCGATCAATTCCGGATAGGCGGTGCCGATAAAATCAGCGACGGTAAGCAGCAGCCTGGCGCCGCTGGTGCGCAGTATATAGCCCGCCTCGCGACCCTTCAGCCGCGTGTTAAGCGGTACGATCGCGGCGCCCGCCGCCTGCGCGCCGATGGCGGCGATGATCCAGTTGATCGCGTTGGGCGCCCAGATCGCGATACGGTCCCCCGCCACGATCCCCGCCGCGATAAAGCCCTTGGCGGCGGGGAT
>Ga0247823_10005511_pt1 | contig 10073 bp, 8 predicted proteins | sample 13C_PalmiticAcid_2_FD_192426 | JGI IMG/M metagenome (GOLD analysis project Ga0247823, IMG submission 192426) | Soil microbial communities from agricultural site in Penn Yan, New York, United States - 13C_PalmiticAcid_Day30 | ecosystem: Environmental > Terrestrial > Soil > Agricultural land...
ACGCATCGGGCGCGAAGGGGTTTGCGGGGGGATTTGGGCGCGGCGGTGCGCGCCGGTGACTTGCGACGGGTCATGTGGGATTCCTCGGTTGTCTGGAGTCCGTCGCCCTGCTGTCAATCAGGGTGACGGACGGTACGCGGTTGACAGACCGGACCGAGGACCGGCAGACCTTGCGGTCTCCGCGCACCGCCCGCCATAAGACAGGCATGCATCCATGCGCCGGAGACCGGCATGAAAAAAGCGCCGGTCATCGGTCGATGGGCGCTGGTGCGCCTCGGTGATTCGGGCTGTCAAACCCGGCTGCCGGATTTAGGGCAGCCGCGGAATAATGCTACGCGGAATTTATGGCGTCAAATGACTTGAGACTCTGGGGTACGACGGCTATCGGCCAGGAGCGGACGTTCAATGCCTTAATTAAGCCGCGCCGCGAAGCGGCGTCGGCTTGAATGAAATGTTAGGTGTCACTCTCGTCCGCTCGCGCTTGTCGAGCCTCGGCGAGCTCTCGTGCTTTCAGTGAGTAGAGCTTCTGGGCCATGAACTCAAACCGACGTTTTCTTAGGCGCAGCCAATAGCCAAACATGACGCCAACTACGGTCATGGCTGCGCCGACCAGAAACATAAACGCTTGTGTCTGATTCCGCGCAAGCATTTCTTTAATGTCCGGGTAAATAAATGCCCCGCCCATCATCGCGATGCCAAGGATGATGTAAACGCGAGTTAGTAGTTCACTAGCGAAGTAAGACCGAGCTAGTGACCTAACTGGACGAATCTGCCTAGCAATGTCCCTGATATCAGATGCCGTAATCTCCAAGACATCATCGCCAAAAACACGCTTTTGCTCTGAGACGAGATCTTCGAGCATCTTCTTTTGACGAAGTACGAAATGCTCAAGCTCCCGCTGCGCGGATTCCGTATATACGGTCTTCATTTGACCCGACTCCGCTGGTTGCGAATCACGAACAAGATGACACCTAACGTCAGGCTTAGACCGAAAAGCAACACGCCCCAAGTGTGTTCCAGCTTGCCACCGCCGACGCCAGCGAGAGCGGCGCAGACATACTCCCCGATCTGACAGGCAGTTTGAACGCCGCTGCCACCATGACTCCGGATTGCCAGCATTGCTGCTGCAGCTCGCACATGATCGTGCGTGACCTCTCTGTCGAGGTTAGGTGCTTTATCGACGTCACCAAGTGCTACTGCCTTCTTGTACAGCTCGTCGCAGTATTCGCCTGCCGCGGCCGCGTAACGTTTCGCGCCAGATTCGGTAAAGCCCTCGGCTCTTAGCTGATCAGGACTTCTCATTCGTTATCCGCCCCTCCCCAGGAGCGTGGATGTTACATGTGACACCTATCTACTTAATAGCCGGATCCCCGGTGCCGGTTAAACCACTTATCCACAGCCCACCGTACAGTGGGCTATCCTCTTGATACGGCTCGATCTTAGGGCGGCTGGGTCCGGCTAACAAGCCAACGTATAGCCGGTGCGTAGCGCGCGTTCCGGCGAATGTCTGCTCTGGGTCGGAAGCTCCCATGCCCCTACCCACGATAAATCCATCTAATCCCTAACCCACTGCTGTCCGCTTCCGGCCAAAAACCGACATTCACATCAGTCCCCCTTCCTACACTGCAATTTATCGGCCATCTTCTCGAGCTGAGTACGAACATCATGTGGTATCACCACCTTGGAAGCATTAGCAGTTGCAAGAAGTAGTGAACAAAGAAATCTCTCATTGTTCAATTCTGGTGAAAGTGCAGCCTCTATCGCTGGAACGGTCCTCTGCGGTTGAACTAATTGGAATCTTTCCGAAGAAACAATCCTCGTCCACGCGTCTCGCTGCCATGTCGCGATGATGGGCACGAGACTAGCCCTAAAGCTTGAGCGCTGCGCCTGCTGCAAAAATCTTAAACCCGCAACACAGTACTCAAGAGGCGTCGCATGGAAACCGCGCCGAAGCGTCATGACAGAATCGACTAGGGCGTCTTCGAAGAACGCGCTGGGCGACCTGTCGCTGCCGGAGCTGGCACGTGAGAAGATCGCCCCACCCATCACTCCCCGGCCGAAATGCGGGTCGAGCGTTGCAGCCAACTCCAACAGGGATTCCGGTGTCTGCCTGCACGCGCATGAAATCGCATAGGCGAACACGGCATCGTTGACGAAAGGAGCAAAGGCCGGCTGGACATCACTTGGCGAAAGCACCGGGATAGTCGCCCGCGCCGGATTCAGTAGATTCGATTGCTGCCTGATTTCCTGCGCATTGTTCGATAAATATGCCATCCCTTCGATATGACCAAGCAGGTGGCGCGCGAAGCCAGTCGGGTTCATGTCTTCAATTTCAATCGCCAACCGCTTCGAGCGAAGGCTGATCTCAAGCATTGGAATCGGCCCGTCACTTAGTCGGTCATAGAGGCCATTCAGCAGGCCGACGTTCCTCCGACTCATCAGTTCGGACTCTGCAAGCATGTACCACGCAATGTCGATCGTTCCCAGCGGACGTTCCGCTATCTCCTTTGCCGGTTCGGGGTTGCTGCAAACCCCCGGCAGCATGGAGATAGCCTCGCCTCCGAGCACCACCTCCCGTCCTTCCAGACGTGACTGCAGCCACAAGATCGTATGGCGCACCAGATGGTGGCAGTGAGTACATTGAAGCGAGGCCTCCGGTTTGATTCCACCAAGCGCGATCAGCGCATCGGCCAACCCCCTCAGAGACCGCTCGACCTGTCCAATCTTGAACGCCGCGACCGCCGCATCCGCACCAAGTCCAACGGACATCGCCTGCATGTCCGGCAGCTTTGCTGCTGACGCCGAAACCTTACTTTCATTGAACCACTCTTCCGCTTGCGCCCAGTCATTGCAGTTTGCGGCGCTTATCGCGGCCTCCCGTAAGGCGAATGCTCGTTCAACGTTATTGTCCTTCCCCACTACGTCCGCAATTCCGCGAAGAATGGAAAGCGCACGCTCATGATCTTGTGCCCGCCAGTAAACTTTCGCTCGTGCCCTGTCGATAAGCACGTCGTCGCCGTTTTCGATCGCCGCCTCATCGAGCACCTTTAGCGCGCCCTCGAGGTCATTGGTGTACTCGTCCAGCATGACGGCTCGCGCAATCCAGCACTGGAGGGTTATCCGGCGAAATCCCCACGTGGAGGTCCGTGCAGCCATCCGCCGGTAACGCTCGGCGGCATCGAGTGCATCGAGCCCGTTATGCTGTTCCGCCACCCACGGGGTGTTGACCAGAACTGCGTAGTCGGAAGTGACTTCCCCGACCGGTCGCAGAAGCATTTGCTGCTGCTCCGGTTCGAGCCGATCCAACTGGTCGAACACATGTTCAAGTTTCGCAACGGTGGTCAGGTTGGAGCTACCTATGGCAAACAGGATCCCAGCGGTGCTGCTACCCATCCCTGGCTGCGCTTCTAGGTCGGCGAGCAAATCGCTTGAGAACTCGTTATCGCTTGAAATGGCAAGGAATCGCAAGAGGAGTTCGACCCAGTTGTCGAGGTGGTTGGCGATCCCCATTGTCCCGAGAACCGTGCCGAGGCTCATTATCTGGAACATGTCACGGGCTTCAGGCGCCATCTGCCCGGATTCCCTCATCAAGGCGCGGACACATGGTTCGATACGGCTTTTCTCCTTCCCCGCCGCGAGCACCTTGAACTGCACCAGGCGCAACATCGTCGATATGTAAATGTTGTCCGGATAGATCGGCTTTTCGGCTTCAAACACCCTCAGCAGCGCGAGGTTCTCAGCAAGGAAGCTGATTACCTGATTGTCCGCGATCATGAGCTTGTACGTTAGAGAAGCCAGCACCGACTCGTTCTTGCCGAGCATTGCGTGCAGGATGATCTTGTCGACATCGCTGGCATCGACTGAACGTCCCGACGTGAGTTGCGATGCGATTGCACCGTGAATCACCTGCTGTTCCTCGGAGAGGAGCATGTCTTTCCCCAATTGCCCAGCTAACGGAGAGACGCGATAGCTGTCGCGCCCTGTCGTCTCGACCCAAGGGCCGATCAGGGCATCCAGGGCTTCTCCGGGCTGTGCGATCGGCGGTGGTGCGGCGGCGATGTTCAATGCGGCAGCGCGGTTGAAAGTGCCTATCGCCATGCTCAGTCGGTAGAGCAGGTTTCTGCCACTCTCCGGAAGTACCGAGATGAGCGAGCGGCGCGCGGCCTCTCGTTCGGCCACGATATCCCCGGTGGATAGCCCAGCATCGATAATGACCCGAATCTCGGAACGGGGCCAGCCGCGCGCGGCCATCCCGGCAATGAACGCATGCACCAGCTGCGGATGGCCGAATGCGCCGCTTACGTGTGCGAGCTTACCCCAGAGATTGGGGTCGCCGCCATGCAGCCCCACCAGACTCGCCGACTCCTCTTCGGAGAAGTAGGGACAATCAATCGTGGAACCCGGATCCTGGCCTACGGACGATAGCGCCTTGGGCGTCGGCTCGGCATACGAAGTCGCGATCACCGCGATATCTCGCCGGCTCAATGCTTCGAAAACGCGCCCCGCCAGGCTTGCGAGACCGGGATCGTTGAACTGGTTCAGGTCTTCGAGAATGATGACCTGCGCACGTATGCCGCCCAGGCGTGATAGCAGGGTGTCCAGTCGGCCTCGCGTCTCTTCGGCACCGGCGTCGCGGAAATCAACGATGACGTAGTTCTCGCCAACTCTTTCGGCGACCGCCCGCGATACGGACGATTTCCCCACTCCACTCGCACCGGCCACAAAGCAGGCGCCGAAGGTACGCAGCCTGTCTTCAATCCCCTTTTCGACGTTCGGGCGCGGCACTGCCCGTTTGGCCGGGGGGAGGTCGGATCCGTCGGCCAGCCAGACCGGGCGACCGACCGCGACAGGCGATCCGGCGTCGGCGCCGCCCAGCATTTGAGCCAGTAGTCCTGACGACGTATCGGCAAGCATCCCCAGCATTGCTTTCGGGACGGATACCCTTGAGGCATTGTCGGTAACAGAGATGAGGTCGGCGCGTGTTAGCACCCGGTCGGCGGCGGAGCTTTCGATGCTCTTTTCAAGAACGTGGTGAACGAGCAGGTTCGAGATCTGCATTGCGTCTGGCGCGGGAATGCCGAAGGTATCGCGGCCAACGACGACGAGACGGTCCTGGAACTCTTTGCGCAGCGAAGCCAGATCAGGTTTCCCGCAATCCCAATGGATCTTGCGAAACAAGTCGCGACGGAGTTCGTCGTCCCCTCGGGACCTGACGAACTCGCGCACCGGATCGGGAAACTTGTCGCTATCGAGTATTTCGCGAAGCGGCGTTGCGTCGGCGCCTTTCGCAACGCTTCGCCAGTACACGAGCCCGGGGACGCCGCCCGGGCGATCCTGCATTGCCTTCTCGGTGCCAATCTCCGACGTGGTGAAGTACCTCAGATGCACATCGGCGTCATGGTTCAAGGCCGTCAGCGTGACGAAACTTGAGATCGCATCGCGTACGCTTTCGGTGTTGAGCGTGACGTTCCCCGATGCTTGCGTATCTTTGACCTGGACGGCGCTAATGGCGCCTGCGGCGACGACAGCATAGTCCTCGGCCACTTCGAGGAAGATTTTCGATGTCCCCTCGACGTCAAGCCAGGCGAGTGCGGCTGCAGTGACTTGATAGACATACCCTCGAAGGGAATCTATGGCTTGACGCGCGGCATCCCCTTGTGGGACTAGGCTGTCTGTTCCAGAGGTGAAAATGTCTCGCTTCTTCATCACGCCAAGTAACCCACTACGTAGCTATTTCCAGCCTATCTTACTGATGGTTCTGGGTACCATAGCGCCCAGCGGAAGGATCGAGGGGTTCTTCTTCGCTAACACCAGTACTCCGCTACTTCATCCCTGATACTGACGGACCGTCTATACGAAGCCGCGGCAATTACAGGCTACAGAGCCGAGTTCGCTTTTCAATGACCGCAATGGATCGAAAGAGGTCATTTCGCTCTCCAGCTTGTTCTCAATTAACTCAATTACGAATTCCTTTGCACGCAGTAAATGTGGGGCACCCCCAGAATCCATTTCCATTTCTTCGATTAACTCTGTGAACCATTTTTTCGCCGCATCGGGGGCAAGACGGCGCCTCTATCAGTTTCTCTGCCATCGCAACTAGCTTTGGTTCTATCCGATTCCTTGCGCCAATCGCTCCCGAGCTCACAGCTCGTCCTTGCTCGATCAGCGCCAACAGAGTTGATCCGTCGATCAGCTCTATCCGCTTCCCCTCGGCAAACCGCTCCGCATCCGGCGTAAACCCACCCAACGCAGCAATTCGCACCTCATCCGCCCGGTGATGCGCCATCAACCCATACATCTCGCGCACCACATTGACCGGCACGCGTTCGCGTCGCCATTGCTTGCACTGCACCAGGATGCGTCGGCCATCGCGACGCAGAATCAGATCGATGCCGCCGTCGGCGCCACCCAGGCCGGTTTCCTCGACGCTGTAGCCGCGGCGGCGGAAGGCTTCGCCGACCAGTCGCTCGAAGTCGCGCCAGCCCAGCGCGGCGATGCTTTCCAGACCGGTGCGTGTATCCAGCAACTGACGAGTGCGCCGGGCATTGAGGAACGAGGCCAGCGCGCCGATGGCGCACATGCCGAAAAACAACCAGCCAAGCAGCGAGAACGGGTTGGACGCACCGGCGAACGCCCGCGCCAACGGCCCGCCCTGACGGGCGAACCCCATCGGTACACCGTGAGCGAGCGTGAGATAGCCCAGCGTACCGACCACCAGACCGACCGGCCAAGGCAGGCCCGCCAGCACATCAATGAGATTGCGTTTACCACGTCCCATGTGGCCTTCCCCATTACCCCGGGGCGGACCATAGCGCGAATCAGGGCGCTATTGAAGTGGTCCGCATGCCGCTTGTCGGGTTGCCTTGGATTGATGGTGACGCCGGATCGTCATTTGTCTGTGGGGTTACCCACGTTGCTATCAGGTAACGGTGCAAATGATGCCGACAATGCAGGAAAGGCACTAGACGCCAGCGTTTGCTATTCCTATCGCAGACGATGACGAACGCATCATTGAGGCAATGAGCACCTATGCAATCAAAACCACCGGACTCTGATGGCGCCGGAACGCCACGTATGTTCAGCGTTAGCACCTTCAATTGGAAATCCATCACCGCACTGGCCGTATTCGCCACGGCTGTTGCCGTGCTGATTGCCAACCAGAGCGACCGTGGCTTCTCTATCTACGTGCTCTCCATCGCGGGACTCATCTTCCTTGGCACGTTCTTCCAGCTCCATGTATCGAAGATATGCGTCTCGGATGATCATCTGATTGCGGGCGGTGGCCTCTACAAGGTCCGGGTTCCCCTTGCACAGCTAGACGTGGACGGGGCTTCGATTCTCTCCCCTGCCGAGAAGAGGAGTCCCGGATGGCGGCTCAACGGAATTGGCATCCCGGGCTACTGCCAGGGATGGTTTAGTGGCCCCCGGAGCAAGAAGGTCTTTGCGGTCCTGACAAGTCGAAAGAACATCGTCTATGTCCCTACGTCAGCCGGATTCGACCTGATGCTCACGCCTGATGACCCGGAGAGCTTTCTGCGTGCGCTCGGGAAGGGCTAAATCGCGGTATTCAGGAGGTTAGGCCAGGGCTCAAACCCAAGCACCCCGCGAACCACGTTCACTCTCAGCGCCGCTTCGCGGTTTCCTGCTCCTTCAACGCGTCCTCGAACGCCGCCTTGAAATCCACTACCAATGTGGAAAGCAGGCCGGGTTCGACAAACGCATCCGCATCCCCCGCATCGCGCTTGACGGCCCGCTCCAGCACATCCGCCATCTCGGGATGGCTGGTCAGCACGATGTCCGCGCGCATGGCGGCGAGTTTGGCGAAAGTGGTGCGGTAGTCTTCGGCGATGCCGGGATACGCCTGGTTGCCGACCAGGGTGTTGCCGGCCACGGTGATGCTGCACAGGAACAGCACCTGGCGCGGGGTGCCGCGGTCGTCCACGGTCATGCTCCAGCTGGTGCAGCCGCGGGTGTGGCCGGGGGTGAGGTGGGCGGTCAGGGTGACGTCGCCCAGGCGGACCTGCTGGCCATCGCTGATGATCTCGTCCACCGGGATGGGGTCGAAGGGCATGATGCCGTAGTTGTTGTCGCCTTCGTTCCGGCCGTTTTCCAGCGCCCAGCGGTCGCCTTCGCTGGCGAGGAAGCGCGCGCCGGTGTCGCGCTTGAGTTGCGCCATGGCGCCGACGTGGTCGGCGTGGGCGTGGTCGCTGAGCAGCAGTTTGACCTCGCGCAGGGGCACGCCCAGGCTTTCGATGTTGCGCTCGATCTGGCTGGCGTTCTCGGCCAGGGTGGCGTCGAGCAGGATGGCGCCTTCATCGGACTTGATGAGGTAGGCGGCCAGACCCTGGGTGCCGACGTAGTAGACATTGCCGGCGATATGGAAGGGTTTGACCGGTTCCGACCATTCCGGCGGATCGTGCGCCAGGATCGGTTGCGCCATGGCGCCGGCCATGACCATCGCGAAAATCCGAACCAACGAACGAAACCCATGACCTGTGTTCATGCTCACTGCCAGTCCTCTGTCGGGAAGGAGTGGGACATTGCCCCGGCAAGCTTCGACGCACAAATGACCAAAACTTGTGCGACGCATGAATTGTTCTAATGGAAGTGTCGGTACAGGCAGATATCACCCGTGAGCGATTTTCCTGCACTTCGGATTTCAGTCACGTCCCTCTGCCGCGTCGCCGGAGGCGTTGCTCCCGGCCGACTTTCCGGGCGGGAGCGCCTGTTGTTCCTTGGCGATTTCTTGCAGGTATTGCTTGAACCCGGAAAGCTCGCCGTCAACTTCAAGCGCATTGAGCCGCTCCAGGTAACGCTTTGCGTCGTCGTTTCGGCCGATCCTTCGGTTGTACTCACCGAGCAGGTACAGGTTTTTCAGGGTCTCACCGGGGTCAGCCGACGCCGCCAGGCTCTTCTCGAGCAGGGGAAGCACCTTCCTCACATACGCAAGGCTAGTCTCGCTATCGTCCCGGGTTTCAAACGCCATCAAACGGAAGAAATGGCACCAGAAGTCGTCGTCCATTCCACGGGCGGCATAAACCTTCTCTGCCCACTTCAGGAGATCCTGTCGGGACTGTGGCGGCGCATTCCGATCGAAGTTGGCCTTGAGCCAGTCCTTCAGGACTGCTCGCTTGGTCGTATCCAGCTCCGCGAAGTCGTTTCCGAATGCGATGTAGCCGGACGCCGGGTTGAACCAGAGCCAGTTGCTGTCGGTGAAAGGCCAGAAGACCTGATCGGACTTTTCCGGCCAGCTGTAGACGTAGCTGCCGGACGACATGGGTTGGTGAACCTTTACGCGCTCGTTCGTGACCGGATCGCGTACCTCGCTCTTGGCCCAGGTGATCGCCCGGGCGGACATGGGCACGATACAGAGCAGGGCTGCGATCAGCAGCGCTTTGGCGCGAATCCAGTGGTGCATGGCGTCCCCTTTTGGCCTGTTCCCTAGGGCCACGCAGAGCAACGTCCCCAATGCTCCGCGCGTCGTGGGCAGACCTTAGCATGGGGCGGCGGGGTACCTGGCCGGGTATCCGGCAGCGGGCTGAATCGCTCGGACAACGCCTCCCGCCAAGCCGGTATGACCGTCTCTAATCAGATTCGACGCGTTCGGCCCGTTCACTGACCGCGCCGTTCTCGAACACCGCCAGCGTACGCACCCTGCCCGCCGCGTCGCTTTCGAATTCAAAGCGCAGATCGCGCTCCCGGGCGAAGAAGCGGGTCTTCGTCTCCGGATAGAGCGTGGCCACGAAGTCGCCGGCAGTGAGCTTGAGGTGATCGCCAGCGACGGAAACGAGGATGTCGCCAATCCGTGCAGAGCGGTAGCGGGCCGCGTACGTGGCGAGCGTCGAGGGGTCGAGTGCGAAGGTGACGGATGGCGGCGTGTAGGGGACCGGACCATGGCCGTAGCTCAGTACACGATGCATGCGCCATTGGTCGTCGGCGAACTTCCAGACGGTGGTGAATTCGGCCTGCCCGTCCAGGTACTCGGGCTTTCCCGCTTCCTGCGCGTAGAAGCGGTGCTTGCCAGAGAGGATGGCATAGCCGTCCTTGAGGGGATGGAACACCAGGCTTTCATC
>Ga0247823_10005514_pt1 | contig 10070 bp, 11 predicted proteins | sample 13C_PalmiticAcid_2_FD_192426 | JGI IMG/M metagenome (GOLD analysis project Ga0247823, IMG submission 192426) | Soil microbial communities from agricultural site in Penn Yan, New York, United States - 13C_PalmiticAcid_Day30 | ecosystem: Environmental > Terrestrial > Soil > Agricultural land...
GACCGTGATCTTGGTGTCGGGCAGCTGCACGCCGCCGTTGAGGGCGACGATGGCCGGATCGTTCCACTTGGTGATCTTGCCCAGGAAGATGTTGCCCAGGGTCTCGCCGTCCAGCTTCAGCGCGCCGGCGGCCACGCCGGGGACGTTGAGCACCGGCACGATGCCGCCGATCACCGACGGGAACTGCGCCAAGCCGAACTTGGCCAGCTCATCGGGCTTCAACGGCGCATCGGAGGAACCGAAATCGACCGTGCCGGCCTTGATCTGGGCAATACCGCCGCCGGAACCGATGGACTGATAGTTGACCTGCTTGCTGGAGGCCTTTTTGTAGTCGGCCGACCACTTGGACATGGCCGGATACACGAACGAGGCGCCGGCGCCGGTGACATCGGCGGCCATTGCACTGGTCGAGAATGCGGCCGCCAGGGCCAACACCGCGACGCGGGATTTGAGGGAGTTGAACACGGGTGGCTCCTGGTTAGGAAATACGCGGCTCGTGCCGCTGGTGCGCATTCCACGACGTTTACGTGACAACGACGTGTCTTGAATGCGACAGAAATATGACAACCGAAGATGATGGCCATCAAAAAAGAAGCGCGGCTTTCGCCGCGCTTCCGTTGTTGCTTGTGTGGTCGTTGATTACCAGTAGAACTGGATGCGCGCTTCGGTGATGTTGGGGTTGTCGTCGACGTTGCGGCGGAAGCCCACTGCGTTGTTGTACTTCTGCTGGTCGACCATCACGTAGTTCAGCATGAACTTGAAGTTGGAGCGCCAGTACCAGTTCACGCCGACGGTCCAGGAATCCATCTTGCCGCCCAGCACGCCGGTGACGATCGGCGCTGCGGTCGGGGTGGCGCCAGGGGTCACGCTGCCGTCGTTCAGATCCAGGGTGTCGTAACGCAGACCGACCTGCCACAGACCCTTGGTCGGATCGTCAGGAAGGTTGGTGACCGGCACGCCCGCCTTGTAGCCCCAGGTTTCGCCGGAGATGTTCCACAAGCCGGAGACATAGAAGCCGTCGCCGCTGAAATCGTCGAAGCCGCCGTAACGCTGCACGTCGGTCTTCATGTATTCGGCCTGCACCTTGACCGGACCGGTGACCCAAAGCGCTTCGGCCCCGATGTTGCTGACGCGGTCGCTGTTGCGCAGACCGGTGCTGCCCGTATCCACATAGCGGACGGGGGTCAGGTCAGCCAGCGGACGGGCGCGCAGACGCAGGAAATCGGCGTCGGTGTCGCGGTCCAGGTAGGACAGACCGAAGTGCAGGATGCTGCCGGTTTCGTTGATCGGCGCCCAGTAGCCGCGCAGGGCGTAGCCGCCGCCATGCTCGCGGTTGCGGGTCAGTTCGCGGCCGAAATAGCTGGCCGTCAGGGCCCAGTTGGCGTCGCCGTAGTTGTATTGGACGCCGACGCGGCGCGGGGTGCCCAGGCTGTTGGTGATGGAGGACTTGGCGATGAAGTCGTTGTTCTTGGTGCTGGACAGCTCCTCCATCGTTGCGCCCGGCTGTTTGAACTGGCCGACCTGGATGAAGTGGTTGGCGTTGTTGCCGAACTTGTACTTGACGTTGGCGTCCAGGAATTTGTCGTCCTTGGCGTCGTAGCCCAGCACCCATTCGATATTGCCCGGACCCTTGCCCTTGAGCACCAGCTCGGCGCGGCGCAGTTCGTTGTCCGAATCGTCGCCGTCCGGCAGGTCGCCGTTGTAATTGGTGAAATCGTTGTCGAAGCTGTTGTAGTCGGCCTGCACCAGGCCTTCAAAGGAGACTTCCGAGCCGCCGATCACGTCGATGGCGATTTCGGCGTGCGCAGCGGGGGCGACCAGCGCCGCAAGCAGGGCGAGAGACAAAGTGGAACGCGACAGTTTCATGGGAAAGGCCCTTCGGGCGTGGGAAGATGCCGCGCAGGCTAATCCGTGAACTTTGCGTTATTGTGACAAAGCTGTCTTATTTCGTCGCGATGACACTTTTTATGCATCGGCGGTGGCGATCGGACCCCGAATCGGCTCCACGGGGCATGATGCGCGTCTGTTTCTCATCAGGAATACGCCGTGAGTCCCTCCGCCATCGACATCGTCATCTATCACAACCCCGATTGCGGTACTTCGCGCAATACACTGGCGATGATCCGCAACGCGGGCATCGAACCCCACGTCATCGAGTACCTCAAGACCCCTCCCAGCCGCGGCATGCTGGTTTCGCTGCTGAGGCGCATGGGAATAGGCGCGCGGGAGTTGTTGCGCGAGAAGGGCACGCCGTACCACGAACTCGGCCTGGGCGATGAGTCGCTGGGCGAAGAGGCTTTACTCGAAGCGATGGTTTCCCACCCTCTGCTCATCAATCGGCCCATCGTGGTCTCGCCGCTGGGCGTGGCGTTGTGCCGGCCTTCCGAGCGGGTGCTCGAGCTGCTGCCGCAACCGCAACAGGGCGCCTTTGCGAAAGAAGACGGCGAACAGGTCGTCGATGCGCAGGGCCGCCGCGTTACCTGACCGACGATATACCGATAGAAGTGGGAGCGGCGTCCCGCCGCGAGCTCTTGGTCAAAACTCCTCGTAGCCGAAATCCATGCGTCGGGGGCGTAGCCCCGACCCTACGGAGCTCGCGGCGGGACGCCGCTCCCACGTGTGTTCCAGGTGCCGCCCCCTATCAGAGGCCGATCAGCGATTCGATTCGTCCGGCGTCTTGTCTTTGAAGCGGCACAGGTCGCGGATCACGCACTGCGGGCAATCGGGCTTTCTCGCTTTGCACACATAGCGCCCATGCAGGATCAGCCAGTGATGGGCATCCTGTTTGTAGTCGTCCGGTACCACTTTCATCAACTTGTCTTCGACCGCGCGTACGTCTTTGCCTGGGGCCAATCCCGTGCGGTTGGCGACGCGGAAGATGTGCGTGTCCACGGCGATGGTCGGCTCGCCGAAGGCGGTGTTCATGACCACGTTGGCGGTCTTGCGGCCTACACCGGGCAAGGCTTCCAGCGCGGCGCGGTCGCGCGGCACTTCACCGCCGTGCTGCTCCACCAGGATGTGGCAGGTGGCGATGACGTTCTTGGTTTTGGCGTTGAACAGGCCGATGGTGGCGATATAAGGCTTCAGGCCCTCCTCGCCCAGCGCGAGGAGGGCTGCAGGAGTATTGGCGACCGGAAAGAGTTTCCGCGTGGCCTTGTTGACGCCCACGTCGGTGGCCTGCGCGGACAGGATCACCGCCACCAGCAGTTCGAAAGGGGTGCTGTACGCCAACTCGGTGGTGGGATGCGGGTTGAGTTCGGCCAGGCGCGAAAACAACTCACGAACTTCATCGGATTTCAGCGACCTGCTGCGCTTGGCGGCGATGGTCATCGCTTCGTGCGCTCCGCGGCCTTGGCCTTGGCGCGCGCCAGGATGGCGGCAGCAGCGGCGGGCAGCGCGCTTTTTCTTTCGGGCAGAGACGAGGCGCGCCGCGCTTCGCGTTCTTCAGCGCGCCGCGCCAGTCTCGCCTTGCGGGCAAGATATCGATCGCGCGCCGCCCAGGCGGTGGCCAGACGCTTCTGCTCTGCGGCCACTCGCGCAACGACGATGGGATCGCAGGCAGGGCAGGGAGCAAAGCTCATCAGCTCTGCATCGATCGCACCATCGATGTCGTCGGCCGCCAGCAATCGCGACAGGAGTTCGCCGCGGCTGCAGTCATGCGGATCGCCGGTTGCTTCGGTTTCCACGGATTCAAGTCCCGGTGAAGACGGGCTTGCGACGCCCCAGGAACGCGCGCGTGCCTTCGCGCATATCGTCCGTGGAAAACATCAGGCCGAACTGCGCGGTTTCGTACTGCAGACCTTCCTCGATGGCGCATTCACCACCCACGTTCACCGCATCGAGCGTGCCGCGCAATGCCAACGGCGCCGCTTGCGCGAGTTGTTCGGCCACTTTGAGCGTCTCGGCCTCGAGATCGGCGGCCGCAACCACGCGATTGACGATGCCCAGCTGCAGCGCGCGTACGGCATCGATCGAGGCGCCCAGCAGGCAGAGTTCCAGCGTGGCCGCGCGGCCGGCCAGGCGCAGCAGGCGCTGGGTGCCGCCGAATCCGGGAATCAGGCCCAGATTGATTTCAGGCTGTCCCAGCTTGGCCGTATCGGCCGCAATCCGCAGGTGGCAGGCCATGGCCAGTTCCAGCCCGCCGCCCAGTGCGAATCCGTTCACCATTGCGATGACCGGCTTGGGCATGGTCTCGATCCGGCGCATCACGCGCTGGCCGCGCAGCGAGAAGTCGCGGCCTTCGGTGGGTCGCAGACCCGACATTTCGGCGATATCGGCCCCGGCCACAAAAGCCTTCGGACCGGCGCCGGTCAACACCAGCACCCTTGTGCCTGGGTCCTCTGCCGCGTCGTTGAAGGCCGCAAACAGCGCATCCAGGGTCGCTCCATTGAGAGCATTGAGCTTGTCGGGACGATTGACGGTGATCCGCAGGATGCCGTCCTGGTGGCGGGTGGTAATGGGGGAGTTGGTCATGGTCACTGTCGATAATGTGAGGAAATCAGGCGGAACTTAAGGCCCGCAAGCGGGTCACAAGCCCCGTCGTCACTGGCGGTTAAGCCCCCCGGCGGCTATCCTAGCGCGTCCTACTGGGGCGGTTCGACCGCCCCATTCCATAACCGGAGGTTTGTTGATAATGAAGTTGCGTTTGCTTGCCGCCACCCTTGCGGCCATGACCCTGGTAGCCGGCTCCGCCTTCGCGCAAACCACGCCGGCGCCCGATAAAAATGCACTGAGCTACGCGCTTGGTTACGACCTTGGCCGCAACCTTGTCGAAAGCGGCGAAGCCGTCGACATCAATACGGTCGTCAAGGCCCTGCAGGAAGGCTACGGCAAGAAGGAGCCCACCGTTCCCGTGGCCCAGCTGCGTACCGCCGTGGAAACCATGCAGAAGCGCCAGATGGAAAAGGCCAAGGCCGCGTTCGACAAGGCTTCGGCCGAGAACAAGACCAAGAGCGACGCCTTCCTGGCCCAGAACAAGAGCAAGGCCGGCGTACAGAGCCTGCCGGGCGGCATCCAGTACCGCGTGATCGAAGCCGGAAGCGGCGCCAAGCCGACCCAGGCCAGCAACGTGACCATGCAGTACAAGGGTTCGCTGAGCGACGGCCGCACCTTCGTCGATACCTTCAGCCCGCAGCAGGGCCAGACCACGGCGCCCGCGCCGATGGCGATCAAGGTCAGCGAAATTCCGCTGGCGGGTCTGCGCGAAGCCATCGTGCAGATGCCCACCGGCGCCCGCTGGGAAGTGGTGCTGCCGGCCGACAAGGCCTACGGCAACACCCCGCAATCGCCCGTCGGCCCGAACCAGGCCGTGGTTTTCGAAGTAAAGCTGGTCAGCGTCAAGTGACGCAATGGCCCCTGCGCACAAGCGCAGGGCTTTGCCATTGCGTCATCCCCGCGAAGGCGGGGATCCAGCGACTTGGGTAGCCAAGTCCTGTAGTCCCGCTACGCCGGCCCAGTGCCGGCGTAGCCTTTTTCTGAAGTGCTGTTTTGTTCCGGGCAATGCGCGCTGTACAGGCGCTATGCTCCGGTTGGTGTCCGATTCGATGAATTCCGCTTACCGCGCCGTGCTCAGCCCGTGCATCGGCGTTTGTACCCTGGCTGACGACGGGCTATGCCAAGGTTGTCTGCGGACGACCGCAGAGATTGCCCGCTGGTCGCAAATGAACGATGACGAACGCCTGCGTTTGATGGAGGTCCTACCCGGACGCGAGCAGTCGCGCGCGGGTTTCGAGTCGCTGCTGCGCGAACGCGAGGCTTTGCTCGGGGCCTTGCATCCGTTGACCGCGATGCCGACGCGGGACGGCTGGAACCATGAGGAACTGGTCGATCTGCTGCCTCCTGGACCTCCGGTCGAATCGGCGGTGCTGGCGGGGCTGGTGCCGCGCAAGCACGGCACGCAGGTATTGCTGACCCGCCGCACCGACGGCCTGCGCCACCATGGCGGTCAGGTCAGTTTCCCGGGCGGCCGCATAGAAATCAGCGATCTCAATCCGGTCGCCGCAGCCATCCGCGAAAGCAACGAAGAGATCGCGCTCACCGCCAGGCAGATATCCCCGCTCGGGTTTCTCGATCCTTTCACTACCATCAGCGGTTTCCGGGTGATGCCGGTCGTAGCGGTGATCGATCCAGCCTACGTCGCGGTGCCTAATCCGGACGAAGTGGCGGACGTGTTCGAAGTGCCGCTGGATTTCCTGATGGCGCCGGAAAACCTGCGCCGGGTGGAAGTGGACTACCGTGGACGTCGCCGTGCGGTGCTGGAGTACGACTGGCCGGGCCAGCGCATCTGGGGCGCGACTGCGGCCATGTTGTTCAACTTGCGCGAAAGACTGGCGGGTATCGCATGAAGTGGACCACTTTGATCGACCCGCAGGACCTGGCCGCCGAGCTCGGCAACAGCGACCTGCGCATCGTCGACGCGCGATTCTCGCTCGTCGATCCGGCGCAGGGTCGTCCCGGTTACGAGCAATCGCATATTCCGCGCGCGATGTATGCCGATCTCAACGAGGATCTTTCGGATCTGCGGAAGACCGGGCAGGGCAGGCATCCGCTGCCGGAAGACGAAGACTTCACCCGCAAGCTCGGCCAATGGGGCATCGCGCCCCACCATCAGGTCGTGGTGTACGACGCGGGCGATGGCAGCATGGCGGCCGCGCGGCTGTGGTGGCTGCTGAAATTGCTGGGCCACGAGCGCGTCGCGGTATTGAACGGCGGACTGGGCGCCTGGCGCGCCGGCCAGTTGCCGGAAACCGGCGAAACGACCCGCATCGATGAAGCCGCACCCTACCCGGCGCGGTTCGATCCCGCAGCGATCGCCCATGCCGATGAAGTGCTGTCGCGTCTCGGCGAGCCCACGGGCTGGCTGTTCGATGTCCGTGCTGCGGAGCGTTTCCGCGGCGAGGTGGAGCCTTTGGACCCGGTCGCCGGCCATGTTCCCGGTGCGCTGAACCATCCGTTTTCGCAGAGCTTGCGCGATGGCCGCTTCAAATCGTCCGCGGAACTGCGTGATCAGCTTGCGCCGATGCTGTCCGGACGCAAGCCCGAAGAAGTCGTGGTGATGTGCGGCTCCGGCGTCACCGCCTGCCATCTGCTGCTGGCGTTGGAACACGCCGGCCTGCAGGGTGCGCGCGTCTATGCGGGCTCCTGGAGCGGCTGGATCAGCGATCCGTCGCGGCCCGTAGCTACCGGCCCGTAGGTCGGGGCTACGCCCCCGACGCGCGGGGAAAACTGTTCGCCCTGGAGTCGGGGGCGTAGCCCCGACCTACTTGCGCAATTTTGCGATCAAGGCCTGCAACGCCGTCTGCGTGTCCGGCGCATACCAGGCTTCGATGAAGCGGTCCATCTGGATGTTGTCGGGATGCAACGCGGCCACCAGGTCAGCGCGCGCGATGGTGCGAGTCTGCAGCATCGGATGGGTGGGCAGCTGCAACAACCGTTGCAGCCAGGCCACCGCGCGCGGCACCACTTCGTTGCCGGCGACCAACTCGTCGACCAGCCCGATTTCGAGCGCGCGATCGGCGGGCACCAGTTCGCCGGCCACCAGCAGACGTTCGGCGCGATAGATGCCGACCACCCTGCGGAGCAATTGCTGGATGCCTTCCGGCGCCACCAGCCCGACCTGGGTTTCATTGAGGCCGATGGCGAAGGGCCGCGCAGGGTCCGGACTGCGCGCCATGATCCGATAGTCGCAGCACAGGGCCAGCACGCAGCCGCCGGCGGGAGAGTGCCCGGTCAGTGCGGCCACCACCGGCACCCGCGATTCGGCCAGGGTGCGGGCCGCGCCGAAAAAGGCATGCCAACTGTCCAGCAAGGCGTGGCGGTCCTCGCCGTGCGACATCAGGTGAGGCACGTCCAGGCCGGCGGAAAAAACTTTTTCGTTGCCGGACAGCACGATGCCGTGCACGCCGTCGGCCACCGCCGCATTCAGTGCCACGATCAGCGCCCGGCACAGATCGGTGTTGAGCGCATTGACCGGCGCACGCGCCAGGCGGAGCTCGCGGATCGCGCCATGGGCGATGATTTCGACGAGTGCGGTCATTCACTTTCTCCGGTGGGTCCGGCGGATATCATAAGCGCATGGACAAAAGACATCATGGCAAGTGGATGCGGGCCGGGCGGAAGCTCGCGAAATACGCGGTTGCGCTTCTATTGACCGCCGCTGCGCTGCAGGCGAGCGCGAAAGAATGCGCGCCAGCGATGAAGGAGGGCTGGGTGCGGTTGCCTCCCGCAGCCATGCCGATGATGGCCGGGTTCGGCCGTATCGCCAATCCCTGTCCGATGCCGGCGGTGATCGTATCGGCCAGTAGTCCGGCCTTCGGCGACGTGTCGATCCACGAAACCCGCAACGTGGACGGCGTCAACCGCATGCGCGAGATAGAACAGCTGCGTATCGCGCCCGACGATGCGGCCACGCTCAAGCCCGGCGGCCTGCATCTGATGCTGATGCAGCCGCGCGCGCCGTTGAAGGAAGGCAGCAAGGTGGTGGTGAACTTCAAGCTGCAGGACGGGCGGGAGATTTTGTCGGAGCTGGTGGTGAGGAAGCCTGCGCCGTAGCGCTCGTAGCGCTATCGGCTGCATGAGCGAGCGGTTATGAATCGCCGGGCAATTTGGCGGGGAAGCCCCATGCTCCGTAACCCGTTCGTGGTGAGCCTGTCGAACCACGCTCTTAGCGGGTAGTCAAAGCCTTCTATTCGAGATTTAGGCGAAAGGCGTGGTTCGACAAGCTCACCACGAACGGGTTTTTTTCTAACATCAGTTTCTAGCGTTAGACAGCGCAAGCAGCTTTTATAGCTTCCGGCAACGGCACGCTCTTTCCGGTCTGCGTATCTATCCACACCATCACCACATTGCCGTCGGAATACAGCACGGCTCCATCGGTCGAAGACGACATGCGATGACCCATGGTCAGGCTGCTGTTGCCGATTTTCTCGATGAACAACTCCACGGCGATCTCGTTCGGCCATTCGATCGGTCGCCGGTAGTTGACGTTGCTCGCCACCAGCACGGGCGCGATGCGGTCGGCCAGTGAGACTCCCGGAATTCCCGCAAGCCATTGCACCCGCGCTTCTTCCAGATAGCGCAGATACTGCGCGTTGTTGACATGGTTGAACGCATCCATGTCCCCCCAGCGCACGCTGATGACGACACGCGCGACCGGCCCACCCTGCAAGCCTGCCTGGCCGGTCACTTGGCCGCCTTCTTCTTCGCGGTCTTCTTCGCTGCGCTCGCTGCAGCCTTGGCATCCTTGGCTTCCTGCTTGAGCACCGATTTGCGTTGCGGCAGCACTGCTGGCTTGGCCAGCGCAGCCGGCTTCTCACCCTTGGCGGCCTTCGACTTGGGCAACAGTTTGGCCAGGAACTGCCCGGTGTACGACGCCGGGTGCGCGGCGATCTGTTCGGGCGTGCCGGTGGCCAGGATCTGTCCGCCGCGGTGGCCGCCTTCCGGGCCCAGGTCCACCACCCAGTCGGCGGTCTTGATCACGTCCAGGTTGTGTTCGATCACCACGATGGTGTTGCCGTCGTCGCGCAGCTTGTGCAGCACCGCCAGCAGATGCTCGATATCGTGGAAGTGCAGGCCGGTGGTCGGCTCGTCCAGGATGTAGAGCGTGCGTCCGGTGTCGCGACGCGACAGTTCCTTCGACAGCTTCACGCGCTGCGCTTCGCCGCCGGACAGCGTGGTCGCGCTCTGGCCCAGCTTGATGTAGCTCAGGCCCACGTCGATCAGCGTCTCCAGCTTGCGGGCCAGCGCAGGCACGGGCTCGAACAGTTTCAGCGCGTCCTCGACCGTCATCTCCAGGATGTCGCTGATGTTGTGGCCCTTGTAGGTGATCTCCAGCGTCTCGCGGTTGTAGCGCTTGCCATGGCAGACATCGCAAGGCACATACACGTCGGGCAGGAAGTGCATCTCGACCTTGATCAGGCCGTCGCCCTGGCAGGCTTCGCAACGGCCGCCGCGCACGTTGAAACTGAAACGGCCCGGCGAATAACCGCGCGCGCGCGATTCGGGAACCTGCGCGAACAGCTCGCGCAAGGGCGTGAACAAGCCGGTGTAGGTCGCCGGGTTGGAGCGCGGCG
>Ga0247823_10005516_pt1 | contig 10068 bp, 10 predicted proteins | sample 13C_PalmiticAcid_2_FD_192426 | JGI IMG/M metagenome (GOLD analysis project Ga0247823, IMG submission 192426) | Soil microbial communities from agricultural site in Penn Yan, New York, United States - 13C_PalmiticAcid_Day30 | ecosystem: Environmental > Terrestrial > Soil > Agricultural land...
GCTGGGTGACCTGGTAGGCCTCGTCCAGGATCTTCGGCTTGTCCCAGGTCGTCGGGAATTCCGTCTTCTTCGAGAAGCCGGTGCCCGCGAGGTGGCCGCCCTGCCTGCCGCCGTCACCGACGATGATGTGCTCGCGCGAGGCGTCGCTGTGTCGCACGTCGGACGGGTTCGGCGGCTGGATCGGCTGGACCGGCCTGGCCGGGTTGGTCGTGCTGGGCGTTGTCGACTGCTGACCGCCGCCTGGCGTGCCCGCCTGTACCGACTGGCTGGTGGCCGCCTGCGCGCTGTTCACGCCGTTGCCCGCGTTGATGTTGCCGTGCGACTGCGACGGCCTGCCGGGAGTGTTGCCACCGGGAGTGTTGCCGCCCCCGCCTGGGTTCCTTGGTCGTGGAGTCACCGGCGCCTATCCGTTCAGGAGCTTGCTGAGGTTGGTCAGGCTCGCGACCAGGGCCATCGTGTAGGTGAGGATGCGGCCTGCCCACTTGACCACCGCCGCGACGATCTGCGTGGCGATCACCGGGATGGTCACCACGAAGATCGCCTCGACCGCCCAGACGATCACCCGGGCCACCAGGTCGGCGATCAGGTCGCGGACGATCTCGCGGGTCAGCTCGACCAGCCCACCGGCGCCCTCGGTGGCCGCGGCGATCGCCGCCGAGATCGCGGCGAGGCCGCCGATGGCGTCGACGTTGTTGACCATCAGCCCGCGGTAGGCGTCGGCCGCCTCGCCTTGCCAGTCGGGCATGTCGTCGTTGAGGTGCGTGCCGAGCTCCTCGGACATGGCGTGCAGCTCGGTCGCCATGTTGTTCCAGGTCGCGGCGTGGGACCTGACCACGTCGGGCTTGCCGGTCAGCTCGTCGAGCATCTCGCGCAGCGGGTCGAAGTACTCCATCGCCCAGCCCAGGCCGTTGGCCAGCAGCGCGCTGATCGGGTCCATGACGGTCGCGGCGACCTCGACGGCCAGCGTCGCGCCCGCCAGCGCGTCGTCGACCCAGCCCTCGGTCTTGATCGCGTCGACCAGGCCCTCGATGCTGTCGGCGAGGCCGGAGCCGGTCCACACCTCGCGGGAGGACTGGACGGGGGCAACGAGCGAGTTCTCCGTCATCACTTGCCGTCCACGGTGTTGAGCATGCTCGTGTTGGCTTCCTCGATCGCCTCGTACTCCGCGGCGCTGTCGCGCAGCGCGGCCACGACCAGTTCGAGGTTCTTCTCGACGCCCGCGATCAGCTCGTCCTGCTTGGCGTGCTTGCCTTCCAGCAGCCCGGAGATCCACCCGCAGAGCAACCCATAGGCCTGATCGTCCTGCGCGATGTGCGCGCTGGCCGACTTGACCGCGGCGAACCGCGCTTGGATCGCGGCGATGTTGGTCGCGTGCGCGCGCAGCTGTTCCGCCTCGACGTTGAACCCGTCGCCCATGCCCTAGCCCCGCCCGAACTTCGCGCGGATATCGAAGCCCTCGTCGTCGTCCTCGGGCGGTGCCGGCGGTTTCGCCGCCGTGTCCCCACGCAACTGCTTCCCGACACGTTCGGCGATCGCCTTGCCCGCGGCCGAGTCGGCGCCCACGGTGTCGGCGATGATCTCCTGCGACCGGTCGGCCAGCTTGTTGCGTGCCTCGCCGAGCGTCGCCAGGATCGTCTGCGCGACAACGGACGGGGCCACCCGCTGGATGCGGTCGGTCAGCTTCAGGTCGACCAGCGCGCCGGTCGAGTCGACGGTGACCTCGGACAGCCCGGTCGCGTCGCTCACGCTGATCCGGACCGCCTGCAGCCGATCGCTCATCGCCTGGGTGTCGGCGGCCAGCTTGTCGATGCGGCCCTTCCACGCGGCCAAGCGCTCACGGGCACCGTCCGGTTCGAGGATGTTCTCGTCCATATACCCCCGATTCACGTGGCGTTCGCCGTCTCGGGGCGGACTCTAGTCGGCGGCGGTCCCGCTTGAGGGCGAAACCGGATCATCGCCACACGCCGCGTCGAGAAGGTTGCGCTCCAACATGCCAAGGCAGTCGAGTACGCCGGTGACCTGAGTCTCGTCCAACCCGGCGACCGTGGCCCGCTCGATGTCCCGCCACACCTGCGCCACCCGATCCCGCAACGCACAACTGGCCTCGGTAGGCGCGACGATCACCGATCGGCGGTCCTCTGTGGACCGCTCCGTTGTGACGAACCCGGCTTGCTCCAGTCGGCGTATCGACCTGGTCATGGTGGCCGCGTCCGTGTCGACGGCCTTGAGGAGATCGACCTGCCGCTGCGGGCCGGTCTCCCACAGGTGCATCATCAGGATCTCCTGGCCGCGGTAGAGGCCGGTCTCGCGCAGAATCTGCCCGGCGATCATGTTGTGCAGCCTGCCGAGCCGGAACACCGCGTGGCTGACCGGGCCGCACTCCCGGACCATGCGCAGCCCGGCGGGCGGCAGGTCGCAGGGTTCCCAGCCATCCGTGTCCACGTACGTCACCGTACGTCTCCACCCCAAACGAGTCGACACGCCGAGGCGGGCCAGCCCCTGCCTGCTGAAGCGCGCATTGTCGCGGAATCTCGAATCCTATGAATGCCGAACGTGCTGTGCCGGTCCGCCGGGCTAGGCGTCCCACCAGCGCGGGCTGTCGACATCCGGCTCATGCTGGCTGACGAAGTGAAACGGCACGCCAAGATGTCGCGCGACCGCCTCTCCCTGCTCGCTTGCCTGTTGTGCCTCCGGCCATGGCGGCACCTGCCCGTTGAACAGGCGTATGTCGCCGCCGTGCCGGATCACCGTCAACGTCAGCTCGTCGAAGTGATCGTGGTGCCTGCCCGGTCGGCCCACGATGGCGACCAGGTCGATGAACCAGCCCTGGGTGTCACCGTCCCACACTGCTTCGACGGCGACGACTGGTTCGGAGATGCCGTCAGCCCTCGCGATCAGCTCGGCGGTCGTCGGTGGCGGTGGTTCGGGCTCAAGGAGTCCCTGCCCGTCCAGCTCGCCCCGCTGATGTCGCAATGACGGGCCTAGCTCGTTCCACCAGACGTCAAACATGTCTCCATTGTGTTCAGGCTGGCGTCAACGCTGACAGGCAGGACTCGACACCCGCATCTGCCCGCTGATCGGAGGAGTGCGCGGTGGCCGCGGCACCGACCCGCAACGGCCAGGCACACACCTGCCGCACGACGCTCGCCCGCGTGACCGAGGACGAAGCTGTCGACGTCGCCCAAGTCTGGCGGACGACCATGGCTGGCCTGGTCCGGCGCACCTGCGGAAGATCAGATCGCGCAAGGTGGACCCACACTAGGTGTACTGACCACGGAGGTTGGGTACGTGGCGACACGTGATCGGATGATGTTGGTTGGGTGAGGGCCTCCGGGTTCGGTGTGGATTACCACATCTACACCTGACCGAGGAGGCCCTCGTGCCCCACGCTAACGCACCGCTGACCGAGTTGGGTCGTCTGCGGCTGGCTCGTTGTGTCGTCGATGACCGCTGGCCGCCGCGGCGGGCGGCGGAACGATTCCAGGTGTCGGTCCGGACCGCCAGGCGGTGGGCGGGCCGCTACCGCGACCACGGCGAGGCCGGGATGGTCGACCGGTCCTCCCGGCCGCACCACAGCCCACACCGGACCCCGACCAGGACCGAACGCAGGATCATCAAGGTGCGGGTGCTGCGCCGGTGGGGCCCGGCCCGGATCGCGTACCTGCTCGGGCTCAATCCCTCGACAGTGCACCGGGTCCTGACCCGCTACCGACTGGCGCGATTGGCACACCTGGACCGGGCCACCGGCAGGGTGATCCGCCGCTACGAACATCCCAACCCCGGTGATCTGGTGCATGTCGACATCAAGAAGCTGGGCAACATCCCCGACGGCGGTGGGCACCGGGTCACCGGCCGCCAGGCCGGGCAACGCCACCGCACCCGCACCCCCGGCAAAACCCTCGACGCAGGCGGCAACAGCCACGTCGGCTACAGCTACGTGCACAACGCCGTGGACGATCACTCCCGGCTGGCCTACAGCGAAATCCTGCCCAACGAGCAGCAGGAAACCGCCGTCGCGTTCTGGCGGCGCGCCCAACACTTCTTCGCCACCAACGGCATCACCGTCAGCAGGGTGTTGACCGACAACGGCTCGTGCTACCGCTCACGCCTCTGGCGCGACACCCTCACCGCCGCCGGCATCACCCACAAACGCACCCGCCCCTACCGGCCACAAACCAACGGCAAAGTCGAACGCTTCAACCGCACCCTGCTCGACGAATGGGCCTACGCCCGCCCCTACCAAACCGAAACCGAACGCCGAGAAGCACTCCCACACTGGCTGCACACCTACAATCACCACCGCGGCCACACCGCACTCGGCGGCCAACCACCCGCCAGCCGCGTACCCAACCTCACGGGTCAGTACACCTAGCGCGAGTCGCTTGTCAACAAAGTGTCAATCCGGCTTGTCCATGATCCTTTGGACCGTCACTAGGGACGAACAAAGGACAAACTGATGGCGAAGATCATCCACGTGGCTGGAACGGCGATCGCGAGCCTGGCACTCAGCCTCGCGCTCGCGCCAGGTTCGGCCTCGGCGGCCCCCGCGAGTGAGACCACGGTCCAAGGCGGGTGGCTTGGCCAGTGCTGGGGCAACTGGGGCGGTAACTGGGGCGGCGGCTGGTGCGACGGGAACGGCCCCGACTACAGCTACCAGGGCTTCGTCAACTGCACCAATGGCGGGACGTACGTGGGCCCAGAGCGGTGGGCGGGTGACACCCGGATGTCGTACGGAACCTGTCCGAGCGGCTCGTCGGCCACCTACGGGAGCATCTGGGTGTACGACAACCGCTGAGTCGACTCCGCCGTGACAGCGGCTGTCCCGTCGGCACCGGTGTCGACGGGACAGCCGCCGATGTCAGCGGTAGGCGACCTGGAACTCCTTGATGCCGTTGAGCCAGCTCGACCGCAGCCTGCGGGGATCGGCGACCTTGCGGATATCGGGCATGTGGTCGGCGATCGCGTTGAACATCAGATCGATCTCCAGGCGGGCCAGGTTGGCCCCGACGCAGTAGTGCGCGCCGGTCCCGCCGAAGCCCAGGTGCGGGTTCGGGTCGCGGGTGATGTCGAAGGTCTCCGGGGCGTCGAACACCGTGTCGTCGAAGTTGGCCGAGCTGTAGAAGAGGCCGACGCGCTGGCCCTTCTTGATCTCGGCGCCGCCAAGTTCGACGTCGCGGGTGGCGGTGCGCTGGAAGGAGACGACCGGGGTGGACCAGCGGACGATCTCGTCGGCGGTGGTGGCGGGGCGCTCGGCCTTGTAGTGCTCCCACTGCTCCGGGTTCTCCAGGAACGCGTGCATGCCGTGGGTGATGGCGTTGCGCGTGGTCTCGTTGCCCGCGACGGCCAGCAGCAGCACGAAGAACCCGAACTCGTCCGAGCCGAGGCCGCCGCCGTCGATGTCGGCGTTGACGAGCTTGGTGACGATGTCGTCTGCCGGGCAGCGCTTGCGGTCCTCGGCGAGGTTCCAGGAGTAGCCGAGCAGCTCGACCGACGCGGTCTCGGGCTCCACCGAGTACTCGGGGTCGTCGTAGGCGATCATCTGGTTCGACCACTCGAACACGCGGTGCCGGTCCTCCTGCGGGATGCCGAGCAGCTCGGCGATGGCCTGCAGCGGCAACTCGCACGCGATGTCGGTGACGAAGTCGCCGGTGCCGTCGGCGAGCGCCGAGTGCACGATCCGCGCGGCGCGGCAGGCCAGGGCGTCGCGCAGGCTGTTGACCGCCTTCGGGGTGAAACCGCGGGAGACGATGCCGCGCAGCTTGGTGTGGTGCGGCGGGTCGATGTTGATCAGGATGTGCCGCTGCAGGTCGATCTTCTCGCGCTCCATGTCGGGGCCGAATCGGATGATCGCGGTGTTCTCCCAGCTGGAGAACGACTCGCTGTCGCGAGACACCTCCTTGACGTCGGCGTGCCTGCTGACCACCCAGTAGCCCTCGTCGCCGAAGCCCGCCGTGTTGTGCGGCTGCGCGTTCCACCAGACCCCCGATGTGCGCCGCAGTTCCGCGAACTCCGGGACCGGGATCCGTTCGGCGTAGAGGTCGGGGTCGGTGAAGTCGAAACCGGCGGGGATCTCGGCCACGCTGCCTCCCAGGCTGAAACGGGTTCTAGATTCGATTTCAGCATACGGTGTTAACTTTTGGAACCCTCGCAGTATGATCGACTAGCAGACGATCTTGCCTAACACTAGGAACATGTTCTACTTTGGGCAGTGTGGGCACTCCCGTGATCGTCGAAGCCGTACGCACCCCGATCGCCAGGCGCGGCGGAGCCCTCGCCGGGCTGCACCCCGCCGAACTGCTCGGCGCCGCCCAGCGGGGACTGATCGAGCGCGCGGGCATCGACCCCGAACTGGTCGAGCAGGTGATCGGCGGGTGCGTGACGCAGGCGGGCGAGCAGTCCAACAACGTCACCCGGACCGCGTGGCTGCACGCGGGTCTGCCCGCCGCCGCGGGCTGCATGACCGTCGACGCGCAGTGCGGGTCGGCGCAGCAGTCGACCCACCTGGTCACGGGGCTGATCGCGGCGGGCGCGATCTCGGCGGGCGTCGGCTGCGGGGTGGAGGCGATGAGCCGCGTCCCGCTGCGCGCGAACGTGGGCACGGCGTCGCCACGGCCGGAGTCGTGGTCGATCGACCTGCCGAACCAGTTCGTCGCCGCCGAGCGGATCGCCGCGCACCGCGGGCTGACCCGCGCCGACATCGACACGTTCGGGCTGCGGTCGCAGACCTTGGCGAAACAGGCCTGGGACGAGGGGCGCTTCGAGCGCGAGATCGTGCCGGTCGACGGGTTCGCGCGGGACAGCGGCCTGCGGGATACGACGATGGATGGCCTGGCGGGCCTGAAGCCCGTGGTCGACGGTGGCGTGCACACTGCGGGGACGTCGTCGCAGATCTCCGACGGCGCGTCCGCCGTGCTGGTGATGGACGCGGCGCTGGCCAAGTCGCTCGGGCTGCGGCCACGCGCGCGGATCGTGGCGCAGTGCCTGGTCGGCGCGGACCCGTACTTCCACCTCGACGGCCCGGTTCAGGCGACATCGCGGGTGCTGGCGCGCGCCGGGATGAAGATCGGCGACCTGGACCTGTTCGAGGTGAACGAGGCGTTCGCGTCGGTGGTCCTGTCCTGGCAGCGGGTGCACGAGCCGGATCAGGACCTGGTCAACGTCAACGGTGGCGCGATTGCACTAGGACATCCGGTCGGGAGCACGGGGACCCGACTGATCACCACGGCACTGCACGAACTGGAGCGACGCGGCGCGACCACCGCGCTCGTCGCGATGTGCGCGGGTGGTGCTTTGGCTACCGCAACGATCCTCGAACGTGTTTGACAGTCACTATCCGTCAAACTTTGCGTGTCGTGACAGTCTGACCGTAATACGTTCGTGAGCAAGGCCGTCCAGACGGGTGAAGAGCTCAATCCCTGCTGGTTCGGAGGCATTTGCCGTGTTCTCGCATCGCGCGCGCCCAAGACGCCGCGCTGTACGCATACTCTTCGCCACAGCTATCGCTGTGGTTCTGCTCGGGCTTGTCGCTGTCCCCGCGATCGGCCCGGGCTGGCTGCCGTGGGTCGACTCGGCCGATGAGGCCGCGAACGAGTCCACTGTCAGCGTGCAACCCGTCACCTCGGTCCCGGCCGACGAGCCGGAGCGCGGCCTGGTCTACTCGGGTCTGACCGCGGCCAAGAAGGACTCCCGCTGTGTCGGCGGCTACGAGGTAACCGACCGCGACACCTGCTCGCACGGCCCCGACGCCGCGCCGTCCGGTCTCAACGTGAACAAGCCCGTCGCGCCCGTCGCCGCACCGGCTGCCAAGCCGACCGTGCCCGTCCCGCCCGCGGCGGGCCAGGACGCGCCCCCGGCCCCGGCCGACACCGAGATCGTCACCGACGAGGGCGCGGTCGCGCCGCGGGACGGCGACCTCGCGATCCTCGCCGACACCGCACCGGCCGCCCAGGTCGCCGCCGGACCCAACGGCGTCGTCTGCGAGGGCGACGGCCGCACCGGCGACCGCGTCCAGGTCCTCTACGTGCACGCGGCGGGCACGCCCAGCCGCTACAACGAGTACCTGCCCTCGTTCCGCACGTGGGCCGCGGGTGTCGACACCATCTACAACGCCAGCGCCCAAGAGACTGGCGGTGTCCGGCACGTCCGGTTCGTCACGACGGCCGACTGCACGGTCACCGTCGACGAGGTCGAGGTCCCGGCGGGCGCCCTGAAGGACTTCAGCGCCAGCATGACGGCGCTGCGCGCCCTCGGCTACACCCGGACCGACCGCAAGTACATGTTCTTCGCCGACGCGAAGGTCTACTGTGGAATCGGCACGTTCGCGGGCGACGAGCAGCCCGGCACGGCGAACCGCAGCAACAAGGGCCCGTCGTTCGGGCGTACCGACTCCGGCTGCTGGGGCGCGAGTGTCGCGGCCCACGAACTCGGGCACAACCTCGGCGCGGTCAACAACAGCGCGGAGCACTCGAGCAAGGCCGGTCACTGCGTCGACGACTACGACCTCATGTGCTACAAGGATTCCCCGGACGCGGTCATGGTCACCAACTGCCCCGACCGGGCGCAGGAGGACCGCCTCGACTGCAGGCACGACGACTACTACCACACGAGTCCGAAGGACGGCAGCTACCTCAGCACGCACTGGAACGTCGCGAACAACGCGTTCCTGATCCGTGACGGCAGTGGCCCGGTCCCGCCGACGACGACGGTTCCGCCGCCGACGACGACCAGTTCCAAGCCGCCGACCACGGTGACCTCGCCGACCAAGCCCACGTCGACGACCCCGTCGCCGACCAAGCCGAACCCGACGACCACCACGACCTCGGGCACGACGTCGCCGACCAAGACGACCTCCTCGACCAAGCCGAACCCGACGACCACCACGTCGCCGGTGCCGCCGGGTCTCAAGGAGCTGACGGTCTCGGACGTCACGACCACGTCGGCGCGGCTCTCGTGGCCCGCCGCCGCTGTCGGCACGCGCTACGGCGTCGTCTTCGACGGACGCCAGCTCGGCGTCACGAAGGCGACCGGCGTGCGGGTCATGGGCATGCGACCGGGCACGGACTACAAGGTGCAGATCGTCGTGGTCGGCGACACCACCAAGCCCTACACCGACACGGTCGCCCTGCGCACGAAGTCGGCCGAGAAGCCCCGCCCCGGTGGCTTCTTCCGCCTTTCCAACGCACTGACCGGTTACTCGGCCGAGCTCTACGGCTCACTGACCGACGACGACACCCCGCTGATCACGCGCGCGTCCACAGGCGCGGCGAACCAGGCGTGGGAACTGGTCGCGGCGGGCGAGGGCTTCCAGCTGCGCTCGAAGGCCACCGGCAAGTGCGTCAGCACCCTCGGCCGGGCCCGGCCGAACGCGCCGCTGGTGCAGAGCGCCTGTGGGGCCGCGGCTGTCACGTGGACGATCAAGCCGACCGCTGACGGCGGATTCGGCCTGACCACCGGCGGTCTCGTGGTCGGCCTGACGAAGTCGAGCTTCTGTGAGGGCAAGCTGCTCACGCTGCAACGGCCTGGCACTGTCCGCCACCAGGCCTGGACGGCGGAGCCGATCTAGTGCGTTGGACGCACCGGATCCTCCGAGGGGGTGTCATCGCGCTGGTCATGGCGATGGCACCCCTCGGGGTTCCCTCCGCGTCCGCCCACACCGGACTCGTGCTCACCCTGCACGACGACGGTCGGGGCGGTATCTCGGTCGACCTGGCCTGGGACGACGGGCATCCGATCCCCGGCGACAGCAACGTCGCGGCGAGCCTGCTGGCGACAGGGTCCACGACTGTCGGACCCGCGGCGTTGAAGCACTTGCCCGGCAAGCCGACCGTGGTCTACGGCGGTGTGCTGCCGGTCGGGACCTGGACGGTCTATGTGGACGTGGCCATGCCGGGGATCGGGCAGTGCGAGGCGACGGTGACGGTGGCCGCCGAGGCGCGGCAGCCCGCGTCGACCCGCTGCGGCAAGCCCACTGTGGCGGCGGCTCCGCCTGCCGAGAGTGGGCCGCCCGCCGGATTGTTCTGGGGCCTCGGCGCGGTCGGCGTCATCGGCGCCGAGGCCCCAGAACAATCC
>Ga0247823_10005517_pt1 | contig 10067 bp, 7 predicted proteins | sample 13C_PalmiticAcid_2_FD_192426 | JGI IMG/M metagenome (GOLD analysis project Ga0247823, IMG submission 192426) | Soil microbial communities from agricultural site in Penn Yan, New York, United States - 13C_PalmiticAcid_Day30 | ecosystem: Environmental > Terrestrial > Soil > Agricultural land...
CCTCCGCCTCACCCACCCCAAGAAACGGACTCTATATATAGCAGGGGCCGCCGGAGACCCGGACGACACCCCGGCGCATTACCCTCTCGTCGCTTCTTGCGCCCCCGCCTTCTCAACCCCATCCAAGATCACCCCACCCTCCGGATGTGGAACCCGGTTCGCTCTGTCGGCGAAGCGAGAACTCCTGGATCTCTCCTACCCGCCGATCCAGATCCGGCCCGCCTCAACCACCTCACGACGCCGCCGCCTCACCGGCAACCACATGGGAACGTGGACACCCCAACGGAAACCTAACCACGTAAAAACCCGAGCTCCCGGCGCGAGAATGCGGAAATCGCGGTAACCCGTTCATCTAACGGGATTACTGCCTCCCATTCTAACGAATCCGACACATGAATTCGTGAAGTTACGATGAAATCACCGCTATTCGCGGAATTTCACTTGCCGAACTAGCGCCACAAAGATACCCGCCGCGTCGCATTCGCTAGATGCACATCATCATGACTAACCATAACAGCACCCTTGTCTCCGGCCTGCGCGTGGCCTCCATCGCCCTCACCTTGACTGGTGCCGCTTTCGCCGGCGGCAGCGCGGGCACCACCGCTTTCGGAGCGGCTGACACCGCACCCGCCGATGGCACCCTCAACCTTGCTGAGTTCACCACCACCCTCGCCGAAGGCACCTCCACCCAGAAGGCGACTCGCGCTTTCAAGAAGGCTGACAGCGACAAGGGCGGCACCATCTCCCTGAACGAGTACCTCATCTTCATCGGCGAAATCGAAGCTCCGACCAAGGAAGAGCTTTCCTTCGACGTTGCTGACGCGAACAACGACAACGCGATCAGCCTCGAAGAATTCGACGCCACCTTCACCGGCAAGACCGCTCCGATCGAAATCATCAAGCGCTTCCTGAAGGCTGATGCCGACGAGCTCAATGGCCTCTCCCTCGAAGAGTGGACCCTCTACAAGAAGGGCAAGGCCAAGGGTCCTGAAGGCGCGAAGTACTACAAGTTCGACCTCGCCGACCGCGACGACAACGGCGAACTGACCATCGAGGAGTTCGAGCTCACCTTCCCGAAGAACACCAAGGAAGAGACCATCGCCAAGAAGTTCGCCAAGGAAGACAGCAACGAGAACGGTCGCCTCACCCGCGACGAGTGGAATCCCGGCGCACCGAAGCAGTCCGCCGCTCTCTAAGTTCTTAGTTTGCGCATGACTTCAGGGGAACGGCGGATCTACCGCCGTTCCCCTCTTTTTTGCCTTCGCGGCCCGCTGAAGCAGAGCGGACACCCGCTGGATCCGCCCCGGGTTGCCAACTTCCAATGCTACATTCCGGGCAAGATGCGAGTTGCCCTTGAGTTTCCCCTTGCAAGCGCCACCCCTCACGCGATAGCCCGCCGCATCGCAATTGCCTGACGTCCATTATCATGTCTAACCACAACAGTATCATCGGCCTGAGCCTGGCCGTCATTGCCCTCGGACTTTCCGGATCCGCACTTGCCGTCCCGGTCAGCCCGGGCACCACCGCCTTCAACACGGCGGACGCGGATCACTCCGGAATCCTCTCGTTCCAAGAGTTCGTGAGCACCCTTCCGATCAAGACCACCTATGGCAAGGCCCAGCTGAAGTTCAAGAAGGCCGACCGCGATGGCTCGGCGGGCATCACGCTCTCCGAATACCTCGTCTACACCGGCGAGCAGGCCCCTCCGACCAAGGAGGAACTGTCCTTCGCCGCTGCCGACGAGAATGACAACGGCTCCATCGATTCCGAAGAGTTCGCCGCCACCTTCTCCGCCCCGCTCGCCCCCATCCAGATCCGCCTGCGCTTCCTCAGGGCCGACGCCGACGGGCTCAATGGCCTCTCGCTCGAAGAATGGACGCTCTTCAAGAAAGGCAAGGCCAAGGGCGAAGAAGGCGTGAAGTACACCAAGTTCGACCTCGCCGACCTCGACAACGACGACAAGCTGACCATCGACGAGTTCGAGCTCACCTTCGCCCCAAGCACCAAGGAAGCGACTATCGCCGCCAAGTTCGCCAAGGAAGACGCCGATGACAGCGGCTTCCTCACTCGCGACGAGTGGAACCCCGGCGCCCCCAAGAACTCGGCTCCGCTCTAACCCGATCGCCAGCGCATCAATTCTCCAGGGAACGGCGGGTCACTCGCCGTTCCCTTCTTTTTGCCTGTTCTGGTAACTTTGCCAGCGCCTCCCCTTGATTGACGGGTTAGGCACCTGATAGCCGTGTTGCTCGCTTATCTCTCCGGGCCTTTTGATTCACTGGGGAATCCAATCGGACCCACCAGTTAGAAGAGAATCTTTTTGGCCGTCGCGGATGGCGAAGGCCACAAGGAACCCGGTGCACGGGCTAGGCCGATTCCGCCGGGCCCTTCCAATTCAGGCCTCTCTCCTCGCGCCATTGGCGGAATGCGGCGAACTGCTCCTTTTTCGGCAGGTCGCGGCGCGACGGATCTTCCTCGAGAAACTCGGCAAACCACTTCTTCTGTTCGCCCGTGGCTTCCTTGCGGTCGGCAAGCTCCGGGCTCACAGATGGCGCCGGCTCGGCAATCAGGCGGAAGAGACGCGAAACCCGACCCGACAATCGCAACACGGCGATCAGCAGTAGGAGTTGCAGGAATACGACTGTCCCGAAGGCAGTCGGAAGAAACCACGGTTCGTCGATCATGGCGCGGCAGTAGTCTTGAGAGTGTAAGGGCCTTTTTCCAAAGGATCGAACGTCGTCGCCCGGATCAAATAGCGATGACCTGTCCGTGCAGTGAATACGGTGCGGGCATTGTCCCGGCCGCCCAACGGACCACCGGAGTCGCCCTCCGCCACCACGGTCAGGTCTGACGCGTCGAGCACGACCAAGTAGGCGTCGAATTTGGCCGATTCCAAGGTGACGGCCACGTCCTGATCCGCCGGAAGTTCGTTGAGCAGGTAGTCGCGCTTGAAGGTGAAGTAGCGCTCGTCGAGCTCACTGGCCGCGGACAGCTTGCCGCTGGCCGTGCTGGTGACGCCCACCGCGCCGATGCCGCTTTTCTTCGATCCGGCAACCGGAGCGGTAGCCGTGAGCTGATAGATGCCGGTGTCCCTCGGCTCGCTGGATGAAGCGCGCAGCAGGTAGGACTTTCCGGGCACCGGCACGAAGCGCAGGCCGGCGTCGTTTTTCTTTCCGGCAAAGTTGTCATTCCCGCTGACCAAGCGACCGCTCTCGGCATCAATGAGCGAGAGGAAATCATCGATTCCCTTGGCGGCGTTGCCTTTCGAGGTCATGCGGAGTTCCACCAGCTTGCCTGCCGGGAGCGCCGTGAAGTCGAGCAGGTAGTCGTCCTTGAAGTAGGTGGTCCCCGGCAAGAAGAACGGGTCCGGTATGTCGCTCGCGGTCAGCGTCCCGCCCAGCGCCTTGGTGCGCGGTGCTGTCAGCGCCGGTATCGCCGCCAATGCATCCGGATCGAAGACATTCAGCTCGAAGGCGCCCTCTTCATTGCTGTTCGTCGTGGTCACCCACACCCGGTAGCTGCGGCCTTCCACGGGCGTGAACTCATACCACTCGTCGGTATCCTTCAACCCCATCCCCTCGTCGCTGTTGATGTCCACACTGTTGAGGCCGGACGCCTCCTGAACCCTGAGCGCCGCGTTGAAGTCGGAGGAACGCAGTGAGAACACCACCGGTCCGGTGCCAGAAGGGAAATCCAGCACGTAACTCTGAACCAATCGCCCATCGACCTTCCGGTCTTGCGGACCAAGCCGGCCGCCCGCGGTGCCTGGATACGCCAAGGGGCGATTCCCTTGAGCGAGGACACTGGAAAACCCGACCCGCACCCGGTAGACACCATTGTCCGCGGATGCCGGGAATCGCCAGACGGCCTTTTCCAGGCCGTTGTTCAGCCGTTCCTTGGTCTGCTCCACGCCTCCCGCCGCGGGGGCCCACGGCCCGGCTGCGGTCGCAGCGTGCTCGAGGAAATACTGGGCCTCCGAGGTGCTATTGGGGCGCAGGTAGCGGAGGTAGAGGAAACCGCCCGACAACTCCTTTTCGATCACCCCGCCGTCGGGCAACGCCCACTCCTCGAAATTGGTCCGGCCGTTTTCATCGGGGTCGAGGTTTTCGCCGCTCCGGTCATTCGCACGTTCCCATGCCGCGTAGTTCGGGCGGATGTGACCGGTGACGAAGTCGCGGTAGTTCCCGATCCGCGTGTAGATCCCGTAGGCATTCGGCTCGGCGCAACCTTCGCCAAAGCTGACAATACCCGCCTGCATCCAGCCCGGTGCGCGGGGAGACGGCACGATCAACGGGCCGCCGCTGTCCCCCTGGCATGAATCCTTGCCGCCCTCCTCAAAGCCGGCGGCCAGCATGTTTCCGGTGAGGGTGCCTGCGTAAACAGGGCTCTCATTGGCGAGTTCCAAGTCGACGATCGGCATTTCCACCTCATGCAAGCGGTTCGGGTAGGATCCCCTGCCGGTCGTATCGCCCCAACCGGTCACCGTCGCGTCCACCCACGGCATTTCTTGAGCGGGATCATCGATCACAGGGATCGGAGTGCCATTCGCGGACTCCGCCAGCCGCAGAAGGGCGAAGTCACCGTCCATGGTGATGTCGTTGTAAGTCGGCGAAATGATGATCTCCGACACCGCGATCCGTTGGGATCCGCTGCCGGGATTCAAGAGGTCGTTCGTGCCTGCCAGCACGTCGATATCCTCCGCCCGGCTGCCGATCACGCAATGCGCCGCGGTCAGCACCCAGTAGGGATGGATCAGCGAGCCGCCGCAGTAGTAGCCGTCATATTCATCCGGCTCCGTGGCATCGAGCAGCCCGACCATCCACGGGTATTCGCCATCGGCCGCCGGGCGGCCGCCAACGATCCGCGGAATCGGGTGGAAGCCGTCCTTTTCCAGCTCGGCCTCGATCTTCGCCCGTCCGGCACGCCGCTCCTTGGCCGTGGGATGCCGGCTCTCCGTGACCAGACGCTTGTCAGCCAAGGCCGGGGACGCGGTCATGCCCCACAGGGCCAGCACGACGAAGCAAACGGCGCGAATCATTGCCCCGAGATTCGCTGGTTTGGGGGAAAGGTCGAGTGGAGTTTGTGGTCAGGATCTCCATGTCTTTTATGGGGTGAATTCGCTGTCCGTAGCGACATCTTGCGTGTATTTTCGTAATCAAGACTGTCTGATTGTTAGTATTTTCCGCTGGCACCCCGCGTCCAGCCGTGTCCATTGCGGAGCTTCCCCGGATCCCTGATTCCGGGAAAAACCCCAATTCCCAACATGCTGATTCGCATCCCGACGAGCCGACCGATCCTCATCACTTTCCTGCTCTCCAGTCTTGCTGGCATCGCGGCCACGGTGCCGCCGGAGGCAGTGTACCAGGAATCCGGCGGCCTAGTCGTGATGGAGGCGGAGCGCACGCCATCCTCGCTAGGCAGCGGCACCCAGCGCTGGACCCTGTATCAGCCCGGCGACGCCAACCATGTCTATGGCGCGACCAATGGAGGGCACCTGGAGTTCCTCGGCAACAGCTCGAACGGCGGCGATCCACAGGCCCCGCTGACCTATACCTTCCGCATCAACGAAAGCGGCTACTACCACCTCCACCTGCGCGCCCGCGCCCGGCTCGATGGAGCCCCGGACGACAAGAACAACGACTGCTACGTGAAGGTCGCCGGCCTCAATGGCGCGACCTTCGGTGCCGGACCCAATGCTGGCGGTGATCACCTCGACGACGCCCCGCTGAGCCTGCTGACCAAGGACACGAAGCTCTATGGCGGCTCGCCCAACTCGTGGGGCTGGGCCAACCAGCTCGATGCCGGCGGCAGCTCGAACAAGCGCTGGCCCGTGTATCAATTCAATGCGGGCTCGACCTACCGGCTCACGATTTCGGGACGCTCGATCAAGTTCAACTTCGACCGCATCGTCTTCCGGAAATCGACGATCACTGACACCAGCGCCAAGTCCGCCGCCATGCCGGAGTCCGCACTTACCGCTGGTGGCAGCACCACCCCGACGGTCACGCGCGTCATGGTGGTGAATGCCGATACCGATGCCGATGTGATGGAACTCACTTCCGGCGCGACGCTCAATCTGGCCGTCACCGGTCCAAATCTCAACCTGCGGGTCGATACCTCGCCACCCATCGTCGGCTCGGTGAAGTTCGCCCTCGATGGCAACGCCTCCTATCGCACCGATACCGCAGCTCCCTACTCGATCGGCGGCGACAATATCTGGGATGACTACGTCGCGTGGTCTCCCACCTTGGGAGGTCACACGCTGACCGTGACGCCTCAAACTTCCGGCGGAGCTGCGGGCACTCCGGTCACGCTGCCATTTTCCGTGATCAATCAGCTGCCAACAGGATCTCCGGTGTCCAATGCGGGACCTGATCGCACGGTGGTGATGCCTGCGGAAACAGCATCCCTTGCCGGCTCGGGCAGCAGCACCGGCGGATCGATCACCTCCTACGCCTGGCACCAGATCGCCGGCCCTTCCATCGCGGCGATCACGGGCCGGAGCACCGCAACGGCAGCACTGGATGATCTGGTCCAAGGCACCTACCAATTCCGCCTCGCGGTCACCAACAGTCTCGGCCTCACGGGTTATGACGACGTCACCGTCAACGTCACTCCCGCCGCCGGGGCACCGGTGGTAAGCGCAGGCACCGATCAAGCGGTGATCCTTCCCGCTTCGACAGCGACGGTGACCGGGACCTCCACCGACCCCGCGAATTCGCTCTATTTCCACCTCTGGAGCCAGCTGTCAGGACCCAGCCTGGCAACCCGGATCGGAGAGACGACCAAGACGATGAACGTCACCGGCCTTGTCCAGGGCACCTATGTCTTCCGCCTGCGCGCCTTCAGCAACAGCGGCTTGGTGGGAGCCGACGATGTCGTCGTCACGGTGGGCGCGGCAGCCTCCGGCCCGGACGGCATCACGGGCTTCCCGCCACCGATTCTGACACGAACGGGCACCGGCCCGGTCCGCGTGAGCTTCCGCGGCGTGGCGGGACACAGCTATGAATTCCAGCGCTCCACTACGCTCGCCGGGTGGAGCACTCTCCAGACTCTTCCCGCAGGAAGCGATGGCCGCATCGAATTCACCGACAGCAATCCGCCAGCGGGCAATGCGTTCTATCGCCTGCAGACGCCGTAGGTGAACTAGAACGACAGGAAGTTCTCCAGGATGCGCTTGCCATCCTGAGTCAGGATCGACTCGGGGTGGAATTGCACACCGTGAACCGGATGCTCCTTGTGCTTCAGGCCCATGATCACGCCGTCAGCGGTCCAGGCGGTGATCTCCAAGCAGTCCGGCAGGGTCTCGCGCTTCACGATGAGCGAGTGGTAGCGCGTGGCTTCGAACGGGCTCGGCAGACCGGCGAAGACACTCTTTCCCTCGTGCAGGATCGGCGAGGTCTTGCCGTGCATGAGTTGTGCCGCGCGGATGACATCGCCGCCGTAGACCTGACCGATCGATTGATGCCCGAGGCACACGCCCAAGATCGGCGTGGTGGAGCCCAGCTTCTCGATCAGCTCGCAGGAGATGCCCGCTTCATTCGGCGTGCAGGGCCCCGGCGAAATGCAGATTCGTTCCGGCTTGAGGGCCTTCACGTCATCCACCGTCAGCGCGTCGTTGCGCACGATCTTCATCTCCGCCCCGAGCTCGCCGAAGTACTGGACGAGGTTGTAGGTGAAGGAGTCGTAGTTATCGATGATGAGCAACATGGTCAGTCCTCCAGCGTTTTGGCCAAGGCGATCGCACGGAGCATGCCCTTGGCTTTGTTCACGGTCTCGTTGTACTCGTAGGTCGGGTTCGAGTCCGCGACCACGCCGGCGCCGGCTTGCACGTAGGCCTTGCCGTCCTTGAGCAAGCAAGTGCGCAGGGTAATGCACGAGTCGTGGCCCCCATCGAAGCCGAAGTAGCCGACGGCACCCGCGTAGGCGCAGCGCTTGCTCTTCTCGAGTTCGTTGATGACCTGCATCGCGCGGATCTTCGGCGCACCGCTGACCGTGCCCGCAGGGAAAGTCGCGCGTAGCACGTCGTAACTACTATGAGTCTCGTCGAGCGTACCGGTGACATTCGAGACGATGTGCATGACGTGGCTGTAACGCTCCACGATCATGAAATCATCGACCTTCACGCTGCCGTGCTTGGCGATGCGGCCGACGTCATTGCGAGCGAGATCGACGAGCATGAGGTGCTCGGCGCGCTCCTTCGGATCTGCCAGCAGATCGGCGGCGAGTTCGTCGTCTTCCTCCTGCGTCTTCCCTCTCCAACGCGTTCCCGCGATCGGACGGATGTCGATGCGGCCGGCGATGGCACGCACATGAACTTCCGGCGAAGAGCCGACCAAGGCAAAGTCACCGAGTTCCAGGATGAACATGTACGGCGACGGATTCACGTGGCGCAGCGCGCGGTAGAGATCGACCGGCGAGCGGTGGAAGTCCGTGGCGAAGCGCTGGCTCGGCACGAATTGGAACACGTCACCCGCTGCGATGTATTCCTTTCCACGCAAGACCATGTCTTCGTACTCGGCCTGCGTGGTATTGCTCTCGGCCGGTGCCGCTTCGACAGGTGCGAGGCCGTTGAGTGCGGGCACATGCAGCGGACGATTGAGCATCTCCACCAGCGCGGAGATTTTTCCACGGGCCGCCTCATAGGCCTCCTGCAGATTCGCGTGATCGCCGGTGAAGGCATTCGCGATGATCTGCAAGCGGCGCAGGCGCTGGTCGAAGACGATCAGCGTGTCTGCCAGCATGAAAACAGCATCGGGGATCCCGAGCTCGTCCTTCGGCGCAGCAGGCACCGTCGGCTCGAACTGGCGGATCGCATCGTAGGCGAGGAAGCCGACCAGACCGCCGCAGAAGGGCGGCAGGTTGCCGTGCAACACCGGCTTGTAGGGAGCCATGTGGCGTTCCAAGGCCGCGAGCACGTCGTCCTCAACCGTGATCTTTTCGACCGACGAGCCCTCGCGAATCACGAGGTTCTTGTCGCGGGCTTCGATGACCCGGCGCGGGTTGGTCCCGATGATCGACCATCGTCCGCTCTTGTCGGTGCTTTCAGCGCTCTCGAGCAGGAAGGAATGACGCGCGTCGCGCACCTTGAGGTACGCCGACAACGGCGTCTCGAAGTCCGCGGCAAGCTGGGTGTAGAGCGGGACAACATTGCCCTGCTCAGCCAGCTTGCGGAAGGCCTCGAACGACGGTTCGACCGGAATGGGATTCACAACGCGCGGGAGCATGGCGGGCACTGGCGGACGCGCAAGCCCTCAGCCCGTGCCCCTGCCAATTGATTGACAAGGGCAGGCTTGATCGTGGCGCGCCGGATGCTCAACTGGTCCCATGGCGGAGGAAGCACTCGATACCCACCACAAGGCGCTCAAAATCAATCTCGACACGCGCTGGTACGGCACCCTCGCCGAGATCGGCGCCGGGCAGGAGGTGGTGCGCTGGTTCTTCCGTGTCGGCGGGGCCGCCGGGACCGTGGCGAAGAGCATTTCCGCCTACGACATGACGGTCAGCGACGCCATCTACGGCAGCGGCGACCGCTACGTCTCCCGCACCCGCCTGCAGGCGATGCTCGACCGCGAGTTTTCCCTCAATGTCGAGCGGCTCGCCGAAAGGCGCGGCGACACCACCGCTTTCTTCGCCTTCGCCGATACGGTGGTCGCCCGAAGTTTCAAAGGGGGCAACGAGTGCCACGGCTGGATGGGGGTGAAATTCCAGTCCCGCCCGCGCGACGAGCCCAGCCAGATCCTGATCCACGTCCGGATGTTGGACAACGAGGCATCCCTCCAACAGGAAGCGCTCGGCGTTGTGGGGGTGAACCTGCTCTACGGGGCCTTTTTCCTCCACCACGAGCCGGAGCAGCTGGTGGAAAGCCTGCTCGACCGGCTGACTACCGGCCGCATCGAGATCGATGTGATCGAGTTCCGCGGCATCGAGTTCCGGTCCGTGGACAACCGGCTGGTCAGCCTCAAGCTGGTCCAACTCGGCCTCAGCGGGGCTGCGATGTTCGACCCGCAGGGGCAGGTGCTCCAGCCGTCCGAGGCGCTCTACAAGAAGGCCGTCCTGGTCGAGCGCGG
>Ga0247823_10005518_pt1 | contig 10066 bp, 9 predicted proteins | sample 13C_PalmiticAcid_2_FD_192426 | JGI IMG/M metagenome (GOLD analysis project Ga0247823, IMG submission 192426) | Soil microbial communities from agricultural site in Penn Yan, New York, United States - 13C_PalmiticAcid_Day30 | ecosystem: Environmental > Terrestrial > Soil > Agricultural land...
AATTGCCATCGGGGCAATTGCCCTTAAGCGTGAACGGCTTGCAGATGTTCACGTTCTGATAGTGCCAGTTGTAGGCATAACTGAACCGCGCGCCGAGCGGCTTGACGCAATCGGCCCAGACGCTCGCCTGTTCGATCGTCTTCGCCGGACACGTCGGGGTTTCCAGCAGCCCCTGTTTCGCCAGCAGCCGGTCGATCGCGGCCCGCGTCTGCGGCTTCACATTCTTGTAGGCGATCGAGGCGATCGTCTCGTGCCCATATTCCCAATAGGCCATCGCCGGCGTGGCGATAAGCGAGGCAGCGAGCGCGAATGCGGCGGCGAGGATGCGAATCATGGCAGCGCCTTAGTCTTCGTCGCCATAGACCGCGACAGTCTTCTTGCCCCCCGCCGAGACCTTGCCGCGGTACATGCCCGGCGTGTTGAAGCTCCACGCCATCTCGCCGTTGGGGCCGGTCAGGATCACACCGCCGGTGCCGCCCAGCGCCTTGGTTTCCTCCATCACCACGTCCGCCGCGGCCTTCAGGCTCTCACCCTTGAAGCGAACGCGGGCGCAAATCTCATGCGCCACGCCCTCGCGGATGAAATACTCGCCGGCCCCGGTCGCCGAGACGGCGCAGGCGCGGTCATCGGCATAGGTGCCAGCGCCGATCACCGGCGAATCGCCGATGCGGCCCCAGCGCTTACCGGTGATCCCGCCGGTCGAGGTCGCAGCGGCGACATGCCCCTTGGCGTCCATCGCTACCGCGCCGACCGTGCCGAACTTGCGATCAACATCGAACCAGCTGGTCTTCTTCGCCTTGAGGGTATCGAGCTGGCGGCGGCGTTCCTCGGTCGCGAAGTACGAGGGATCGACCTGCTCCAGCCCCTTCTCGGCGCTGAACTGGTCGGCGCCCTTGCCCGCGAGCATGACGTGCGGGCTGTCTTCCATCACTTTCCGCGCAAGGCTGATCGGGTTCTTCGTCCGGGTCACCCCCGCAACTGCGCCAGCGCGCCGCGTCGCACCGTCCATGATCGAGGCGTCGAGCTCGTTGGTGCCCTCATAGGTGAACACCGCACCGCGGCCGGCGTTGAAGTTGGGATCGTCCTCCAGCACCTTCACCGCCGCCTCGACCGCGTCGAGCGCGCTACCGCCGTCAGCCAGCACCTTCGATCCGGCCTCGAGCGCCGCATCCAGCCCCTTGCGCGCCGCCGCCTCGCGCTCGGGCGTCATCTTCGCCCGCTCCATCACCCCTGCCCCGCCATGGATCACCAGCGTCCATTGCGGCTTGGTCTGCGCGGTGGCGGGAAGCGACATCAGCAGGGCTCCGGCGATAAGGAACAGGCGGGTCATTCAGGCCTCCGGACTTGGGGCGGGTTGGGGGCGGTCGCGCCGCTCCATCCTGAGGCCGATCAGCGGCCGCAGCAACGGAATCTCGCGGCCGACGCGGTAGAAGATCCAGCAGCCGAGCGCGGTCACCGGCACGAGGATCGCGAACTCGGCGAAGCCCGGCAGATCGAGCTTGAGCAGCCAGTACATCGCGACGACGATGATCGTCTGGTGGATCAAATAGAAGGGGAATACCGCCTCCGTCAGCATCGGCCGCAGCCTGTGGTCGCGATTCAGATACTTCTCCGCGAAGCCGATCAGCGCCGCGATCGTCATCCAGCACTGAATGTAGCGCGCCGCGAGCATCACTCGCCCGACGACCCAGGGCGGATCGGCGACATAGGCAATGTCGATCGCGATCGACACGACATAACCGGCAAACCCGACCACCGCCGCCGGTTTCCACAGCCGGGCGATCCACGCCATCACCGGCTCAGACCCCGCCAGCGCGAAACCGAACAGAAAGGCCGGGAAATAGGCGAGATGCGCGACCCCGTCGTTGATCACATCGTGGCTGTCGCTCCAGCGCTGGAACACCACGACCTGCGTGATCAGCAAATACGCCATCGGCAGCCACAAGACCCGCGTGCCCGCGAACAGCCGGTCGAACACGCGCTGAATCCACCCGCCGCCGGGCAGCAGCACGATCACCGTGAGCGCCAGCGTGTAGAGCCAGAGATAGCCGACGAACCACAGATGGTTCCAGGTCGGCACGACGATCCCGGCGATCTTGCCGAAATGCCAGTAATGATGCGCCCAGAAGGTCCAGTAATCGAACCAATAGCCATGCTGCGTCACCAGCTCGACCCAGGTCTGCGGCGGCACGATCACCGCGACCCCGAACAGCAGTGGCACGATCAGCCGCCACGTCCGGTTGGCGACGAAGCGGCCCGGCTGGCGCGACTTCGCCCATAATGCACGGCTGGCATAGCCCGAGACGAGGAACAGCAGGGTCAGCCGCCACGGGCTGGTGAACAGCATCGGCACCGTCACCCATGCGTTCGGCGCGGCGGTCTTCACATGATAGCCCCACGGCACGAAGACCATGCCGATATGATAGAGGATCAGGAGCCCGAACGCCCCGACCCGCAGCCAGTCCATACCGTAATGCCGTTCCATCACTTGCTCCACCTACACAACTTTCAAGGCGGCGCTAGCCGCGGCGCCGACGGGCCGGTATCGGGTAGGGATCGCAAGCGGCGCCGGTGGGATGAGCGAGATCGGGCAAGTGACGAATGGCGGGGAAAGCGGGCCGCACGGTGATGGTACGACGCGGCGGCAACTGATCGTCGCGCTCAGCGGTCTTTTTGTGCTGATGGTGCTACTGCAATTCGTCTCCAGCTACTCGACCACGGTGACCGATCTGCAACGCAGCGGCTCGGCGGAACCGGCCTGGCACGTCGCCGTGTGGCAGGGCAGTTCGACGCTGATCTGGCTGACCCTCGTCCCCGTGATATGGCACGCGGTGGCGCGCATCGAACCGCTGGTGACCGGCTGGCCGCGCGCGATCGCGCTGCATGTGTTGCTCACCATTCCCGTCTCGCTTGCCCATGTCTTCGGAATGATCGTGCTGCGCCACGTCGCCTATGGGCTGGTTGGAGAAAGCTACCAGTTCGCGCACGATTGGGCAGCCGCGCTGCTTTACGAGTATAAAAAGGATGTCGTCACCTACAGCATCCTCGCCCTGTTTGCGGGCGCCGCGCAGCGCGCGCTGCGGCGTGCCGGCGAGCGGCCGCCGCCACAGGCCTCCGCGGTGGAGATGCTGGAAGTGCCGGACGGCAAGATCGTGCTTCACATTCCCCTGACCGAAATCGGGTGGGCAGCTTCGGCTGGAAACTATGTCGAAATCGGCTGGCGTGAGCGAACCGTGCTCCACCGGTCCACGCTCGGCGCGCTCACGGAGCGGCTGGGCGCCGCCTTCGTCCGAATCCATCGCGGCCGCGTCGTGCGCCGGGACGCGATCCGCAGCGTCGAGACCGAGCGCAGCGGCGACTTCATCGTCACCTTAAACGACGGCTCCGCGCTTCGCGGCAGCCGGCGCTATCGCGGCGCGATCTGAACGCGGCCCGAGCCCGATCAGCGGCCGCAGCCAGCCAATCTCGCGGCCGAACAGATAGAAGGCAGCGCAGATCGCACTCGTCCCCGCCAGCAGCACCGCGAACTCGACCAAGGGACTGAGGCCGAAGGGCAGCGAGTACCAGGTGATCAGCACGATCGCCGGCTGATGGATCAGATAGAAGGGGAACACCGCCTCGGCGAGCGGCTTGCGCCAGCGATGATCGCGGTTCCAGTAGCGGTCGGCGAGTACAAACAGCGTGACCGCCATCATCCATGCCATCACCACCTGCGCCCCGCGTTCGGCGGCCATCACCCAGTGCGGCGGGATCGCCTGGCCGGGAAAGGTCAGCTCGACAACCACAACCGTGCCGCCTGCGATCCCCGCGATCGCCAGCGCCGGCTTCCACGCCCGCCGGAGCGGTGCCCAGAGATGCGGCGAGCCGGCGAGCACGAAACCGAACAGGAACAGCGGCAGATATTGCGCATGCCCCGCCCAGTCGCGCAGCAGGCCATGTTCTTCCGGCACCACGAACATCAGCGCGAGCTTCGCGAGGACAAGCCCGGCGGCCGGAGCCCACAGGATCCGCCAGCCCGTCCCGAGCCACGCGACCAGCCATGCCGCGCCCGCTTCAACTTGCGTCCGCTTCCACGCCAGCCCCGCCGCGAGGATCGCGGTATAGGTCCACAGATAGACGACGAACCACAAATGCTCCCAGCTCGGGAACTGCCGGCCCCAGAATTCACCCGAACGCCAATAGTCGTGCGTCCAGAACTGAATCAGCCCGTGGGGATAGCCCTTGTCCATCACCCGCACCCACATCTCGACGGGCACAAGGACGATCATCCCGAACATCAGCGGCACCAGCAGCCGCACGTTGCGTGAACGCAGGAAGGCACCGGCGCTGCCCGACTTGGCGAACAGATGCCATGAGGCATAGCCCGACACTGCGAACAGCAATGGCAACCGCCATGGGGTTAGCAGCGACATCGGCGCGATCAGGGCCGGAATGGTGTTGCTGGTCTTGATCACCCAGCCCCAGGGCGCGAACACCATGCCGATGTGATAGACGATCAGCAGCGCAAACGCGGCGATGCGGAGCCAGTCGAGGCCGTAGTGGCGATTGGTCGTCGGAGACGGGTCGGTCGTTTCGGTCACAGCCTGTCTTATACCCCGACGGCTGACCAATTGGTTATCAGGACAAGCAAATTGCGATCGGAAGCGCGCCTTTCTCGCCCGCGACCGATCGGCTATAGGGCGGGCGAACCCAGAGGAATCTCAATGTCCGTGCGTCCCTGGCGCGATATCATGCGCCGCCAAAGCCGTCAGATCATGGTCGGCAACGTACCCGTCGGCGGCGACGCGCCCGTCACCGTCCAGACGATGACCAACACGCCCACCGACGACGCAAAGGCGACGATCGACCAGATTCGCCGCTGCGAGGAAGCGGGCGTCGACATCATCCGCGTCTCCTGCCCCGATGTCGCGAGTACCGCAGCGTTGAAGCAGATCGTCCGCGCGGCGCAGGTGCCGATCGTCGCGGACATCCATTTCCACTACAAGCGCGCGTTGGAAGCGGCGGACGCTGGCGCGGCGTGCCTGCGCATCAACCCCGGCAATATCGGTTCGGCCGATCGGGTCAATGAGGTGGTCAACGCCGCCAAGGCGAATGGCTGCGCGATCCGCATCGGCGTCAACGCCGGGAGCCTCGAGAAGGACCTGCTCGAAAAATACGGCGAGCCGTGCCCCGAGGCGCTGGTCGAAAGCGCGCTCGACCATATCAAGCTGCTGCAGGACCGCGACTTCCACGAGTTCAAGGTCGCGGTGAAGGCGAGCGACGTATTCCTCGCTACCGCCGCCTATCAGCAGCTCGCCGAAGCGGTGGATTGCCCGCTGCACCTTGGCATCACCGAAGCGGGCGGGTTCGTCGGCGGGACGGTGAAGAGCGCGATCGGCATCGGTTCGCTGCTGTGGTTCGGGATCGGCGACACGATCCGCGTGTCGCTCTCCGCCGAGCCGGAGGAGGAAGTCCGCGTCGGCTTCGAGATCCTCAAGGCGCTGGGCATCCGCAACCGCGGCGTTCGGGTGGTGAGCTGCCCGAGCTGCGCGCGGCAGGGCTTCGACGTGATCCGCACCGTCCAGACGCTGGAGGAACGGCTCCAGCATATCCGCACGCCGCTGTCGCTCAGCGTGCTCGGCTGCGTGGTGAATGGCCCTGGAGAAGCGCGCGAGACCGATATCGGTCTGACCGGCGGCGGCAACGGCAAGCACATGGTATACCTGTCGGGCGTGACCGACCACACCGTCGAGGACGCCGACATGCTCGACCACATCGTCAAGCTGGTCGAAGCCAAGGCCGCGGAGATCGAGGCGGCGGACGCGGCGAAGGCCGAAGCGGCGGCCTGACCGGATATGCGGGGCGTGGTCAGGCTGATTGGGCAAAGCCTGATCGACACCTATCGCCGCGGCTTCCTGTTGTTCGCACTCGCGCCGCTCGCGGCGATGCTGGTCATCCTTCCCGAGTTCGCCCAGCACGTGGTCGAGATCCAGAATGGCATGTTCGACAGCCGTGCCGGGGCACACGCCTTTGGCAATTCGCAGCTGCGCTGGTCATTCGGCTATGTGAAGCTCGCAGGGCTGGCACTGGCCTATCTTGCCTGCGCGCGCTTCTGGTGGGCACGCGAGCATGGCGGGCGCTGGTGGTGGCCGAACGATATCGCCTGGAAGCGGCTGCTTGGCGGCTTCCTGCTCATCGCACTGGTCTCGGCATCCACGTACCCGTTGCGCGGGCATGTTCCGGACACCTGGCTCGACGGCGCCGACATCGCATTGTCGCTGCTTACCCTACCGCTGATCTTCTACTTATTGTCGGGGCTGTTCGGCGATACCAGCGTGCCGCTCACCACGATGTTCCGGCGAAGCTGGCCTTGGGCGGCGCTGATCGCCCTGCTCTTCGCCGTTGCCTTTGTGCCGCCGCAACTGCTCCACGGGCTGCTCCACAAATGGGCGATCGGGCAGAGCCGCGCGGTGGTCTGGCTGCTGATGACGATCGACTCGCTGCTGATCGGACTGCTCGCCTCACTGGTCGGCGCGGCGTTGTTCGTCGGCTATTCGGCGATGGCGACGCGGCTGCGCCCGACCGCCTGAACCGGCGGTCAAACGTCCCAAAAGTCACACCGCTACGCGCGGAAGCGGGCCGAGCGAAGTTGACACGTCTTGGAGGGGAAGTTGACACTTTTCGCATGTTTTCACGCGCGGGTGCGAGACCGGGGATCGACGAGGTCAAATAGCGGCCGGAGTCTTCCGGCCGGGCGATTGGAGCAGGCGAAATCCTACATTTCAAGCGTGCCCGCCGTCTCTCCTAACCATGCCGCGAACGCCCGCATCGCCGCGCTCTCGCGCCGTGAGTTGAGGCGGGTCAGCCAGTAGCGGCCGAGTTCGATCTCGACTGCAAAGGGCTGAACGAGGCGTTCGGCGGCGAGGTCGGCTTCGAACATCGCGGGCGGAGCAAGCGCCACGCCATGGCCCGCGAGCGCGGCGGCGATCATCAGCGCGGAGCTGTCGAACACAGGGCCGGTGAGACGCGGCGATGGCACGCCCGCAGCCTCGAACCAGCGCGGCCATTCGTCGGCGCGGTAGGATCTGAGCAGCGTCTCGCGGGCGAGATCGGCGGGCGCGGCGAGGCGTGCGGCGATGGCGGGGGTGCAGAGCGGCGACAAGGGGGCGGTGAGCAGCGGGACGGCGCGAGTGCCGTGCCACGCGCCGTCGCCGAAGCGGATTGCATAGTCGAGCCCCTCGCCGGCCAGATCGACGCGGTTGTTGTTGGTCATCAGGCGCAGGTCGACTTGCGGATGGGTGCGCTGGAAGGCGTCGAGCCGCGGCAACAGCCATCCGGTCATGAAGGTGCCGACCACGCCCACCGTCAGCACCTCGCGCATCCGCCCGCCCTCATAGCGGTCGAGCGTCGCGCCGATCCGGTCGAACGCCTCGCCCAGCACCGGCACCAGCGCCAGCCCCTCATCGGTGAGCGCGAGGCCGCGCGGCAGGCGGCGGAACAGCGGAACCCCGAGCAGCCGCTCGAGCGAGGCGACCTGATGGCTCACCGCGCCCTGACTGACGCACAGCTCAAGCCCCGCGCGGGTAAAGTTGAGATGTCGCGCCGCCGCCTCGAAGGCGCGCAGGGCGTTGAGCGGGAGCTGGGGGCGATCCATGCGTAAAGCATGAGATCAATTCATGGCTAAGTCGAGAATTGATGCTTTGTGCGAGGAGTCCGATGCCATCATTCTGCACGCCACAGCGATTGGCGGAGCATGCGGGATGAGGAAAACTGAATTCGTACTGGCGGCATTGACCCTGTTCTCGGGGCACGCCGATGGGCAACAGGCGGATCGCGACGATCCGCTGCTGCGCCCGATCGCGGCGGACTATGCCAAACAATGGCTGGAGCCGCAGACGCCGGTGCGCATGCACGGGCAGAGCTATTATGTCGGCTTCAAAGGGCTGAGCGTGGTGCTGGTGCGTACCTCCGCTGGCCTAATCCTGATCGACGGCGGGGTACCGCAATCGGTGCGCGCGACACAGGCCAACATCCGCAAGCTCGGCTTCGACCCGAAGCAGATCAAATACATCTTCGTCACCGAACCGCATTGGGACCATGCCGGCGGGGTCGCCGCGCTGGCGCGTGACAGCGGCGCGACGGTGATCGCAGGCGAAGCGGCAGTGGAAGAGCTGCGTCGCGGCAATGTCGGCAAAGACGATCCGCAGGCGAGCATCCACGAACCGATGCCCGCCGTGACACGGATCCGCGGCGTGCGCGACGGCGAGGCGGTGCAGATCGGCGGGGTGTCCATTATCGCGCGGGCGACGCCGGGACACACCGCGGGCAGCACGAGCTGGCAGTGGCAATCCTGCGAGGGCAAGGCGTGCGCGACCCTCGTCTTCTCCGCGAGCATCAACCCGGTGAGCGACGACCATTACCGCTTCACCGACCATCCCGAGCGCGTGGCGCTGCTGCGTCGGGGCGCGGCGAAGCTGGCGAGTTTGCGCTGCGATATCGCCATCCCTTCGCACCCCGGCACCAATGATACGCTCAAGCATTTCGCGGTGCTGGAACGGACGCGCGCGACCAACCCGCTGATCGACCAAGGCGCGTGCAAGGCGCTCGCCGCGACCTATGTGCAGCGGATCGACGCGCGGCTGGCGAAGGAGAAGACGGAGCGGCGCTAAGCGGCGATTGACCCGGGAGCGCGCGACCGCCAAGCGCGATTGCGTGAACCGCCCGCTCTCCCCCCTGGTCGCCTTCGCCGTCGCCGCGCTGGGCATCGCGATCTTCTCATCGATGGACGCGGTGATGAAGGGGCTGGTGATCGGGCTTGGCGCGTACAACGCGCTGACCTGGCGGATGCTCGCGGGCACGGTGGTGAGCGGGGTTCCCTATGCGCTGTCGCGGCCGCGCTGGCCGGCGCGCACGGTGCTGCGGATCCATGTCGTGCGGGGCCTCGTCTCCGCGGTGATGGCGTTCCTGTTCTTCTGGGGCCTCGGGCGCGTACCGATGGCACAGGCGATCGCTCTCGCCTTTATCGCACCGATCATCGCCTTGTTCCTCGCCGCGCTGATCCTGAAGGAGCGCATCACGCGGCTGACGATCATCGCGACCGCCATGGCCTTCGCCGGCGTGGTTGTGATCCTGTGGGGACAGGCGCGCGCCGAGCTGGGGCCGGACGCCTTTTGGGGCGCGATCGCGATCCTCGTGTCCGCGGTCTGCTACGCCTGGAACATCATCCTGATGCGGCAGCAATCGCTGGTCGCGGGACCGGGCGAGGTCGCCTTCTTCCAGACCGTGATCGTCACCGCGGTGTATCTGCTCGCCGCACCGTGGCTGCTGGTGGTGCCGCCATTGGCGGAGGCGCCCGCGCTGGTGTTTGCGGCGATGCTGGCGACGGCGTCACTGTTCCTGCTTTCCTGGGCGTACCGGCATGCCGAGGCCAGCTATCTCGCGCCGACCGAATATACCGGCTTCCTCTGGGCGACGCTCTGGGGTTGGGTGGTGTTCGGCGAGCACGTATCCCTTTTCACCATCGCCGGGGCGGCGCTGATCGTGGGCGGGTGCATCCTCGCCGCGCGGCGGCGCGATTCAGGGTCTAAACCCAACTAGAACGAGGTCGAGACGGAGCGGATTTTGGCACCAGGCTAGGAGCGAGGAGGGAGCGATGGGGATCCATCGTGACCGACGAGCGACGCCGCGTGGCGCCAAAAAACGCCCGCCGCTGCGCGATTGTCCATGGAAGTCCGCCGAGCTGCGTCGCTTGCTTGCGCGTAGCATCAGCTACGCGACCGCGCCGCACTCCTTGTCGGCGGACTTCCATGGACAATCTCGATCCTCGTTCTAGTTGGATTTAGACCCTAACCCCGGTGGCCGACAGCGAGGCGCAATTTCCATGATTTCGATCCGACAAGCTGGCTCAGAGGATTTCGAGCTGGTGGCCGCGTTCATCCGCAAGCTCGCCGACTATGAGAAGCTGGCGCATGAGGTGCGCTTCGACGACGACGTGCTGCGTGGCCATCTATTCGGCGAACGGCCCGCAGCGGAGGTGCTGGTCGGCGAGATCGACAGGACCCCAAGCGGGTTTGCGCTGTTCTTCCAG
>Ga0247823_10005519_pt1 | contig 10066 bp, 9 predicted proteins | sample 13C_PalmiticAcid_2_FD_192426 | JGI IMG/M metagenome (GOLD analysis project Ga0247823, IMG submission 192426) | Soil microbial communities from agricultural site in Penn Yan, New York, United States - 13C_PalmiticAcid_Day30 | ecosystem: Environmental > Terrestrial > Soil > Agricultural land...
ACCACCGGGAAGCCTGATCCACATCGGGCTATAATCTTAGGCGTTGCCGGTGTAGCTCAGTCGGTAGAGCAGCTCATTCGTAATGAGAAGGTCGGGTGTTCGATTCATCTCTCCGGCACCAACAAAAACAAAGACTTAGCCCAGCCTAACCCGCTGGGCTTTTTCTTGTCCCACGCCGATGTAACGGTGGATGTAAGAGTCACCACCACAGTGGGAACGGAGACTCATGTCCAAGTCGATCTGACAAGAGATTCATGCCGACTAGTCGAGATCGTCAAGAAGCACCAGCGGAACCAGACACCCGCCTCTCGCTCGCGCACAACCGAGTAAAGCAAGCGCGCACTGAAGCAGAGTTGAGGCAAGCGCTTGCGTTCATCCTCCCCTTCCATGGGCTCTCTCAGAAAGTCACGGCGAACGCGCTCGGCCGATCAGCAAGCTGGGTCGCCACCGCGCGACAACGCTTTGCGAAGCAACTCATTGACGACACGCAACCTAAATCCCAACCCCATGGAGGGCGTCGAAATCAGCTTCTGCGCGAGGAAGATGAAGGGCCATTCATGGATGAGGTCTGCGAGTTCTACATCAAGTTGAGAACAGATTCTCGTGCGTCGTATACCAGACAGCATTACGAAGACCTTCAAGTCAGATTTGAAGAGCATGTAAGGCGCATGCTGGGGAAACGGCTTGGCAGGCAGGTCTCCAGAGCATCTGCCTACAACTTGATGGCTCGCGTGGGCAAGCAGCGGTTTTTCAACTACAAAGCGTGGAACTGGCACGAGCACTGCAGAAAATCCTTCTACAGATGAATTAGATTCCTCAGCCTAAACTCAGGCGCGGTAATTCCTTTCGCCGGCGACATGCCGGTTCTTTGAAAGGATATGCCTTGAACAACCGCCCCCCGCCCTCGTTGAGCGATCTGATCTTCAGCGCCAAAATTGACTATCTCTCACTTGCTTGCGTGCGCCCCCAGGAGAAGCTCCGCACGTCTGGGCGCATCGTCTGGCCACCGTCTCACCAGGGAAGGCAACTCACCATTCATGATCCCACTACGGCAGACTTGGCACAGCTTGCCTGCCTGCATCCTGAAGGAAAGATTGCCGAGCTCGAGGTCTCTGTGGACATCAGCCCAAAAAATTCGCCCAACGAGCAAGAGCACCTTGATGCGCTGCAGCGCATCAAATCGGAGTACGTTGCCAAAGGCCTTCTGCCCAAATTCGTCCGGGGCACCAACAGCGGTTTTCGTGGTGCATACCAACCCTGCGAAGATGGCGGATACAAGCTGCTCCCATTCAATCTTCGGGTCCCTGGGGCCAAAGAGCAGTTGTTGTACGGCCACAGGAATGACGGCGTGCAAGTCAAGGTGTACATCAAAGGAAGCGACAACCGCCGAGCCCTCCCGGCCATGGAACATCGGGTTCGCTTGGAAGTTCGGCTTGGCCAGGAGGGGTTGCTCCACCATGGACTTGAGCACGCCATTGATCTCCAAAACTTCAAGTTCCGCTCGAAGTTGATGCCCTACTTTCAGCACGTCCATGACACACGTCCTCGCAAATGGGCATGGACTCGCGGAGAAGTGAAAAGTCTCATCACCCACATGGACGAATGGGTCGCGCGGAGGGATCAACCACACTGGGAATCGATTGGTGTTGGTGCATTTCTTCGTGGTGGCAAACGCGAACGCGCTGGCATCCAGTTCTTCAGGCACTTGGCCGTGAACGACAGGATCGGTCAGGCACTGCATCGGCTTCAAGCCAACTTCTCAAATGGCAAATTCGTGTGCGGCCATCTTAAGAACGCAGGAAAAAACTCAATGAAATCAAAAAGCTACGCCGAAACGAGTAAGTCAGCTATGACTTACTCAATCTTGCCCGGGCAAGATGCACCACCTGAAGCGGTGGCCTCGACCGGCGACGTTGAGTTGGATCAGCTGCTGTCAGGCCTGGGGAGCTAAAGTGGTGGCAATCCATGGTTCTGCGGTTACACCGCTTCATTTTGAGTCACGCGCGACCCTCGATACTGCAACGGCCGCATTCCACCTCAATCGGCGTCCGCAGACTTTGAGGTCGTGGGCTTGTCATGAGACGGGGCCACTCCAACCGCTCCGGGTCTCTGGCCGTCTCGCGTGGCCGGTGGCAAGCATTCGGCAACTTCTTCACATGACTGAGGCCGCAAACGAAGCCCGGCGTGCTGAGGCAGCCTGATACGCACGCGCCGATGTCAGCAACTACCCGCTGACATCGGCATGCGATCTAGACCGCCTGAAACGCTTCATGAAGCGTCCTTTGTCGAGTTAGCTACAGCGGCACCGACGACTGCAACTGCCTGCACCTACATGGCCACACAGGAGTGGGCCCCGCATGAACAAGCTTGAACTAGTTGCAGTTGAACGACTTCGAGCTCATGCACGTTCGGCCCTGCGCGGCTGCAGGGAAAACATGTGCTCAATGAACTGTCGTGCCTGTGCTGGTGTGACGACCTCGTAAGGCCAGGTGAAGTGCCGGTAAAGAAACGGCGTTCCTTCGCGATCGGCTACCTTACAGTCAACCTTGAAGAGAGTTCCTGGGGGGTGCGCATCCCGCATCGCAACAGAGCATTCAACGTTTAGCAGCGGCGACACCCCTTGTCCCGGTACCGGTCGAGCACGAACCTTCTTACTGGAAGGCTCCCCCCTGTTTTCATAAGTTTCGATGATGAAGTATCGGTAGTGGCTCATCGCTTCAAAGCCTCACTTAAATGGTGAGGCGAGCAGCGACTTGCGCGAGAAAGTACCGGGTCGCCGAAGCATCCGTCATCTCAGAGCTCATCGCCACTCCCTGGGGTCCGTATCAAACTGCTCTCGCTCGAGCCGTCGGAGTTCCGCGAATGAGGACGAACGCCCCTTGATCTCTGCCCACGCCCGAGCGAATGCAGGGCGTGCCAGATTGGCAGAAATACCTGCAACCCAACTCGTCCAGACCTCAGGTGTGATGCGACCTCTCTGTCGGAGCGAGATCTGTTCGTTCGTAAGGTCAAAGTACCGGTAGAGCTCATCGAACGAGTCTTCATACTCCAAGTCTGTCAGTTCTTCTCCGAGAAGCGCCTTCTTTGACAACTCACCGGCAAGTTCGCGGTACTCCTTCCCTAACGCATCTTCAAACTGGAGCTGCGCTATTTCGCGACTCGTCTTCAACTGGTGCCGTGCATACCACACACCAGCCGCAGCCACACATGCGGCGATAGCTGACACCGCGCTCCCGGCGGCTCCGACAAGGTCAGTAAGTTCGGACATATGTTGTAGATCTCAGCTATCGCTTGTGAGGTTGCCGCCTAGCCTGCTTCCTTTGCGGGCGCTGGACGTACCGACCAGTGCCCATTCAGCTCTCTCTCCAGCTCCAGCAAATCGTATGTCTTGAGCATGTCGAGCAGGCCGGAATGGCCATAAACCTGCGGCGAGAAAGACGGATATGTACGCCTCAGGTAGGAGCCCAGCGGGCTAAGTGCGACTTTACCCTCCACGCTGTCGCCGCTCAGCAGCGTCACGGCCTCGACAACAAATCTTGGGCGCTGCTTGGCCACGGGCTTATGGGGTTCCTTCTTCTCGCCCTCGGACTTTCCGCCATTCTCCTTTGGGGCCGGCTCAGCAGCCCGTTCAGCTCCGCTGAGGCCGGTCCGCTCCTGGGGCACCCACTCAAAGAACTGATCGCTTGCATTGCGCAGGGCATCTGGCGACTTAGCCTCACCCACGATGGTGACGTTCGCGCCCCGCTCGCGCAGCTTGCGGCAGAGATAGGCAAAGTCGGAATCGCTGGTGACCAGGCAAAAGGTATCGGCACGCGCGTCGAACAGCGCCTCAAGGGCATCCAGCGCCAAGGCGATGTCCGACGTGTTCTTGCCAGAGGCATACTGGTACTGCAGGCATGGGGTGAACGCCAAGCGCACCAAGGCCTCTTGCCACTTGTTGGCGAGCGTGGCGTGGTTGCCATACCCACGGCGCAGAACCACCCTGCCAAACTGCGGCACGACCCGCAGCGCGTACTCCAAGATCTCCGGACTAGTGTTGTCGCAATCCACAAGGACAGCGACTCGGCTCTCTGGCATGGGCATGACTGTTGCCATGGTGGTTGATGCGGTGGCTTGGATGCCGCGATGATAGGCCAGCGCACGCGCGCGTCGTGTTGACCACGATTGGGGCATGAAGCAGGATCGCCGCCCCCAGTAAACAACCCAACTGGAGGATGGCCTGTAGCTCGGGCCGAATAGACCCCGGGGCTCTCTATAGGGCCCATCAAATGCAGTCAAGGGAGGCGGCGACTCAGTACTGGGTTACTACCCAAATCCTGGTTCAACACGTCAGCATCTCCTAGATGCGTCTAACTACCCCGACGCCAGAGGACTACATGATCGGCTTGAAGAAAGAGTTGCAGATGACCCTGTCTGGCCCTGCTGCCAAGGATCTACAGCTGATGGCACGCCACTACGACATGCGCCTTGAGGACTTGCTGATGCGCATGGTGGCTCTGACCTTTGAATACGAGCGTCTGAGTCGGCAGGGGTATCACCTTGGCGTGTCCAAGGATGTCACCAAGCTGGATTTCAACTTCACCGGCATGTGGTCCTGACGGCGATCGGCAACAAAGCGCAATGCACTACTGTGCCGTACACACCTCCAATTCGTGGGCGTTGAAATCAAAGACTCGATCACGCGGTGTGATCGTCAACTAGGTACAACCATGCCGACCCTCACCCCTGAAAATCGCCCCACTATCAAACAGCTGATCGCTGATCGACAAGCCGACCTCGGACTCAGCGATCTCGACGTTGCACTCAGTATGGGCTACAACTCACCGGAAGTTGTGGCCATGATCAAGTCGGGAGGCATGCGCCTTCCAATCAACAAAGCACGCTTGCTCGCAGATGTTCTCCAGGTGGGCCCACGCGATGTGATGTACATGCTGCTGCGCGACACGAGTCCGGAGATGCTCACCGGCATTGAGGATTGCGTCGGGCCTCTGTCCCTCACCGATGCGGAGGTTCGGTTGATCCAAAAACTGCGCGCGGCTGCGGCCGGCGATGCGACCTCACCCCTGTTCCTTGACGGGAATTCGGTCGTCGCAATCATCACAAAAATGTAAAGGCAGCAGATCGGGTCACGGTCTATCGGAAGGAGGTGCATACGGACCTTACCACCCCTATCCCGCTCATTAATGATCGGGTGGCCCTTGATGCCGTTTTTCCTGGTGCAAGAACGAACATGCCCACCACACACCGCAGTGAATTTTCGGCGAAACGCTAGAGAACCGCAGCGGTTCTTGGCTTCGTTAACGAATAGCGCAACAACTGCGCAAACGTGGACGCAATCGACTACGTAGGCACAGACCCACTGGAGCATGGGATCCATAGAATCTTGGTGGGCTGCATCAAAAGCAACATATCCCGAAAGAGCAATTCTTGAGCCCCATCGAACACTTCACCACTGGCACCGTCCTGCGTAAGTTCACAGGCGAAGTTTGCATAGTAGCGGGGACGTGTTGCATCGAGGAAACGGGCGAGCTTGGTGTAATTTTTCGGTACGTGGGCAAGGATTGCACTACGCGGTGGGTTCGTCCATCACCATTCTTCAATACCATCATTGACTCACCTTCTGGGCCGAGACCCCGCTACACTTTGGTATCGAAAGATGACTTGCTGCTAAACGCCTTACGGCATATATGAGTTTGGACCGCTCCTGGTCACAGTAGTCATCCCGTTAGCTGATCAGAGATTCGATGACCTCGATGGGCTTCTTGAACTGGTGATTAACAAGCCAGATGGTCGCGGCGTAGATGATGCCTACGAGCACAAGAATCGGCGCAGCACCTGCAGCATCTGCTCGCACGCCTTGCCTTGCTCGACGACTGCCACGCCCACTCCGTGGGCATCCCAGAACTGCGGCTCCTCCAGCCACGGCGCCCCGCCGCTCGCCGGCACCAGTAGCAGGGAAGCTCTTGGAGAGCGTCCGTACCACCGTAAGCTGTCGCGGTACAGGTGCGCCGAACTCATGGCGTCCAGCACATTGGACCGCGTGACACGGTACTTGGCATCAAGCACTAGGAACTTCTCAACGCCATCGCCTGTCACTGTGATGACGATGTCCGGATAGCGCTCACCGGAAATGCTTGCGAAGTTCTGGCTGCTCGTTTGATCGAACGCCGGGAACCGCGGCTGTAGATGGAGGTCGATCTGCCGACCATGATCGATGCCATGGAAATGGATGCAGTCTTCGCGCATGCTGGGAAAGCGGCGCTCCCACTTGGCCTGGGGGAACAGCATTTCTAGTGCGCGCGCAGTTGCGACGAAGCACCACCGCTCAAAGATGGCCCAAGTCGGGCTCATCCACAGGCTTTCATCCGGCTCGGCCCCGGCGATGCCTGCGCGCAGCACAGCCCATCCCGCACGATAGGCGCGCGCGTAGAGCGGGTGTGCTGAAACCGCGTTGAGGCCGGCCGCGGACACTTCATTGCGCGTGACTTCATCGAACGGCCGCCGCATCTGCACTTTTTCGAGACCAGCGTCCAGACTTGCGAGGAATGCCCTGCGAGCAGGCATACGCGCAAGCAAGGCATCGCGTTCCACACCGTGCGCCCCGGCCGCGACACGGTCTTCAAGGGCGGCCAGCACCAAGCGGCTTCGGCGTCGAACCGCCTGGAGTACGCCGAGCATCACACGGTTGGCAGGCGTGTCCACGCCTTCGTGCGTGGTGCGCACGTCGAACAGCGTGCCGGGTGGAGCGTCGCTGTTGCCATGCCCTGCAAGAACCGAAAACGCGTCTGCATTCCGGAAAGCATTGCGAATGGAGGCTAGGTCCAGCCGCCGCACTTTATGCGCGGGCCGATGCTCGCGCCGGTGAAACAGCTGCACCTGCGGCCGCTGGCAGAGCTGGCGCATGGCGACGAGAAAGCGATCGCCGTGCAGACGCAGTCGCGCGTATTCCAAGTGGGGATTGGTCAACACGCCTGAAGTACCGATGTTCGTTCGAGCTGCCTCGTGGCCTAGGACGAGGCGCGGGTCGAATGCACACAACTCCTCCACCATTTGAACGAAACTCTCGCGTCCCAGCTTCCGAGGGTCTGGCGAAACGTCGATTCGATAGCTGCCGAGGCGGTTGCCAGCGGCGTCCAGCAGTGTGGCAGCCACCTCGCCCGCAAAGAATCCCGCTTCCCAATGCCAGCAATTGAGGTCGTTGTCGATGGCCGGGAGTTCCACCTCGTCAATCAATAAACGGCAGGGCCCGAGCCATTCCACTCGGATCTCGTAACGACCACCCTCAGTGCATCCCGTCACACGCCCGGTGTGGGGGTCGCATGCAAAGTCGGCGGCCACCGAACCCATGACACGCAGGCACAGTGGGGGCCTAGCGCCAGAATCGCGCACTGCCGGTCTCCGTCAGGTCCTTGCCGAGTTCGGCCACCTTTTCGGCGGAGTCCTTCAGACCATGAGTCTTCAGCACGTCACCCGCATTAACCAGCGCGACCCGCAGGCGATGCGTGTCTTCGCCGCGCAGCTTTGGCAGGACCTTGCCGTAGATGGCGTGATCCAGGGCCTGCGTGCTGTCCAATATCCCAGAACCGACCGCAGAACGTACATACCCCACCACGTCGTCGATCGTGCGCCAGCCAAAATGCAGGCGTACCGGTCGCAGCATCTCGCCGAGTTGCACGAGCAGTCCGCGTGCCTGAGACTCCACCTCTGGAGCCAAGTCAGTGCTACCCCAGGAGGGCCAAGCCGCCACGTCCACATCCCAAAAATCGAGAACACACGCGCGGTCGAGCACTTTGTCGCTGAGGCCATGGGTCGTTTCGTCCATGTTCACCGTTCCCAGCAGCACGAGGTTGACCGGATAGGGAATAGACGGCGGCACTCCGCTCATTTCCTCATCCGATGTGTGGAATTCGATCGCTTCGCCCGTTTCCATTGCAGATAGCAGAGGTGCGAGATACTGCTCCGGGTGCGAGAGGTTCATCTCGTCCAGCACGATCGTGTATGGCCGCGATGGGTCACCTGCTGCTCGCAGTAGAAAGTCGAGAAACCCCGTTCGCACGTACGTGTTGCTCACCAGCGGATTGACGTAGCCGAGCAGCGGCGAGGGGTCGTGCCAGCCAGGCTGCACCGGCAACGTCAGCAGGCCATGCGCAGGGACCTTTTCGTCGGCCCACAATGCGAGCGCATAGGAACGGGCCAGCAGCGTCTTGCCGGCACCACTGAGACCTGCGAGCACCGCAAAGTGACGACGCGGGTTATGCCACAGGCCAGCGTCGAGGCGAGCGACCAAGTGCGGAGGGAAGGACGCTCGCGCAGGAAAGGCCTCAATCATGCGGGTCAATGAGGGCCGCTTAAAGTCCTGTGGCGCTTGCGCGTTAGCCGCGGTGGCTTCTGCATCAGGCCCTGCACCTTCGCTCTGGAGAAGCTCCGGCTCCCACATAATGCGCTCGCGCCATTCCGAGCCCTCTGGCGTGAGGTGGAGCATTCCATCCGCCTTGTCGAGGCGCACCAGCCCGAGGGTGCGCGCCCAGGTAATGATCACGCTGGGGCCAAACTGATTGGTCCAGCCAGCATTCACCGTCTGAAGGAAAGCAACGAGCGCGGCCTTGGTCTTGGGTCCAGCGGAGAGCTGGACCAGAACATGGTCGAAGCCAAGGATACGCGTGAGCAACCAGTCGGAAAATTCGTCAGGGTCGCCGCTTTCCAGAAAGGCTTCGCCGCGCGGTGTCAGCGTGAGTTCGTCGCCATGCGCACGCAGCACACCCCACTCGGCCATAAGCGAGTTAAGAACAGTGCTCACAGAGCTGTCGTTTAGCTTCGGATTGATTGCTCGGATGTGCGCCTTGAAATCCTCCCGCGTACAACCCTCGCCGGCAAACTCGATCATGCTGCGGATGGCCGGCAGCGAGCCTCCGATTGCGGTCAGCCCTTTGCGGCGCCGCGCCGCTGGCAGGGGGTTAAGCGTTTCCGTGCCCGCAGCCGCATCGACTACCACGGTCGTATCGTCGGCCGGCTCCTGGATGTTTGTGGCGTAGAGCAGCCAAGGCAGCGCCATGCGCCGCACCCCCTCCACTGCAGGCGGTGCTGACACTGGGCCAAGCACCTGCGCAAGTCGGTCTAGCACCGCGCGATGTATCTCTACCGGATGGTTGGCACTCGTCTTGGGCAGGCCCATGCCCCGAGCGAGAGCGCGCAGCTTGTAAGCGTGGGCGACGGTCGTAAAGTCGGCCGGGAAGAGCGCCGCGAAGACGCGATACATCTTCAGCTTGGGCTTGCGCGTCACCAGAGGTGTGATGGCGTCGTAGACGCGCTGCCAGCCGGTAAGGATGTGAGCGGTGCGCTGAGCAGAGTCAGCCGGCAGCTCCTGCGTCTTCAGGTCCCACAACATGTCGAGGATGGCTGGATCGGCGATCACCTTCGAGACGTTGACTTGGCCCATGCCGGTTGCCGATACCGCTTCGCCATCCCACAGTTCGCGCTGAAATGCCTCGCTCCTGAACTCCTCCTGGGTCACCGACTGCACTGCAGCGATGTGCTCGGTGAGCCTTGGAAGCCAATCCCCGAAACTGGTGTCGGACATCCGGCCGGCGGCGTTTGAGGATGCTTGTCTAAGGTCTTCGTCGGTCCGCAGGGAGGCTGGCATTGGGTAGGCTTGGTTGTGAACGGCAAATATATGAAAACGAGGCGCGCGTTACAGATTACAACATCAAGCAACGATCACATCCTCTGTAACCAGTCTCCGCTTCGAATCTTTGAAAACCATCGACACGGGAACGCGTCTCGGTCAGCAACTGATTGCGAAATGTCAAACCTTTCTCAAAGTCAGTGATCACGACGTAGCCCTCGCTATGGCTACGACTCGCCGGCCATGATCTCCATGATCAATTCGGGAAGCATGCGTCTTCGATCAATAGAGCGCACTCCCTCGCGGATACTCTCTAACAGGCCGTTGAAAAATCCGCCGTCGCCGCCCGTGTCGGCCGCTACGATCTGAAGCCATCCGCGAACGACCCAGACGATGACGATGAGAGGTAACCAAGACTTCCAGGGGGCGATGTTCAGCTACATC
>Ga0247823_10005520_pt1 | contig 10066 bp, 4 predicted proteins | sample 13C_PalmiticAcid_2_FD_192426 | JGI IMG/M metagenome (GOLD analysis project Ga0247823, IMG submission 192426) | Soil microbial communities from agricultural site in Penn Yan, New York, United States - 13C_PalmiticAcid_Day30 | ecosystem: Environmental > Terrestrial > Soil > Agricultural land...
GAGGTGACGCTGACGACGCCGGGCGCGTCGGCGATCATCACGGCGCTGTCGCGGCGCGACGACCTGCTCATCGGCGTCGGCAGCGTCCGTTCGGCGGCGGAGTTGGATGCGGCCGCGATGGCCGGGGCGCGCTTCGTTGCGAGTCCCCACATCGACCCGGCGCTCGTCGAGCGCGCGCGGGGGCTCGGGCTCGTCACGATGCCGGGGGCGCTGACGCCGACCGAGATCCATCGGGCGTGGCGCGCGGGAGCCGATCTCGTCAAGGTTTTCCCGATGCCGCGCGACGGGGCGGCCTACCTGCGCTCGCTGCTCGGACCGATGCCCGAGGTGCGGCTTGCGCCCAGCGGCGGCGTCTCGCCGGCAACCGTGCGCACGCTGCTCGACGCCGGCGCGAGTGCCTTGAACGTCGGGTCATGGATGACTCACGATGACGGAGCCGCCGCTCCGCCCGAGGTCGTCCGCGCGCGCGCGGCGGAGCTCGTCGCGGCCGTGCGCGGAGTCGTCGTCTGAGCCGGCCGTGCGCGGGGTCGTCGTCTGAGCCGGGCGTTCGCGAGGTCGTCGTCAAATCACGAGGGGACCGCCGTATCGGCGGTCCCCTCGTGCGTTGCTGAGATCGACCGGCGACGCCCTACTTCTGCACGATGATGAACTCGGTACGCCGGTTCAGGCGGCGGCCGACATCGGAGTCGTTGCTGGCGCTCGGCCGGGTCTTGCCGTAGCCGATCGTGAAGAGCCGGTTTCGATCGATGCCGCGACGCACCATGTACTGACGCACGGCATCGGCGCGGGCGAGCGAGAGCCTGAGGTTCGTCTCCTCGTCACCGACGTCGTCGGTGTGTCCCTCGATCTTGAGCTTGAGTGTCGGGCGTGCCTTCATCAGGCGCACGAGGTAGTCGAGCGACTGCGACGACTGCTGCTCGATCGTCGACTGGCCCGTCGCGAACAGGATGTTGTCGACGACGAGCTTGCGTCCGATCTCCAGCACCGCGAAGCGCTTCTTCGCGACCTGCCCGTTGCTGAGCTTCAGCTCGACGAGGATCGAATCCGGAATCAGGTCGGCGACCGATCGGTACGTCGCGGTGTACAGCGACGTCATCGTCGAGACGAACTGGTTGAGGATGTCGGCGAACGGCCTGTTGACGTCGAAGATCTGTCCGCCGGTCGCCAGCGCTACGTCACGATACCCGGCGATCGTCGGCTGCACGATCGCGAACGTCCGCGTGTCGAAGCGGTTGAGCAGCGTCGTGATCGAGCGCGCGGTATACATGGTCCGGCCGCTGCCATCGTTGTACTCGTGGAACGGCGCGTCGGTGATCAGCACGATGCAGCGGTTGGCGCTCTGACGGAAGTTCATTCCCGTCGACGCCCGCAGCGCCTCCAGCGCGTTCTCCTTCGTGTCGCCGCCGCCATCGGCCTTGATCGCACCGATCCAGCCCTTGAACTTCGCGAGGTCGTCGGTCAGCCAGTAGCGCTGGGCGACGTGGTCGTCGAAGACGATGAGCCCGATGCGGTAGTCGATGCCCTTGGCCACCAGTCGCGTCGTGAACTCATCGATGTTCTGCTTGACCCCGTCGATCTTGTCGCCCATCGATCCTGTCTGGTCGATCGCGAAGACGAAGTCGACCGGCACGCGGTTGTCGCTGGTGATCATCGCGAGCGAGATGACGTCCTGTGGCCTCTCGTTCTCGCGAATGATGATGTCCTTCTCGGCAAGACCGTCGACGAAGACGTTGCGGTCGTCCTGCACATCGAAGATGATGCTCACCAGCGGGAAGCGGCTGATGTCGATGTTGCGCACGGTGACGCGCAGCGCCGAATCGCGCGCGAAGACTGTCGTCATCTCGAGCCGCTCGATCTGCGTCGAGTCCCCCGACCGATCACGCACGACGCCGCCGCCCCGTCCCGACTGCGCGTGCAGCGATCCGGCGGCCAACGGCAGCAGGATCGTCAGCGCTACGACGAGGCGGGCGAACATGATGATAGGGCGAGGGTTGGGCATGAAAGGAGTGACGGCCTGAACCTACAACGGTGCCACCACGGCAAGAAGTTAGCTCGTCGCGATGGCGTCGGGATGACACACGCACAATGAACACCCGAGTCGCCGAAACGACACAGCCGTTTTCACAAAGACATTATTCGGACTCCGAACCTGACGGCAGCAAACCCGGCGACCAGAAACCCGACGGCCGGAAACGGCTCTGCCTACTCTCCTGCGTCAGCAGATGAGTAGGCAGAGACACGGTAGCGCGTCCGAGGTTGAGTCGGGCGCCGGCCGATCGCCCCGGCTCAGTCGAGCTCGAAACGAAGGATCGGCGAAATCATGAAGAACGAGCGATACTCCCACGGCGCCGGCTCATCACGAAGCAGCGGCGTCGAGTACTTCGCCTCGAGGAACAGCCAGTTCTTGATCACCGGGATGAACCCGCTGAGCATCAGGTTGCGGTTGGCAAGCTGCGCCGAGATCCCGAACGGAAAGCCCGACTGGTTCAGGTAGTCGACCTTCGCGTAGAGCCAGTCCTCGAACTCCGTCGGATGGATCAGGTCGCGGTACATGACCGCGTCACCCAGGTCGTTGATCGAGTCGATCTGAATCGGCTCTCCATCCACCATGTTGACGATCGTCGCGCGGGCGTACTCCTGGTAGGACACGCCGAGGCTCACGCGGAAGAAGTGCTCGTAGCTGTCGTCGCCGCCGAGCCAGTTCTCCCAGAACAGATTGCCCTGAGCCACCGTCCGAAGGAAGTATGCCGTCGGAAGCGTCTCGCGACGGGGAACGAAGACCTCCTCGAACGTGCGCACCACCGAAGCGTCGGCGCGAACCTCTTGCGGGGAGGTCATCTTGTTGAACGGCACCTCGGCGTTGATCGCGAAGCCGAGATCGTTGATCTGCGGAAGGCGGTACTCGATGCGCGTGTACGCCTTCGGACCGATCGAGCCGTTGAGCTTGCGCGGGGAGATCAGCTCACCGAGGAAGTTGTCCTCGGCCGAGCCGAACTTCATGCGGTAGGCGATGCCGAGATCGATCGTGAGGATGTCCGGCACGCCGCGCGAGCGCAGGCCCGGATCGGTCAGCGGGATGATCGGGTAGTGCGCCCAGGCGCGTCCCTGACCCGACGTCCAGAAGTGATAGCCGATCTCGTCGTTGCCGAGCATGTGCTCCAGACGGGCGCCGGAGCGGCCGAGCTGCACCGACTGGCGGAAGGCCGAGATCGCGACGAACTGTCGGGCGGTCGCCGGATAGAACACGTTCGGCATCCGGTCGCGCGGGTTCTCGGTCACCGGCACGGCGGGCTCGATGACGATGTGCTGGTAGTCGCGACGCAGGATCTCATCGTAGATCCTGACGCCCAGCTCGTTGCGGAGCTTGTCGGTGCCGCTGATGACCGCGGCCTGCGACTCGCCGACACGCAGCGACAGCAGCTCCTGCGCGTTGGTCGACGGATCGGGGAACGTCGCGGTGACGATCATCGAATCCGACTCGCGCACGGGAACGCCCTGGTAGCTGAAGTACTGGGCGATCTTGATCTTGAGGTCGGACTCGAGCACCCTCCAACGCGGGAGGTACCGCTCGATCTCGGGATCGAGCGTCGTGAGATCTCGGATGTTCTCCTTGAGCTCGCCCTCGGTGGGCTGGGCCGACATGTCGGTCGCGGTCGTGCCGAGCGCCAGAAGGACACCCGCTGCCACTACACCGAACAGATTCCTGTTGGACATTCTTGCTGGCTCTTTTATGAATCCAGGGAGTGTGAATCCAGTGCTTGCTTACTTGTTGACGCGGCCGAAATGATAGCGCACGGTGACGGCGGGAACGACGAGGTTCGAGCTTTCCCACGCATACGGATCGCGGAAGACCGGCGTGAAGTACTTGATGTCGAACTTCAGATCGAGGTTGCGCGCGACGGCGAACTGCATCCAGAGGTTCGTCAGGATCGAGTTGTCGACGTACTGCAGGCGGGCGCCGAACGGCACCCAGGTGCCGGTGCGCATGTACTCGATCGCGCCGGAGACGCCGCCGTTGGCCTCGCTGTTGTGCTTGACCAGCGTGTACTCCGGAGTCTCGGTCTCGCTGACCGGAAGCGTCGTGTCCTCCTCCCGGCGCAGCGTCTCGACACCGTAGACGGTGCCACCGACCTTCAGACGGAACAGATGGCGCGCGGCCGGATCGGCGAAGAAGCCGAAGGAGTAGAACGCCTGGAAGTCGTAGCGGATCAGGTACGCCTCCTCTCCGATGGTCGTGCCCGGTCGGAACATGAACGGCGTCATCTGCTCCGGCCCGACCTCGCTGAAGGTGTACGAGCCGTGGAAGTTGAACAGGCCCGAGTTCTGGATCACCGGAGCGGTGAAGTCTCCCTCGAAGGCGATGCCGTAGCCGCCGATGATCTTCTGCGGACGCGAGCCGATGCCGCTCGTGGCGATCGTCGAGTCGCCGAAGCGGATCATCGGGAGCACCGCGCCGATGCGGATGTTCTCGAGGATGGCGCTGAGCGTCATGCGTCCACCCCAGATCGACGGGTAGTTGAGCTCGTCGTAGTTGGCCTCGAGCTCGATGCCCCACTTCGGAGCCGCGATCGGGCCGCTCAGGTCGTAGGCGCGGAACGACGCGAGCACGTCGGTGCCGATGCCGATCTCGTACGGATACTCCTGCGTGCCCGGCTGCGTCGAGTTTGCGAAGACGTTTGAGGGCGTGCCGCCGGTCTCGCCGAAGAGGCCATCGCCGCCCCCGCTAGGACCAAACAGATCTCCCTCCTCCTCCGGCACCGCCGTCGAGTCCGACTCGTCGACGGGCGCCTTGTACGGCGCGCGCAGCGGACGGCCCTCGCTGACGCCGATCAGAACGTTCTGATAGCGGCCTTCGTCGATGGCCGTGGCGCGAACGGTCGTGCGATCGGTGATCAGGATCTCGTCGAGCTTGCGAAGGGTGAACATCTGGTTGCTCAGACCCGACGGGCTCTGCTCGCTGGCCTGGGAGCGGAGCTCCTCATAGGTCGACCCGTCGGAGCTGTTGGGGCTGTTGGTGCTGAGGTAGGTGAACAGGTCGCTGCCTGCCCAGACGTTCTTGATGGCGATCTCACCGGTCGCGTCGCTGACCGAGACGCCGAGCAGCGCGATCAGGCGGGTCGGGTTCTTGTCACGCGAGGTGATCAGGTAGAACTGCTTCGGACGGGCGTCGCGGCGCGTGACGATCGAGCGGGCGAGCGAGTAGGCCTGCGAGAGCTCCTCCTCGTCGATGTACTCCGCGTCGATGTTGTAGCGCTGCGCGATGGCGGACTTGAATCCCGCGGGCGTACGGCCGCGGGTCGACGACGCGATGCTGATCATCGCCTCGGCGCAGTCGCCCGGCAGGGGCTCGTCGTAGATGGTCTCACAGAACCCGGCAAGACGGTCCAGGTCGGCGCGATCCTCGGCCTGCATGCCGCTGATCAGTCGCTGGCGGAACTCATCCTCGAGACGGTAGATCGTGATGTTGTTCCACTTGATGTCGTCGATCGACCTGATGAGGCTGTTGAGCCGACGGTTGAGCTTCGTGACCTCGCGGTCCTCCGTCGTCTGCGCGCTCAGGGGCTGGACGAACGCTGCGGCTAGCCCGACGAAGAGCACGCACAACGCACAGTTCGCCAGTCGGGCGACAGGGATCACCATGTTGTCTTTTCCGGAAAGTTGAGATGTATGGACGGACGCGTCAGGACTCGTCGACCCCGAACGGCACACTTCGGAACGAGGGGCACAACTTAGGAAACGAGCGCCTTTCTCCGAAGCGTTTTCAACCGTCGCGAAGCGACGCGCGGGCGATGAGCAACGGCCGCCCCGCAAGGCGCGGGGCGGCCGTCATGCGATACGTTACTTGCCGACGCGTGTCGTGACCACGACGACACCGACGCCCGAGGCGTTGCCCCGACCCTGCATGTCGATCGTGATCTCGAAGCGCTTGCCGTCGAGCGCCCGGGTGAGCTTCGTGCGGTCGGCCACCTCCATGCGGAGCGACCACTTCTCACCGTCGTTGACCAGACGGGCGTTCAGGCCGTTCTCGGCGCATTCAGTGCACGACGCCGTCGCCTCGGTCACCGGCACCATCCGCCCCTCGGCGATCTTTTGACGCAGGTCGATCGGACCCAGGTCGGTCTTCATGTTCTTCGGGGAGATCGTCCACGAGAACTCGAAGCCCTCGAAGTGCTCCGGCGCGGGGTAGCTGACGACGAAGCCCTTGGCCGGCTTGATCGGCACGTCGGCGTCCTGCTGATTCGACATCAGCGGCACCCACGTCGTGCGGTCGGAGTTGCCGCCCGGCTTCCAGTAGACCGTCAGCCGGATGTCGGCCGGATTGGTCATCGCCTCGGTCACCGTCAGATCCGGCGGAAGCTCGGCGTCCTTGAACGACACGCCCGCGCGGTTGAAGACCTCACGACCCTTGATCTCGACGATCGTCTGGTAGTGGTCTTCCGGGATCGCCGTGGCCATCCAGTCCGTCGTCGGGTTGTATTTGCGGCTGACCGTCGCCTTCATGCCGCGCCACTTCTCGATGCCGCCCTTGAGCTGCGGCGAGAACACGACGAGCGTCTTCTCGGAGACGTCGACCCGTCCCTCCTTGTTCGCCGCCTTCGCGACGAGCGGCGTGATGCCCTCGGTCGGACGGTCGATGATCGCGTTGTAGCGGTTGGTCGCCGGATCGGCGAGCACCAGGCGCGCACCACCGGACATGTCCTTCGAGCCCTCGGCCGGACCGAGTCGGACCGGGACGCTGAAGGCCGCGACATTGTACCAGTAGACGGTGTCGCGCGGCAGCAGGATTTCCGCGACCGGATCCTGCGGCTTCGGTGTCGGCGGCTTGGTGACGCGGACGTTGAACGACTGGAAGCCCTTGTTCTCGTCGAGCGCCTTGTAGGCGTCCGGCGTCAACAGGGTCTCGATGTACTTGCCGACCTGCGAGGTCTCGCCGGCGGCCTGCGGCTGACGCAACAGTGCCTTCTGCACCTGGCGGAGCTGCTTGACCGTCAGCTTGACGTTGCCGATGCGGATGGTGTCGTTCGGCGACGGCGTCGATCCGCCGGCGATGCCGAGGATCTTGTTCGTCTGCGAGTTGAACCGCAGACGGTACCAGCCCGGACCGCGGTTCGGCTTGAAGTTCACACTGAAGACCTTCGCCTTGCGGCCGGCAGCGAGCTGCTTGGCCGTCAGCGTGTCGTTCAGGTAGAAGTAGTTGTTCGGGTTGTCCGACGGGATGCCCGCGCCGAAGACCTGTCGCGGCGTCGTATAGCCGCCGACCTCGGTGCCGAGCTGCGCGGTGAAGATCTTCTCCCCGCCCGCGATGTCGGTCGTGTCGTCGCCCAGCTCCTCCTCCGGTCGATCCGGGTTCGGCGTGTGCGAGACGATGTACTCCAGCAGCGGCACGTCGTCGCCGCGGAACGTCCGGCCGCTGACCGTCAGCGTCGCGCGGGGATCACCCACCGAGACGGCGACGTCGTAGTTGCGCACGTTGTTCGCCGGCTTCTCGTCGTCGAGGACGATGTTGTCCTTCGGACTGACGGTGATGCCTGTGGTTCCGCTGCCGGTCTGAAGCTGCGACAGAATCGTCTGCACGATCTGGATCGCCTGCCTCTGCTCTTGGCGCAGATGCTCTTCGGCCTCATCGCGCTCGATGAAGATGATGAGCAGCTCGAGAATAACGGCCAGGTACAACACGAAGTAGACCTTGCCGGCTCCACCTTTGGACATGTTCTAGGATTCCTCTGGGTTGATCAGATACTAAACTTTCGAGGATCGGGAGCGAGCGCTGCGCGGGGGAGGGAACAAAACCGCGTCGCTGGGCGTTTACCCTGAATGGTCCGCGCGATGAAGGTGCTGAAGACGCCGTTTAATATACGATCGGCTCCGCTTCGATCAAGCAAAAACTCCGGGCTCCCGAGGCGCCTTACAACACCTGCAGATTGGCGAATTTCAGCATCAGCTGCTTCCGTCCGATCCCTTCGAATCGGACCGTGATCTTCGTTTTATCGCCGCTTCCGACGACCGCCTCCACCTTTCCGACTCCGAACGTCGCGTGCGCGACCCGCGATCCCACCTGCAGCGCCCTCGGCACCTGTGAGTAGTCGTCGGCCGGCATCTCCTGCGACTCGGTGTCGATCGCGGCCGGCCGGGTGCGCTCGCGCCGCGTCGTGCCGCCTCCGAGAAACCCCTCGCCGCTCGGCCTCGAGCGACTCGCCGGCGGCGCCGTCGCGTTGAACTCGAGCAGGTGATCGCTGATCTCGTTGAGGAACCGCGACGGCGTCGGATAGCTCAGCTCGCCGAAGCGATAGCGACGCTCGCAGTTGACGAAGTACAGATGCCGGCGCGCCCGCGTGATCGCCACGTAGAACAGCCTCCGCTCCTCCTCGAGATCCTCCTGCTCCTGCGCCGAGTTCCCCACCGGGAAGAGCCCCTCCTCCAGCCCCGTCACCAGCACCACGTCGTACTCGAGCCCCTTCGCCGAATGCACCGTCATGAGCGTCACACGCTCGATCGTCGGGTCGAACTGGTCGACCTCCGACAGCAATGAGATCTCCTGCAGGTACTGGTCGAGCGAGCCGTCGGACGTGTTGTCGCTGTACTCCGCGATGTGCGAGAGGATCCGCTGGACGTTGTCCCAGCGCGCGAGGGCCTCGGGCGTGTTCTCGTCCTTGAACGCCTGCAGCAGTCCGGACTCGCTGAGCACGGTGCGCGAGAGCTCGGCCGGTGACATGTCGCCGAGGTGCCCGCGGTACTTGTCGAGCATCTCGGTGAACCCGTGCAGCACGTGGGCAACGCGCGTTCCGAGATCGGAGATCCGCTCGGCGCGCCGGGCCGCTTCGAAGAGCGACAGGCCGTGCTCGGTCGCGTGATGTCGGAGCCGTCGGACCGAGACCTCGCCGACGCCGCGCGCCGGTGTGTTGACCGCCCGAAGGAACGACTCGTCGTCGCGCTCGTTGACCAATAGTCGCAGGTACGCCAGCGCGTCCTTGACCTCCCTGCGCCGATAGAACGCCACCGAGCCGACGATGCCGTACGGGATGTTCGCGCGGCGCAGTCCGTCCTCGATCGACAGTGACTGCGAGTTCGTCCGGTACAGCACCGCGATCTCGCCGAGCGGTCGTCCCTGGCGTTGGTGCCGCTGGATGATTCGCGCGACCTCCTCCCCCTCCTCACGCTCGTCGCGCAGCGTGAGCACCTTGATCTTCTCGCCCTCGTCGTTGTCGGTCCACAGCGACTTCGGGATCTGCATCCGGTTCTGCCGGATGACGTCGTCGGCCGCGGCGATGATCGTCTTCGTCGAGCGGTAGTTCTGCTCCAGACGGAAGATCCTGAAGTCCGGATAGTCGCGCTCGAAGTCGAGGATGTTCCGGATGTCCGCGCCGCGGAAGCGGTAGATCGACTGCGCGTCGTCGCCGACGACGCAGATGTTGCGCGAGTGCTCGGCGATCATGCGCACCACCACGTACTGCGCGCGGTTGGTGTCCTGGTACTCGTCGATGAGCACGTAGCGGAACTGCTCCTGATAGCGTCGGAGCACCGCCGGATCCTTCTCGAACAGCGCGATCGTCTTGACGAGCAGGTCGTCGAAGTCCATCGCGTTGCTCGTGCGCAGTCGACTCTCGTAGGCCTCGTACACCAGGGCGATCTTCTCCTCCGACAGGCTCGTCGCGCGCGTGCGGAACTCGGCCGGGGAGATCATGTTGTTCTTCGCCTGGGAGATCCTGTGGAGGATCATCTTCGCGGGGAAGTCCTGCTGCGTGATGCCGTACTGCGTCATCGCCGAGCGAACCACACCGAGCGAGTCGTCGGTATCGTAGATCGTGAAGCTCGACGTGTAGCCGAGCGTCGCGGCCTCGCGGCGAAGGATGCGGCTGAAGACCGAGTGGAACGTGCCCATCCACAGGGGCGAAGCGCTCTGGTGGCCGACGAGGTCGGCGATGCGCTCCTTCATCTCCCGGGCGGCCTTGTTCGTGAACGTCAGCGCGAGAATGCTCCAGGGCCGGACGCCGCTGGCGAGCAGGTAGGCGATGCGGAACGTGAGCACGCGCGTCTTGCCGCTGCCGGCGCCGGCAGCGGCAAGACG
>Ga0247823_10005521_pt1 | contig 10065 bp, 9 predicted proteins | sample 13C_PalmiticAcid_2_FD_192426 | JGI IMG/M metagenome (GOLD analysis project Ga0247823, IMG submission 192426) | Soil microbial communities from agricultural site in Penn Yan, New York, United States - 13C_PalmiticAcid_Day30 | ecosystem: Environmental > Terrestrial > Soil > Agricultural land...
GAACCACCCGGCTGCCGATTTTCTCAGGAGCCTCGCAGCCGGGTGGTTCCGACCGTTTCAGCATTGCCGGCGCGCGCATCGCGCCGGTGTGGAGACCGCCATGCGTCAACAACCCGTCCTGTTCATCTCGCACGGCTCGCCGATGTTCGCGCTCGAACCCGGTCGCCTCGGCCCGCAGCTCGCGCGTTTCGGCGAGACGCTGCGCGACGTGCGCGCGATCCTCGTCGTCTCGCCGCACTGGCAGACCGCCGGCGTGCGCATCACGGCCGCGACCCGGCTCGAGACCATCCACGATTTCGGCGGTTTTCCGGCACCGCTGTATCAGCTGAGCTACCCGGCTGCCGGCGCGCCCGAGGTGGCGCAGACTGCTGCGACGTTGCTGGCCGAGGCGCGTTTCGCCGTCGGCCTCGACACGCGGCGCGGCCTCGATCACGGGGCCTGGGTGCCGCTGCGTCATCTGCGCCCGCAGGCCGATCTGCCGGTGCTGCAGGTGTCATTGCCGCAGGATCTGGACGCGGCCGGTGCGCTGCGCCTGGGCCGCGCATTGGCGCCGCTGCGCGAGCAGGGCGTGCTGCTGATCGGCTCGGGCAGCCTGACCCACAACCTGTACGAGTTCCGCCAGGCCATCCGCGACCCGGAATACGCCCAGGCTTTTGCCGACTGGGTGCGCGATGCCGTCGCACGCAACGACGTCGCCGGCTTGCTCGACTATCGCCGTCAGGCGCCGCAGGCCGCGCGCGCGCATCCGAGCGAGGAGCACTTCCTGCCGCTGCTGGTCGCGCTCGGCGCAAGCGCGGCCGGGGATGCGCCGCAGTGGATAGACGGGGGCATGACCTACGGCGTGCTGTCGATGGATTCGTTCGCCTGGCTGCCGGCCGGAGCAGCAGAACGACAGGCGGCCTAGACTCATACACGGCCGCCGCATCGGTGGCCGCTTTCGCAGCCCGGTTCCCGCGCGACGGCAATGATTCCCGGGACATGGCTCGCCTGCCGGTCGCCGCAGGCGGCGTCGCAATCCCTGCGTTCGTCATTCCTCATTCGTCGAAGGAGGTTCCCATGTCCCGCATCCGTACCATCTCGGCCCCGCTCGTGTCCGCGCTGATCGCTGCCGCCGTCACGGCCTGTTCGCCGCCGCCGCAAGATCCGGCCGCACTCGCCGAACTGGCCCGGATCAAGGCCGTCGAGGCCGAGGAACAGAAGAACCTGGCCAATTTCGACGACCTCGATTTCAACGTCTACAGCAACCAGAAATGGGACGAACTGTCGCGCAGCCATGCGGCCGACATCGTCGTGCATTATCCCGACGGCCATACCACGACAGGGCTGGGCCCGCATATCGACGAGCTCAAGCCCATGTTCGTGTTCGCGCCGGACACGAAGATCAAGGTGCATCCGATCAAGATCGCCCAGGGCAATCTGACCTCGGTGTCCGGGATCATCGAAGGCACCTTCACCGAGCCCATGCCGATCGGCGACGGCAAGACGATTGCGCCGACCGGCAAGCCGTTCAAGCTCAACATGGTCACGGTCGGCGTCTGGGAGAGCGGGCTGATGAAAGAGGAATACCTCTACTGGGACAACCAGGCTTTCATGAAGCAGATCGGTCTCGCCCCGTAGGCAGGCGCCGCGCCCTCGCAACCGCGTTCGCGCAGAGGTTCCGTTGCACCGAGTTGCGACTGCTGCCGCCGCCGCGGTGCGCGGCGGTCGCTGCGGGCGCAATCCGGTTCAATACGCGCTCGCACCGCGCGTCCTAGACTGCGCGCTTTCGCAACGGAGGCCGCATGAACGTCAGCAGCAATGAGACGATCAGCTGGAGTGATTTCGAGAAGGTGCTGATCGCCGTCGGCACGGTGGTTCGCGCCGAGGTCAACGAACAGGCGCGCAAGCCGGCGCTGAAGGTCTGGGTCGATTTCGGCCCTTACGGCGAGAAGAAGACCAGTGCGCAGATCGCCGCGCTGTACCGGCCCGAGGAGATCGTCGGCCGCCAGGTCGTCGGCGTCATCAATTTTCCGGCCAAGCAGATCGGCGCGTTCATGTCCGAATTCCTGCTGACGGGGTTTCCTACCGACGACGGCGTCGTGCTCGCCGCGGTGGAACGGCCGGTGCCGAACGGCACGCGGCTGGCGTGATTCGGCAGCGACCTGGGCCGGGAGGTCACCGGTAACGTCGGTTGCTGGTGAGCGCAGCGGACCGCAACGTCGAGGTATGCAGACAGGAGCGAGCTTTCGCACCTGCCTGCGGAGACCGCGCTGTTGCGGTTCGCCTGCGGCTCACCGGCAACTTGCTTGCTTACAGCGCTTCGAAGATGCCGGCCGCGCCCATGCCCGTGCCGATGCACATCGTGACCATGCCGTACTTCTGCTGGCGCCGGCGCAGACCGTGGATCAGGGTCGCCGCGCGGATCGCGCCGGTCGCGCCGAGCGGATGGCCCAGCGCGATCGCGCCGCCGAGCGGATTGACCTTGGACGCGTCCAGACCGACGTCACGGATCACCGCCAGCGCCTGTGCCGCGAACGCTTCGTTGAGCTCGATCCAGTCGAGCTGGTCCTTGCTCAGGCCAGCCTGCTTCAGCGCCTTCGGAATGGCCGCGATCGGACCGATGCCCATGATTTCCGGCGGCACGCCGGCGACCGAGAACGAGACGAAGCGGGCCAGCGGCGTCAGGCCGTAGTCCTTGATCGCCTGTTCGCTGGCCAGCAGCACGGCGCCGGCGCCGTCGGACATCTGCGAGGAATTGCCGGCCGTGACCGAGCCGCCCATGCGGAACACGGGCTTGAGCTTGGCCAGTCCTTCGGCGCTGGTGTCCTTGCGCGGACCTTCGTCGGTGTCGATCGTGCGCGCGTCGGTGACGATGCCGTGCGTGGCCAGATCCGGATAATGGTCGTCGAGCTTGAACGGCGAGATCTCATTCTTGAATTCGCCGGCCGCGATCGCGGCCAGGGCCTTCTGGTGCGAGGCGAGCGCGAACGCGTCCTGGTCTTCGCGGCTGACCTTCCACTGCTCGGCGACCTTCTCCGCGGTGATGCCCATGCCGTAGGCGATCGCGACGTTCTCGTCGGCGAACACGGCCGGGTTCATCGCGATCTTGTGGCCCATCATCGGCACCATCGACATCGACTCGGTGCCGCCGGCCAGCATCAGGTCGGCGTCGCCGGTGCGGATGCGGTCGGCGGCCATCGCGATGGCCTGCACGCCCGAGGAACAGAAACGGTTGATCGTGACCGCGGCCACCGTATGCGGCAGGCCCGCCAGCAACGTGGCGATGCGGGCCACGTTCATGCCTTGCTCGGCTTCGGGCATGGCGCAGCCGATCACGGCGTCGTCGATGCGGTTCACGTCGATGCCCGGTGCCTGGGCGACGACGTTGCGGATCACGTGGGCGAGCAGATCGTCGGGGCGCGTGTTGCGGAACGCGCCGCGCGGCGCCTTGCCGACGGCCGTGCGGGTTGCGGCGACGATGTAGACGTCCTGGATTTGCTTGGTCATTGCGGGGTCCTCGTCGCTCAGTTGCGCAGCGGCTTGCCGGTGGTCAGGGTGTGGACGATGCGGGCCTGGGTCTTTTCCATCTGGGCCAGCTCGACGAAGTGCTTGCGTTCCAGATCCAGCAGCCACTGCTCGTCGACGAGCGAGCCGCGCTCCACGATGCCGCCGCAGAGCGTGTCGGCGATGCGCGAGCCGATCTCGTAGTCGTGGGCCGAGATGAAGCGGCCTTCGAGCATGTTGATCAGCATCATCTTGAGGCTGGCCGTGCCGACGTCGCCGCAGACCGGGATCTGTCGTGCCGGCAGGGCCGGGCGGTAGCCGGCATCGGCCAGGGTCGCGGCTTCGCGCAGTGCAACCCAGAGCACTTCATAGGTGTTGAACACGATCGTGTCGGTGGCGCGCAGCAGGCCCATTTCCTTGGCTTCGAGCGCGCTGGCCGAGACCTTGGCCATCGCCACCGTCTCGAAGAATGCCTTGACCGCATTGAACGGGTCGGTCGGATTCGCCCGCGCGCAGCGCAGCGCGATTTCCTTGAGCCCGCCGCCGGCCGGCAGCAGGCCGACGCCGGCTTCGACGAGGCCGATGTAGCTTTCGAGCGCGGCCACGGTCTTGGTGCAATGCATCTGGAACTCGCAGCCGCCGCCGAAGGCCATGCCGCGGATCGCCGCGACCGTCGGCACCAGCGAGGTCTTCAGGCGCATGCTCGTGGCCTGGAAGTTCGCGATCATGGCCTCGAACGCGGCGACCTTGCCGGCCTGCAGCAGACCCATGGCGCCCTTGAGATCGGCACCGGCCGAGAACGGTTCCTTGTGCTGCCAGAGCACCAGCCCCTTGAAGCGCTGTTCGGCCTCGTCGACCGCACGTTGCAGGCCGTCGAGCACGGCGTCGTTGACCGTGTTCATCTTGGTCTTGAACGAGACGATGCCGACGTCGTCGGCCAGGTGCCACAGGCGCAGGCCGTCGTTCTCGAACACCGTCGTGCCTTGGTCGAACTTCTCCCCGAGGATGGGATCGGGGAAGTACTGGCGCTGATAAACCGGATGAGAAGAGCGCGGCAAGCTCTTGTTCTGGCTTGCCGAGTAAGAGCCGTCCTTGCCGTGGACGCCGGCGCGGCCGTCAGTGACCCAGGCCGGCAGCGGCGCGCTGCTCATGGCCTTGCCGGCAGCGATGTCCTCGGCGATCCAGCCGGCGACCTGCTGCCAGCCGGCGGCCTGCCAGGTCTCGAACGGACCGAGCTGCCAGCCATAGCCCCAGCGGATCGCGAAGTCGACGTCGCGCGCGGTGTCGGCGATGTCGGCCAGATGGAAGGCGGTGTAGTGGAACAGGTCGCGGAACACGGCCCAGAGGAACTGCGCCTGCGGGTCAGAGGAGGCGCGCAGCCTGGCGAACTTCTCGGCCGGGTCCTTGATCGCGAGGATCGCGGCGACCTCGTCGCTGGCCTTCTGGTCGGCGGCGCGGTAGTCCTGCTTGGCCAGGTCGAGCACGACGATGTCCTTGCCGACCTTGCGGAATACGCCGGCGCCAGTCTTCTGGCCCAGCGCGCCCTTGTCGATCAAGGCCTTGAGCCAGGCCGGCGCCTGGAAATACGAATGCCAGGGATCTTCGGGCAGGGTATCGGCCATGGTCTTGATGACGTGGGCCATGGTGTCCAGGCCCACGACGTCGGCCGTGCGGTAGGTCGCGCTCTTGGGGCGGCCGATGGCGGGGCCGGTCAGCGCGTCGACCGCGTCGAAGCCCAGGCCGAATTTCTCGGTGTGGTGCATCGTGGCCAGGATCGAGAACACGCCGATGCGGTTGCCGATGAAGTTCGGCGTGTCCTTGGCGTAGACCACGCCCTTGCCGACGGTCGAGGTCAGGAAGGCTTCGAGACCGCTCAGGATTTCCGCATCGGTGTAGCGGTTCGGGATCAGCTCGACCAGGTGCATGTAGCGCGGCGGGTTGAAGAAGTGCACGCCGCAGAAGCGGTGGCGCAGGTTCTCCGGCAGGGCCTCGGCCAGGGTGTTGATCGACAGGCCCGAGGTGTTGCTGGCGATGACCGCCGATTCGGGCAGGTACGGTGCAACCTTCTTATACAGGTCGAGTTTCCAGTCGGTGCGTTCGGCGATGGCTTCGATGACGAGGTCGCAGCCGCGCAGCAGTTCCAGGTGCTCGTCATAGTTGGCCGGCACGATGGCGGCCTGGCGCGACTTGTCGGCGAGCGGCGCCGGCGAGAGCTTGGCGAGGTTCTGGATCGCCTTGATGGCGATGCCGCTCTTGTCGCCTTCCTTGGCCGGCAGGTCGAACAGCACGGTTTCGACGTCGGCGTTGGTCAGGTGCGCAGCGATCTGCGCGCCCATGACACCGGCGCCGAGTACCGCAGCCTTGCGGATACGTAGCGGTTTGAAGCTCATGATGACCTCGTTGTGGAGGGAGACGGGGAGGCGACCCGGCGACTGTGCCTGCTCGGGTTGGAGCTGTTGCTCGCGTTGCAGTGCAGCAAAATGTCCGGGCGTCAACGGGTTGCGCGAGACGGCGGCCGGGGCCGCCGATGCTCAGGGCGCGCGCAGGCCGGCGGCGGCGAAGCGGATCAGGTGTTCGGCCGAACGCTCGCGGTGCTGCTGCTCGGTCACGCCGGTCTTGCGCTTGATCACGCCGAAGTCGGCCATGGCGTAGGTCAGCGCGCCGGCGACGATGTCCAGGCGCCAGTACAACTCCTCCTTGTCCAGGTCGGGCAGGCGCTGGGCGAAGGCCGCGTGGAAGCGCTTCATGACGTGGCCGTAGTTGTCCGACAGGAACTTGCGCAGGGCGTCGTTGTGCTCGGCATAGGCGCGGGCCAGCACGCGGACGAAGGCGCCGCCGCCGCCGCGGTCCAGGGACAGGTCCAGGGCCGGGTGGATGAAGGCGGCGAGCAGATCCTCGAGATCGGCGCCGGGCCGGGCCAGGGCCTGGTCCAGCGCCTGCAGGCGGTGAGCGTTGAGCTCGTCGAGGCGGCGCCGGAACACCTCGTTGATGAGGTTTTCCTTGGAGCCGAAGTGATAGTTGACGGCGGCGAGGTTGACGTTCGCCGCGGCGGTGACCTGACGCAGGGACGCGCCGGCGAAGCCGAGCCGGGCGAACAACTGTTCGGCGGCGCCGAGAATGCGTTCCTTGGTCGAGAAATGCTGCGAGTTCATGAAATCCTTGCTGTCCGGTCGGCGCGCCGGGCTGCGGCGCAAAGGGGGCCGGAACCGGATCGTAGGTAAAACGAGCGTTTGAATGCTACGAGAGCGTTCGTCGCCGGTCAAACCGGCAACCTCCGGCCTCAGCACGCAAAGCCGCCGTGCGGACGTGAAAACGGGTGAGGGCCGGTGAAGCGGGGTGAGGTGTCGTACAGGCGGCGCCGGTCTTGTACGGCCTGGCTGCATACGGCGCGTGAATCAGCTAGAATTCAGAACGATTTTGCCCGCTAACCCCGCATTCCTGCGTGTGTTTGGTGTTACCATCGCGCGCGGCGTCGGGAATTGTTTTCTTACAATCCGGAGTTATTCCACATGGCGCTGGAGCGCACCCTTTCCATCATCAAGCCCGATGCGGTCGCCAAGAACGTGATCGGCGAAATCTATACCCGTTTCGAAAAGGCCGGCCTGAAGATCGTCGCGTCGAAGATGAAGCACCTGTCGCGCAAGGAAGCCGAAGGCTTCTACGCTGTGCACAAGGAGCGTCCGTTCTTCAACGCGCTGGTCGAGTTCATGATCTCGGGTCCGGTCGTGATCCAGGCGCTCGAAGGTGACAACGCCGTACTGAAGCATCGCGATCTGATGGGCGCGACCGATCCGAAGAAGGCCGAGAAGGGCACGATCCGCGCCGACTTCGCCGACTCGATCGACGCGAACGCGGTGCACGGTTCGGATTCGCAGGAAAATGCCGCTGTGGAAATTGCGTACTTTTTCGCAACGACCGAGCTCTGCCCGCGCTGAGGACTGATCTGGTGACCGTGGTGAAACCCAACCTGTTCGACTACGACCGCAAGGGACTGCGCGATCTGTTCGCATCGATCGGCGAGAAACCCTATCGGGCCGATCAGGTCATGAAGTGGATGTACCACCGCCACGTCACCGACTTCGCCGATATGACCGACGTCGGCAAGGCGCTGCGCGAAAAGCTCAGCGCCGCCGTCGACATCGTTCCGCCCAAGACCGTTTTCGAGAAGCAGTCCGCCGACGGCACGCACAAGTGGCTGCTCGGCATGGACGGCAGCAACGCGATCGAGACGGTATTCATTCCCGAGACCTCGCGCGGCACCCTGTGCGTGTCCTCGCAGGTCGGCTGCGGCCTGAACTGCCAGTTCTGCTCGACCGCGACCCAGGGCTTCAACCGCAACCTGTCCACGGCCGAGATCATCGGCCAGGTCTGGGTCGCGGCGCGCCACCTGGGCAACGTGCCGCACCATCAGCGCAAGCTCACGAACGTCGTGATGATGGGCATGGGCGAGCCGCTGCTGAACTTCGACAACGTCGTGCGCGCGATGAGCGTCATGCGCGACGATCTCGGCTTCGGCCTGGCCAACAAGCGCGTCACCCTGTCGACGGCCGGCCTCGTGCCGATGATCGACCGGCTCAGCGAAGAGAGCGACGTGTCGCTGGCAGTCTCGCTGCATGCGCCGAACGACGAGCTGCGCACCGAACTCGTGCCGCTGAACAAGAAGTATCCGATCGCCGAACTCCTGGGCGCCTGCCAGCGCTATGTCGCCAAGCGTCCGCGCGCGTCGATCACGTTCGAATACACGATGATGAAGGGCATCAACGACAAGCCCGAGCATGCGCGCCAGCTGGTCAAGCTCATGCGCAAGGTGCCGTCCAAGGTCAATTTGATTCCTTTCAACCCGTTCACCGGCACGCGCTTCGAGCGCTCCGAGGAAGAGGTCATCCGCAGCTTCCAGAAGATCCTGCTCGACTCGCACGTGCTGACCACGGTGCGGCGTACGCGCGGCGACGACATCGACGCGGCCTGCGGCCAGCTCAAGGGGCAGGTGCTCGACCGCACGCGCCGTCAGGCGGATTTCCGCCGCAAGCTCGAGGGGCAGGCCGATGCGGCTTAAGTTCGCGCTGACGCTGCTGCTGATCCTCGGTCTCGGCGCCTGCGCAAGCGCCGCGCCGCGCAGCAAGTCCAGCGAAAAGGGGCGCAGCGCCGCCGAAGTCCACGTTGCGCTGGGCCAGCGCTACATGCAGCAAGGCAAGCTCGAACTCGCGCTGGAGAAGCTCGAGAAAGCACTGAAGTTCGATCCCTCCTATGTCGATGCGCACACGGTCATCGCCGTGCTGTACGAACGCATCAACGACCAGAAGAAGGCCGCCGAGCACTACCGCCGCGCCGTCGATCTGGCGCCGCGCAACGGCGCGGTCAACAACAACTACGGCGCCTTCCTCTGCCGCACCGGCAAGCTCGACGAGGCGGCCCAGCGCTTCACCATTGCAGTCGCCGATCCGTTCTACAAGACGCCGGACGTGGCCTATACGAATTCGGGCACCTGTCTGCTGCAGGGCGACAAGCTCGACCGCGCCGAGCAGGACTTCCGCAAGGCGCTGGAGGTGAATCCGAGCAACGCCGAAGCCCTGTTCCATCTGGCCGGCATCCTGTTCCGCAAGAATGATTTCCTGCGTGCCCGGGCGTTCCTGCAACGCTTCGAGGCGCTGGGCGTGGCCAATCCCGATGCGTTGCTGCTGGGCCACAGCATCGAGACCAGCCTCGGCAACAACCGCGAAGCCGGCGAATACGCGCGCCGGCTGCGCAACGAATTTCCGGATTCGCCACAGCGGCAGAAGCTGGAATCGAGCACTCCGTCATGAAATCCCGTAAGAAACGTTCGCACTCTGGCGCCGACGTTGCGGCAGCGCCCGCTGCGAACACTGTTCCTTTCCAAACCAGCGAACCATTCCCTTCCGCTCTCGCTCCCGCAGCGCCGCCGATGACCAGCCCACACGACGACAATTACAACGCAACGGCCACGGACAGCGCCGACGACAGTCAGATGGACGCTTCCTCCCACCCGGCCGACTATGCGGTCGCCGATGAAGGGCGCGAGCTGTTCGCGCTGCCGGCCGAAGCCGACGGCGAGCCCGCTCCGGGCCGGCTTCTGCGCGACGAGCGCGAGCGACGCGGTCTGAGCCTGGACGAAGTCTCGACCCGTCTGCGCCTGCCGCAGCGCGTGATCGCGACCCTGGAGAGCGACGACTTCGCGCGCATCGAACACGACGTCTATCTGCGCGGTTACCTGTCCAGCTATGCGCGGCTGCTCGGTCTGCCGCTGCAGGCCTTCGACGACCGGGTCCGCGAACGCAAGGCGGCGCCGCCGGCGCTGGTCGCGACCGGCCGCATCTCGCATTCGCGCTATCTGTTCCAGCGTTATTCGGTGCCGACGGTCTACGTGATCCTGACCGGCCTGATCGTCGCGCCGGCCGTCTGGCTGGCGACTCACGGCGGTCTCGACCAGAACCTCGCCCGCGTCTCCTCGCTGGAGCAGTCGCTGCCCCTGGAAGCACCGGCCGCGACGACGATGGCCACCACGCCGGCGCCCGCCGCGACGGCCACGACGTCGAGCCCGACTGCCGCGCCGATGGTGGCGGC